>JAEEGH010023952.1_pt1 | contig 12367 bp, 12 predicted proteins | sample 9134181 | NCBI WGS metagenome assembly JAEEGH01 (sample SAMN16246544, study PRJNA631951) | gut metagenome | biome: gut microbiome; feature: rumen; material: DP-attached | host: Bos | place: Iran: Karaj | collected 2018-10
AAATGCATGATAATGCGATGACACAGACAAAACTTGTCTTTAGATGAGAAAACATACAACCTCTCCTTCACTTTGTGCAAATAATTACAGTTTAAATTACTAAAATTATAACAGAATGATATATTTTGTTTCAATAAGACGTGGCTTAATCAGCTTTAAACAAATTATAAATATCACAATTGACAATTCCCCGCACTATGTCATAATAAGGGCATGCAAAACACTTCTATTGTAGTTTTTGGAGACTCAATTTTAAAAGGAGTTGTAACAATTCCGGAGTCTAAAAATCTTTTTGACGTTACAGAGAATGATTCTCTTTCTCTTGCAAAAAAAGCGCTTGGATTTGAGTTTGACAACAGGTCTATTTACGGCAACATTACATCCAAAGGCCTTGTAAAACTGCAGAAATATCTGGAAAAAGGCGGAACTGCAGATTTTTGCGTTATTGAATTTGGTTCAAACGACTGCGATTACGACTGGAACATTTTTGCGCCAGGAGCAGAATTGCCGGCATTTGAAACAATTCCGCCAAAAGTTCCAATGGCAGACTACCTTGCAAACCTTGAAGCAATGGTAAAACTTTGCCGCGAACATAAAATTACGCCAATTATTATGAACCTTATTCCATACATTTGCGATAAATGGTTCAAAACTATAGTTAAAGGGCATGATGATTCCGCTATCCTGAGCTTTCTAGGCGGCAGTCCGGACACTCTTGGCAAAAACCAAAAGCGATATTACAGCGCACTTATGGATTTTGTTGCCAAAAACAATCTGCAGGTAATTGATGTGTGGAATCTTTTTTCTAATCTTGATTGCCCCGAAAACTATATGTGCGATGACGGCATTCACCCGAATGAAGACGGCTACAAGCTTATGTCTGAACTGTGGATTGAACGCCTGCCACAAATTAAAAAGGAATTCTAAATGAACGAAATTACAATCTATACAGATGGCGGTTGCCATGGAAACCCAGGTCCCGGGGGCTGGGCCATCGTTGTTATTGCCGGCGGAGTTGCAAAACAGCTTTCCGGCGGAGAAAAACTTACAACCAACAACCGCATGGAACTTATGGCCGCTATAAACGCCCTTACAGTTGTGCACAACACCCCTTCTTTTGAAGGAAGCCATGTAACTGTAAACATAGACAGCCAGTACGTTCGTAACGGAATTACCAGCTGGATTAAAAGCTGGAAGGCAAAAGGCTGGCGCACCGCAGACAAAAAGCCCGTAAAAAATCAGGATTTATGGATGCAGCTGGACCAGTTGAACGAAGGCCTGAACGTTACATGGAACTGGGTTAAAGGTCACGCCGGAGTTGAATACAACGAAGTCTGCGACCAGCTCTGCCAGACCGAGATTGCTAAATTCGAATAAATTTCTGTTATTCCCCAAAAACATTGCATAAAATGACAAAAGTCTAACTATTATAATATGTGAAGCAATTATTAATTTTATTTTTGTCATTCGCCTTTTCTTCTTGCGCCTTTATTTCCGGCGAATCTCAGGAAGAAAAGCTGATTGTTCAGTTGCCCCAGTGGCCGCCCTGCGATGCCTATCAAAGTGCCTACCCGGAACTTTCCAGATGGGTAATAAGCACAAGTCTTGGGGAAACTTTTTCTACGGTGGATGGGACAATCAGCCTTACTGTGCCTAAAAATCTTCCCATGGCAATTACGGCCCGCCCAATTACCAAAAGCGGCACAGCAAAAGAAAGCTACGAAAGCGCATTTTTCAAACCTGCCGGATTAATTTACCCCTATCGAAAAGTCTACCTTACCTGGGAGGGCGGCTTTCTGGCAGACATTATGCTGCGACTCTGCCAGAGCAAAAAGGAAACCGGCATAACGGACGAACACATTCAGGATTTTCTCTGCTCTTTTAACTGGAAAAAGGCGCAGGAAAGCATAGACAGCAAAATTACAAAAGCCCTGTCGCGCGACGAAGGGGACAATCAGAAATTTTATAACCCCTGGCTTTGTGATTGCCCCACTCTCCTTACCAACTTAAGTTTTGCCGAGTTCAAAACCTCTTTCTTAAACAACAGCGGCTGCCTTACCCTGGAGCTTGCCCCAGACTTTGAGGAAATGGTGCTATCAGCCTTTGTGCTGGAAAACGCTTTTATTGCAGCAAAAAAGACTCTTTTAATTCAAGCTGATTGCCCCACTCTATTCTACACTGCAAAAGATTATGGTATCATCATGCAAGGCGATTCTATAAAAAACCTGTCAGTTAGCCGCTGTAAAATGCCGATATTTATAGAAGACAAACTATATGAAGATAACAGCTAAACTTTTAATTCTAATTCTAGCCTCTATAACAATAACTTCCTGCGAAAAAAAAAGCGCACAAATCCAGATGGACAAGGCCATTGAGCCGCTGGAAATAAAAAATCAGAACCATACCTGGTTTTATTTTACAGACCAGACTTACAAGGAAATAGATAAAATTCAGCACGTGCCATTCAAGAAGCAGGCGCCCTGGACAGAGACAATCCGCATTTCTTCTGCAAACAACGCCGCAGACTCGGACGAAGAAATCTGCAAGGCCTATGCCGTAGTAAACCGTCTTGGAATTTTGTGTTTTGAAAATGACAAGATTTCCATTTCTCTGGACAAGTCTATTTTTGATGATCGCACAGCGGGTAATCTTATTTTTTTGAATAACACTCCAATTTATTCTATCTATAAAAGTGCCTTTTTTAACGAAACCATTACAGAAGATTTGTACAAGAGCGGAAAAACTGACCATCTTTTTTTGATGCAGTTTGATGATACCGCAAAAATCTCTTACCCTATTGTAAACTGCAGCAGCCTTATAGACGAGCCTAATTCAGAAGTTGTAGATTACGTTTGGGATGGCTTAAACTGGCTCTGCTGTATTAAGTCTATTGTAGAAGACAAAACTCTTTTTACATATATAAACTGGAAGCCGACAGTTCCTCTTTTGACTCTCTCTCCTGCCAACGTGCGCAACAGCATTGTTATTTCTGAGTCAGACGTAGACTCTTTCAGGGCCGCTAAGGAACATAGGGCCTACAAGCAGGCGCCGGAACGCATTCGAAACATGCTTTCTGGCTTTTCTACAGACCTTCCTTTTATTATGGAAGTAAAAAGTGCCGGCGGTTCTTCTAACCGCATTTACGAAAACGAGATTCCCGGCTCAAAAGAAAAGCCTTTGAACTCTAAAGCGGTTCTTGCACAAAGCTGGAGCTGCGTTCTTTTTGAAGACGGCACTCTCTTTATGGAAGGGGCACTTCCAGGCAAGCACATTCTTCGCCAGGGAAAGCCTATCGCCATAAGACTGCCCCGCCTTCCTGCCGGCTTTGTCTATTCAGATTTTGTAATTTCCAACACCACTTTGTACGCTGCCTGGGAAGAAACCACTTTTTACAACACAGGCCGCAGTGGTTTTCTTAAGGTAGATTTGGACAAAACTCTGTACAGCAAGCTTTTATAGGCTGTATAATACAAGACAGATGCAAAAGACAAAAAAACTTGCCGCAAGTTTTACCCTTCTCTTTTTTCTGGTGATTGCCCCATGCCGCCTTTTTGCTCAGCAGGAGGGTGTTCCAGAAGGTTTTATCTATACTCTGGATTTTGTAATGCAGTTTGAAGCAAGTTATTATCTGAATCCTGAATATGCCCAGCTGAACAGCGGCCCTTCTCCTATAAACTTCCAGACTTCTATTGGGGTTCTCTGGCCAAACTACACTCACGTTGCAGTTCAACCGACTCTTTCTTTTTTTTACATGAATCATTTGTGGTATGAAAACTGCGCCCTTCCCGCCGAGATAGAAAACCGTACAAGCACAACACTTTCTTTTTTGCTGCAGGTGCCTGCTGTCTTTTCTGTTTTTCTAGATAACAGCCGTTTTCAATTTTCTGTAGGCCCTGCCGTAATGATGCGCTTTGCCCTGCTTGCAAACGGAGTTTCCGCCACAGACACCGGCTACACTGGTTCCGCCGCCTCTGACATAACAGAAATAAACCGATGGTTCTGGGCCAATGGCCGATGGTTCTATCTTTCTGCCGGTGCAATCTGGCTATACCACATAACACCCCAGCTAAGGATTGGCCCTCTTGTAAACGTTCACTTTCCAGCCGGCGCCATCTTAAGCGACAAAAACGCCCAGGGGCTGGTCATTTCCGCCGGAATTAAAATCTGCCGTTAAAAAAAAAAATACCCCGAGCCCGCTTTTCAGCGTCTCGGGGTTTATTATTTGCCTGGAGTTCCCGCCCGCGAGTTTGGCGCAGCCAATACTCGCAAAACAAGGTGCCGTCAGGCAACTTGTTTAGTACATGCCACCCATATCTGGAGCAGGAGCTGCAGGAGCCTTAGGCTCAGGGATGTCTGTAATTGCACATTCTGTTGTAAGGAGAGTTCCTGCAACAGAAGCAGCGTTCTTCAAAGCAGAGCAAGTAACCTTAGCTGGGTCAATAATTCCAGCTTCAAGCATATTTACCCATTCACCAGTGCGAGCGTTGTAACCAACACCTTTCTTTTCGTTCTTAGCACGTTCAGCAATTACGCTTCCGTCAAGACCAGCATTTTCTGCAATCTGGCGCATTGGTTCTTCAAGTGCACGGCGTACAATCTTGAAACCAACCTTTTCATCTTCTGTAAGGTCAGCTGGAATTTCGTTCAAAGCCTTAGAAGCTTCAATAAGAGCAAGTCCACCACCAGAAACAATACCTTCTTCCAAAGCAGCGCGAGTAGCAGCAATTGTATCTTCTACGCGGAACTTCTTTTCTTTCATTTCTGTTTCTGTGTTAGCACCAACGTTGATTACAGCAACGCCACCAGCAAGTTTAGCAAGGCGCTTCTGCAGCTGTTCCTTATCATATGTTGATGTAGACTTTTCAATAGCGTTCTTAATTTCTTCTACGCGAGCCTTAATGTCTTTAGCGTTTCCAGCACCACCAACGATTGTTGTGTTGTCTTTGTCAATCTTAATAGATTTAGCCTGACCAAGAACTTCAACACCGGCAGTTTCAAGCTTAAGACCAACTTCTTCGCTTACTACAGTACCACCTGTCAAAATAGCGATATCCTGGAGCATGTCCTTGCGGCGATCACCAAATCCTGGAGCCTTAACAGCACAAACTTTGATTGTTCCACGAATGTTGTTCAAAACCAAAGTTGTAAGAGCTTCACCGTCAACATCTTCACAGATGATTACAAGTGCGCGTCCTGCGTTTGCAACTTTTTCAAGGATTGGAAGAAGATCTTTCATTGCAGAAATCTTCTTGTCATAAATCAAAACGTAAGCGTCATCAAAATCTGCTTCCATGCGTTCACGGTCTGTTACAAAGTAAGAAGAAATGTATCCACGGTCAAACTGCATACCTTCTACAGTATCAACAGTCATTTCCATGTTCTTAGATTCTTCTACAGTGATTACACCGTCTTTTCCTACCTTTTCGATAGCGTCTGCAAGCATCTTACCAATTTCTGGGTCGTTGTTAGCAGAAATTGTTGCAATGTTTGTAATATCGTCAGCACCCTTTACAGGTTTTGCATTCTTTTTAATTTCTTCTACAGCAAGTTTAACAGCCTTGTCCATACCGCGTTTAATTTCGATAGGTCTCATGCCTGCTGCAACAGATTTAATTCCTTCACGAACAAGAGCGTAAGAAAGAACAGTTGCTGTTGTGGTACCATCACCGGCATCATCATTTGTTTTTGAAGCAACTTCGCGAACAAACTGAGCTCCCATGTTTTCATAAGGATCCTGGAGTTCAATTTCCTTTGCAACAGAAACACCGTCCTTTGTGATTACTGGTGAACCGTACTTTTTGTCCATCATAACCATGCGTCCACAAGGTCCAAGTGTTGTTTTTACAGCTTTTGAAATCTGTTCAACGCCGCTCAAAAGTTTTTTTCTAGCGTCTTCACTAAACATTAACTGTTTTGCCATTTCTATATACCTCTTTTATTTATTTTTCAAAGTGATTAACTATTAAGATATAAAAAAAATGTTTTATCGGCAAGAAAAATCGTTCTTTTCGTTTAGAAAAAACTGTGCTATCATATATGCATGAAAAGAGTTCTTATCGCTGACAATCACTCTCTTTTTAGAGATTTTCTTAAGCAAAAGCTTACAGAAGTACAGATTGACGTTGTAATTTCTCAGGAAAACAGAGATTTACAGACAAAGCTTATTACAACACTTCCAAATCTAATCATTCTGGACTTTGATGAAGATGATTCAGATCAGATGGAATTTCTGGAAAAGAAAGTCAAAGATTCGAACACTGCAAGCATTCCTGTTATTATTACAGGACCAAAAAGAGACCCGGCAAACATTGCTCCTCTTACAAAATATGGCGTAATCAAATACTTTGAAAAACCGGTAAAGCTGGACATCTTCTTTAATGCAATTAATAAAGCCCTGCACACTTCCCTCATTATGGACGACACTCCATGTGTACTGGACCTGCACAGAAACAATACAATTATTTTTGTGGAGATTGCCCTGGGCCTCAATCGTGAAAAGATTTCTCTTATGCAGTTCAAACTTGCAGAGATGATAGAAAAAGAAGCCATCGACTCTCCAAGAATTATTGTAATGCTCACCAGCCTGGACTTTACCTTTGCAGACGGCTACAACCTTGAATTCCTTATAGATAACATACTGGCCTGCCCTGGCGTTCACCAGAAAAACTTAAAACTGCTGTCTACCAGCGAGTTTATAAAGAGTCTTGTAGAAGGCCACAAAGAATATTCTGGAATAGAAGTTGCTTCTAACCTGCCTAAGCTCTTGAACGGACTTATTTCTGCAAATGCAGAAACTCAGAATGTTCCAGACCTTATTACAGACCAGATTCTTACTGCCAGCTTTGAAAATGAAGATGTTGATACCATTGCAACAAGATTCACTTCTGACGAACTTTACCACGGTGATATAGAAAACGAAGGAAGCGTTCTTTCTCTTGCAATTATAGACAGCGACGAAGCAAGCCTTCAGCTTACAAAACAGATTTTTGAATCTATTGGCGCTACTGTAGAATGTTACACAAAGGGCCAGGATTTTTCTGATAAATACGAAGACGGAAAATTCAACCTTATTATTCTGGATGTTTTCATTGCAGATAAAACAGGTATTTCCCTCTTGAATTTCATAAAATCAAGACCTTATGGTCCACCTGTAATTGTATATTCACCAAGTCCACAGAAAGAAATTGTTGCGCAGTGTCTTAAGCTGGGGGCAAAGAGCTATCTTCTTAAGCCGCAAAAACCAAACGTTCTGGTTCAAAAGTCTCTTTCTATTCTGCACTTTACAGAATAAATAAAAGGTATTCCTATGAAAATAAACATGCATACTCACACAAAATGGTGCGATGGTAAATTTTCTGCTGAGGAAATGGTACTATCGGCAATAGAAAAAGGTTTTGATGTCTTGGGCTTTTCTGGCCACTGCATTCACCCTTTGAATCCGGAATTTTACAAGCCTGTAGATGACGTCTGGCACATTCCAAGTGAAAAAATTAAAGACTACGCTGCCGACATCCTCCGCTTAAAAGAAAAATACAGTGATCAGATAAAAATTCTTCTTGGTTTTGAAGCAGATTATTTTGAAGCCTCTGAATACGGCTCTGCTATTCCAGACAAAAATGCTTATTCAGATTTTTCTCCGGACTATCTGATTGGCGCAGTTCACTTTGTAAATACAGAAAAAGGTTTTTATACGGTAGATCACCACGCAGAAGTGATAAAACAGAATCTGATTAAACTTTATTCTAAGGCTGATGGCACCATCGACGGAAAAAAAGCAGTCTGCGACTATTTTGAAGCGGAAAGAGCCATGCTTGCAAAAGGCAATTTTGACATTCTTGCTCACCCAGACTTATTGCGTAAGCGCAACGGAGAATTAAAGATTTTTGACGAAGAAGAAAGCTGGTATAAAGAAGAAGTAAAAGCTACAGTAAAAGCAATTGCAAAAGCTGGGGTTATAAGTGAAATAAATACCGGGGCCATTGCAAGAGGCGCAATGGATGATGTATATCCTTCTAAATACTTTTTGGAATTATTGCATGAGCACCAGGTTCCAATCTGTATAAACTCTGATGCCCATACAAAGGACGGATTAGACTGTGCCTTTGACCGCGCAGCAGATATTGCCCACCGCGCAGGCTACACAGAACTGAACTATCCTAACGGTTACGTCGTTCCTCTGCACTAGCACAAGAAATGCACATCAACGCGTAAGGAATTACACGAAGACGTTCTTCTGGAATCTCCTTACCGCATTTTAAACAACGACCATATTTATTCTGATTAATTCGATCAAGTGCATTTTCTATAAGCTGAAGACGATTAGCATCCTGAGTTCCCAGAGCATTAAGCAGTGTACGGTCAATTACATCTGCTGCAACATCGGCTTCATCGCCAGACTCTACGGTCTTTACAAGATTTTTCATATCTTCGTTCTGACCAGCCAACGAATCCAATATAGTTTTCTTCTGCTCCAGAAGTTTTGCTTTCATTTCATCAAGAAAAGCCTGTTCCATAATAAAAAGCCTCCCAAACGTTTTTATCTAGTTGTGTTGTCAATAACATTTATTTTGTATATAATACTATAAATATAAAGGCAAAATGCCAAAAAGACAAATTCTTTTTCAAAAAAATTAAAGGTAGGTTATGGCAAAAGAAGAAGCTATCGAAGTTGAAGGTATCGTAAAAGAAGCACTTCCGAACACAACTTTCAGAGTTGAACTGACAAACGGTCACATTATTATGGCTCATCTTTCTGGAAAGATGAGAAAGCACTACATCAGAATCGTTCCTGGTGACAGCGTAAAAGTTGCCCTTTCTCCTTATGATTTGAACAAGGGCCGCATTATTTTCCGAGAACGCTAGATTATGTAATACACAAGGCTTTCCGGGAGGGAAAGCCTTTTTTTATACAAAGGAGACAATACAAAAATGACATTATTTGAAGATTTGAAATGGCGTGGTCTTATTAAAGACATTGCTGGTGAAGAAGCAGAGTTGCAGAAGGTTCTTGACGGAAAACCTTTTGCTTTTTATTGGGGAACAGACCCTACAGCAGATTCTCTTCACCTCGGCCACTACTCTTCTTTGTGTATGGCAAAACGCCTTGCAAATGCAGGACATCACCCGGTTCTTTTGTGCGGTGGTGCAACAGGACGCATTGGTGACCCACGCCCTACAGCAGAACGCGAAATTATCAGCGAAGAAAAGGTAAACAATAACATTAACGGAATCCGCAATCAGATTAAGAGACTGGTACCATCAGCAGAATTGGTAGACAACTACGACTGGATGAAGGATTACACATTCCTGAACTTCCTGCGCGACATTGGTAAGTACATTAACGTAAACTACATGCTGGATAAAGATATTATCCGCCGCCGTCTGGAAACTGGAATTACTTTTGCAGAATTCTCTTACATGCTGCTCCAGGGTTACGACTTCCTCCACCTCTACCAGGAAAAGAACTGCATTATGCAGGTTGCAGGTTCAGATCAGTGGGGAAACATCACAACTGGTGTAGACTTTATCCGTAAAGTTCTGGACAAAACTGCTTATGCTTTCACAATGCCTTTAATTCTCGATCCAACAGGAAAGAAAGTTGGTAAATCTGAAGGAAATGCTCTCTGGCTTGATAAAACAAAGACAACTCCATATGCAATTTATCAGTATCTTATTAACACTGATGATTCTAAAGTTCTGGAATACCTTAAAGTATTCACCTTCCTGAGCAAAGAACAGATTGAAGAAATATATGCTCAGCAGCAGGCCGCTCCAGAAACTCGAATTGCACAAAAAACACTTGCTTACGAAGTTGTAAAAGATATTCATGGTAAAGAAGAAGCTGACAACGCTGTAAACGTAAGTCAGAAACTTTTTGCCGGTGATTTCAAAGGCCTTTCTGTAAATGACATTCTTTCTGGAATGAAGGGTGTTCCAACTTTCAAATTTACAGAAGAACTTCCATTGGTAGATGTTCTGGTAAATAACAAAATTGCTTCTTCAAAACGTGAAGCCCGTGAATTTATTAAGAATAATGCTATTTCAATTAATGGAGAAGTTGTAAACGACGAAACAAAGGTTGTTACAAAAGATATGGCACTTGAAGGAAAAGTAATTATCTTCCGCCGAGGTAAGAAAAAGTACTTCCTGGCAGAAGTATAAAACTCTACTTTCTTGAACGAACCGCTTTCAGTCCTCTGAGGGCGGTTCCAATTCCTCTAACCCCGTCAACAAACACACCAATACAAATTAAGAATCCAAACGGAATATAAAAAGAAATCCTGAACATAAACATAGAAACCAGAGTCTGAATTACTTTTAAAACAAACATGGACATATAATCACCGCGGGAATAAGTTCTGCGCTGCCTGTTCTGTCTTGTATAATTTGAATATGGCTCCTGATTTTGACTCTGATTCTGCTGACTACCACTAAACCACTGCCAGTATTCCTCACCAAAAGGATTCTGATATGTGTACTGATATTGTCTCTGGTATTCATTCTGACCAGCATAGTTGTAATAACTACCGGTGGTGTAAGCACCTGCATCATAATTACGACGCTTTGTTTCATCACCAAGAACATCGTAAGCTTCGGAAATCTGTTTAAATTTTTCTTCCGCTTCCTTATTTCCTTGATTTCGGTCAGGATGATATTTAAATGCGAGTGTTCTGTAAGCCTTTTTTATTTCATCAGCAGTTGCCGATTTTGGTACTCCAAGCAATTCGTAATAATCTTTCATATACCTTTAAAATAATAATTCTAGGCACAGGTTACAAGAAAAAAATTATTTAATTCTGAAAGTTTCAGGTGCACCAAGATAAGAATCTGGCATTATCTGATTTGCAGGATAAATTACAATTTTTTCAAGAACTACATTTGGAGTTACAGGATAAATCTTCATAGAATTCAAGCCAGCCTTACAATCTGCATAGACAGTTGAAACTCTGATATTATTTGTAACATCTGTTCCCCAAGGCTCCTGATTATCACCAACAGCAAAACCTTCTTCAACAACATTCTTAAGAATTTTCTTACCGTTTACTTCAAGAATAAACTGAAGTTTGTTGTCTTTATAAGCAGGATTTGAAGGATTAAGATAAAAATCAAAAGTCTGTACACCATCATTCTGCAGGGCAAACTTGTATTCAAGGTAAGGGGCATTTTTTCCTTTTGGATAAGTATTTATTACAGGAAAAGCCTTTACAGCAGACAAAGTTTTTCCATAACCAGAAAGCACTTCAAAATGAGCGTCATTTAAGCCCGAAGCAGACGCAACAAAATGTTCAGCCTCAATAGAAATGTAATTTTCTGTCTGTACAAAAGTTCCCCCCGGATAAGTGGTGGAAGGAACTTCTGCATCAATATGAACATTTACAAGCAGTTTTGCCCCATGTCCATCATCACTCTTAATAAATAAAGTGGTCTTCTTGTTTTCCACCCCGGAAAGTTTTTGTCTATCAACTGTAAGAATAAGAGTTTCAATGCACAGTTCTTTATCAGATTCCTGCTGAACTTTAAGCCAGTTTTTTCCTGACTCTTCAATTTCAACTGTAAAAGGAACTTCACCTGCATAAGTTCTGGCAATTTTAATTTTTGCCTCAGTAGTTTCAGGATTTTTAAAAGATGTCACCTGTAAATTGCGGTTTGTCCAGTCCTGACCACTTGTTGTATATTCCTGTCCATCAACCCAGGCTATAAAACGCTTTTTTCTAGTTGGTTCAACATATGTATAAGTTGGATACTGATTTTCTGCTTCGCACCAGTTCTTAAAACCGAAATGTTCTGACCATCCGGAAGCATAAAATTTTCCATCATCAATTTTATCGCATTCCTCCACCAGAGCCAGGTCATACTTGTAGCATTCGCGAACTTTATCTGCATAAACATTTGCTGCAAGTGCCGATTTTCTGGCGAACCATTTATTCTTTCCGCTGTAAAGCTGCATTCTAAGAACATTCATGCTTCCACAAGCCGGCAGATAAACTTCAAGGAAGTAGCTTGGCAAAAGTTCAGAAGGCATTTCGTTTTTCAGTTCTTCTGCCTTTGCAATAATTTTGTTTGCTTCATCAAGCAGATTGTCGCTTTCACAGAAATTTACAGGATGATATGTATCTGGCTGTATGCATTCTGTACGCCGCATATTTGCAATTTTGGTATATGAATTGATGATTGTAGCAATATCTTTCTTTTGCGTATCATTTAAAGCTGCAAACTGAACATTTACCCAGGACTGCACATAACTTTCTACGAATGCAGATGATTTTGAATATTTTTCGTAATCATAAGCAAGATCCAGGAAGTATGAAAGTGGAAGTTCATTAGTCATTACATCACCAACATTTACAATCCACAAATCTCTGATTCC
>JAEEGH010023953.1_pt1 | contig 12366 bp, 13 predicted proteins | sample 9134181 | NCBI WGS metagenome assembly JAEEGH01 (sample SAMN16246544, study PRJNA631951) | gut metagenome | biome: gut microbiome; feature: rumen; material: DP-attached | host: Bos | place: Iran: Karaj | collected 2018-10
CCTTTTATGGAAAAAGTGGAACTGTTACGTGACAAATACTTTGACAAATATGAGGTTGAGCCGCGCTGCTTTAGCTTGACGGACATGTGAAACCAAGGGCGTCCTGACTCTCAACTCTAAACACTAAACTCTAAACTCTCAACTAATAACTGACTCTAAACTCTAAACACTAAACTCTCAATTCTCAATTCTCAATTCTCAATTCTCAATTCCAACATGGGCGTTTACGAAGAAAACATAGTCCCGATTAAGATTTCGCGTTTGGCAGAATACATGGCCGAGAAAAAACATTTATCGTTAGAAGATGTGAAGTGCACGTTGGATAGGAAGCTGGTAGACGGAAGGTTATAAATTTTGATAAATAATAGTTAAAATTGTTGTTTTTATAACCGACTTATTATTATCTTTGCAGCCTCAACCCCTGATTTGTATTATTTAAATCATTTAATATGAATAAGTTAGATGTTATAATAGGTAACAACTTGTCGTTCTTGCGTGAACGATTCGGTTATACTCAAGGAGATATGGGGCGCTTTTTGGGTATTAGCCAACCTGCCTATAGCAAATACGAAGAGGGTAAAACCACCGTGCCGCCAGAGGCTTTGGAGAAGCTTGCCGAGTTGTATTATGTCGAGGAATACGACTTGATGCAAGACGACAAAAGCCTGCTCCAGCCTTCGTTGGTTTATGCCTATCGAAAGCAAGATGGTGAAACCGATTTTGAGGCCATCGCCAAGTTTCATAGGATTGTGAAGAATTATACATTGATGAGCAATGAAATCAGTGAACAAGGTCTTGCTTAAGTCCAAAGCAGCCGTTCTTGCTGCTTCGTTGAGGGAAGAATTACGTCTTTTCAACGGCATGCCCATTAGCATTCACAGTGTACTACGGTTAAAGCACGTGCAAGCCTTGTTTCAACCGACGAGCGACAGTATTTCGGGTATGGCCATTCGTGTGACAAATAATCACGGCGACAATTTGTCGTTCATGATGGTGAATACGGCCAAGGCTCTTGGCCATCAGCGTTTCACCGCTTGTCATGAATTATATCACCTATTGTATCAAGACAATTTCTCCTTCGTCAAGGAGAAGACTGCACTTTTTGACGAGAAAAATGAGCAGGAGTATCTTGCCGATTGGTTTGCTTCCTATCTGATGTTGCCAAAAGAAGGATTGGAGATGTCGGTTCCGCTCAAAGAGCAGCAAATGAACGGTATCACGCTTGGCACTTTGCTGCAAACCGAGCAACGTTTCCGCTGCTCTCGTGCCATGCTTTTGTATAGGCTGAAAGACTTGAAGTGGATTGATGAAAATGGGTATGAAAGTTTTGGACGTGATGTGATAAGAGCTGCCAAGTCGCATGGCTATGCCACGGAGCTTTACGAAAAAACGAGAAAAGAGGAGTTTGTCGGTGACTACAACATCAAGGCGCGCCAGTTGTTCGAACAAGGACGCATCTCCCAGGCAAAATACTATCAACTCTTGGAAGATATTGGCATTGACTTGAAGACAGAAATAGAGGAGGATGGCGAACTATAAGATTGTTTTGGTTGACACAGATGTCATTTCGCATTTCATCGCCACAGGAAACATTTCCCGATTGGCAAAGATCTTTGAGCCTAACATTTTGTTCGTTCTCGATATGGTTTACGAGGAAGCCTGCCGTCATCCGTGGGATAATGAGCGAAAAGAAAAAGTGGATGCTTGGCTGTCATCTATCAAAAGCAAGCCAATACCGTTTCCCTTCCACGTGGAGAACGTGAAAAAAGAGTATTATCGGATCAAAAAAGAAGACGGCTTGCTAGACAAAGGTGAACGAGCTTGCATGGCGATGGCCAAATTTGGGAAAGAAGTCATAGCGAGTAGTAATTTCAGCGACATCAAGGCATATTGTGACGCGAATGGTATAGAGTATTTGGGATGTCTTGATATTCTTTTCATTGCGATGCAGAAAGGCTTGATGACAGAAGAAGAATGTGATGCATTTATCAACGATGCCATTGCTTTGAACCACGCCCGTTTCCCTGTAAATGTCATGAAAGACTATGTGCCTGATAGGGATCTGGCGGAGTGGTATCGAAAAGCATAAGAACTGTTTAAATAAAACGGTGACAAATTGTTACTAGTTGAAATTTAACGAGAAATGACAAACGATATACTACAAGAAATAGACCGTCTTCATACCGAATGCTCGAAAATGGACAAGGTGTCGCGAATAAGCTATTTATTGGGTTGGCGAAAGCGACTATTTTCCATGGCAGACCAGATGGCAACGTATGTTGCCTGCAAGGGTGGCCGTATGACACCTAATGAAAGAGCCCTGGCACAAAACCTTCTGGAGATGATAGATGCAGTCAATGAAGAAGGGAGAAGAACTAGCAATGAATTGGTGAATGAAGCAGTTTTTGGACTGATGAAGATGATGGGTCAATAAAGAGGTGAGTAAACTCGTTTGTTGGAGAAGTAAACAATGGGGGAGAAGATACATAAGAGATCGTGAAATTCATTCAGAATTATTGTTCAGTAGTTACTAATAAATGACTTATTCCGACTTCAAACAACTGATAGCGGATGCCCAAAACGACGACCACATGCAAGTGGATTTGGTTGACGCTAGTTTTAAGAAAGGGATTTGGAATAGTGTTAACGATTACATCAACTATATTGATAATATTGAACAATTCAATGATCGTTACGTTGGTCGTATTTCTTATGAACCGGGATTTGATGCAAAGGGCAGAATAGCCAAGGTTTACATCGTCATTCATCATCCCGCCCTCGAAGATGTTCCCGAAAGGGATGATTGGATGCTTTGGGAGGTGGTTTATGATTGAGTTAAATTGGAAATGGCGTCCCACCTATATAAAGCGTGTGTCAAGTTAAAATAACAATAAATATAACATCCAATGGCGGATTCGGCATGACCGAGTCCGCTTGTTTTTTGTTTTCATTGGGAATGTTTCGATAGGATACGTCATCAAAAACACTTGTCTTTGCCGACTGCATCATTGCAAAAAACTTGTTTTTTTTGATAATAATGTAACAACGACCCTTTTTTTCCCTATCTTTGTCCGCAGAATCCAAAATACGGGCAAATCAATGCAAAATCCTTGCATTTCAGTTTGCTCGTAATGTGTTAAAAACCAGCCCCTTGTCACCACGGAATGTGACTGACGGGGCGGAGCCGTGAGAAGAGGAGGGAAGATGTAAGATGTGGAGAGGAAAGATGTAAGAGGTGGAGAGGGAAGATGTAAGATGTGGAGAGGGAAGATGTAAGATGTGGAGAGGGAAGATGTAAGAGGTGGAGACATCAAAATGAAAAAGTATGAGTGAAATTGGAGATAAGATACAGGAAAAATGCGTGGCTTTTGGTGATAAGGTAATCAAATTGAACGATTTCTTATTGGAGCAAGAATGTCAAAGGGAAGAGGAGAGGTATAAAAAGTCTGGAGGAGGCCGCATACCGATTCATTTAAAGTCTGTTGCTAACCTTAGTAACCAGCTTCTACGCTCAGGCACAAGCATTGGTGCTAATAATGCTGAAGCCACAAACGCTATCAGTAAAGCAGATTTCAAGAGTAAGTCGTTTATTGCATTAAAAGAAGCTAGAGAATCTTTGTATTGGCTTATCTTGCTTTACAGGAACAACTACATAGACCAAGATCAATATAAATCCCTATACGACGATTGCGAAGAATTAGTAAAAGTATTTGTTCATCGTTGTAAAAAACTAAATGAAGATAAATAATGTGATGTAAGATGGGAAGATGTAAGATGTGGAGATGTAAGATGTAAAATGTCAGATGTGATGATGTAAGATGTGATGATGTTAGAAGTGAGGGTCTCGGACAGAAGAAAGCCCCAACATCTCACATCCAAACCTAACACATCTAACATCTTCCATCAAACATCTCTTGACTGACGGGGCGGAGCCGTTCTTGTTCTAGTGTAGAGTTTAGAGTGTAGAGTTTAGAGTCACCGCATTGCCCTCCGGGCTCTTTAGGGTTGCGGAGAACAAAAATATTGAGTATTTTTGCATTAAGAAATAAAAAAATATGGCATACAACGCGATAGACATAGCAAAGAAGATAATCTGTAAGACAGATGTGGAGCACGGTGACACTCTATCTAATCTCAAATTGCAGAAATTGTTGTATTATATGCAGGGGTTTCATTTGGCTTTTTTTGATGAGCCGTTCTTTAATGAGTCTATTGAGGCGTGGACATACGGGCCTGTGGTGCCAGTTGTGTTTCAAGAGTTCAAAAAATATAAGAAAGACTCCATCAATCCTGACAACTATCACGATGATTTGGTGCTGACTGATGACGAGCAGCAGATGTTTGACATGGTTTACAGTGAATACAACCGTTATTCAGCCGTGGCTTTAATGAATATGACACATACTGAAGGTCCATGGAAGAACCATGGCATTGGCGATGTTATCACAAACGAAGAGTTGCGAGCGTTCTTCCTGACACAGATTAACTATGATGAACCATTTAGGACTGATGAATTTGGCCGTATTGTTTTGTCGGACAAAATGATAGAATCCGTTCATAAGGCCGAGCAAAGCCTTGCTGCTGGCACTTTCCTTACCGAAGAAAAGTTTCAAGCTCGATTTGCGAAATGGCTTTAGAAATCCTATACAGTCCGCAATTCTCGGATAATCTTGAAGCCATCTTGTCCTACTTTGATAAGCACAATGGTAGCGACTCATATAGCCGAAAGTTGTTTCGGATGATTCATGAGCAAATCCTCTTGCTTGCGACGATGCCCGAGATAGGACGGCTCACAGACTTTCCTGGTGTCCGAATACTCTTTGTGGAAAACTATGGTATAGAATACCAAATTCGCGATACGGCCATTCTTGTTGTTGACATATATTCTTGTCGAACAGATCCTACTAAACGTAGCTTCAAGAAGAAGTAGATCGTACCCATATCCGTGCCAAAGTGATTCCCTCGCAGACGCAAGAGATCTCCTTCTCCAATGTGAAAGAGTTCTTGAAAGAGTTGAGTTCGACCGCACTGTAGAAGCAAATCTTACGTAAATCTATAATAAATCTTTGTGCGTTGCCCTGATCGGGCTGCATTACTCTCAACTCTCAACTAATAACTGACTCTAAACTTTAAACTCTCAACTTTCCACTGACTCTAAACTTCCAACTGACTCTAAACTCTAAACTTTAAACTCTCAACTCTCAACTCTCAACCCAAAACTTACTCGAATAATAATTTAAACCAAATCAAAATATGTCAAAAGTAGCTCTCATCACTGGCATCACGGGTCAGGACGGTTCATTCCTTGCCGAATTTCTGATTGAAAAGGGATACGAGGTCCACGGCATCCTGCGTCGCAGCAGCTCGTTCAACACGGGCCGCATCGAACATCTCTACCTCGACGAATGGGTGCGCGACATGAAGAAGAAACGCCTGGTGAACCTCCACTGGGGCGATATGACCGACAGCAGCTCGCTCATCCGCATCATCAGCGAGATTAAACCCAACGAGATCTATAACCTCGCGGCACAAAGCCATGTGAAGGTGTCGTTCGACGTGCCTGAGTTCACCGCCGACGCCGACGCCATGGGTGTGCTGCGCCTCCTCGAGGCGGTGCGCATCGCCGGGCTCGCCGACACCTGCCGCATCTACCAAGCCTCCACCTCCGAGCTCTTCGGTCTGGTGCAAGAGGTGCCACAGAAGGAGACGACACCCTTCTATCCCCGCTCGCCCTATGGCGTGGCCAAGCTCTATGGCTTCTGGATCATGAAGAACTACCGCGAGTCGTACAACATGTACTGCTGCAACGGCATCCTCTTCAACCACGAGAGTGAACGCCGTGGCGAGACTTTCGTCACCCGTAAGATCACCCTCGCTGCCGCCCGTATCGCCCAAGGCTTCCAGGATAAGCTCTACCTCGGTAACCTCAACAGCCTCCGCGACTGGGGCTATGCCCGCGACTACGTGGAGTGCATGTGGCTCATCCTCCAACAGGAACAACCCGACGACTTCGTCATCGCCACCGGCCAGTACCACACCGTGCGCGAGTTCTGCACCCTAGCTTTCAAGGAAGCGGGTATCAACCTGCGCTGGGAAGGCGAAGGCGTGAACGAGAAAGGTATCGACACGGCCACCGGCAAGGTGCTCGTGGAGGTCGACCCGAAGTACTTCCGTCCCGCTGAGGTCGACCAGCTGCTGGGCGACCCGTCGAAGGCCAAACGCCTCCTGGGCTGGAATCCGCAGAAGACCTCCTTCGAAGAACTGGTCAGAATCATGGTACAGCATGATATGCGCTTCGTCAAGAAGCTTTATATCAGAGCCCATATGGAAGAATAAACCGGCCCCTTGGCCTCACTGCGGGCCCTCATTCCGCGAAGGCGGAACCCGCAGTCTCCCTATCAAAACGACCAACCTTTATGCGGATTCGATGAAAAGTATATTCAGTCTGTTAGAGAAGCATATGAGGATGGATATTATGAATCAGAGACACCCTAAGTGTGAGAGATCGCGGTCTCCTCGAGGAACCGCGATGAGGGCTCCCGCTTTGGGTTTGTCCGATAGTGCAGTATTAGAAACACATACTATAGCGAAATGAACAAAGACAGTAAAATATATGTAGCCGGTCACCGCGGTATGGTGGGAAGCGCCATCGTCCGTGAGCTGCAACGTCAAGGCTACAACAATATCATCACCCGAACCCATAAGGAACTCGACCTGTGTCGTCAAGACCAAGTGGAGGCATTCTTTGCTGCGGAGAAGCCTGAATACGTCTTCCTCGCTGCCGCCAAGGTAGGCGGCATCGTGGCCAACCAGAGCGCCCTGGCCGACTTCATGTACGACAACATGATCCTCGAGATGAACGTCATCCACGCCGCCTGGAAGAACGGCTGCAAGAAGCTGGAGTTTCTCGGCTCGTCGTGCATCTATCCCCGCATGGCACCGCAGCCCATGCCCGAGAGTTGCCTGCTCACCGGCGAGTTGGAGAAGACCAACGAGGCCTACGCCTTGGCCAAGATCAGCGGCCTCAAATACTGCGAGTTCCTCAACCGCCAGTATGGCACCGACTATATCAGCGTGATGCCCACCAACCTCTATGGTCCCAACGACAACTACCACCCCGAGCACAGCCACGTGCTGCCCGCCTTGATCCGTCGTTTCCACGAGGCCAAGGTCAACGGGCTGAAGGAGGTGACCTGCTGGGGCGACGGCTCGCCCCTGCGCGAGTTCCTCTATGTGGACGACCTCGCCAACCTCTGCGTCTTCCTGATGAACCACTATTCGGGCAACGAGACCGTGAATGCCGGCACGGGCAAGGAGCTCACCATCAAGGCGCTCACTGAATTGGTCGCCAAAGTGGTGGGTTACGAAGGCGAGATCAAGTGGGACACCACACGTCCCAACGGCACGCCGCGCAAGCTCCTCGATGTGAGTAAGGCCACGGCCCTCGGCTGGACCTATAAGACTGAATTGGAGGACGGCATCCGCCTGGCGTATGACGATTTCCTGAACAACCCGATGCGTGCAGAGAGATAATGAAGACCGTAGAGAAGAAATATCTTTTGGCGTTTATCCTTATCACCAGCTGCTTCGCCTTATGGGGATTTGCCAACGACATCACCAACCCCATGGTGAAGTCGTTCAGCAAGATCTTCCGTATGAGCGTGACCAGCGGCGCCTTGGTGCAGGTGGCTTTCTATGGCGGCTATTTCTGCATGGCCTTGCCTGCGGCACTCTTCATCAAACGTTTCAGTTACAAGACGGGTATCCTGATGGGTCTGGGACTCTATGCCGTCGGTGCGTTGATGTTCCTGCCTGCTGCCAAGATGGGCAACTACTATCCTTTCCTGGTGGCCTATTTCATCCTCACCTGCGGTCTGAGTTTCTTGGAGACCAGCGCCAACCCGTTTATCCTCAGCATGGGTGATCCAGAGACGGCCACACGCCGACTCAACCTGGCACAGAGCTTCAATCCCATCGGCTCCCTTTGTGGCATGTTCGTGGCCATGAATTTCATCCAGGCCAGGATGAACCCCATGAGCACCGCAGAACGTGCCATGTTGGATGACGCCCAGTTTGAGGCGCTGAAGACAGCCGACCTCAATGTGCTCGTTAAGCCCTACGCTGCCATAGGCGTGGTGCTGATCGTGGTGTTTGTGCTGATTGCAGTGCTTGTGAAAAGGGCCAATGTACAACAGCCTGGTGACACGCAAAGCATCAAACAGTCCGCTTTCAGGCGGCTCTTTGCCAACAAGGTCTATCGTGAAGGTGTCATCGCCCAGTTTTTCTATGTTGGGGCACAGATCACCTGCTGGACCTTCATCATCCAATACGGCACCCATGTGTTTATGGGCGAGGGGATGGAGGAGCAGGCGGCCGAGATTCTGAGCCAAAGACTCAACATCATCGCCATGGTGCTCTTCTGCTGTTCGCGATTCGTCTGCACCGCCTTGATGAAACGCTTCAAGCCCGCCTCCATGCTGGCGGTCTTCGCCATCGCCGCCATCGCGCTGACTTTGGTGGTGATGCTGGTGGGTGGCAGGGTAGGCGTGTATAGCCTGGTGGCCGTCTCGGCTTGTATGAGCCTGATGTTTCCCACCATCTATGGCCTTGCCCTGAAAGACGTTGGTCCCGATGCCGAGGTGGGCTCTGCCGGCCTCATCATGGCCATCTTGGGCGGCTCGCTTTTGCCTCCACTCCAAGCCATGATTATCGACCACGGCAGGCTCAATCTGTCATTCATTGTGCCGATGATATGCTTCATCGTGGTAGGTATCTATGGATTACGATGTAAGCGTGCTGTATCCATTGAGCCGCAGGCGCAATAAATCTGTGAAATCTGTGAGATCTGTGTGAGATTAACGTATATAATCTGTGTGAAACAACACTCATTGTGAGATGAAGAAAGTATTCGTTTCAGGATGCTACGACCTGCTTCACAGCGGTCACGTGGAGTTCTTCCGTCAGGCGGCGGAATACGGTGAGTTGTATGTGGGGATAGGTAGCGACAAGACCATACAGGACTACAAGCACCATAAGACCGTCTACAGCGAGCAAGAGCGCCTGTTTATGGTGAAGAGCATCCGTTATGTCAAAGAGGCTTACATCAATGCCGGCAGCGGCGTCTTGGACTTCGTGCCTACGCTGGATATCGTCCACCCCGACATCTTGGTCGTGAATGCCGACGGCGGGAGTGAGGAGAAACGCAGGCTGTGCGAGGCGCGTGGCATGGAGTATGTGGTGCTCGCCCGTGAGCCTCATCAGGGGCTTGACGCGCGTTCGTCGACGGCCTTGAAGCAGACGGAGAGTCGGATCCCCACCCGTCTTGACTTGGCGGGCACTTGGATCGACCAACCCTACGTGAGCCAATATGCTCCGGGCTGGGCCATCACCATCAGCCTCGAGCCCACCTTCGAGGTGCGCGAGCGTTGTGGACTGAGTACCTCGACGCGCAACATGATTAAGAAGATCTGGCCTTACCAGTTGCCCAACATGGATCCCGAGATGCTGGCCAAGCTGGTGTTTTGCTTCGAAAACGACCCCGAGCGTTCGGATGGCATCATCAGCGGAGCCCAGGACTCGATAGGTATCTGTATGCCCGGCCTGTGCCGTCATTGGTATAACAACCGCTTTTGGCCCGAAAAGATAGAGAGCTGTTGTGACGAAGACGTGCTACGTTGGCTGGAGGGTCATCTGGTGATGATTCCCATGGAGCCGCGGAGGCCAGGTTGCAGTGTGGTGGAAGGCAAGGACATCACCGAACCCAAGGTGAAGGCTTTGGCAAAAGCTGCCGACGACTGCTGGCAGGCCATCATGAACAAGGACTTGGAGGCTTTCGCTAAGGCTTATAAAGCTTCCTTTGAAGCCCAGACCGCCATGTTTCCTGGAATGATACACCCCCACGGAGTCATTGCGGGCGAAGCCTCATTCCGCGAAGGCGGAACGCAATCTCCTACGATAGAGGACTACATTGAACGATACTCTGCTATTCCAGAAGTGCTGGCCTGGAAAATGCCTGGTGCCGGTGGTGGCGGCTACCTTGCCTGCGTGGTGGCGGACGCCTCGGAGTTCAGCAAGGAACATCCCGAAGCCATTTGTCTCACCATCCGCCGCCCTGGTTTGTAGTTCATAGCGCGCAGACGAAAAGAGAGGTCACACAGATGCCACAGATCACACAGAGGCTATCCAGCGGTAGCCATTGAGCCGTCAGGCTCAATAAAATCCGAGCCATCTGTGCAATCCATGTGACAAAAAACACATCTGTGAGACAGATTCACCGCAAGGTGAATAAAATCCGAGCCATCCGTGTAATCTGTGTGGGATAATACGCATCTGTGAGATACATTCACCGCAAGGTGAATAAAATCCGTGCAATCTGTGTAATCTGTGTGAAATAAAAACAAAATCTGTGAGAAATATAAAATCAGTGTGCAATGCAACGTTACTGCCAGACTTTAACCCTAGTTGACGACGAGCAGATGATAGCGAAATACGTGGAGGCTCATGCCCACGTGTGGCCCGAGGTCATCGCCGGCCAGCGCGAGGTAGGCATCCTCGACATGCAGATCTACCGCCACGGTCGTCAGCTCTTTATGATCATGGACACGGTGGACGGCTTCGACTTCGACCGCGACATGGCCCGTCTCGCCACCCTTCCTCGCCAAGCGGAGTGGGAGGCCTACGTGAGCCAGTTCCAAGGCTGCTCGGCTGACGCCCGCAGCGACGAGAAGTGGCAGCTGATGGAGCGGATATTCTGATAACTCCCCTCTGACTCTAAACTCTAAACTTTAAACTCTCAACTCATAACTGACTCTCAACTCTCAACTTTAAACACTAAACTTCACCCAAAAAATCAACAAATTTTCAATTATAAACTCTCAATTCTCAATTATCAATTAAAAAACCCTTATCTTTGTCTTCAAATTCCAATACGGACCACCAAAAACCAATAATCCCCGTGTTTTAGTGTGTCTGTAAAACCATGAAGACCAGCCCCTTGTCACCACGGAATGTGACTGACGGGGCGGAGCTGTGAAGGGGAGGAAGGGAAGGAAAGGAAGGTAGGGAAACAAATCTAACACAAATCTATCATAAATCAATAATCCGCGTTGCCCTTATCGGGCTCGCTCCACCTCGACCCTTAACTCACTACTCTCAACTTCCCACTGACTCTCAACTCTAAACCCTAAACTCTCAACTCAATGAAAATCTCCGTCGCTGGCACCGGCTACGTCGGCATGAGCATCGCCACGTTGCTGGCACAACATAATGAAGTCACCGCGGTGGACGTCGTCCCTGAGCGCGTCGACATGGTGAACCACAAGAAGTCGCCTATCCAGGATGACTATATCGAGGAATACCTCGCCACTAAGCCTTTGCACCTGAAGGCGACCCTCGATCAGGAGGCTGGCTACAAGGATGCCGACTTCGTCGTCATCGCTGCACCCACCAACTACGACACGCAGAAGAACTTCTTCGACACGTCGGCGGTGGAAGCCGTCATCGACGCCGTGCTGAAGGTGAACCCCGACGCGGTGATGGTCATCAAGAGCACCATCCCGGTGGGCTACACCCGCAGCCTCTATGTGAGATACCAGAAGAAAGGCGTGAAGCAGTTCAACCTGTTGTTCTCGCCCGAGTTCTTGAGGGAGAGCAAGGCCCTCTACGACAACCTCTATCCCTCGCGTATCATCGTGGGCATCCCCAAGATGATGAGCGAGGCCTTTGAGGAGGAGAACGAAGCCATCAAAGCGCTCACCGACCTCGACTGGCTCACGGAGAAGGCGCATCAGTTTGCCGCCTTGCTGCAAGAGGGGGCCATCAAGCAGGATGTGCCGACGCTCTTTATTGGGATGAAGGAAGCCGAGGCCGTGAAGCTTTTTGCCAACACCTATTTGGCTCTTCGTGTGAGCTACTTCAACGAGTTGGACACATACGCTGAAATCAAGGGTCTTGACACGCAGGCCATTATCGATGGCATCTGCCTCGACCCGCGCATCGGTAGCCACTACAACAACCCGAGTTTTGGCTATGGGGGTTACTGCCTACCCAAGGACACGAAGCAGCTCTTGGCCAACTACGAGGACGTGCCCGAGGACTTGATCCGTGCCATCGTGGAGAGCAACCGCACGAGGAAGGACTTCATCGCCGACCAGGTGCTGCGAATGGCGGGCTACTACACCGAGTCCTCACTGTATGACCAGAGTAAGGAGGCTGATTTGACCATCGGCGTGTTCCGCCTGACCATGAAGTCCAATTCCGACAACTTCCGCCAGAGCAGCATCCAAGGCGTGATGAAACGCGTGAAGGCCAAGGGAGCCAAGGTGATCATCTATGAGCCGACGCTTGAGGATGGCACGACCTTCTTCG
>JAEEGH010023954.1_pt1 | contig 12366 bp, 12 predicted proteins | sample 9134181 | NCBI WGS metagenome assembly JAEEGH01 (sample SAMN16246544, study PRJNA631951) | gut metagenome | biome: gut microbiome; feature: rumen; material: DP-attached | host: Bos | place: Iran: Karaj | collected 2018-10
ACGCCACGCTCGTCGGCATATTTCGCAAGCATTGGTAAGTCGATTTCAGGCATCACTTGCAGGAGGTCTGCCTTCAGGTTGACAGCCCAACCTTCATCGAGGATTACATATTCGATGCCGTATTGTGCAGCAAAGTCGATGTAGTATTTGTAAGTGTCGTTGTTGATGCCTGCCAAAAAATCAACACCGCTGATGTTCCAGCAGTTCCACCAGTCCCATGCTACTTTGCCGGGGCGTATCCAACTGATGTCGTCGAGGCGGCAAGGTGAAGCAAGCAGATAGGTCATGTCGTTCATTGCCAAATCGGTAGATTTACGCGCAACCATCGCGATGCGCCAAGGCATTTCGTTGCCTTTGGAAAGTTGCGCTATGTAGTCTTTGCGAGTCTTGACAATCTCTTGCAGATTGTTGTGTCCGCCTTGCTCTACCTGGTCGGGACAGGGAGCCTGGTCACCACGCAACTGACCGGCATTGCCAGTACCTTTTAGGTAAAGTCCAGGAAAATGTTCCTGATGGCTTTCGGTAAGGCAAACCTGTATTCCATTAGCAGCGTGCACAACCAACGGCAGAAAAGCCAGACGGCGCTGGTCAAGTTGCGACAGCGTATCGGTGGTATAGATGTTTTCGAACGAATTGAAATATTGTCCAGTAGGATTTTTCTCATCGAAGCCACGCACATAGGGCACTGTTGCTTGCCAGTCGGCGGCAAAATTGTATTCTACCAGTTCGGTCTTTACGGTGCAGGCTTGGTCGGTGCGGTAGCGGTAGGCAAATCCTTCGTTGTAGGCACGGAAATCAACCCATAGGCCGTCCTTTATTTGCAGTGTCAGTTCGTTGTAGTGGTTTCGCATCTCGGCTTGGCGGTAGAAAGGCGACTTAATCATCTCGTCAACCGAACGGCGCGTGATTTTTTTCACTGGCAGACGGTCGGTAGTCGTTGTGCCATATACACGGTTGAGTGTCAGGCGAGAACGCTTCAGAATCTGTACTCCGTCGAGGCTGATGTCGTAGGTTAGTTCGTCGTCGCTTGATGCCACGATATGGCTTACCAGTTTGCCGTCGGGTGATGTGAGGATATAGCTTTGTTCCCGTGCTACAGTCTGCAAACCAGTGAGTAGCATAACGAGCATCATACAAATCTTAAGGGTGTTGTACATGAGTTTATCGGTATTATTTCAATAGTTTTCTTATTTGGTTTTCTGATGCATCGGGAAGCAAATTCTGCAGATAGTCCATCATCCTTTTGTACGATTCATCAGGCGAGCGTAGGCATTGGCAGGCAGGTTTGCCATATAGTAGTTCTGGCGTTGTCAGCAGCGACCAGCCCCAGCCGTATTCGTGTCCGTGCTTGTCGATAGGATACACAAAATCTTCGGTAACAATGCGGCAAGCCATCTGCAGGCGGGTGACATAACTGTCGAAACGACTGCGCATCTTCGGTCCGTCGAAACCGCAAGCCGAACGCAGTTCCTTTGTAATCATACTGCCGCGACTGCTCAGAATTGCCAGTATAGTTTCTTCGATTGACCCTTCATCGGGAGCGCTATGCCTACTTCGGCGATAGTTGCAGAAATCCGGCCACCATTCGGTGCTTATGAAACCAGCCTTTCCAGCGAAAAACTTCCCATACACGCAGTCGCCTTCCCTTACAATGTCGCCTTTCCATTTCCACAAAGGCCACTCCCAGCCGCCATCGGGCAGTTGCACATAGCGGCAGTCGGGGTCAACCAGTGCATTTGCCGAAAAACCGTATATTCCGCTCTCCAGCAAAGGCAAAAAGCCAATCTGCTGTATGGTGTCCATCATTTCGGCGCAGTCGTGTATGTTGTAGCGTAACATATCGCAAAGATAAGACAAAGTTCCAAAAATTCCGATTAAAAACTGAGAATCGTTTAAATATGTTTTTTGTAAAGATCATTTCCCCAAAATCACTATCTTTGCTGAAATTATATGCAATTGATTTATGCAAATCACTAATCTTTTGGAATACACCACCCGTGACGAATTGCACCAGTGGCTCATCGACAACCACAAGACAGCCAAGGATTGTTGGGTTACGACAAATCGCACCAAGATTCCACGCACTGACTGTATTCCATACATTGAAGTTGTTGAAGAGGCACTTTGCTTCGGTTGGATTGACAGTACGCTCAAGTGTCTACCCGATGGCAGATGTGCCCAACGACTTTCGCCGCGCCGCAAGAATAGCCACTGGACGGAGTTGAACAGACAGCGCTGTCGCGACCTCATTGCCCGCGGACTTATGACCGACAGCGGCCTGCAAGCGATGCCCCAATAGCAATGAAAAAAAATATTACTTTTGCATCAAACATTTTTCAAAGCAAAACATTAAACAATATTCAATATGAAAAATTTAAAGCTTATGCTAGTCATTGCAACTGCCGCAGTAACAGCAATTTCGTGCGGTACAAAGAATGAGAACAAAGAGGAAACAACCGAAAAAGGAGCCCCCAAGGTATTAGTTCTCTACTATTCGCAAACATCAAACACCAAAGCCGTAGCTACCGAAATTGCTACCAAACTCAATGCCGACATCGAGGAGATTGTTGCTGTAAATCCATACGATGGCGATTTTAAGGCAACCATCGACCGTTGCCTTGTGGAACGCGAACAGGGTACTGTTACAGAAATCAAACCGCTTGCAGCCGACATTGCCAACTACGATGTAATTTTCATAGGTTATCCTGTTTGGTTCGGCACATACGCACCGCCAGTTGCAACTTTCCTCGCAAATACCGACTTGAGCGGAAAGAAGATTGTTCCGTTCTGCACATTCGGTAGCGGAGGTTTGGAGTCGAGCGTAAAAGATATGGCAGAGAAGCAACCTAAGGCAGAAATTCTCAAAGGTTATGGTGTACGCGCAGCTCGCTTGGATGCTATGCCAAAGGAAATCGACAACTTCTTGAAGGCAAGCGGTTTTCTCGAAGGCGAATATGTTAAGTTGGACGAATTTCCCGAACAGCACAATGTAAGCGAAGAGGAAACAGCAATCTTCAATGCTGCCGTTGATGGTTATACGATGCTTCACGCAGAGGCAAAGACAGTTGCATCTCGCAATATTCCTAATGGCGTTGAGTATTTGTTTACTGCCGTTGACCTTCCTCGCGAGGACAATCCCGACATGCCAGTTCGTGAAATCAAGGTTTATGTAACAGTAGAAAATGGTGCTGCACCCGTTTTTACGAATGTTGTCAGATAAGATAGGTTCTTTTATAAAAAGTGAAGATATTTAATCATATCGTTCCGTAAATTGTATTTTTCGGAATAATATTATTATTTTTGCGTCGCAAAAATTAAACCATCGGAACGATATGGAATATTTGAAAGTATCCGAAATAGCAGAAAAATGGGGCATTTCATCTCGTAGAGTAAGATTGCTTTGCGAGCAAGGGCGTATTGCTGGAGTTGAGCGTCGCGGTAAACTTTATTTTATCCCGGCGGATGCACCGCAACCTGTTGATGCTCGTGTCTATACAAAACGAAAGGGAATAAAAATATATACTCCGATTTTGGAGCAGATAGATGCGCTTAAACAATCGCTTGATGCCAACCGTCCTCTTACTCCAGCTGAGGTTGAAGCAATTAGGGATGTTTTTCTCGTAGAGCACACATACAATAGCAATGCAATTGAAGGTAATACTCTGACATTGCAGGAAACCGCACTCGTGTTGCAAGGAATTACAATTGCCCAGAAGCCACTGAAGGACCATCTCGAAGCTGTAGGATACAGGGATGCTTTTCGTTATGTGGAAGAATTGGCTACACAAGGTAAGGATCTTTCTGAATTTGAAATAAAAAACATTCATAGTTTGGTTTTGTCCGACCGTCCCGACGACAAAGGAAAATTCCGCCGAGTGAATGTGCGCATTGCCGGAGCATTGACAGAACCGGTGCAGCCATATTTGATTGAGCCTAAGATTACAGAGCTTTTGGAGGATTTTCGTTCTTGGAATAATTCGTTGCACATTGTTGAATGCGTGTCTCTTTTTCATCTCTGTTTTGAAAACATTCATCCGTTTATCGATGGCAATGGCCGCACTGGCAGATTGGTGATGAATCTTCAGCTTATCAAGTCTGGACTTCCAGCAGTAAATATCAAGTTTGCAGATCGCAGGCGTTATTATGATGCATTTGACGAGTATGCTCGAACTGGCTCAGCTGATGCTATGATTAAACTTGTTGGTGAGGCTGTTGTAAGTAGGTTGAGAGAGATGTTGGATGCTTTGGGAAATAGTTAATAGAAAAAAATTAATAGTGTTCGCTATGAGAAAATATTGGATTGACAACCTTCGCTGGGTGACGGTACTGCTTGTATTGCTGTATCATGTTATATATTTCTATAACAACAAAGGCGTATTTGGTGGAGTGGGGGGCTTTGGTGATGGTCCGCAATATCAGGATCTGCTTATGTACATTCTCTACCCATGGTTTATGCCGATGCTGTTTTTATTGGCAGGTATCAGTGCCCGTTATTCATTAGATAAGCATTCCGCAAAAGAGTGGATAAAATCGCGTACGCGCAAATTGCTAGTGCCTAGCACTATTGGTCTATTTATATTCCATTGGATGACAGGCTTCTTCAACACACATGTAGGTGGCACCGATGTGTTGGCCGATGTGCCACAGCCAATAAAGTTTTTTGTTTGGTCTGTTAGTGGTACGGGACCACTTTGGTTTGTCCAAGTTCTATGGCTTATATGCTTGATATTGTTGCTTATAAGATTGTTTGATTCGAAAAACAAATTTTGGAACTTGTGTGGTAAGTCCAACATTATCGTCATTATTATGCTCGGTGTACTTTTCTGGGTAGGCCAGCATACGCTGATAAGCAATCCTCGTCCCGAATCTGCAGATGGTCTTTACAATCTCTATAAGCCGTTTTTCTATCTGATTATGTTTCTGCTGGGCTACTTTGTATTTTCGCACGATGAGGTACAGGAACGACTTGGCAAGGCTTGGATTCCGCTAATGATATGTGCGGTGGTTTCGGGAACGGTATTGACGGTTCTTACATTTGGCGAAAACAATACCACACCCGAATACCTTGGCAGCCCGCTAAATTGCTTGTACGGTTGGTTAATGACACTTGCGATGATGGGTTGGTTCAAGTCGTGCTTCGACAGGACAAATCGTTTTGCTTCCTACATGACACGCTCGAGTTATGGCATTTACATTATTCATTATCTTGTAGTTGCAAGCTTTGGCTATATGCTAAAAATGTACACCACACTACCGCCAGTAGCAATATATATTATAATGTTCTTTGCTGTGTTTACTTTGCCTCCGCTGATGTACGAAATTTTGCATCGCATCCCGTTTGTTCGCTGGTGCGTGCTTGGCGAAAAGAAGGTAAAAGACAAAAGCAAATCGAACTAATACAAAAAATGCCCACCGCAAACGATGGGCATTTTATATTGATATTACTGTTATGCTTTGCGTCGCTTGACGAAATAACTTATAGTAGCGCTTGCAAGCAATATTCCCGATACGGCAAGAAGTACCTCGGAGAATGGCCAGTGGCTTATCAGAAAATGTATGCTTAGAAGTAAAAATATTACAAATAAGGCACCCAATGCCGCAAGAATCTTTGGTGTTCCATTATGTGCAAGCATACTCGCAATGACAATTATCAAAACGACCGACATCAATGTTCCAGCAATAACAATCAGGCTGCCAAATGGAATATGGAATATCTTGAATATAAGCCCAATCAGGTATATGCAAAATGTTACTATTCCAAATGCTAGAACCTTGCGGTTAAGTATAAGCGGTTGCTTCTCTATCTGATTGATTATCAAGCTTGTTTTGCTTAAATTACGCATCTTATATACGATGTACCCGACAATCAGTAGAAATACAGGCAAACCAATAAATAATGCACGCTGTTTTATGCTGCGGCAATATTCCTCATTTGCAAAATAAGAGTCCATGTTCATAATAAGCAAGATTACCCAGAGGACAAGCAGAATGGATGCCGCCAGATAGAAGAATATATAGTTGCGCTGCATTTGCCTCGTTTCCTTTGCAAAGGTAAGTATGTCGTTGTCTGTCTTTACTTTGTTTATAAAGTTGCCATAAAGATTAAGTTCTACGATCAACGATGCTATCAATATCAGCGCAAGACTGATACTTATCCATGGTGACAATCGCATTGCAAATTGTATTACGTATATACTTAATACAGTTCCAATTAGGTAACTTGCTGCGATAAAAATCCTTTTCCGTCTTAAACGCGCGGTTTGTTTGTCTATTTCCTCTTCAAAAGGCTTGTTGTTTACAATATCACGCTTCGAAAATTTTTCCTGCATTTTATCGTATTGCGTTTTGGTTTCTTCCAATGGATTTTTTGCTCCCGAGTTTTCTTTTTTTGTTTCCATACCTCAATTATTTATTATTAGCCATTTTTATAAGTTTTTCCTTTATACGAACCAAGCGAACACCGACATTCTGCGATGAAATGCCAATTATGCTGGCAATTTCATCGTACGACAAGTCTTCGAGCCATAACATCACCAATGCTCTGTCGGCCATATCAAGGCGAAGAATCCGCTCATGAAGTTCCGAAATGCGAGCGTCCGATGTGTTTGCTTCATCGTATGGATTTATGTCCATGGTGAGCGGTAGAGTCTGTGGACATCTGCCTTTTAGCGCTTTTTCGTTCAGTGCCGTATTAAGTGCTATCTTATACACCCAGGTATTCATGTTGCTTCGTTCTTCAAAGCCTTCCATTCCGTTCCAGATTCGTATCAGAATCTCCTGGAAAAGATCCTCTACATCTTCCTTCTGACTGGTGAAGAGATAGCATACTGTGTATATTGTACGCTTGTATTCCCGTACCAGGTTGATAAATTTTGATTCTTTATTATCCATCATTTTTGCGTTTTGCATCCATATTAGACAGAGAATAGTCCTTTTTATTACATCAAAACATATATTTTTTTACAAAAATGTGTAAAATATGAAAATTGACTAATAATTAATTTGTTTTCAGGTAGTTGTAATATAAAAAAGCGGAAATCCAAAGATTGAATTTCCGCTACATATTTACTAATTGATACAATTACCAACCTAAAACATAGCTGAACAACAACGGAGCTACGATAGTTGCGTCCGATTCGATGATGAAACGAGGAGTGTCCTTCGAGAGTTTACCCCAGGTAATCTTTTCGTTCGGAACTGCGCCCGAGTACGAACCGTATGATGTTGTACAGTCGCTAATCTGGCAGAAGTAAGCCCACAACGGAGTGCCGTGCCATTCAAGGTCTTGTTCCATCATAGGAACTACGCAAATCGGGAAGTCGCCTGCTGTACCGCCACCAATCTGGAAGAAGCCAACGCCCTTGCCACCGCTGTTCTTCTTGTACCATTCGGTGAGGAATATCATGGTTTCGATACCGTTCTTAATCATAGAGATTGACGGGTCGAATTCGCCACGGATGCAGTGTGCGGTGTAGATGTTTGCAGTTGTGCAGTCTTCCCATGCCGGAACGATGATAGGAATATTCTTTTCGCAAGCTGCGAGAACCCAGCTGTCCTTCGGGTCGATTTCGTAGTACTGTTCGAGAACGCCGCTGCGGAGAAGTCTGTAGATAACTTCCCATGCGAAAAGACGTTCGCCCTTAGCCTTCATGTCCTTCCAAATGTCTACAAGGTGGTGTTCGAGACGACGGAATGCTTCCTCTTCGGGGATGCAAGTGTCGGTAACACGGTTGTAGTGGTTGTTGAGGAGTTCGTGTTCCTGTTCCGGAGTGAGGTCGCGGTAGTTTGGAACGCGGTAGTAGTGGTTGTGAGCCACGAGGTTCATGATGTCCTCTTCGAGGTTGTTTGCCGAGCAGCACACGATGCTGATCTTGTCCTGACGGATCATTTCGGCGAGCGAAAGTCCGATTTCGGCGGTACTCATTGCACCAGCCATTGCAAGCATCATTTTGCCACCTGCCTTAATATGTTCGTCGTATGCTTTTGCAGCGTCAACGATAACTGCCGAGTTGAAATGACGGTAGTGATGTGTGATGAATTGTGAAATAGGTCCTTTTTCCATTTCTTTTTGTTTTTAATTCAAATTAATATCAAGATTATTCACTTCTTATCTTAATTACTCACAATTGTTTTTACATGGAACTTTAAAATCTAAATCAGAATCATTATATCTGCCTATAATAAATCTGACATAACCCTTTTTATGTTCTAAGTAATCTATTATGTTTCTGCCATGCTTACCATTTAGAAAAACTTTATCATATCCCTCTGAGGATGCAATATAACTTATACTTCTTTTCAATATCAAAGTATTGTTGCAATCATAAAACCCAAACAGTCCATTAACATAATTAGAAGAACCTTTTACTGCCATTGATATAATATCACCATTGTGCTCAACATCAAATATCCCATTTATAGTTTTAATTCTAAACGCGCTTGCGTCATCACTCCACCATGTAAAAGTTGCTATATCACAAGAGTAAACATAAGCATCATGTTCTTCTGTTCCTTTTAAATCATCTTTTTCAAAATGTGTGGTATGCCATTGAGCATTGCAGTTGAAGTAAATCAATAATAATATTGCTGAAAACAAAAATTTATTCATATTTGTCTATTAATTTATTTGCAAAGATATATTTTTTAGAAATTACATCAACTTTTCTGTAATTACTTTTCAAATATGTAAGTTAAAATCTTGAAATACAGTTTTGCTGCAAGGAAATCCGACGACTTGTCGGCTGGATTCGGGGCAAGTTCAACGATGTCGAAACCGACTATTTTTTTCTGCTTTGCCAATTTTTTGAGCAGTTTGAGCGTCGGATACCAGGTCATTCCGCCCGGTTCGGGTGTACCTGTCGATGGCAGTACCGATGGGTCGAAGTAGTCGAGGTCGATGGAGAGGTAAACATTGTCGGTAAGTTTGTCAATTACTTCCTGCTGCCAGTCGTCGGTACGCTCGGCAATGTCCTCGGCGCGGAAAACATTTTCGCGCTTCGAATATTGTTTTTCCGAAATGTCCATGCTGCGGATTCCAACCTGAATCAAATTGGTATGTTTCGATGCCCAGTGCATTGCACAGGCGTGGCTGAACGGAGTACCTTCGTATTCGCTGCGAAGGTCCGAATGTGCGTCAAGATGCAGCACACTGAGGTTGTCGAAATGCTCTACTGTCGACATTATTGCACCAATCGAAACCGAATGTTCGCCTCCAATCATCGTGAAAAGTTTACCATCCTCGTAGAACTTGTCGGCTTTGGCTTTCACCTGCATAGCCATTTTTTCCGGGTCCTTGTCGCAGTCCATGATGTCGTCGAGCCACACGCCGCGCTTATAGACTTCGGTATCCGATTCGAGGTCGTATATTTCCATGTTTTCCGATGCTTCGAGGAAGGCTTCGGGACCTTGGTCGGCACCTTTTACCCATGTTGAAGTTTCGTCGTAAGGCACTGGTAACACCACTACTTTGGCGTTTTCGTAGCCTGCATATTCTTCTGGAATTCCTGCGTATGTCCTTTCCATTGCAAATTAAATTATTTTGCAAAAGTATGTTTTATTATTGAGACAAGGAATGTTTTTTTTGATTATTAGTTTAAGAAGCAATTCATTTTTGAAGTTTCTCGTTTTCTATGAACGAGAATCCTGCGATTGTAGTATCTTTGCGTTTTTACTTTGATATGGTTTTGGAGAAAAAAGACATACGCGAACTTTCACGCACCGAAATAGAAGATTTTCTTGTCGGCATCGGCGAGAAGAAATTCCGTGCTTCACAAATTTACGAATGGATTTGGAAGAAAGGTGCGGCAAGTTTCGATGAAATGAGCAACATTTCGAAGCCACTTCGCGACAAACTGTCCGAAAATTTCCTGTTTGCAAATGTAAAATGCGTGTATTCGGTTGCCTCGGTTGACGGCACACGCAAATTTCTGTTTGAAACCTGCGACGGATGTAAGTTCGAAGGCGTGCTCATTCCAAGTGCCGACCGTGTAACGGCTTGCATTTCAACGCAAATAGGCTGTCAGATGGGTTGCGCTTTCTGCGCTACCGGACAACTTGGTTTCAAACGGAATCTTACTTCAGGCGAAATTTTCCATCAGGTGTTTTTGCTCAATGCAATGTCGGCCGAAATATTTGGCACGCCGTTGTCGAACATTGTAATAATGGGCATGGGTGAACCGCTTATGAACTACGAGAATACACTTGCCGCCATCGAAAAAATATGCTCCGAGCAGTCGATGGGAATGTCGCCGCAGCGCATAACCATGTCGACTTGCGGTATTGTTCCGCAAATAAAGCGGCTTGCCGACGACGGCATAAGGTTCAATTTGTCAATTTCGCTGCATTCGGCAATAGACGAAAAGCGCAACCGGATAATGCCTATAAACCGCAAGTACAATCTTGCCGAACTTTCGGACGCAATACGCTATTTTCATGCAAAAACCGGCTCTCGCATCACATACGAGTATCTGATGCTCGGCGGAGTGAACGACAGTCTCGACGATGCCCGCGCACTTACAGATTTTACCAAAGTTTCGCCATGCAAGATTAATATCATCGAGTACAATCCGCACCCGAACGATACGTTTAAACGAACTAACAGCGAAACGTTAGAAAATTTTATTAGGCATATTGAGGCTTGTAATATTGTGGTAACTATCAGAAAATCAAAGGGATTAGATATAGATGCCGCTTGCGGGCAACTTGCCAACAAGAAAAAATAATTTTCGCTTTCCAAAAAAACATATATCTTCGCAAATTATTTACGTAAATAACTTTTTGAGATGAAGAAAATATTTTTGTTTGTTCTAACGCTTTGCATGTGCGTTGCAGTTAATGCACAGCAGAAGGCAACAGCCAATTTCGGATACGACAAGGACATCGTGCTCGAAGAAGGTAACGACTACGTAAGAATGATTGGTGGCGACTCCGATGGCTTCTTTGCAATAAGAATTGACGCAGAAGACAAATTGTGGCTTGAATATTTCAATGCTGCATCGCTGGTAAGAGAGACTTCGGCACAGATAATTCTTCCGGTTGTAGATGGAAATCAGACTGAATATGTAGAATCGTTTTATGTTGACGGACAAGTTGTTCTGTTTACACAAGTTGAAGATTTCCTGAAAAAGGAAAAACTTTTGTACATACAGGAACTCGGTCGTAGCGGACAGGTAATGGGCGAACCAAGAGTAATCGGTAAGCTTACAAACCAGAACATGTCTGCCGACTTCAACGTATGCCTCACTCCAAACGGACAGAACATGTTCGTATGGTACAACCGTCCTTTCCAGACATACAACGAAGAGCCTTTCTATTTCAAGATGTACAACTCCAACTTGAGAGAAGTGTACAACAAGCAGGTTAAGCTTCCGCTTGTAGGACAGGCATTTGCTGTTGAAAGCATGAAGATTACAAACAGCGGTAGCGTATATATGCTCGTTCGCATCAGCCCGACCGAGGCTCAGTTGCAGAAGATGAAAATCATCACCTACGACTACAAGATGCTCGTTTTCAATCCTGCAATGGACGACGTTACCACCTTCGACGTTAAGGACAAAAAGCTCGTTCTTGTTGACGCTATCTTCGGAATCGACGACAACGACAACATCGACGTTTACGGATTCCTCGTTCCTAAGGGCAAGACAACATACCAGGCAATATTCCACCAGAAGTATGATGTAAAGGAAAAGAAGCCTATCAACGCAAGAGATTCGAAGAAGGGTATCTACACTTTCCAAAAGACCGAAATCCCTGCTTTCAATGCAGAACGTCTCAGCAAGATTATGGACCAGAAGTACGACTATCAGCTTCTCGATGTACTTTATCTAACTGATGGAGGTTCGGTTGTTGTTGCAGAACACAAGAACTACTGGAAGGACTCTATTTTCGATCCGCAGACTAGAGAGACAATCTACAACGAATACTATCGTTTCAACGATGTACTTGTTGCATACACCAGCCCTCTTAACAATATGGAATGGATGGTTAGAATTCCAAAGAGCCAGTACAGCTGGAACGACTACGGAAAGTATTCGTCAGTTGCAACTTACGCAATCGGCGAAAAGGTATTCTTGTTCTACAACGACAATCCAAAGAACCTGACAAACCTTGAAGCTGGCGAATCCAAGGCTAACCTCAACGGCGACAAGTACAAAGAAGCAACTTCGCCCGACCGCAACGGTTTTGCAATGGCAGTGTCTATTTTCTCAGATGGTGCTGTTTCGGGACAGGCTTTGTTCCCAAAGAGCAACAAGAAGAGCAAGATCATTCCCGAACTTTTCCAGGAATACAACGGTACTCACTACATGTTTACCCGTAATGCCAAGAAGGGTAAGTTCGCAATGTTCAACCCAGAATAGAAATAACTTA
>JAEEGH010023957.1_pt1 | contig 12366 bp, 9 predicted proteins | sample 9134181 | NCBI WGS metagenome assembly JAEEGH01 (sample SAMN16246544, study PRJNA631951) | gut metagenome | biome: gut microbiome; feature: rumen; material: DP-attached | host: Bos | place: Iran: Karaj | collected 2018-10
TGCCTATGTGTAAGTGGGAGTGCGAGCGCTATCTCAGCCGCTTGAAGAATGATTTCCACAGCGAGTACACGATGTTGCAGGTGACACTGGATGACGGCAAGGTGTTTGCGGACGCTTAGTTAATTGAGAATTGATAATTGACAATTGATAATTAGGGACATGGAGAAGCCGATGATAACCATACTGGGACCGACAGCGAGTGGGAAGACGCCATTGGCTGCTGCACTGGCGAAGGAAATAGGCGGAGAGATTATCTCAGCCGACTCGCGCCAAGTGTATCGTCGTATGGACATCGGAACGGGTAAGGACCTTGCCGATTATACGGTTCAGGATTCACCATTAACCCTTAACCATGAGCCAATAACCATGAACCATGAACCCAAAACCATCCCCTATCACCTCATCGACATCTGCGAGCCAGGAACAAAGTATAATCTCTTTGAATATCAACAGGACTTCTTCGATGTCTATCAGGATATCCGGCAACGTGGTGCATGGCCTATTCTCTGCGGTGGTACAGGACTGTATATCGAGGCCGTGCTGAAGGGCTATCAGTTGTCGCCCGTGCCTCAGAACCCCGAACTGCGAGCCAGTCTGGAGGGAAAGACGCTGGACGAACTGACGCAGTTGCTGAAAGACTTGAAGGCAAAGACTGGTTCGACGATGCACAACAAAACCGATGTGGACTCCTGTCAGCGTGCCATCCGAGCCATCGAGATAGAAACGTATAATATTGAGCATCCGACTCCTCGCAGGGAACTGCCTCCTGTGCCTTCCGTCATCATCGGTGTCAATATCGACAGGGAGGCACGGCGCGAGAAAATAACCCGAAGGCTGAAGACCCGACTGGAAGAGGGGATGTTAGAGGAGGTGAGAGCACTGTTGGACGAAGGTATTCCTGCAGACGACCTTATCTATTACGGATTGGAATATAAATTCGTGACCGAACATCTGACAGGTCGGCTGACCTACGATGAAATGTTTCAGCGGTTGGAAATAGCCATCCATCAGTTTGCCAAGCGCCAGATGACCTGGTTCAGGGGCATGGAGCGCCGTGGATTTACCATTCATTGGATAGAAGCCTTGCAGCCGATGGAGGATAAAGTGGCAGAGATTTTGAAAATTGTAAATAGTAAATAGTCAAATAGTAAATGAATAATGATCGTTGGGGCATCTTGTATTGCCCAAAGGGACGTGGCAGCAAGCAGCGTGAGAAGATACAGCGCGTGTTGGATGAGAAGAAGGTGCAGTACGATTTCGTGCAGAGCGAATCGACGGACAGTGTGGAGCGCCTGGTGTCGATGCTGATTCACAATGGCTACAAGACGATTGTCATCGTTGGAGGTGACTCAGCGCTGAACGATGCTGTGAACTGTCTGATGAAGGAGGAGAAACTGGTGCGCGACACAATAGCACTGGGAGTGATTCCCAATGGTGTGATGAACGACTTCGCCCGTTACTGGAACTTCAAGGAGGGCAACGGCGAACAGACGGTTGATTGGCTGATGAAGCACCGTGTGCGCCAGGTGGACCTGGGCTGCATTCGCTATACTAATAAAAAAGGTGAACAGTGTCACCGCTATTTCCTGAACTGTATCAATATCGGACTGCTTGCCGATGTGATGAATATGCGTAAGCAGACCCGCTCGCTACTGGGTTCGAGAACGCTGTCGTTCATCGTGTCGCTCTTCTTGATGATATTCCATCGCATGGACTACAAGATGCATCTGAAGATAAATTCGGATGTTATCAACCGTAAAGTGATGACGATGTGCATAGGCAGTGGTCCGGGTTATGGTCAGACCCCGAATGCCGTGCCCTATAACGGAATGGTCGATGTGTCGGTGGTTTACCATACAGGAATCCTGCAGGTGTTTGCCGGTCTGTGGCTGCTGATAACGGGCAGGTTTCTGAACCATCGCAGTGTACATCCCTATCGTGCTCGTGAGGTGGTGGTGGAAGAGGCTAAGCATGCCCTTGTCAATGTGGACGGACGGTTGATGGATACACCCGAAGGAGCATATCGTGTTGACGTTGAGCAGGAAGTGATTAATTTCCTGATTCCCGATTAACCATTTCTAGAAATCTTATGTAATTTGTCTTCGCTCAAGAATGTGATGCGTCGCCCATCGGTGGTGATGAGTCCTTCTGTAGCAAAGGCTGACAGCGTGCGTATGGCATTGCTGGTGGTCATGTTCGACAGGTTTGCCAAGTCTTCACGGCTGGGCGTGATAGCCAGTGTCATACCGTCGTCCTCGGTGCCATACTGGTTCTTCAGTCGGAGCAGCGCCTCTGCCAGTCGTCCGCGAATGTGCTTCTGCGTCAGGTTGACAGTTTGTTCGTCGGCACGGCCCAACAGGTTGGCCAACTGTTGGATGAAGTAGAAAGCGACGTCATTGTTTTCCTTGATAATGCGAAGAATGATATGCAGGGGAATCTTACAGATGGTCGATGCCTCGAAAGCAGACGCCGACGTGCTGTACTGGTCACCGGCAAAACCTGCACGATAACCGAAAAAACCTTCAGGCTTCGCCATACGCACAATCTGAGACCTGCCGCCTATGCCTTCTTTGAAAATCTTTACTTTTCCCTTGGCCAGACAGAACAGATATTGAGGCGTGTCTTCTTCGTGATAGATGAACTCGCTCTTTTTGTATTTCTCGATTGTGGTGTACTTCAGAAGAAGCGTGCGCTCTTCGTCAGTCAGCAGTTCCCACAAAGCTCTTAATGCTTGTGAAATCTGTTCTTTCTCTATTTCCTGTGATATCATTCCCATGCCCCTATGCGTGTTTTCTTTTTATGCGTTTGCAAAAGTAATAAAAATAAACAAAATATCGCGCATAAATGGCGTGAATTAAATTCTACTTGTACAAAAAACATAGAAAAAACAAAAAAAATCTGCTTTTTATTTTGTTATAACGCTGAAATTGCGTAATTTTGGAAATTCAAACAAATCTAAGACTAACACCTTAAAATAGGAACTATGAGTTATTTGCGATTAGAAAAAGCTGTAATGACTAACCTGGAGGAGTCGCTCCGTCGTGAATTGCTTCGAACAAACCGTTCTGGCGCCTATAGTGCATCTACCCTCGTAGATTGCAATACGCGCAAATATCATGGTCTGCTCGTTGTTCCCGTGCCCGAACTTGATGACGAAAATCATGTATTGCTGTCATCATTCGACTGTACGGTAATTCAGCATGGTGCAGAGTTCAATCTCGGACTCCACAAGTATCAGGGAAACAATTTCAGCCCGAAAGGTCACAAGTACATCCGTGAGTTTACTTGTGACGTAGTGCCTACCACACTCTACCGTGTCGGTGGCGTAGTATTAAAACGAGAGACGATATTCCAGACTTACGAGGATCGTATCTTGATTCGCTATACGTTGGAGGATGCCCATTCAGCTACCACGTTGCGTTTCCGTCCGTTCCTTGCTTTCCGTTCGGTTCGTCAGTTTACGCATGAGAATTCGACTGCAAGTCGTGAGTATCATGAAGTGGACAATGGTATTAAGACATGTATGTATGCCGGCTACCCCGACCTCTACATGCAGTTTAATAAGAAGAACGAATTCGTGTTCCAGCCCGACTGGTATCGCGGTGTGGAGTATCCCAAGGAGCAAGAGCGTGGTTATGCCTCTAACGAGGACCTTTATGTGCCAGGCTATTTCGAAGTATCGATTAAGAAGGGCGAAAGCATCGTCTTTGCCGCTTCTACCAAGGAGATCAAGAGCAACAGTCTGAAGGCTCTATTCCAGAAGGAAATGGACTTGCGTCTGCCTCGTGATAATTTCTATAACTGTCTTTTGGCAGCAGCCCACCAGTTCCATTTCCGCGATCGTCGCAGCGGCAGTTCTCCGGAACATCTTGACGACAGCGACGACCGTTATCTGTTGGCTGGTTATCCCTGGTTCAAGGCGCGTGCCCGTGATACGTTTATTGCACTGCCAGGTTTGACACTTGCCATCGGTGAACAGGACTATTTCGAACACGTGATGAAGACGTCAGAGAAGGGACTCCGTGAGTTTATGGAGGGTAAGCCTCTCAGCGTGAAGATTTACGAGATTGAGCATCCGGACGTGCCCCTGTGGGCTGTCTGGGCTATCCAGCAGTATGCCAAGGACGCCGGTCTTGAGAAAGGCTATAAGATGTATGGCAAACTGGTGAAAGATATTGTTGACTATATAATAAAAGGTGGCAACCCCAATATGCGCCTCGACGAGAACGGTCTGTTGTTTGCAGACGGACGCGATAAGGCTATCACATGGATGAACTCTACAGCCAACGGTCACCCTGTAGTGCCCCGTTCCGGCTATATCGTTGAGTTCAATGCCCTGTGGTATAATGCCTTGAAGTTCTGCGCTTCGCTGGAAGAAGAGTTCGGCAACAAGAAATATGCTGCCAAACTGGAACAGCTGGCTGAGCTCTGCAAGACCTCGTTCGTTGACACCTTCCTGAATGAATACGGTTATCTGCTCGACTATGTAGATGGCAACATGATGGATTGGAGTGTTCGTCCGAACATGATCTTTGCAGTAGCCCTCGACTACTCTCCGTTGTCGCAGGAACAGAAGAAGAGCGTGCTCGACATCTGTACCCGTGAGTTGCTCACACCGAAGGGACTGCGCTCGCTGTCGCCTAAGAGCGGAGGCTACAACCCCATGTATGTAGGACCGCAGGCACAGCGCGACTATGCTTACCATCAGGGTACTGCATGGCCTTGGCTGGGTGGATTCTATATGGAGGCCTGTCTGAAGATTTACAAGCGCACCCGCCTGAGCTTCGTGGAGCGCCAGATGGTGGGCTATGAGGATGAAATCAACTATCACGCACTGGGAACTATCAGCGAACTGTTCGACGGTAACCCGCCATTCCACGGACGTGGTGCTATGGCGTTTGCCATGAATGTCGCTGAAATCCTGCGTACGTTGAAACTGTTGGAGAAATATTCATATCAAAAGTAAAATAGGAGGAGAAGACGATGAAAGTGTTAATGTTTGGATGGGAGTATCCTCCTCACGTATTCGGCGGACTTGCTACCGCTAACTATGGTATCTCTCAGGGTTTGCATGCCCAGGGCGATATGGACATCACGCTCTGCCTGCCGAAACCTTTTGGTGATGAAGAGCGAAATGCTTGTAACATCGTGGCTATGAATGCTGTGCCCATCGCATGGCGTGACGTCAGCTACGACTATGTGCGCGACCGTGTGGGTAACATCATGGATCCCGACTTGTATTTCAGATTGCGCGACCATATCTATGCCGACTTCAACTATATGCACGTCAACGATCTGGGTGCTATGGAGTTTGCCGGCGGTTATCCAGGCAATCTGCATGAGGAAATCAACAACTACTCGATTATCGCCGGTGTGGTAGCCCGTAGCTTTGATTTCGACATCATCCATGCTCACGACTGGTTGACTTATCCTGCCGGTATTCATGCCAAGCAGGTAAGTGGCAAGCCACTGTGTATCCACGTGCATGCCACCGACTTCGACCGTTCGCGTGGTAAGGTGAACCCAACGGTTTACTCGATTGAGAAGAACGGTATGGATTGGGCCGACTGCATCATGTGTGTATCGGAACTGACACGTCAGACCGTTATCCATCAGTATCATCAGGATCCACGCAAGTGTTTCACCGTACACAATGCTGTTTATCCATTGCCAGATGAGTATCAGGCCATTCCTCGTCCTGACCATACGGGTAAGGACAAGGTGGTAACCTTCTTGGGTCGTATCACGATGCAGAAGGGACCTGAGTATTTCGTTGAGGCTGCCAATATGGTAATCCGCCGTACGCGCAATGTCCGCTTCTGTATGGCAGGTTCAGGCGATATGATGGATGCCATGATTCGTCTGGCTGCTGAACGCGGTATTGCCGACCGTTTCCACTTCCCGGGCTTTATGCGAGGCAAGCAGGTTTATGAGTGCTTGAAGGACAGTGATGTCTATGTGATGCCTTCGGTATCAGAGCCTTTCGGTATCTCGCCGTTGGAGGCTATGCAGTGCGGCACACCTTCCATCATCTCCAAGCAGTCGGGATGTGCTGAGATTCTCCATAACTGTATCAAGGTTGACTATTGGGATATTCACGCACTGGCCGACGCCATTTACTCCATCTGTGCCAACGACTCTCTCTTCCAGTATCTCAAGGAGGAAGGTAAGAAAGAGGTTGACCAGATTACGTGGGAGAAAGTCGGAGCATGGATTGCAACGCTCTATAAGCGAACCCTTGGATGGGAACAGTAATTAAATTGATAATTGATAATTGAAAATTGATAATTATGAAAACAATTTGTTTATATTTCGAGATACATCAGATTATTCATCTGAAGCGCTATCGTTTCTTCGATATCGGTACCGATCATTACTATTATGATGATTATGAGAACGAGCGTAGTATCAGTGACATCGCCGAGCGTAGCTATATGCCTGCCCTGAATGCCATCAGCGACATGATTCGCGATAATGGCAAGGACTTCAAGGTGGCTTTCTCGCTGTCGGGTGTAGGTATCGAGCAGTTGGAAATGCATGCACCACAGGTGCTGGAGAAGTTACAGGAACTGAACAACACCGGTTGTGTCGAGTTCCTGGCTGAGCCTTATTCTCACGGCTTGTCATCACTGGCCAACGAAGAGACCTTCGCTATGGACGTGAAGAAACAGTGCAAGAAGATTGTGGAATACTTCGGCAAGAAACCTACTGTGCTCCGCAACTCGTCTCTTATCTATAGCGATGATATCGGTGGTCAGGTGGCTGCTATGGGCTTCAAGGGTATGCTGACCGAAGGTGCCAAGCACGTACTGGGTTGGAAGTCGCCTCACTATGTTTACAACTGTAACATTGCTCCCAACCTGAAGCTGTTGCTCCGTGATGTCGTGCTCAGTGACGATATCTCTCTGCGTTTCAACAACAGCGACTGGGATGGCTATCCCTTGTTTGCCGATTCTTATATCGACCGCATTGCCCGCTTCCCGGAAGAGGAACAGATTATCAATATCTTCATGGAGTTGTCGGCACTGGGTATTGCCCAGCCATTGAGCTCTAATATCCTCGACTTCCTGAAGGCTCTGCCTGCATGTGCTAAGGCTAAGGGCATCACCTTCTCTACACCTACTGAGATTTGCATGAAGGTGAAGAGTGTCGGCAGTCTCGACGTACCCGACACACTGTCGTGGGTTGACGAGGAGCGCGACGTATCGTGCTGGTTGGGAAATGCCATGCAGCGTGAGGCTTTCAACAAGCTGTATAGCGTAGCCGATCGTGTACGTATTGCCAACGATCCACGTATCAATCAGGACTGGGATTATCTGCAGGCCAGCAACAACTTCCGCTTTATGACCACCAAGGCTTCTAACGTAGGTCTCGACCGTGGCATCTATAGCGGTCCGTTCGATGCGTTCACCAACTATATGAATATCCTTGGCGACTTCATCAACAGAGTAAATGCCCTGTATCCACCTGAGATTGACAATGAGGAGTTGAACGCTCTGCTGACTACCATCCGTAATCAGGGTGACGAGATTGAGTTTAAGGATGAGGAGATTACCCGTCTGAAAGCTCGTCTGGCCCAGTACGAGGGAACAGAGGAGGAGAAGCCTGCTGCCAAGAAGGCTCCAGCCAAGAAACCTGCTGCTAAGAAGCCAGCTGCCAAGAAGGCTGCCCCAAAGGCTGAAGCTCCTGTAGCAGAAGAGAAGAAATGATGTGATGTCATTATAGAAAGAAGAAATCCTCTCCGCAGTGTTGGAGAGGATTTCTTTTTGTGTCTTATTGGATAGTCACGTTAAACTTCTTGAGGTCGTTATCGGCACTTGACGAGCCTACCATCAGTTCATACGTACCGGGGACAACACGCATGGTGTTCGTCTTTACATCCCAACCCTCAAAGCGCTCGCGTGGGAAGTCAATCTCTATCGTCGTGCTTTGTCCAGCCTTCAGGGTAACACGCTGGTAGGCACGCAACGTCTTCAGCGGTCCTTCCTTATCGGCAGTGTTACGCATATAAACCTGTACCACTTCCGTGCCTTCCTGCTTGCCGGTATTCTTCACCTTCACGCGTACCTTATTATTAATATACTGAGGGTTGCTAATGTCGAAGGTGGTATAGCTCAGTCCGTAACCGAAGGGGTAGAGTGGGGTGCCCTTGAAGTAACGGTAGGTGCGGTTCGCCATGCGATAGTCGAGGAAATCGGGCAGGTCCTTCTCGCTCTTATAGAAAGTAATAGGCAGTTTGCCACTGGGGTTACATTTCCCGAAAAGCACCTCTGCCACAGCCTGACCGCCACTCTCTCCACCATACCAAGCCTGTAGGATGGCATCGGCAATAGTATCTTCCGGAGTCAGGGCGATGGCTGAGCCCGAGCAGTTGACGTAGATGATGCGCTTGCCAGCCTTCTTCAGTTCGGCAAGCCACTCACGCTGTACCTGAGGCAGTTCGATACTGGTGCGATCGCCACCCTTGAAACCCGGTTCGCTGACCTTCATCTCCTCGCCTTCCAGACGGGGCGAGATGCCACCGACGAAGATGACGATGTCGGCATCCTTGAGTGGTGACTGTGAATCAGTAAAGGGTGAGAGGGCTGCAGGTGAGTGATCAACCATATTGATGTCGAACTGCAACATAGCATGACCTGTATATTGGATATACACCAGTTGCAGGGGATAGCTCTTGCCTGCCTCTACCTTGTAGTTCAGATGGGCATCACGCACACCGTGTCCGTTGGTGCGGTTGAGCAGTGTGTCACCATTGAACACCAACATCGTGTAGTCGTCGTTGAGAATGTCGAAAGTCACCTCACCATCCTGTTGCGGACGGAACACACCTTCATAACGTGCCGTGAAGTGCTCAAGGTTGACACCTGGTGCAAAAGCCGTATTGCCGCCATTGTCCAGATGGAGTGGCTCCGTGAGACGAATGGCCATGGCAGGCAGTCCCTCCATGCGGTCGTTGTTCCAGTAGTTAGCCTGTAGTCCGGGACGTCCGTCATCAGTGACTATCTGATTGAACATACTGACGGGCACCTCTTTTCTGGTCCATGTGCATCCCTGTATGAACGGCACGTTAGGCAGATACTTCCGGATGCCCTGCAGGATGGTTGTTGTCTGGGTGGGCTGTCCGTTGTAGTTGCCCCACATCATGGTAGAATCGTTGGCATTAGGTCCCATCACGACGATTTTAGGTTTGATGTTTGATGTTTGATGTCTGAGGGGTAGTATGCCGTTGTTCTTCAGCAGCACAATACTTTGGCGAGCCGCATCGAGGGCTATCTGCTTGTGCTCCTTGCTGGCAACGACACTCATAGGTATCTTGGTCCATTCCACCATCTCGTCGGGGTCGAAGTCGCCCAGCTCGAAACGTCCTATCAGCAGACGGCGAAGTGAGGTGTTCAGCTGCTGTTCTGATATCTTTCCCGACTTCACAGCCTCTGGCAGTGACTTATACACACTACCACACTCTACATCGGTACCTGCAATGACGGCTCGTGCTGAGGCTTCTTCATCCGTCTTCACGAAATTGTGGCGACCGGGCTTGTAGAAATCGTCAATAGCACCGCAGTCACTCGTCACAATACCTTGGAATCCCCATTCGTCGCGCAGGATATGCTGCAGATAGCGCGTGTTGCCACAACAGGGTTCACCGTCAATGGCTTGGTAGGCACACATCACCTCCTTGACCTGGGCTTCCTGTACCAGAGCCTTGAAGGCTGGCAGATAGGTTTCCCATAGGTCGCGCTCGGGCAGACTTTCTATATTGAACTCATGGCGGTTCCATTCCGGTCCGCTGTGTACGGCATAGTGCTTGGCACAGGCAAAGAGCTTCTTGTATTTGCTTGAGCTACTAGATTTGCTTGAATACTCCTGCCCCTGTAAACCGTTCACCACAGCCACACCCATGCGGCTGGTCAGATAGGGGTCTTCGCCATACGTTTCCTGTCCGCGTCCCCAGCGTGGGTCACGGAAGATATTGATGTTAGGTGTCCAGAACGATAAGCCTCTGTAGCGTATGAGTTCGTTCTTCCGTCGGGCCTCTGTGTTTTTGGCACGAGCCTCGTCGCTGGCAGCAGAGAATGCCTGATACACCAGATGGTCGTTGAAGGTTGCTGCCATACCCATCGTGATGGGGAATACGGTAGCAATGCCATTGCGCCCGATGCCGTGCAAAGCCTCGTTCCACCAATGGAACTCAGGGATGCCCAGACGGGGTATGGCTGGCGATACATCCATCATCAGTTTTGCCTTCTCCTCTAAGGTCAGTCGTCCTAAGAGGTCATCGGCACGCTGTTCCGCACTCAGTTGCGGATTCTGGTAGGGCAACATCTGTGCGTTAGCTGTCGCGCATAGTCCTGATAAAAGGACAGTCAGTAGTTTTTGTTTGATTCTCATGTTGTTATTATAGGTGTTTGTTAAAGAAATCAAGTACTCGCTTCTGTGCTTTCTTGTCACAGCTGTGTGGAATGTCCCAGAGTTCAGTCTCCAGTTTGTCGTCAGCCCCCTGACTCTTCCATGTGGCGTGCATGATGCTGAAAGCCTTCTCGACTCCTGCTACCGGGAAAAGTTTGTCTTACGAGCCGTTGATGAAGAGCATGGGCTTCGGACAGGCAATGCTGGCGATATGCGGATAGTCAAGCCAACGGCGCAGGCCAGGGAGACAATTGGCAAACCCACCGTTCTCCGTCCGTTTATACTTGAAGGTCAGCTGCTCATCGGTGGTTACCATCCAACACACGGCAGCACCCACCTTGATGCGGTCGGAGAGGGCAGCGAGCATCCAGGTGCGGTAGGCTCCCATCGACCATCCCGTGCAACCTATTCGTTGGGCATCCACCTCAGGCATGGAGGCGAGATAATCCGTTCCGGCAATATCGTCGTAGGTCATATAGGCTGACAGGTCGATGCCATACATCATCATGTTGCCCGATATCATGTCATACAGGTTACGTTTCATTCCTTCTTTCAGTCCGCGTTCTCCCCACATCGGTGCATCAGCCGAGAACACCACGTAGCCATGTTGTGCCAAGTAGTCGCCGAAGAACTGTCCTCCATACCCTTTCACCCATTCCTCTGCATCTTTGATGACGGTGGAATCCTCGCAGGCCAGTGGGCGGATGCATTTTTCTTTGCCGATAAAGAAGTGGCCTCCGTGGTCGTGCAGCATGTTGACAGCAGGGAAAGGTCCTTTGCCATTGGGAATCAGCACGTAGGCAGGCACCGTATAATACTTAGAGAGTCGTATCTCTATCTTGCGAGCCTTGTAACCGTCGCGTTGTTCTTCATAGATGACCTTCGCCTCGTAGCCGTTAGCAGGTGCAGGCGGAGGTGTCAGCATACAGTCGAACACCTTCTGGCGCGCAGCTTCTCGCCACTTGCCGAAGTCTTTGATATCGCTATTGCCCCATGCCAGCGGATAGGTCAGGTCGGCAATCAGCGAATCAGCGTAGGCAGGCAGATTGCGCACAAACTCATACCGCTCCCTGTTTTGGGCAGAACTGCTGATGGTGATACCGCAGATAAAGCAAGTCAGTAAGATGATTTTCCTCATATTCTATTTGATAGCTGTTAACTTGACACGTGTGAATTGCACGTCTTCCTTATTCGTTGAATAGCCGACATATAGCCAGCCGTTATGAATCATAGCCTTCGGGTAGTTATAGCCTAACGTCTTATATTTCCCCTCGTAACGTCGAGGAGGCAGATTGTCGGCTTTGCCGCTTCGCAACAGGTAGCCTCTGTCAAAACAGCGTCCGTCATTACTCAGCAACAGCACAAGAGGGTGACGCTGTTTGCCGTTGACGGGACAGCACACCATAAACGCAGTGCCGTCTGCCAAGTTGCCAGCACACTGTTTGGTACGGGCATCTGGAATGTTAGTCACTTGCGGTTTGGTCCATGTTTCACCGCTGTCATGACTAAAGGAAACCAACTTTCGGAAACTGCTGCTCTGGTCGCGGAATATCATAGCAATGGTGCCATCGGCTTGCACAAACTGACTGGGTTCCAACTCGCGTGACTGATTGCCCCGATCGACGCCCTCGAAATGGCCTTTCACCCATCCCGATCTGCCGGATCGGTCGTCTGTAAATGCCGGTTTGACATGCAGGCCCGGTTGGAAGTGTATGGCACCGACGAGTCGTCCGTCTTTCAGCCGATAGGGATCCTGTTCCAAAACCCCCGTCATCTCACTTCCGTCAGCCATCTTGACGGGTTGAGGCTTGCTCCATTGTTTACCATTGGTAGTATATATAAAATAGGTGTTGCCTCCTCGCGGCTCCAGTCCCTTCTGCCACGTGTCGATGAAGGCAATGAGAGTGTCGCCATTTACCAGCCATCCGCCTGAGGTGTAATATGCCTGCCGGTTAGCTT
>JAEEGH010023958.1_pt1 | contig 12365 bp, 10 predicted proteins | sample 9134181 | NCBI WGS metagenome assembly JAEEGH01 (sample SAMN16246544, study PRJNA631951) | gut metagenome | biome: gut microbiome; feature: rumen; material: DP-attached | host: Bos | place: Iran: Karaj | collected 2018-10
CTGGGGGTCAAAGCCTGGCTGGAGGAATTCCCCGTCCCCATGGGGGAGATCGAGGCCGCGGAGGTGCTGGCCGACGGCAAAAGCGTCCCCTGCAAGGGACTGAGCTGCTGCGGCAGCGGCAGCGCGGAGGGGGAGCTTTACTACATGCCGGGGCTGGACCCGGTTTCCATCGCCGGGGCGAAGGACAAGATCGTGCTGGTGGACAACATGGGGGTGAACCATTTCGTCTATCAGGACCTGATGAAGGCGGGCGCCAGGGGCATCCTCTTCCAGTGCGGCAGCCTCCACACCCCGGACCGGGACATCGAGGAACGGGACCTGCGGGCCCTGGTGGTGGGGGAGGAGCGGAAGGTCCTCTGCGCCATGCTCCATGCGGAAACGGCCCTGCAGCTGGTGAAGACCGGGACAAAGCAGGCGCGCATCACGGTACGGCAGCGGGAATACGAGGGCAAGTCCCATAACGTGGTCGCCGAGCTGCCGGGGAAGCGGGAGGAATGGATCGTCCTCACCGCCCACTACGACACCACTTCCCATTCCCACGGGGCCTATGACAACATGACCGGCTGCGCGGGGCTCCTGTGGGTGATGGAGGCCCTGAAGGACACAGAGCGGAATTACGGCCTTCGCTTCGTCTTCTGCGGCAGCGAGGAGCGGGGGCTCCTGGGCTCCAAGGCCTATGCCGACGCCCACGAAAAGGAGCTGGAAAAGGCCGTGCTGAACATAAACCTGGACATGATCGGCTCCGCCATGGGCAAATTCATCGCCTGCGCCACGGCGGAGGACAAGCTGCCCCACTACCTGGGCTATATGGGGGCGGAGCTGGGCTTCCCCGTGGAGGCAAGCACCGGGGTCTATTCCAGCGATTCCACCAGCTTCGCGGACAAGGGCGTGCCCGCCCTTTCCCTGGCCCGGCTGGCCTCGGAGAAGATCGCCCCCATCCATGTGCGCTATGACCGGCAGGATGTGCTGAGCATGCCCCAGCTGGCAAAGGACTGCGCCTTCATCACGGAGCTGACCCGGCGGATGGCCTGCGCGGCCCTCTGCCCCGTGGCCCGGACCATCCCGGAAAAGCTGCGCAGGCAGATCGACGAATACCTCTACCGTAAGCGCAAGGGGGAGTGACGCCATTCCCCGATAAATCGCTGTAAAAAGCTTTGCGGCGAATAATATGAGTCCGGATGCAGAAAAGCCCATCGGCGCCTGCCGATGGGCTTTTCTGTTCTGTCAGGAGTTTTCAGGGTTTTTTTTCTTTTTCCGGAGAACCGGCGCATCGGAAACGGAATGGCGGAACCGCGTGATATCGCCCCACTGGTTTTTCCGCTTTCCGTAGGTGAGGAACGCCGTGAAGCGTATGAAATCCAGAATGAAACGGAACACCAGGTTTTCAACCAGGCACATCACCATAGCCCGCAGGACATCCTGCCAGCTGACGCGCAGATTCTGGGTATAGATGCGCTGGAAGAAGGCAGTAATGGTCAGGATTGCGCCATAGACCGCAAAGAGCAGATAGAAGCGCAGCATAAAGCCCCAGTCCAGCATCCCGGTAAGTCCTGCCGTAAGGGTGGCCAGGAGGCCGAAAACCTCAATGATGGGGGAATAGAGCTCATAGAGGATATAGTAGAAATAGGAGAAGATGCCGATAGAGCCGTAGCGGGATTTCCCGCCCAGATGCCGGTAACGGGTCAGGCACTGGAACATTCCCAGGTGCCAGCGGCGGCGCTGCTTTGCCAGGTCCTTCAGAGTGGAGGGTGCCTGGCTCCAGCAGACAGCGTTGGGCTCATAGCGGATGGAATACTTCTGGTTATTGTTTCGGCAGAAGGCGTGGAGCTTGACTACCAGCTCCATATCCTCTCCCAAAGTGTCGGTGGCATAGCCGCCGCAGGAAATCACCACGTCCTTTTTGAAAAGACCGAAGGCTCCGGAAATGATCAGGTTGCCGTTAAAGCTGTCCATGAGGATGCGGGAGGCCAGGAAGGAGCGATCATATTCCATGACCTGCATGCCCGCCAGGAAGTTCCAAGGGACATGATAGGTGAGGTTTTCACCCTCCATCCGGATGCACTGGGCCACACGGACCAGGCCGCCCACAGCGACCACACCGTCGTCCTCCAGCACGGGCTGGACAATGCGCTCCAGGGAATCCCACTGCAGCATGGAATCCGCATCGATACAGACATAATAGGGATACTGGGAGGCGTTGATGCCCATATTCAGAGCATCGCCTTTGCCGCCATTGGCCTTGCGGATCAGGGTCAGCTTGACGCGGGTGTCCTCCGCCTCATAAACAGCCTCCACCGGCTGACAGCGCAGCGCCATGCGGATGGGGCGGGCTACCTCGTGCATGTTGTAGTGCTCGATCAGCTTGGCCGCCGTGCCATCCGTGGATCCGTCGTCCACCACGATGATCTCATAAAGGCGGTATTTCATTTTCAGGAGCGAATCCACGTTATCGAGGATGGTGACCTCTTCGTTGTGGGCAGGCACGAGGATCGACACGGGGAAGTAAAATTCATGCTTCAGCTCATTCTTGACGGAGCGCATCTTATCATAGGAATACAGTCGCCATGCGCCCACTGCCACGGAGAGGAAGAGATAAGAGGCGTAAATCAACAGGTAGACGAAGAAGAAGACTCCGACGAATTTCAGAATGACGGATACGATCTCACTGATCATGTGCTCACCTCCGTCAGTATTTTCGCTGTCGCGGCAGACTTCTGCTGCCCCGCAGTACCGAGGATATAATCCATCATCTCCACAGCATAGCGGTCTCCGCTATTTCGTACAGCCCCCTTTTCCTCCTCAGTCATGCCGAGGCGGTTCAGGGAGGTGGCCGCATTGCGGCGGACATACCAATTGCGGTCGTGCAGTGCATGGACAAGGGCTGTTCGGGTGTCTTCTCCCGGATAGGCGGCCAGCTCGGAAACCGCCACCACAGCCAGCTGGCTGTCCTCCGCGTCTTCCCCGGCAAGGAAGTGGAGCATTACCGGCTTGGCCGGTGGATAAACGTGCTTCTGGAAATAGCGGAGAAGAGCAAACCGCACCTCCAGAGGCAGTTGCTCCTTTTCCAGGGCCTCCAGGTATTCCTCCGCAAAGGTGTTTTCCGGCAGGAGCGCGGCAAACTGCACAATACCCAGCAGCAGGCATTCCTCCCATTGCGCACGGTAAGCCCACAGGCGGCGGACCAGGGCTTCCTGATCGCCGGTGAAGCGGACCATACCGTCAGACAACAGCTTGGGATGGTGATACCAGTGCTGCTCATTGAGGATGCTGAAGGCGTGCTCCACAGCGGATTCGCTGCCCAGAACATAGAGGGCATTCAGGATGTTCTCCCGACTGTATACCGTGGAATCGGGAAAATAGTTCAGCAGGAGCTCGGACATGGAATGATCCCGAATCCCGGCATAGGAATAGAATGTAGCCACCATATAGGCGAAGAAGGCCCGTTCCATGGCAGGCTTCCGTCCGTATGCCTCCGCCAGGGTTCGGAAGAAGGGCTGATTGCCCGTTACAAAGCTGTGAGCGTCGGCCTTTTCCTCCGAGAAGCGCTCATTGGCGACATTGAAAAACGCAGTGAGGTTATTGATACGCTTGAGCCTGCGGATCAGGGATTCCGGCAGAGGCCGTCCCGGATCGGACAGCACAAGGATATGCCGCCACTCTTTGATGCGTTTCTCCCTGCGGCGGGCTTGACGACGCGCCCGGGTGATGTACAGGATATTGAAGGCCAACAGGCCGATACAGATGAACAGATAGAAGTATATCAGGCCTTCAACCAGCGATATCACCCGAACCGCCTCCTTTCCACAATGCCTGCATAATGTAGTAGCTTTGCTTCAGCCGTTCCCGGTAGACGACGCGGCTGCCCGTTCCCCGCAGCGCCAGCGGGGCCATCGCACACTCCTCGTCTCCGCCCCGGGTCGCGCCGATCCAGAATTCCCTTACGGGGATCAGCTCCACACCGTAACGCTTGTAGTAATCCCCGTGGACCTCCATGGTGGAGGGATCGCCCACATTCAGCAGCAGCCAGGGCAGACGAATTTCCACACAGTCGCTGCCATAGCAAAAATCGGCCAGGGAATTGTAATTCGGGGATTCCGGATCCCCGTTCCCATGAACCAAACGCCCGGCCTCAAAAATCTTGATGGTCTGAATCGCCTCAGATTGCTGAGTCAGTTCCGTCAGAAGCGTGTCGCTGTCTACTGCCGTCCGAACTACCAAAAAAGTTCCGCTGGATTTATCTGGAACATCCACAAACGGATTTGTCTTATCAATGTCGAATTGAAAACGTTCCCGCAAGGAATCATAGCGTTCTTGCACCAGAAGACAGCTCTCGGCTTTACCGCTGAGGCAAAGGATGAAATCAACATCCTGTGAAAAACAAAGCGCCGGGTGCTCACTGTTTTTGCTGCCCACCTCTGTGCAAGTATCCAAAGGAAGATAAACCGTTTCCTCCGGAATGATCCCTTCCACAAGAAAATAGAGCGCTTCCTGATCATATCGGCAAAAGACCCGAAGTCCGTTTTCTTCCAAAATCGGCAGTTCGTCAATCCACTCTTTTTGATCACCGTCCAGGACGCAGACGCTTTCCTTCCCCGGCATATATGCCAACAGGCCTGAGTTCTGGCCGTCGGTATTCAGGTCATGCCAGAGGTGATTGGTGTCAAAATCCATGGCAAAAGAGGTGTTCCAACTGCTGCGTGTCCAGTTGTCCTGCCATCCCGCGACGATACCTCCCGCCCATTCGAGCTCCTCAAGCGTCCTTGCGGACAGAGCCAGGCGTTCTCCTTGTTCCCGCTCGGTCAAGGGTGGCAGCCCATCGGTGGTGGACACCCGGGAGCTCGGAAAGGTAAAGAAACCAACGACCGGAATAGTATGGTATTCTGCTATCAGCTGGCAGTAACCGCCATATACAGCTGTTGTGTCCAATTCTGCCAGGAAAGGCATCAGTTCCTCTGTTAAGTCCTCCGTCAGGCTGGTACGGAAATCCGTGTTGATATCATAAAGACGATAGGCGGCAAACAGGCCCGCCTGAGAATTTTCCGTCGGCAGAATATGCTCCGCATTCAATGTGGCATATTTGGTCAACTGCAAAGCAATGCTTTCCTTGTAGGTCAGGAAGTCGCAGCTGGGATCGGAAAGAAATCCAATCGGGCGTTGATTCCGGTATTTCCCGGTCTCATAGGAAATCACCTGATCCATAACGGCGGCCAGCAGCGCCTCAAAGTTTGTGGATTCAGGGCACGTTTCAAAGTAAGTACCGTGGAACTCTCTAGAATTGGCACCACTGTGATCTGTGTAGGCAACGGTGTCTTCTATCCAGTCTACATCCACAAGATAAGCTACGACCCAAGGGGAAACATCTTTGCGGTAATTTCCGGTTCCGCCTGATTCGCTGAAAGGCAGATTTTTGCGGCCGTGAATGATATCAACCGCTTCTTTGCCGTTCTGAATCAGCTTCTTTTGCAATCCGCTTTCAAAGGCGTTTCTGGGATCATTGTTGACCCGGTCGGAAACGGAGAAGCCCTGGATCAGCAGGATGGGTTCCTCCGCTTCAGTATTATACTGAAACAGAGCGTTGTAAAAATCCACATCCATCACCGAAACGACCTGGACACAGTTAGCCCCCATTTCGCCGATCTGTGTCAAATATCGCAGATAGTCCTCCTCTGTGAGGGCATAAGCCGTCTGCTGTGCGCCGGGTTTCGCCGGCGAAAGCTCCACGCCCCGCAATGTCAATGGGAAATAATCGTTTCCCCGTCCCATCGTCAGCGCTTTCCCTTCCGTTCGATATGGTACAGTTTCCTCTCCTCTATGTAGCAGAGGCAAATAGCTGTCCGCATAAAAGAGAAAATAGTAGACCACGCCGAAAGCAAAGACCAGCAATAGCAAAATGATCAGAAATTTTTTCATCGTTCCCGCCTTTTATTTGGCGTATCCCGTGTATTTGGATGGATGGCAGTATTGGTGCAGCGTCTCGATGTTCTTATCCAGCCAACGCCCGCGATCTACCAGCCAGCTCTTCAATTGCTCTACGGACTCTTCGTAACTGTGATAGTTGCGTTCTACGGGCGCCAGATAATTGCTGCTGTGAGGATGCCGCTCCAATGGCAGCAAATAATCAAACGCGGCTTCTGCCTCCTCGTCTCCGGCAAGGAACACATACCCCCATACGGTATAATTCCTTTCTACCGCGTCGCCCAGAAAACCGACGGTCCCGTCAATCATCGTTTCAAGGGACATATCGCTGAGAAGAGTTTTGCGGAGACGGCGATACTCTGAGATAACCATCTCAACGAAATCCTTATCTTGGAGCATCACAATAAACCATGGTGCGTCGGCAAGGTAAAAACCATCTTCGGCATACTCATAATCGATATAATTATCACAAGCGTTGTTGAAATCCCATACTACCGGTTTTACCTTACCCCGAATATCTTTGTAATAGAATGTTGAAAAACGGCCAGCGTCCACATTTCCGAAAAACTCGTTGAGAACGAAATACCTGGCAAACTCCACCATATCCAGCGCATCTGAGAAACCTGTATTATAAAGCTCTCGCTCAATGCTGCTGATTTCTTCCAGAACATATCGCGCCTTGTCTTCAGTAACCGTATCTTTTCCTGGATAGCGCAGATCGATGGAGGACACGCCGCTCTTGAATGTATAGTGCGTAAATGTGTCCAGAACCATGTTGCCCTTGCCTTCCCGGTCCCAACGGATGATCCAACTGGTCACCGGGCTGTTTTTATTTTTTGACACGGTCAGATCAATCCGGCCCGCTTCTTTTGTGACCGCTTCCGTCAGCAAATAGAGTCCGAGATAGTTCCCGTTGAGAATCAACTCACAATAACGGACATTCGGCGCGTAAGACATGACCTCACCCGCCACGGTATAGCAAATATAATTCCGTAAAAGTGTTCTGTCCAAAAACGGCCCATAAAGTACCCATTCAGAACCGGCAGCCATTCCCAGGAGGGCTTGACGCCTGTTATCCCCGGATTCGTCGGTAAACCGGAGAAGATAGGATTTTTTGTCAAAGTTACGGGAAGAATTGCCCCGCATGCGGATCGTGCCAACGGCGGATATCGCCGGATCGTCCGCATCGGTATTCCACGCGCCTTCCTTATAGAGCAGTTCTATTGCGCAGTCCGGATCCAGACGGGTGCCTGCCGGAAGCCCGTCTCTCGGATCACCTGCGTGACCGACCCAAGGAATCGGTTCTCCCACAGTATCGATCCGAATGATCGGTAGGTGTGTGACCAATCCTCCCTCAGGTGCCGGATCCTCCGGAAGCGCGAAGAGATGCTGCATCTTCCTTTCCCGGAGCTTTCTGCCCTCAAAAGCTCCGGCAGAAACGGAAAAAAGGATTACAAAGAGCGTCAGGGCCAGCATGACCCATATGCCGCCCCGCTTAGCCGCTGATCTCATCGCTCTGCGTCACCGTGTTCACATACTCCACGCCGCCCAGGGCATAGAGCGCATCGGCAATATCGGTGTCCTTCTTATAGTTCAGCTGCCAGACGGAACGGGGCAGCTCATATATGAGCTCCACGGTTTCCGCCGTGGTGTTGCGTACCCGCAGATAAGCCTTTTTGCTGAAATAGGAGAAGACCAGCTTTTCCATGTCTGCAGCGCTGCCGCGAGCGCCGCGGACGACCAGCAGAATGCGGTTCTCATTGCGCACCCGGCCCAGAATCAGAAGCAGCACGAACACCGCCGCGCTGCCGATACCGGCCACCAGATAGTCCCCCACGCCGCAGCAGATGCCCACGATGATGGCCCAGAAGATGTAGGTCGTATCCCGGGAATCCTTGATGGCCGTGCGGAAACGCACGATGCTCAGGGCGCCTACCATGCCGAGGGACAGCGCAATGTTGTTGCCGATGACGGTCATGACCGTGCCGGTGAGAACCGTGAGCGTCACCAGGGAAACATTGAATTTCCGGCTGTAGGCGGTGCCTGTGTGCGTGTACCAATAGGACACGAAGATCGCCAGACCAAGAACGGCGGAGACGACGATGTGCAGGACGATCTCCTGCAGGGAAAGTGTCCTGCTTTCCAGAATCAGCTGGGCTAAAAAGTCTCTCATAACATTTTTCCTCCAATCGGCGGTTATTTCAGAAATGCAGGTGTTTGCCGACGCTGCGGCTCTGGATATATTTGCTGATGGAAAGCGTGCTCCCGTCCACCTCCCGCAGCAGATCCTTGATATAGCTGAGAAGGAAGCCGTTGTATTTGACCTCCAGGACGGCCAGCTCCTGACCGAACACCGGGTACAGCGGGAGCTTCGGGTCGAAAATGTCGAAGTTTGCCTCCGTCGCTGCGATCTTATGGTCAAAGGTGATGCGGGTGTTGTTCTCCTCCGCCATAAAAGCCAGGCGCCGGTATTCCACCACAGAACGGGGCAGATAACAGTGGGTCTGCATCAGTGCGTAGCACTCCAGGGCAAAGGGCTCCGTGCAATTGAGAAGGGGCGCATAATCCCCGTGGGTCAGTCGTATTGCCGCATCCCGTTCCAGGCGGACCGAACGCTTCAGCTGCAGATTTCCCTCCTTTTGCTTCATTTCCAGGGTCGCAACATCGCTCTCCGGCCCGTAGCAGCGCAGGCGCAGCTTCCGCCGCAGTTCCACCCCATCCTCTTTTTCGGAAAAATCCCGGTCATCCAGAGAGTCGAAATACAGAGAACGGACCGGGTAGCCCTCGTCCCTGTTGTGGGGATCAGCCTGCATCAGGCGGCCAAGCTTCCGGCTGAGCCGATAATAGTCGGTGAGGCTGATCAGATATTTCTCCTCCCGCCGCAGGACCTCATTCATGCACCCATCACCTCCAACAGTGCGTCGTAATTGTGAATTGCGAACGTGAGTTCGCAATCCGGGAAGACCCGCCGCAGCTTCTCATAGCTCCCGCGAACGGCATCCAACCCCTCCTCATGATAAGTGTTATGCTCCATCAGACCGTGCTTTCCGGCGGCCTGCAGCTCATAAATATTGATCAGTTCCTTGCCGAAGACCTGGGCGTAATGAACTTCCTTGATGATGTTCACGACTTCTTTTCTCTTGTTGTAATTCATGACGGCAACGGTGTGGCAGCCGTCCCGAACCAGGCGCATCAGCCGTTTTGTGAAGCCCAAGGCGTCATAGTTGCCCGGAATGCAGGCAATCAACTCCACACCTGCCTCATCCGCGAATTTTCTGGTGTTGATCATGGCACGGACAAAGGTCTTCAATGCAGCGTTGGCGTCCCGGTCCCATTCCGGCGTTTGGTGTATCTCCACATCCATCATCACCCCCGCCATGCCCAGCTTGGCGGCGCGCCGGACTTCGTGCGTCATTTTGTCCCCATTGGGATCCAGCCCCCACTCCGGCTCTCCGGTCAATAGATAGACGGTGACGCGAGCTTCCGCCGCCGCTGACAGGAAATCTGCCGTTGTCTCCGGGTCGGCCCGTGAGGGAATATACTGATACAGCTCTGTCAGGCTCAGCTCTCTCATGACGGTAAACAGTCGCTCCCGTTCCTCCGGTTCCATCACGGAGACCTTCCAGGAGAACAAACCCTGACCATGCCGGGGCTGTGCAGACGCAGCCTGGCCGGAAGGACACATCACCAGCAGCAGAAGCACACAAAAACCGACCCAACACAGCCGCCGAGAGACCTGACGCGCAGGTTTTCTTATCACGGGTGCCTCCCTTTCGATTGACCTCATTTCTCATTTCACAAGAATGTAATTCATTAAACATTTTATTATACTTTCCAGGCATTGTCAACAGGTTCACTGTAGTCTAATACAACTTTTAATTGCTTATTAATACTGTCAAGCGTCTTCCAGTAATTGTTTTTCATTTCTTTTTTATCGAACGGCACGGTCTTCCCTTTCCTCGCGGTTGCAAGCGCTGGAAAAGGAGGCTATAATAGCAATCGGAAGAATCAGGAACAAGGAGGCTTCTTTATGACGAAGAAACCGATCTTTACCGGGGCGGCTACGGCCCTCATCACCCCCACCACCCCGGCGGGGGTGGACTACGAGGCCCTGGGCAGGCTCATCGACTGGCAGATCGAAAAGGGCATCGACGCCCTGGTCATCGCGGGCAGCACCGGGGAGGGCAAGACCCTCACCATCGCGGAGCACAAGGAGGTGCTGCGCTACTCGGCCGAGCGCATCGCGGGCCGGGTGCCCATGATCGCGGGCACCGGCTCTAACGAGACCAGCGTTTCCATCAGCATGAGCCAGTATGCCTGCCAGGTGGGGGCCGACGGGCTGCTGGTGGTGACCCCCTATTACATCAAGGCCACCCAGAACGGGCTCATCAAGATGTACAACATGATCGCAGACGCGGTGACGAAGCCCATCGTCCTCTATAACGTGCCTTCCCGCACGGGGGTGAACATCGAGCCGGAGACCTATGCCCGCCTGGCGGAGCATGAGAACATCGCCGCCATCAAGGAGGCCAACAGCGACATCTCCAAAATCGCCACCACCGCCGCCCTGACGGCGGGGAAGCTGGACCTCTATTCCGGCAACGACGACCAGACCCTGCCCATCCTCTCCCTGGGGGGCAAGGGGGTCATCTCCGTGCTGAGTAACCTCCTTCCGGCGGAGACGAGCCGCATGTGCCATCTCTGGTTCGAAGGGGACACGGCGGGGGCCGCGGCGCTGCAGCTCCGCTATCTGCCCCTGATCCACGCCCTGTTCAGCGAAGTCAACCCCATCCCCGCCAAGGCAGCCATGTCCGCCATGGGCTTCTGCGAGGATTTCCTGCGTATGCCCCTGACCCCCATGGAGGACGCCCACCGGGAAAAGCTGTATGCCCTGATGCGGGAGGAGGGTCTGCTGTGAAGAAGCGCTTTCGCGTCCTGGCCTGCCTGACGCTGCTCGCCCTGGTCCTGTCCCTTCCGGCGCTGGGCGCCGGGGAAACGGATATGCAGCTGAGCACCCAGACCCTGAAGGTCAACGGCTCGGCGGTCTCCTGCCCGGGCTACAACATCGACGGCTCCAACTATTTCAAGCTGCGGGACCTGGCCATGCTGCTGACGGACACCGGCAGCCGCTTCTCCGTGGACTACGACACGGAGCGGGACGCGGTGGTGATCCGCCGCGGGGCGGAATATGCCCCCATCGGCGGCGAGCTGGCGCCGGCCCCGGAGCAGCCGGAGGAGGTATGGCGCAGCGTCCAGCCCGTGGTGATCGACGGGGTGGAGCACAGCGAGCTCGGCGCCTGGAACATCGACGGCTCCAACTATTTCCGGCTGCGGGACCTGGGGGATGCCCTTGGCTTCCGCGTGGACTATGACGACGTGACCCGCACGGTGTATCTGCGCACCCGCTTCGACCCGGGCAAGGCCCGGCTGACGGAGACGGAGGACGCGGGCCGGGAATACCTGGACAAGATCATCTTCCTGGGAGAGTGCACCACCTACGGCATCGGCTATTACTACCGCCACGGCTACCCGGAGCTCTGTCCCCCCACCCAGGTCTGGACCACCAGCGAAGGGTATATGTACCTGGCGAAGCACGCCACCACGAAGATCTACTATTCCCTCACGGGAGAAAAGCTCTCCATCCCGGAGTGCGCCGAACGGTCCCGGCCGGAGATCCTGGTCATCACCCTGGGGCTCAACGGCTTCGGCGCCTTCACCGAGGAAAGCTACAAGGGGCATTACCGGGACCTGGTGCTCTCCATCTGGGAGGCCAGCCCCGGCACGGAGATCATCCTCAACACCATCTACCCCGTGGCGGACAGCTATGAATACCAGTCCCTGATCAACAACGAGAAGATCTGCGAATTCAACGGCTGGATCGAAAGCCTGGCGGAGGAGCTGGGCTGCCGCTTCCTCAACGGCTTCGAGGCCCTGGCGGAGGACGGCAAGCTGCCGGAGAACCTCCAGAACGGGGACGGCCTGCACCTGGACGGCAAGGCCTATGTCAAGGTGATGGAGTATATCCGCACCCACGCCCTGGACCTGGGCTGAGGGCAGCGGCGCCGATCCCGCGCGCCGGAGCCGGAAAGCCCGAAAAAGGTTTTCTGCTTAGATCACCGATGATGGAATCTTCGGTTGCCCGGGAGGCTGCCAACGGCAAAAACGAAAGACCGCACCGAGCTGTTTGAGCGCACCCCCATCCTGCGGGCGCTGGTGACCCTGGCGGTGCCCACGATCTTCAGCCAGCTGGTGATGGTCATCTATAACCTGGCCGACACCTTCTGGGTGGGGCGGCTGAACGATCCCCTGCAGAACGCGGCGGTGACCCTGGTGGCTCCGGCCATGATGGCGCTGAACGTGGTGTCGAACCTTTTCGGCACGGGGAGTTCCAGGTGGGGGTGCCCTCGGCGGTGATGAACCTGCTGAGCGTGACGGGGAAGACCGTGCTG
>JAEEGH010023962.1_pt1 | contig 12365 bp, 12 predicted proteins | sample 9134181 | NCBI WGS metagenome assembly JAEEGH01 (sample SAMN16246544, study PRJNA631951) | gut metagenome | biome: gut microbiome; feature: rumen; material: DP-attached | host: Bos | place: Iran: Karaj | collected 2018-10
CTTCCTCAAAAAACTCACGGATGCGGCCCGTATCACGCGACACTCTGTTCATCAGCTCGCCTGGCTTTCGCTTGTTGATAAACGAAAGAGACAGCACCTGAATCTTGCAATAAAGCTTCTCTCGCAGGGACATGGAAAGCGCCGAGCCCAGCTTAATGCAGGCCAGATTCTTCCACACCTCGAGGAGGATCGCACCGATCAAAAACGCAAAGGAAATGCCTACAAAAACCCATAGATCCGTCCAGGTTCCTTTTCCGGTCGAAAGTGCATCATCAATAAACCAGCGCTGCACCATGGGGCGCGCCATGTTCATTCCGGAGATCACCAGCATGGACAGGCTGATCAGTAACAGCTTTCCGACGAAGCCCCCGCAAAGGCTCATAAATTTCTTTGCAATGTCCATCTTGCCCTCGCAGTAAGGGCAGGTGCTGGTGCCTGGCAGGGCACGACCACACTTCTCGCAATAGGTCTCATATTCCGAGCTTGTTACCTCCTCAGCCCTCTGCGCATCACCAAACTCCTGATAAGAAGTTACAATCGCCTGTGCTCCGCGCACCGCATAGGATGCGCGTACAATCTGGCGCATCGAAACCCTCGCAATGCAGGTTTCATTTTCTTCAAGATCCATGACGGTAATGATGCCACAGCCAACCTGATGCTCGCAGCGAATTTTCTTGCAGTCCTTGAGCTTTGTCTGATAGGTCATCTGATCCCCGGCAAGCACTACCAGTCTTTGATTCGTCACGGCAAGAAACACGTTCGTTTCGTACCGATCTGCCACGGCTCCGAAAGCACCGCTTTTCTTTGTACCGTCAGCCGTCGTTTTTGCCTCACCGGCTCCGCTTCCCTTTGCATCAGGAGCAGTCTTACCTGCCGCCTGAATGTCATAGGCAAGATCCGCCGGGACACAATATACTAATTTCTCACCAGGAGAAGGCGCCAGGGCCTCCAACTGGCTTCCCGTTAACGTAAATAATAATTTCATGTCGATATACCTCTAAGAATTCGTTTCACTCCCAAGCGACGCTATTCGCATTCCGCTTCGCTTGCAGGAAACGCGCTATATGAATAAGTCAAGTTTTTTCTTCTCCTGTACGCTCAATGCGTAAAAATCAGGGATCTCATAGCGGTTGCCGTCAATGTCCTTTACAAGCAGTCTCGACTCACTCAGGGAAACAACGACGTCACCGCTCATATGCGTCGTAAAACGACATACGCCAAAGCTGGTCTCCACGTGCCAATAGGCATACCCATACTCTTCCTTGATCTCCATGATCTTCTTGATCACGGGCATAAAATAGCGGAGTCTGATCTGCTCACGAAGCATCTCCTGCTGGTCCTTCGGAAGATTTTTTAAGTCCTCGACCATGCCGATCTCCTTCGCCTTTTCATCTGCCTCACGAATGGAGACAAACTCCTCAGGATTCGTCAGCGGAAAGGTCAGATACACACCGATTCTCTTATATTCCTTATCTCCAAACTTCAAGGAGACAAAGCCGCCCTCCGTCCTCGCAAAGGTCGCATTCTCCTTCGTCAGAAACCGCATCTCCAGCAGCTCCTCCGACTCCTTCTTCAGCTCCTCTTCATTAAACTCATCATCTAAATTCAAATCTAACAAATCCATATCTTCACTCATCTATCTTACCTCTTGTCTTTCTAATATCAGCTCTTCTGCACTCACAACACTCACAATAAGTACTTAGAGAAAAACACAGCCTATCGTAACCTCGAGGGGGAGGCTTGGATATGACCTTTCAGGCCCGTGTCCCAAGCGTCGGTACTTAGGAGCCGTAAGTGGTCAAAAGCGGCATATGTGACGATTTTGACCACTGGATCCTTAGTACCGCTACGCTGGACCCGGAGTGAGAACATGCCTGGAAGATCATATCCAAGCCAGCCCCCGAGTCTTTCCATAGTCTATTCCAGTCCCCTCATGGCGAGTGCCTTCGTCTGCAGCTCGTTCAGCTTGTAATAGGTTCCCTTCTTTGCCATCAGCTCCGCATGCGTTCCGGACTCCGTCAGTCTTCCTTCATCCAGCACGATCAGATGCGTTGCATTGCGCAGCGTCGATAATCTGTGCGCGATGGAAATCACGGTTCTGCCCTTCTCCAAACGCTCCAGCGACTTTTGAATCGCAAGCTCCGTCTCGGTATCCACGGCTGAGGTTGCCTCATCCAGGATCAAGATCTTAGGATCCGCCAGGATAGCCCTCGCGATGGAAATTCTCTGCTTCTCACCGCCGGAAAGGGATCTCCCTGAGGAGCCAAGGATCGTATCATATCCTTCCGGCATCTTGCAGATAAAGTCATGTGCGCTCGCCTGCATGGCCGCGGAGATAATTTCCTGGCGCGTTGCATCAGGCCTAGCATAAGCAATGTTCTCTGCCACGGTTCCCATAAAGATATAGGTCTCCTGACTCACCATGGCTACATTCTTTCGAAGCTCTCTGAAGCCATACTTCTTTACGTTCACGCCATCCACCAAGACTTCTCCCTCCTCCGTGTCATAGAGTCTGGAAATCAGGTTGACCAGCGTTGATTTTCCCGCACCGGAACGTCCCACGATGCCGAACACCTCTCCGGCATTTACGTGGAAGCTGATGCCCTTTAGGATCGGCTTATGCGGCTCATATCCAAAGGTCACGTTCTTCAGTTCAATCTCTCCTTGTAATTCGGACGGTCTGTAAGGATCGCGCACCTCGCGTACCTCAGGCACGGCATCAATGATCTCAAAAAGTCTCTGTCCGCAGTTCATACAGTTCGTATACCAACGAATGATGTGCGACATAAACTCCAAGGGTCCCTTAAGCTGTCCCACGTAACCCGAAAAGGTCAGGAGAAGTCCCAGGGAAAGATTCTGCGTGCTAAGAAACCCAGCCACGTTGCCATCCTGCGCAGACGCCGTAAAGCTGCTGATCATCAGCGCACCGCCGACGGCCCAAACCAGGAAGGAAATCGTATCCTCCACGGAGTAATATAATGCAAAAAACTTGTTATCATAATGGGCAAGATCAATTTCGGAATTTTTCACCTTCTTATTGTTCTTGTCGAAGCGCCCGATCTCCTGCTGTTCACGGCCGAATGCCTTTACCACGCGGGCACCCGTCAGATTCTCGTTGATCTGACTGTTCATGCGCCTGTTGGCACGGTGACGCTTGCCATAGTAATGCCATAGATGCGGCAACATGTTGTAGCTCATGATCACAAGCACCGGCATTAAGATCACGCACGCCAATGCGAGGATCGGGCTTAGGGCAAACATCACCACCGTGGTAACGACCAAAGTCAGCACGTTGATGAAGAAATACGGAATTCCGTCGATAAAGAAGGACGAAATCTGCTCCGCGTCATCGCACACCCTGGTCATCAGACCGCCCGTCTGGCGTCTGGTAAAGAAGCTGATGGAAAGTCTGCCCATGGCCGTAAATGCCTGACTCTTGATCGTTCCCACCACGTGCGGCGCAACGTTTGCCGTCATCACGCCCTGCAAAATACCAAAGAACTGACCGATCACCTTCGCGATGATCATGGCGATCACAACCATCACGAGCGCCGTTCCAAAGCGCCCGGCGGGTAAATTCAAAAACTCCAGAAATTCAGGATTCTTCGCCAGCACCTTGTCATACAAAATCGTACCGCTAAGGTACGGCCAGGCAAGGTTAAGTCCGACGTTGCCGAGATAGCATAATACCATGATCGCCAGCTGGAGCTTGTACGGCTTAAAATATCCCATAATGCGTAAGAGCACCGAGCGCTTGTCCAGACATTTCGGGCAGACCTTTCGCTCCTGATCAGGATAGAGCATGCCACACTTTGGGCAGACCTCCTTACCCTTTTCTACGTCAAGGTCTTCCTCCTTGATTTCTTCCTTGTCCTTGATTTTCTTTAATAGATCAGCAAGCTTATGGAAATAGCCCTGCTTTGTGTTGGAAAACTGGCACAGAAACCTCTCCGTACCCTCGATTTCGCCCATGAGAACGCCCGTGCTGATCTGACGCAGCACCTTTAGTCTCTCCACCTTTTCCAGCGGGTAAATCGTCAGGGCAGGCTTCCCCTCCAGCACGGCATCCTTCTGCATGCCGCCGTAGCCGCCAAGTCGAAATTCCTGCTTCTCGCGATAGGGATACGCCGCAACAAGGAGCTTTTCCTTGGTCAGCGCTACCACCGTATCCGCAAACCTGTACTCAATATCAAAATCCGCCATGGCGCCAAACAGGATCTCCTCCTTTGGAACGCCATAGTCCTTTGCAACTTCATAAAAACTTTCCGGTAATTTCATTTTGTCTCACTTCACTTTCTAAAACCCTAAAACCCGATTTTCCGAATTGTCTCCACAAGGTTCCTTCCATAATTCTCCGTTCCAAGGCAGTTCGGGTGCAGGTTGTCCAAATAGTATTCCTTCAGATGGGGCACAAGCGTGAACCCATCCACAACAGTTACATTCTTATAGCTTCCCGCGATCTTTTTTATGTTTTCGCAGAAGCTGACAAATTTCTCATAACCTTCCGGCTGATCGCCGCGCCAAATGGGCGAGATGCAAAGAATCGGAATCTCATTCCCATAAATTCCCGTCAAGATCTCATAATATTCCTCCACGTCGGTCATGGTCTCCGAACCATACTGATTCGTCCCAAGCGCAACGATGATCTTGTCCGGCTGATATCCATCCATCTTCATCAGGGACTTTTTGTCATAGACGTAACCGCCGATCCCTTGATTGATAATGTCATAATTCAGCAAACGGTTAGCCACGCTGACATAAGTCATGGAAGAACGAAGCGGCCCATATCCCTGGGTGATGGAATCACCAAGCCAAAGCACCTTCTCATTCTTTTCAGGTCTTTCCACAGGTGCATTCACCTCAAAGTTCTTCACAAGCACCGTGGCATCCGCAGGCAGATAGATCACAACCGATTTCTTACCCTCAGGAAGCTCCCACTTAATGCTCCCCTCCTTCGGAAGCTTCCAGCCAGGGAATCCCTCCTTCGGCTCCTCTTTAGGCATACCCTCCTTCATGAGGTCCATCACGTACGCAATCTTTGTGATCTGACCATCTATCGCAAGTTCAAAGGAATCCGGTGATCCCAGCCAGATAAGCTTATAATCGAAAGACACCTTTGTGGCCTCCGTCACAAATTCGATGGTCTTCGCCGTGCTCGCCATGCATCTGTCGTACCAGAAGTCAAAAGCCCCTTTAAAATACTCCATCTGTGCCTTCGTATACTGGAACGCCTGCAGATAACCATCCTCCGTCTCTTCAAAACTGTATGCTCCAAAATAGTATTTCTTTAACTGATCGTTTGTCATCGTTATATCCTCCTCACAAGACATAAATCCGCATGATACCATGAGCTGATATTATATCATGAATCTGTTTCTCCCACCAACCATATTTTGCTTTTGTAGTCTGTTTTTTGACATAGAGCATGTCACGTAAACACGTCACATAATCATGTCTTGTATTGCCTCTTCAAAATACGGCAACCACCATTCCTTGTATCCCTCCATCGTTGGATGAATGGGATCCGCCATGAATCTTGCATATTCCTCGCTACTGATTGCATGAAAGCTCTTATTGTCCCATAAATTGATGATCGGAACATTCCATTTTTCCGATATTTTCTTCAGCAGCTTTACCATCTTGCCATATTCCTTGGAATCATAACGCGGACTCGTATAAAACGTAACGCGACATCCCCATTTTTTAAGCGCGTAAGCAATAATATACTCAATCGCTCCAGCCACCGTCTTTGTATCGAAAGCTTCCAAATCCATGCCGTCGCTAACGGTTCCTAACGGCTTCTTACAAGTAGCATCGTTCGTGGACAACTGACAAACAAATAAATCCGCTGACTCCGTATCAATGTTTTTTAATCTACTCACGTAAGAATCAGGTCCTTCGTCTACCAGCGTCGTACCTGAAACTGCCTCCTTGACCATTAAGTACCCTAGCTTTTCACACAAAAGATCTGCAAAGGAAATTCCTCCGGAGGCTGCTCCGTAGGTCACGGAAGATCCCAGGAAAATGATACGCTTTCCCTGCTCTTTTCGATGCATATTGATGCAATATAAGACATCTGGTTTCAACTTCATCTCTATCTCATCGAAATGCTCTTCCAGGATTGGAAATGGGCCATACTCGTAATCCGTTAGTAATTGGAGTGCGTCTTCCTTTACGTCCGTTTCATTGTCCCGTGAAATAATGACCTGCTGCAAAAGCTTGATGAGCTCTTCTTTCATGTCGGAAATGTCCTGCCCATAATAAGGATCCATAAACCAGTCCAGGCAAAACAACATACTTCTCTTCCGTTCCGCGTCACTGCCCAGCAAAATCGCCTTTACGCCTTCAATCCCTGCTCTCACGATCGCCCTGTCATCTTCCGTATATGTCACAAACCTGTTTCCATCCATTCCCATTCTCCTGCGTTTCAAAAAAACTGCTTGATGGCCTCCGCCATTTCCTCCAGGTGTCCGTTAAAGCAGTGATCTGCGCCGTGCACGGGCACAAGCTTTGCATTCCGATAAAGCTCTTGTGCTTTCTTAGCATAATCAAACGGTACGACTTCATCTGGATCTCCATGAACGATTAAAACTGGCCCGTCATAGCGTGCAATCTCATCCTCCACGTGGATTGTCTGCGCCACGCGCACATAATCCCCATCGAGCTCTAATCCCCATCCTCCCAAAGTCTCCGGGATGCTTTTCGGATCAAACTCCATGCCAAGCAAATGCCCTTCCCTTGCACCATCAGGAATCATCCACGCAGGTGACAGCGGCAAAATGGCCTTAAAGTCATTCCGGCACATGCCGCCGATGAGCATGGTCAGCAAGCCTCCCTGGGAATGTCCGCTAATATAAAGATCCGTCACAAAATCCAAGGATTTCGCATATCTCACCACCGCAAGCGCATTTGTCACCCACTTATAAAGCGTATGATAACGAAACTCTCCGTCACTTTTTCCATGTCCGTACATTTCCGCGCGAAGCACGGCGACTCCGGCGTCATTCATCGCCTTCTGCGCGGCAATGATATGATCCTCTTCCATATGTCCGGTAAAACCATGGATCAGAATGCAAAGTGGACATTTCTCAGTGCCCTCCGGGCGATCCAATTTTGCATGAAGCCTTAATCCGTCACAGTTAATATAAAACTCTTCCATTCTCTTTCTCCTTCCTGTAGGGCATACGAATTCTTTGCCACCTCTTTTGTACATCAGCTCTCAAACACATTCCAAAATGATCTGTGCATTCTCCTCTGCGGAATGCGTCCCGCTGTCAACACAAAGATCATATCCTTCCTTAGGCCATAAATATTGCAAGGAGGCCTCCGCTGACCCCGGGCATCTGTCGCCCCGCTCCCGCTCTCTCCTTCGAAGGATCTCCAAATCGCAGGTTACCTTCACTGTAAGGACTTCATGACCCTTCGAGGCATCCATGAACGCCTCGTAAATTCTCTCACTCGTGATCGCATGGTCCACAATCACCGTTTTTCCTGCCTTCAAAGCAAGCTTCATGCCTTCGCACATGGCCGGCATGATCTCATAAATGTCATCTTCATAAATCGTCTCCTTCGGATCCGTGATCATGTAATCATCTATGGAAATGATCTCGGCTTCCACGCCTTTGCCCGCAAATCTCCGCTTTAACTCCTTAGAGAGCGTTGACTTACCTGCCGAGGATGGCCCGTTTAACAAAATGATGTTCGTCACCTCTGCTACTCTTCTTTCTTTCAAATCTTAGTATTTCTTGCACATCTCTTCCATGCCAAATTCAAGTAGTCCCGTGTCCGCAAATCCAACGGACTCATACAATCCCTTCGCCACGCTGTTTCCGGGCGCCACTCCCGTGTAGATCTCCTCCGGATGAAATTTTTCCCTTATGAACGCAAGACCCAATTCCAATGCCTTTCGCCCGTACCCTTTGTTCTGATACCGCTGATCGATCATGAATTTCCAAAGCGTGTAATAGTGCTTTACCTCATAATAGCCCATCATGATAAATCCGACCAGTGTCTCATCATCATACACGGCAAAGGGCCATGCCGTCTCAGAATATACATAGGCCTGCGCTAAGGATTCTGCGTTCGTTGACACAAAACCCTTCTGCGTTTCTGCCACCTTAAGTGCCAGAACGTCATCCAAATTATCTTTTGTGACAGGTTTTAAGTTAATCATCGCGGCTCCTTATCTTAAAAATCCATACAACCTTCCCCTCGGGGATACAGAAGGTTTAAGTTATTGACATTACTCTTGACTTGTTATTTTACTACAAACATTCCATATTCCTTAGGCACGCGTAGAACGCCGTTCACGGTATGTGCCTGCAAAACCTCCAAAACGCTCTCCCGCGGGATCTGCTTTAGTCCGGACATACCTGTCAGCGAATACATATAATCCGCAATGTCATCCAGGTTCGTCACTTCCAGAGAATCGGCGTAATCCAGCCTCTTTACGTCCGTGAACGCCTTCGACAATTTCTCCGCGCCATTTTGCAGCGTAAAGGAATAATTGGGATCAGACTTCGCCCCATGACCTTCAAAAAGGCTGCTCAGATACTCCATGATCCCATTCTCACCGTAGGTCGCGCAATAGAACTTACCGCCCTTCTTCAGGACTCTTCTCACCTCGCTAAGTCCTTTCATAAGATCCGGCACGTGATACAGCATCATGTTTGCAATAACAATGTCAAAGGTGCCATCATCAAAGGGAATGCTTTGAATGTCTATTACCTTGTACTCAATGCCTTCGCAGTCCTTTAGGGTCTCCTTTGTCTGGCTGAGCATCCCTTCCGAAAAATCAGAAAGAATCAGCCTCCCACACCTCTTAATCAAATCCTTTTTTCCGACCCACATACTTCCGGTGCCGCAGCCGAGCTCTAACACGGTCATGCCATCTTCAATCTCATAATGTGAGTAAATCCAATTGCCAAATCCCTGCTTATTGGTTGAATACTTGTCATGAATTGAAATACGCGTACTCAGATTGTTTGAATTTTGATACTGCGCTTCCACCGATGCCTTGTCATTGATTCCCATGGTCTTTTCTTCCTCTCGTCTCATGTTTATATACTTCCTTGAGCCAATGAACTGCCCTCTTAGGCCAGCCCTCCATGCACATGCCGATACCATCAGCAAAGCCATGCCAGCCCTCCGGCCCTAACTCAAACTTACAGGGAATTTTCGCCTCTTCCAATGCTTTCACAAGCCGCTTGGAATGCTCCGGGTTACACACGTTATCCCCTTCCATGGTGACAACATAGGTCGGTGGAAAGCCTTCCACATACTCCGGAATCTCAAAGCAGCTGTTACAAGCCTCCTCCATGGAGCATCCGACCGTTTCCAAGGCACACTCTTCCATCTCCTGTTCATCATCCCAGTCAACATAGTCCCGCAGGATGCGATAAGAGGTCATGGAATAAACGGGGAAACAACCGCTCGGCTTTGCAACGCCATAGGCGCGATACCCTTTTTCCGAATTCCACAAGCATACCAAATATCCGCCGGAGGAAAATCCGCAGGTGACATACTTTGCAGGATCCACGTGAAATTCTTCTTTTTTCGCTTTGATGATCTCGAAGGCTCTCGCCATATCGCCCATTGCCACCAACGCACCCTCGTCCATGTCAACCTGATAGGTCAGGATCACGACGTGATATCCCAGCTCGTTAAACGTGCAGGCAACCGGCCAGCCCTCCGTCAGATTCCACACATTGACAAGGCCGCCACCGGGAACCAGGAAAACAAAGGGCCTTTCGCTTGCCGCCGCATCATCCGAAGGGAAGAAAACAATGTGTGCGCTCTCCTTCTCCGGATCTCCTTCGCATTCCTTGGGATCATACAACCTAAAGCAGTAATCTCCTTTTGACGCCACCTCAAATAACCGTTTGAGTCCTCTTTCCAGATTCTTCCAGCCCATCTTGTCAGCAATCTCCTGAAGGGTCCAGGTATAATACTCCTCCTTGGTAAGATCCATCTTGCGGATGGCATCCTTTGAAACCTCCGCGATCAAAGGATTTTCCAAGAGCTCTTTCAGTGTCTTATCCTTCAAATTTTCATATGTCATCAATCATTCTCCTCCCAAAAGTAATCGTCGTCATTTAACTCCGTTCCATTTAGCGACACTTTCCCTAAAAGCTTTCATCAAGGTCACGACTTCCGTAGCCTTCGCCCCAAACCCATGGATCCCACGCATCGCGCTTTCCCATGGAGATGCGCTCCTTCACGAAATCCGTTTTCTGATCCTTTAAGAATCCGACGGAAAGCCTGCTGACTCCGCCGTCCATCTTTCCATCGATCATCTTGACCAATTCATCAATCTCACGATCATTTGTCTCCATCCCACTCCTCATATGCTGCCTCCCAGGTTTTTACGGAGAAGGGTCTCACGGGATCTCCTATTTTCTCCGCATAGTCATTTACAAACTTCAAAAAGAACATCATGTGCTCCCTCGCTGTAAGAAGCTCGCGAAAGATCACCTTGGTCCAAACGTTTGCCTCCGCATACTGCGTAGTCTTCTTTAATTCCTCCACATAGCCCTGCTTATCAAAGGGGATCCGCACTTCTTCCACGCTCGCCTCACCACCCTCCGTGATCGTTAAGATCGAATACGGAATGCTATCCTTAACCGCATCGAGCGGTAATCCGCAGGATCCTGGATTGATCAGCAAAATGTTTCGTCCACTCACCTTATGGCTCCATTGTACGTGACTGTGGCCGAAGACGTAAACGCCATCCTCCAACGCATCCACCTTCTCCAAAAACACTGGATCTCCGTCTAAAATTTCATGAATGTCACATTTAAGGCTCTCCGGCGTCACCTCCGCATTTGCGTATCTTTCAGCAAGACTAATCGAGCCAAACTTCCCAAGCTCATATTCGCCGATAAATGCATTCGAGCCATGCGCCACGTGGATCTTCACGCCATTTACTTCACATTGCGCCGTCTGGGGGAGTCCCAGGACATACGCAAGATGCTCCGGCGTAATATTTCGATAGCTCCAATAGGAAATCTGCATCTGGCCATCGGTCCATTTGCTTTGATCCTTCCCGATCAGATTCTCTAAGTATCTCTCTTCATTTCCGCAGATGATCAGCTTCCGCGGCATGGACTGCAAGACCTCTATGCACTCATCCGGCCATGCCCCACTTATGGCATAATCTCCCGCGATGATAAAATCCTCGATGCCGCGGTGCTTCGCATCCTCCAAAACCTTTCGCAGCGCCGGAAAATTCCCGTGTACATCCGATAAAATCGCATATTTCATGCTTAATTCCTCCTCTGTGTCAACGGGGACGGTTCTTTTTTAACACGTTAGTTTTCCCATGCACCTAACATCTTGTCGACCATCTCCAAATCCCTTAGCGCCTTTTTAGGAACGCCAAAACCTCAGCCCTGGAATGCATTTTCAGCTCTTTTAACGTAACTCTTTCCATGTATCCGCCCTTGCGGTCAATCCACTTTCCGCTCTTCGTGTGTCCTTTTTACAATCACTCCATGTTTTCTCTTCCATGCACCCTTTTATGGTCACTCCACGCTTACTGTTCCGTGCGCCATTTTATGGTCATTCTGCACGCTCTTTACGAAGATACTTGACGGGCACTTCCTTGGTGAGCCACACGCCGTTCACGGACTTATAAAACTTGTATCCGTCCCGCTGCATGTCACCGCTGTTTACCAAATAGATCACGGGCTTTCCATGCCTTTGTCCCACCTTCACGGCCGTCTCTCTTTCCTGAGAGAGATGCACGTAAAGCCTCGACTTCGGGATCAACCCCTGCATGTCGATCGATTCCGTATACTTCTCACCAGTCCCATGATATAAAATCTCCGGTGGAACACATTCCTCTAACTCTACGTCCACCGGAATGGAATGTCCCTGATTTGCACGAATCAGCGTATGATCCTCGTTAAAGGAATACCGCTGCTTGTTGTCCGTCGCTACGATTTTCTCCAGCATGTCCATATTGAAATCATTCGTCTTGGAAATCCCCTGAATCAATTCCTCTACATTCGCCCAACCATGCTCATCCAACGTGATCCCAATTTCTTCAGGCTTATGCCGCAGGATCAGCGAAATATATTTACTAATCTCTGTTAAACTCAACTCATTCACCTACTTTCAAAATCATTCCTTACTCCATAATTCCTTATCTCTTCCATTCTGACAACTAATCGCTTTACTTTCCTGACAATACCACCGGCTGCCTTGCCTGGCATACTGCCAAAAGTATTAGCCACTTCTCTCATCACCAAAAAATTTGCATGTTCGCAGGTCTATTTTAGCTTCTTATGAACGATTAATCCTCAGATTTTAAATACTGTGTTATCACCGTGCCATCATTAACAATAAGCCTTCCCCCGATATAA
>JAEEGH010023965.1_pt1 | contig 12364 bp, 11 predicted proteins | sample 9134181 | NCBI WGS metagenome assembly JAEEGH01 (sample SAMN16246544, study PRJNA631951) | gut metagenome | biome: gut microbiome; feature: rumen; material: DP-attached | host: Bos | place: Iran: Karaj | collected 2018-10
GCTCCCTGGAGAGCGTGATCGGCACCAAGTGCCATGCGCTGTTCGGGAACTCCACCGCCTGCAGTGACTGCACCTTAAAGGTAGTCTCGGGCGCCCCCACCAACGCCATCAGACGCAGGATCATCCCCAAGACCGGAGTCCTGTGCGACTGCAGCGCTGTGCCTTACTATGATGACGGAAAGCTGAAATTCGTGGTCCAGCACCTGGTTCCTCTGAGCCCCATCACCAAGCTGAGCCCCGAGGAGTGAGACCGTCGCTTGTCCCTTCTGGAAAGAGAGGGACGCGCCCGACGGCCGTACGAACTGCACGGATGCTGGACCGCATCCGGATGTCCTGGATTCCGTAGTCAGAGATTAAATAACACTATCGCCTTCCAGACCTCATGGAAGTAGCTTTGGATCACTTCATTCCGTTCCTCATCGCCGCCGCGATATACCTGGTGGTTCTCGTCGCAGCGAACAGGAAGAGCAAGAACGACAACTGATTCAGTAAAAGGTGAACGAAATGGTAGACATGCCTGAACCTGTAATGAGGATGGTTGTCCACCCGGACACTAACAAAGTCCTCTCGACCGTCAACTTGAAGGGAGAGCCCCACCTGATAGTGTGCGGAAGCCTCATGGCCACGGCGCCCAACATGATAGCCGCTGCAGAGGCCTACATGTACCGCACCGCGGAGAACCTCGTCCACAACCCTGTCGCGGAGATCCTCGTCTGGAAGGGCCGCGAGGCATATTCCTTGAAGGTGAAGGCGCTCGAACGCGTGGAAGAGGGGCCTGTTTTCGAAAGGATGGAGAAATCCCTGGAGAAGATGCATCTGACCGTAGATGCCGTATGGATCTTCGAAGTCCTCGAGATATGGGACGAGGGTATTGGCAACATGACCGGCGCGCGGGTCGTCTGATGGACTTCGCGGGCGGGGTCCGCCTTTCCAAATGGCTCCTGGGAATCGGAGCCGTTCTTGCCGTCATAGGATTGGCGGCTACCCTTCTGGGATACAAGGTCCCCGGAATAATAGTGCTGGTGATCGGAGTCAGCCTCCTTCTCATCGGTTTCTCCTTTTCCAGATTCTTCAGGCTGTACGATCTGCAGACATCGGTCATGCGTCACAAGAAGCGCGAATGACCGTTCTCTGACAAAAATCACAGAAAAAATAACTGGTTTATAGGGTGCGACGGACATGCCGTCGCTTTCAGGTTCAGAATCTGGATCTGTCCCTGTCTCCCCTTCTTCCGCCGTCTGCAGGCTGGTGCTTTCTGAAGCAGTCTCTGCAGTAGACAGGCCTTCCCTCGGTAGGCTTGAAGGGAACTTCGCACTCTTTTCCGCAATCGGAGCAGGTCGCTTTGAAGAGTTCCCTGGGTTCCCTGGGTTCCCTCCTGTCGCCGCCTCTGTATCCTCCGCCGTATGCCATTTTTCTCAACTCTTGGTATTCTTATAAACTCCCACACCCTAAGCGAGAGACGGAAGAGTACTTGAACGCCTAAGTGGCGAATCCTTTTCCTGATATAATAAATCAATCTATTTCGGCCGTTGCCGACAAATCTTATTCAGACGTCGCGCAACAGGGTCTTCTTGGACAAATCGTCGGATGCCCATTCCACAAGCTCGCTCAGCTCGTCGAAGCGGTCCGTTTTATCCAGGTCGTAGTACTGAAGATTGTCGGATTCGTTGTACAGGCGCTTCCTCATCTTCATCAGAGCGTCTATGACGTTGTTGTAGGCGGACATGTAGACCGTACTCTTCGGATAGACGGAGGAACGGTAACGCACATCGAGGTACTCCGTGGACCTCGTGAGGAACCTGTCGAAAGCCTTCTCGTCCGGAGACACCGGGACCGAGAGGTAGAACACCCTCATGTCCTCCATGGACGGGTTGCGGAGGATGATCCTCTCGATAACCTCCTTCATCCTCATCCGCATAGGGCCTTGGACCTGGCCGTAGGTGCGCCTGACGCGGGCCATGTCCTCCGCACGGGCGATCTTGGCGAGCTTCGCGGCAGCAGCGTCGAACTCGTGGCCGTCGGAATGCTCTATCCTGTCGAACAGCTTGGGGATGAGCTCGTCGTCGTCCTCCATGGTCTTGATGTAACCCGTGCAGGCCATGCGGACGGAGTCCCTTCCCCTCTTGGAAAGGTCCCTCACGAGCGGGTATACAGCGCGCTCTCTGGCGGAAGCGAGCAGGAGGACGGTCTCGGCCGAGACGGCTTCCTCGCCGTTCTCGATGTAGATCCTGACAACAGGAAGAAAAGAGCCTTGGTAGTTTTCCACGAGCCATCTGTCCTCGGATATGGCTCCGCGGTTGCCGGATTCGACCGAGTCGACCGCATCGAGGAAGCGATCCAGATAATCCTCCCTCGACACGGTCAACGATCGGCCTCCGAAAAGGATCAGAGCCCTCTGGTCTCGAGAGCTTTCATGAGGACGCGGGCTTCCTCCTCGGTGAGGGTGACGCCCTTCCTCATCTTGCGGTCAGGCGACCAGTCTCTGATGTCGTACTTAGGGTCCTTGTCGTTCCAACTGATGAGGTTCAGTTCCTTGGTCCATCCTTTGGAGTTCTCGGATAGAACGGCAATCTGCTCAACCACCTCATACTTAATCTCGGTCGCAGGCATGGTAATCTGAAATCGCTAACGACCGCTCATTCATTTTAAACTATTGGTCTGAACGACACGATGGTTCAATATTGTTCAGAGAACTCTACAAAAAAAATATATTCGGACCCGTATGTATCATCAGAAGGTTGGAATTCAATTGAACAATAGTGACACTCCGACGGGATGCGTGCACCTATAATGGACATGACGCTCATCTATGCCGTCGTAATCGCTCTGCTTATAGTCTGCTCGTCGTTCTTCTCGATGTCGGAGACCGCATTCACAAGCGCCAACCCGATCAGGCTCAAGAAGATGGCCCAGGACGGCGATGCCAGGGCTGACAAGGTCATCAGGATCCTCGACAACTACGACAAGCTCCTGACCACGGTCCTGATAGGGAACAACCTGGTCAACATCGCCGGCACCTCCATAGCTACCCTGTTCTTCGCCATCCTTCTTGGCGCGGAGACGGGAGCGGTGGCCTCCACGGTCGTCATGACCGTTCTGGTCCTCATATTCGGAGAGATCATCCCCAAGTCGATCGCCAAGCGCAAGCCCGAGAAGGTATGCCTCAAGATCTGCGGCATCATCCGCGTTCTGGAGGTCATCTTCAGCCCCATCTCCTGGTTCTTCGGGAAGATGACCGCGGCGATATCGAAGGGGGAGGAGGACGCCACCCTCACAGAGGACGAGCTCGAGGTCATGATCGACGAGATCGAGGACGAGGGTGTTCTCGAGAAGAGGGAGAGCGAGCTCATCAAGTCGGCCATCAGGTTCGACGACATCCAGGTGTCCGAAGTGTACATCCCCAGGATGGACGTGGAGGCCGTCGACATCGAGATGACCACCGAAGAGGTCGGAGAGGTCTTCGTCCGCACCGGATACTCCAGGCTCCCGGCTTACAGCAAGAACATCGACAACATAGTCGGAATCATCTACGCCAAGGAGTTCTACGCCGACCAGTTCAAGGGCACCATGCCTGCGATAAAGGACATCGTCAGGCCCATCAAGAGCGTCCCCGAGACCGCGAGCATAGCGAACCTCCTGGCGGACTTCCAGAAGTCCAAGATCCACATGGCGGTCGTGCTCGACTCCTACGGAGGGACCATGGGGATAGTCACCATGGAGGACCTCCTGGAGGAGCTCGTCGGGGAGATCTGGGACGAGAGCGACGAGGTCCAGCACGACGTGTCCGCCGGTTCCGACGGAACGTTCATCGTCAAAGGAACGGCCAACATCTACGACGTCATGGAGAAGATGGAGGTCCCGTTCGACCCCGAGGAGTACGAGGACTACTCCGTCAACGGATTCATCTGCTACAAGCTGGGCAGAGGACCCGCCCGCGGAGACCGCGTCTCCATACCCCACGTCGACATCACCGTCAAGAGCGTGAAGGGACGCAGGGTCGTGGAAGCGGTCTTCAGGAAGGAAGAAGGGGCTCACGAAGAGCCCGAGTGATCTTCCAGAGAATCGAGGAAGGCGACGATGTTGGCTTCGGCCACGTCCTTCCTCGCGGGATGGGATTGGATCTTCCCGGTTATCGAGATCACGTCGCCGTGATGGGCGACCTCGTATTCTCCCCGGACGGCCTTCTGCTTGTCCAGGCGCATGTAGAAAACGCAGTCCTCGTCCACGCGGTTCTCGACGTCCTCCTTTATCCATTCGCGGATGTCGGAGCCGAGCTTCCTGAACAGGGCGTTGTACTCCCTCTGCTTGGTCAGGCGGGCCTCCAGGATGAGCATGGTGTCCCCGTGCTCCCCTTCCGAGACGTCCTCGGTGAACTCGTCCGTGCCGAGAAGCTCCGCCAGGGTCTCCTCCAGGAGCTCCTGCCTCTCGGTGGCGTAGCAGAACACCTGCACCCTTACCCAATGAAATGCCAGCTGCATGCTCATTCCTCCTTCTTCTCGACAGGGATCGTCTTGAACAGCTTCTCGGCCTCCTGGCTGGAGACCACGACGACCCTCTTCCCCAGAAGCTTCAGTGCGACGCCGTAGTCGTCCCCGATGACCGAGTACGTCTTGTGGCTGACGCCCTTCAGATTCCACGAGCCGTAGTTCCTTATCTCTCCGAGCTCGCCCCACTTCTTGTCGATGATATCCTTGTAGGGGATGACGACCTTCCTGACGATGTAGCGGATGCTGACGATTTCGCCGGTGCATTCCACGGTGAGCTTCGTCAGAGAGCAGAACAGTATGATGACCATGAACAGGATCGCGGTCACCGGAAGGCTCCACGCAGGCATGTCCGAGTGGAAGATCAGGACCATGCAGGCCATGAACGCCAAGGTGGACAGCAGCACGGCTGTGAGCACGAGGAACAGCTTCTTCGGAAGTATCGGGCGGGATTCCCTGAACGACGTTTCCATGCTGGGTGATGCTCGGGAACGTTTATAATGTAGTTGATGGAGAAGACGGGTGGAAAGAGGAAAGGAAGGGCCGAAGCCCTTGATCTGTTTCAGGCCCAGGGGTTCTGGCTCTCGGGCTTGCGGATCCCTACGAGGACGTACTGCTCCCACAGGTACCACTTTTCGTCCTTCGCCTTCCTGAGGTCGATCTGCCTGGGGCTGTCGGCTCCTCCGGAGTTGATCCATACCCTCACGTAGCCCTCGTTGTCGAAGGAGTGGGGATTGGTGGAGATGGTGATGGTGTAGGGCTGGCTGGGAAGGTAGTCGTTAGCAGGAGTGGCTCCCTTGAAGTACGAGCGGGGAACGTAGTCCTGGTCCATGAAGCGGTCCTTGATGAAAGACCTCTGATAATCGCTCAGGTCGGTGGGTCCCTTGAGATACTGGATCATCTTGTAGCACAGCTCCTTGTCCTGAGGGAAGAAGCAGAATGCCAGGATGGTCATGGCAGCGGTGTCGTAAGGAGTGGACAGGGCGGCCTGGGGCATAGCTATGAATTCCTCGTACGTCTCCGGGAGGCTGGAGAACACCACATCCACGGTTTTAGGCGTCTTGGCAGAATCTGTGACAGATTTCGCCATGTTGTTCACGGCTTTTCCAATGTTGTCGAAAAGTCCCATTTGAAAACCTCGTGAGAAATAACAGTTTCATTTGTTAAAATGCTAACGCAGAAACAAGGGAACAAAGGCATGCACAGAACGACATCGTCGAAGCCAGCATCGACCCGATGATGCGGACATTAGTTTTGCCATCATCTACCCATATGCTGGCGGCACCATATTGCTGGCTAATCGATTCGCGTGTCACATCATAGCAATGGTTATATACAACGAATCTATGGAGGGTTTTGTCGGTCCCATAGCTTAGCACGGTTCGAGCGTCCGGCTGATAACCGGAAGGTCATGAGTTCAAATCTCATTGGGACCACTACTCTTAATCTTCTACACCCTCCTCCCCTTCAATCGCATTCCCAAGCGTACTTCAGAATTCCAAATAATGATGAGATTTCCCAATCAATTCTGATCGTCCAGATTGTCTTCAGAACCCAACATGTTATGACTGAGACAACAGACCTTTACCGAATCTGGGCGTCCAAAAGAAGCTTTGACATGCGAATGCCTGAATGATTCAGCAATATGACCCGCCTCAACTACAATATGATCACGTCTTTCATCCACCTCAGGCTTCAAAACGGATGAACGAATGAGAAAAACAACGCGTGATTACAGTCGCTCAGCCTTCTTCAAAATATCCTTGTAAGATTTAATCCTCCAATCGGCCAAATTATTGAGATATCTGTCCCATTCCCCGATAGACAACTAGGAAACATTGAGAACAAGAGCATCGATGTCTTTGAGAAGCACCCGATCGATGAAATTCTAACCTGCTTCGGAAAGCGTTGAAAGACTTAAAACGCCGACTATTGCTTCAAAGCAATCCGATACCACTGAAGCGATGAAATCGACTCTGTGTTCCTTACTCTGATTCTCCTCGGATTTCGGCATGAAAATGAGGTGATGAAAATCCATCCCCTGTTCCGCCAAACAGAACGGATAGGTTTTGTCATTCCAAAGATTCTGACACAACTTGGACATGCGCCCTTCGTCTAAATCTGGATACCTATTGAAAATGGCCTTGGACAGATGGGCCTTAAGAATCGCGTCGCCTAGGAATTCAAGACGTTCGTAATCTTTGAGCTACGGATGCTCATTGGCATACCCCGGCGTTGTCAACGCTTGCACAACCAAATCGAGGAGGGTTTCGTCCACCTTGGAGATTTCAAGTATAAAGCTAAGATAAACGCGGATTTCATTCCGTTTCGAAGCCTGTACATGGCCATCTGAACATCCATTTATTTGATTATCCGCTGGACCACCTTCATTTCCACTAGTTTATGCACTGCCGAGAAGGCTATCATGTCATATCTCTAATCGATTTCGATGAGATCAGGAGCGGATCCGAGTGTCGGACGACTGCAACCTTATCCAATCAGCTTCCTGCCAAACTCTTTCGCACAAAATTGGTCAGTCGGACACGATCAGCTCGAGCCCTCGGCCTTCGGCTCCTCGTACATGTACCTCTTCCCGAGCGGGATCAGCAGGCCGCCTATGGCGTTCCCGAGGATGACCACCAGCACGAACGCCAGCGAGTCCAGAGAAAACTCCCCCGCGGAGCAGAAGTAGAACATGTCTGCGATGCTGTGCTCGAATCCGGCCAATATGAACACGGGCACGCAGATGAACGTGGCCAGCGGCCCCTTCCCGTTCTTAAACGTGTCCGCGGCGATGAACATCAGCATACCGCACATGACGCCCTTGAACAGGACCGGCCAGAATTCGAATCCCGCCAGCTTGACGGCCGCTATGGCCTCCGCCCCTTGCAACGGCAGCATGAGCCCTACGGCCAAGGTGCCGACAAAGTTGCCCAGTATTATCACCACGAGGTCCAGTACGTACGACGGGGGGTTCTCCAGCGCATAGCCTACCTTCCCCGTGTAGAGGTCCATCTTGTAGGTCAGTATCGTATAGAGGCCGACCGCGAACAGTATGGCCCCCACCCACTTCACCTCGCACCCTATGTAGACGCATCCGCCTATCGAGATGCACATGCCCGCGAGGATCGAGCGCAGGAAGCACTTCGGATAATGGCCCTCCATGGTAACGCCCCGTAACCGTCGAACATCCGTTTATATGTTGCCGGAACCGGCCAGACGCGTCTCGGCATATCATTAATACGAACGACCGCGTGATTGGATTGACATGCTTTGCATGGCGATGCTAACGAGGCGATTTCATGAGCGATAGTTCCAGGACGGGCGCCATCGTACTCCTCGCGGCCATTCTGGCCGTGACGGCCTTTGCGACGGGGTCCCTCTCGGACGACTCCGATGCGAAGCCGGTGGAGTTCGGGAAAATAATATTTGAGTGCGACGTGCGCAACAGTGAGGTGACCGTCGTAGGATTCAACGACGACGGAGAAACCGCAATCGAGATACCTGACAGCGTGCCGAGATCGATATTCGGCCTTTCAGACAGGGCTTGCGACGTCGTCGCCATCGGTGACGGGGCGTTCGCGGACTCCGGAATCGTCAAAGTCTACGGCGGCAGCAACGTGACCACGATAGGAGACTACGCCTTTAAGAACTGCGACAGCCTGGAGTTCGTGGAGATCCTCCACCACAAAGGCCTGAAGGTGATAGGCCAGGAGGCCTTCTACGGCACCAAGGTCATCACAGCGCTGCCCGATACCCTGGAATGGATAGGCGCGGACGCGTTCAAGAACACCGGCGCCGAGACGTTCATAGTGCCTTTCGGAGCCCAGGTAGCCCCCGGCGGGCTGGGTTACGACCTCTACGACGACTACAATTCCGTCCCGGTCGACGGCGACGAGGCCAGAGGCTGCCTTTTCACCCTCCAGGACGGTATGCTCAGGAAGGGGATAATCCCCGGTTACGAGTATGTAAGCGAATTCGTCGTCTACACCGCCGGGCTGAAGCAGGGGACGCTCGGCCTGACCGCCACCGGCTACGTCCCCGGGATCACCAATGCGAAGATCCTCTCCTACATGGGAGCCGATTCCGGACGGTTGCCGGTGTTCGGCGTGGGGGCCAACGCATTCAAGGACTGCAGGACCGTCACGTCCGCAGACATACATGCACACGAGATAGGCTCCAAGGCCTTCGCGAACACGTCCTTGACCACGCTGACGGTCGATGGCGGCAAGATCGGAAGCTATGCTTTCTATAACTGCGAATTCCTGTACATTGTCAACCTAGGCGACGGCGTCGAGATAGGGAGCTATGCCTTCGCCAGGTGCCCGCACCTCAGCGTCCTGACCGTGAAGGATATATTCAGCCTCGACGGCACGGCCTTCCAGGGGACCTCCTTCTACGACGGCAAGACCCTCATGGCCAAGACATCGGATTCCCTTTCATTCGGATTCTTCCACGGATCGAAGAGCGTCCTGTACAAGCTTCAAGATGCTTTCATCGAAGGCGACATCGCATACGGAGTGTGGTCGCCGTCCGAGGCCGTCGTCATAGGGTGCTCGCCGGACCTCGAGAACATCGACATCGGCGCGACGGTCTCCCATGACGGCACCACGTTCAATGTGATCGGGATCGGGTTCCACGCCTTCAGCGAGAGCCCCAGCCTCCGGACCCTGCATTACCATGGCACAGGATTCGTGGACGATACCGCGGCGATGTTATGCTCGAAGCTCCACGAGGTCGTCCTCGACAACGTCGTATCGATCGGGGACGCCGCTTTCGCATGGTGCCCTAGCCTCACCGACATAGACCTCCCTGAGGGGCTCGTGTCCATGGGCGACAGGGTCTTCGCGGGAGCGTATCTCGAGCGCGTGAGCGTCCCTTCGACGCTGGCTTCCCTCGGGGACCGCTCCCTGACCGACCTCGACGTGTACGATTGCTACAAGACGGTCAAACTGGCCCAGACTGCGGAAAACCTCGCCGGCAAGACCTTGGTGAAGGAAGGGACGGCGATGGTGGTCCAGGCCGAGGACGAGGACAGGTTCTCCGTGGGCGGCGTCATCTACGAGATGACCGAGGCGATCGATTACGTAGTCGCCGCCGTCGGCGCGGAGAATGGCGTCACGACCCTGGAGATACCGGGCGAGGTACGCTTCGGAAACGTCGACTACTATGTGGAAGGGGTCGCCGACAGGGCGTTCTACGGCAACGGGGCCATAGTCTCCGCCAAGGTGGACGTGAACATAGGCGACCGTGCGTTCTGCAAGTGCACCGGCCTCAAGACCGTCGTCCTGGGGACCGGTTGCTACCGCATCGACGAATGCGCCTTCTACGGATGCTCCTCCCTGGAAAGCGTGACTGCCAAGGCTCAGTCCCTCGACCTTGGGGCCAAGTGCTTCGCTGGATGCGGGTCTCTCAAAGAGATGTCTTTCGAGATGTGCTATCTTACGATAGGGTCCAACGCCCTGTACGGCATCAGGTTCCTCGACGGCGACAAGGCCCTCTCCAAGACGTCCGACAACCTTTCCGGAAGAAGGTTCGTCGGCTCGGATTCCATCCTCCGCCTGGACATCGACGAGTTCGTCTCCGGCGGAGTCGTCTACAAGCCCGTTAGCAGCACGGCCGCCGTGGTCATAGGCTACAAGGACGGAATAACGACGGCGAACATCCATGAGTACGTGTACGACCGCCAGAGCAGGTACGCCGTCTCGGGAGTAGAGCCGAGGGCGTTCTACGGATGCCCCACCCTGGTCAGCCTCACCTGCAACGTGCCGATCGGCGAAAGGGCTTTCGCCAACTGCCCCGCCCTGGATTCCGTATACGCGGAGGCGTGCTCCTATGTCGGAGAGTACGCGTTCTTCAAGTGCCCCATAACGGAACTGCACGTCGGGTCCGACCTCGGTTCCACTGATATCGCCAAGAGCGCCTTCAGCGAATGCAGGTCCCTAAAAGAGGTCGTCTTCGGCGGCATCTCGTCCTTGGGCGCGAACGCATTCTACAGGACGGTGTTCTACGCGCCGGACGCCAAGACCGTCCTTTCGCACTCGGTCGACGACCTCTCCGAACGCTCGTTCATGAAGGCCGAGGGAAAGCTCGTGTGCTGCGTCTACGACGGCTACAAGTTCGTCTACGGAGGTGTGGAGTACACGATGAACGCCACCGCGGACCAGGTCGCGTTCGCCACGGGGCACGTTAACGGGATAAAGAATGTCACGATACTCGATTACGTCTCCCTGGGATGGAACGAATACCCCGTGACGGCTGTGCTAAGCAAGGCCTTCTACGGATGCGACAGCCTCCTGACCGCCGATGTCCAGGTGGACGTCGGGAGCAAGGCTTTCGCCAACTGCGTCAACCTCCGCGTCCTCTCCGTCGGAGACGATGACGGCTGGACCTGCAGCCTGGGCGACTACGCCTTCTACGGATGCACCGGCCTGGAGCGCGTGACGTTCGCTGGGACCGTCGAGATCGGGAGCAAGGCCCTGGAGAAGATCAAGTTCTACGACGGGAACACCCTCCTCGAGAAGAACGGCGAGAACCTGTCCGGAAGGACGTTCGTGGGAAGCGGGTCGGTCCTGAAGCTCTACATCGAGCCTTTCTCCTACATGGGCGTGAAGTACGCCCCCCAGAACTCCTGGCAGGTCCTCGTGACCGGACGCGAGGCCGACGTCGACACGATTTGGGTCGACAGCAACGTCACCGACGGCGGCGTCGAATACGAGGTCGCCGGCGTGGCCGACAAGGCATTCTACAAGGACACGAGCCTTAAGGCGGTCTACTACGACGGCTTTGGCGGCATCGGGAACCGGGCCTTCGCGAACTGCACCTCCCTGGAGATCGTCCAACTGTGGGGAGAGCTGGAGGCCATCGGCGAGTACGCCTTCTACGGATGCACGGGGCTCGACGGGATCTCCATCCCCGACCCGGTCACAGACATCGGGAGAAGCGCCTTCAGCGGATGCACCGGCCTCGAGACGATCTGCGTTCCGTACTCGGTCGAGAGCATAGGGGCCAACGCCTTCCACGGCCTGAGCTTCTACTATGCCGACCGCGTCACGCCCATGCCCTTGGACAGCATGCCGGGACGCACGTTCGAGGCCTTCGCCGACAGGTGCCTGGCATCCGACATCGCGGAGAAGGACGTCCTCATGTTCGACGACGTATACTACCTGGTCGGCCACGAGCTCATCGAAGGGGAATACGACGAGGACATGTATGCGTACGCCGTGTCATACCGTCCGGGGATCGTCGAGGCCGACATAGCGGACCTGGACGTCTTCGGAACGGAGATCCCGGTCAGGATCGTGGCCAAGGAGGCCTTCAAGAACTGCGACACGCTGACCAGCCTGCGCGTCCAGGCGGGAGAGGTCGGCTACAAGGCTTTCGCCAACTGCGTCAACCTGGCCGACGTCGACCTAGGCGGCGTCGTCATAATCCAGGATTACGCGTTCTACGGATGCAAGTCGATAGAGAGCCTCGATATCGAAGCTGTGTATATGGGCGCCAGCGCGTTCAGCGGATGCGTCGGCTTGAAGCATGTGGCCTTCGGAGAGACGTACGACATCGGGAGCAACGCGTTCTACAGATGCAGCTTCTATGATGAGACAGGAACAGTAAGGCTGGACCCTGTTGCCGAGAACCTTTCCGGAAACGTCTTCTCCGGCGTGTACAGCAAGCTCGTGCGCGAAGTGGCCGTCGGAGACAAGTTCGTCTATGGGGACTACGGGTACACGGTCACGTCCGTGGAGGACCTCACCGTGGAGGTGGACGTCTTCAACGTGGTCAGCGTCTGCGACGTCCCGTCCAAGGTCGTCTACCTCGGAAAGGAGTACACTGTGACCTCGATGAACACCGACGAGTTGCCACAATGCAGGACTATAACC
>JAEEGH010023967.1_pt1 | contig 12363 bp, 14 predicted proteins | sample 9134181 | NCBI WGS metagenome assembly JAEEGH01 (sample SAMN16246544, study PRJNA631951) | gut metagenome | biome: gut microbiome; feature: rumen; material: DP-attached | host: Bos | place: Iran: Karaj | collected 2018-10
GCTATGACACGAAAGTCACACCCGAAGAACTCGCATTATATATATCTTCTTCATACACGGGAATCGAGAAATTCTGCATCCTTAATGCCTGCTACAGAAATGAAGGGCCTCAAACCGAAGCAGATCCGAAAGTTCTTTTCAGGACACTGGCAAAATCAATTATTCTTCTTTTAGGAGGTACCATAAATGACTAAAAGACCCTCACCCACCGGCGAATACGCAGTCGGAACATTTACATATACGGTTAATACCAACAGAGAAGATGCGCTTGCCCCCGGCCATAAAAGAAATATTCCCGCCAGGGTTTATTATCCCGTGCTAAAAGAATCAATTAACGGCCTTCCGAAGGCAAAATACATGACCGAAAACATGGCTATGGGGCTTAAAAAGTCAATGCACGTCCCGGTGAATTTTAAAAAAGCCGATGCCGAAGGCGATAATATTTCGGAATGTTACGAAAATGCCCCTAAAATCGAAGGGCAGAAATTCCCTCTTATTATGTTTAATCACGGACTTTTGTCTTTCCGTGAGGGAAATTCTTTTCTTTGCATCGAGCTGGCATCACAAGGATATGTGGTTATAAGCGTAGGCCATCCTTACGATGCCGTCTGCACAGAATTCGACGACGGTTCCCATGTTTTTGCCATGAAAGGTATAGGAAACAAACAGTATGAGCCGATGCTCGGAGGATTTTTTAACGCATTCAAGCTCATAAAATATAACGGAGACAACAGGGAACTTGCAGAAAAGTTCGAGGAACTGCAGCAGAATTACTGCGCATTCGTGCGAAGCAGAATTTCAGAATGGGAAAAAGATACTATGAATGCCATAGATTATGCCAAGGAAAATCTTTCCGACATGATTGATTTTGCACCCGGAATCGCAGCCTGCGGTCATTCGCTCGGCGGAGCCACAGCCTATGCTCTCTGTTTCGATGAACCTGAGATAGTCTGCGGAATCAATATAGACGGCGCTCCCTTTGGAGATAATCACGGACGTATTCAGGAAAAGCCCTTCCTTCAGATAAGCTGCAAGGGTAACTTAAAAGCCGAGACCCGAGTTTTCATAGATCACAAAGCTCCTGCGTACGGTGTAGTCTTCAGGGATATGGCACATGTCGGCTTCTCCGATATGAAACATCAGATATCCATTAAAAGCCTGACGGGCAAGCTCGATGCAGACTTAATGCATGAGAATCTCTGTAAATGCTTTACAGAATTCTTTGATACATATCTTAAAAATACGAAAGAAAAACCCGACCTTCAGAGCAATGACGTAATGACATTTACCGAATATGCTCCCGATGCAGAATAATTTTTTTAAAAAAGTGTAATTTTCTTTTTCCGATTGGTAGTTAATGGTTAAAGGAGGTCAAAATGGAAGACAAACAAATAATTGAACTATACTTTAACCGCTCAGAACAGGCCATTGAAGAAACATCTTCAAAGTACGGAAAATTAACACGAAGTGTATCATATCGCATCGTAAGAAACGAAGAAGATTCCGATGAATGCGTAAGTGATACCTATATGGCACTTTGGAATACAATTCCGCCTGAAAATCCCGACCCTTTTGCGGCTTATATCTGCAGACTCGCAAGAAATATTTCCGTTAAAAAACTCAGATACAATACCGCTGATAAAAGAAACAGCTTTTATGATGTTTCGATAGGTGAGCTCGAAGAAGTTCTGACAGCAAATTCGGATGTGCTAAAAGAAATCGAAGCAGAAGAATTACAGGCTTCAATCAATTCTTTTTTGAAAACCCTTAAGAAAACCGACCGCGTAATATTCGTTAAACGATTCTGGTTTAATATGACTTTGGAAGAGATTTCCGAAGATACGGGTTATTCGAAAAACTATATCAATGTACATCTTCACAGAACCAAAGAACGATTAAAAGCCCACTTGACGAAGGAGGGATACTATGAATAAAGAACAGATTGAAATCATGCTTTCGGGCATTGACGATTCATATATAAATGAAGCGTTAAATTATAAACAAAGCAAAGCCTTACGTGCGCTTCCGCCCGCAGTTAAAACAGCTTTAAGAAGCGCCGCAATAATAATGGTAGCGATTGTTGCGGTCTCTGTTACAGTTATCGCCGCATCCAGAATTATCAGAAAAACACATACCGAACCTGATAAAATGTATGTGGAAAATGACAGTTACGTTCAAAGAGATACTCCTGATCCCGAGAAGAGGCTTCCGGACTATTCCCTGGAAGACCAGATTCTTGAAGATATTGACGGAGACGGAAGGGTAAACTGGATTCATAAAAGAGTTGATTTGTTATACGGAGTATTTAAGAACACTTCTTATCTGTATGATGATTACGAAAAAGCCATAGCTGACAATCCGATGGACAGATGGTTTGAAAATCATGTCGGAGATGTGCTGACTGTAGGAGTTAATTATCATGAAGACAGTGACATACTTGAATCGGTAACTGCAACTGTAAGAGTTGACTGGGAAGGCAAATTCTACTATTACAGCGAAGAATATTACCTTAATCCCAATGATACTGTTCATCAGTTTAATATCGAACTTGACAATCCTTCAAACGAAAGGACCTATGAAGCCAAGGATAAAAATGTATACACCATAATTGACAACGAGACCGTAATGGGCAGAGAATCCATAGTGATGATTTCTTACGACAATTATTACGGCGCCATCCATTTCTCTGATTTTACGGACGAAGATATCCATACGGTTCTTGATGCTTTAACCATCGGAAACGAATAAATTTGGAATATTACAAAACTGTAATAAAAAAGTCACTTGTTTGTAAGGTGGCTTTTTTATTATGGTCTCATAAGATGAAAAAAAGCGCTTAATAAACATACACATTTTACTAACGAAGGGAGTACAAAATGAAAATACTTGAAATCAAAAATCTCTGTAAGGAATACGGAAAAGGCGAAACCAAAGTTGATGCCTTAAAGGATGTTTCCTTTGAAGTTGAACAGGGCGAGTTTGTTGCAATCGTCGGACCTTCCGGAAGCGGTAAATCCACTCTTTTACATATACTCGGCGGAGTTGACACTCCGACTTCGGGCGGGGTCATCATCTCGGGAACGGATATCGGAAAGTTAAACGAAAACAACCTTGCGATTTTCAGAAGAAGACAGATTGGTCTCATTTACCAGTTTTACAATCTGATACCTATCTTGAATGTTGAGGAAAACATGACTCTTCCGATTCTTTTAGACGGTAAGAAACCCGATAAGAAACTTTTAAAAGATCTCGTGGAAAAGCTCGGACTTAAAGACAGATTAAAACATCTTCCGAACCAGCTCTCCGGCGGACAGCAGCAGAGAGTTTCCATCGGAAGAGCCCTGATTAATCATCCCGCGCTTCTTTTAGCCGACGAGCCCACAGGTAACCTCGACTCAAAAAACAGCAAGGAAATTATCTCACTCTTAAGAAAATTCAACCGTGAAAACAACCAGACGGTCATCATTATCACACATGACGAACGAATTGCTTTAAGCGCAGACCGTGTAATTACCATCGAAGACGGACAGATTACGAAAGATGAGGCGAGAAACTGATGAACATAATAATGAAATTAACCCTTCAGCATTTAAAATCCAATCTTAAACGAACCATAGTCACGATATTCGGAATTTTAACATCCACGGCACTTATTACCGCAATGTTAACAGGTGTTTATTCAGCTTTCATATTCGTGGGTGAAGTTGCCGTATATGTTGACGGAAACCATCATGCGATTTTTAAAGATATAAGCGAAGAAGATTACAACAATTTAAAAAACGATCCGGCTATTAAATTTGCCGGAGTTTATGATACCGACAACGAGAAAACAGGTTTTTATATTGACTCTGATGCGGAAAAAAGGTTCAGAATCGGTAATATTTATCATGGAAATACCGACCGTCTTTCGCAGATGGTAACCTGTGAATATGAAGGAAAACTGCCGGAAAATAAAGGTGAAATTGCTGTTGAAGAAGAATTCTTAAAAGACAATAATTTAAATCTCAGTGTCGGTGATACGCTTTCCTTTCATCAGGGATACCGATACATTTATGAAAATGATGAGCTTGTTTATCTGGCGGGAAATTACAGATCTTCGGAAGACTTTACCGTATTAAGTGATGAAACCTGCACGATTACGGCAATTCTTCACGGTAACGAACCTACCGATTCTTTTGATATTATTCGTGGAATTGATGAGTTTCCCGATACTAACAAAGTATATATTACACTTAAAAAAATCGACAGAAACGCAATAAAAACCTTAAGAAGCATAGAGGCTGCATATGGCCTTCATCTTTATGAAATAAATTCGGAATATCTGATGAGTTTATTTGTAAAAGATATTCCCTCCAATCCGGTAAACTCGATATACAAGCTTCTGGCAACAGCACTTGGGATAATTGTTATAGCCTCATCGATTATGATTTACAACGCTTTTGCCATGTCACTTACAGAACGAATGAAGTATCTTGGAATGCTCTCCAGTGTCGGTGCTACCAGAAGACAGAAGAAAGCAAGCGTATATTATGAAGGTTTCCTTCTTGGAATCTTAGGTATTCCTCTCGGTTACTTAGTCGGAATTCTCGGCTGTATAGCTACGCTTCGTTTTACGGGATCTCTCATCCTTAATTCCAATATGCTTTACGGACTTAACATGTCGAAAATGGGCCATATACCTGTAAGGACACATCCCGTCATCGTACTTGCCATAATTTTATTTTCCGTGCTGACCATATTTATTTCGTCCTTTATTCCGGCTATGAAGGCAAGCCACATCACAGCAATCGAAGCAATCAGGCAGAGCAATACCATCAGAATCAGTGCGTGGAAATTAAAAGTCCTTCCTTTTGTAAAACTGATCTTCGGATACGAGGGCGAACTTGCTTCAAAGAATATAAAAAGAAACGGTGCCAAAGGCTTCGTAATAACGGTTTCAATGGCTGTTTCGGTTATTTTACTGATATCCGTTATGTATCTGGTGGATCTGTTTAACAAAGAAAACAGCTATGAGATTGAAATACCTTTCCAGGTTTTCGCATCCGCATCTTTAAGCGAACGTGACAGATTAAAAGAGGATATTTTAAAACTCGACGGTGTGGAAAAAGTTTTTGTCACGGAAATGATTTCATATGATTTTAATCCGAAGGATGAAAACGGAAACAATCGTGAGATACCGAATACCTCTATCAGAAATCCGGAATATCTTACAAAGGATTACGAATATCTTTTTGACAAGACACACAATATCTGGGTTATCCCTGTCGAGGATGAAGACTTTATAAAAATCTGCGAGAAAAACGGCATCGACTATACAAAATATTTCGGAGACGAACTTCGCGGAGTTTTGTTAAACAATTATGCACATAAGCCCTCAAGAAAAGATGTCTTTAACGACAAAATCCTCGGCCAGAAACTCTTTTATGATAAGGCCGAAGGCAATCCGCCCGCAATTATTATCACGGATTTTGTAAAATGGGATAAAAATATCGAAGAATACAGATTGTCCCCCAAAGGAAGCATCTCGGTTTATGTTCCTTCCTCGATAATGGATCGTGAATACGTTAAATGCGTGGATGAAAAAGAATTAACCTGCACATACGGAATTAAGTGTAAAAACCATGAAGAGATTCACGCAAAAATATCGGAAATTCTACTTTACGACGGTTATACCAATTCGTATTCTTCCGATGTCGAAGACCAGCTTATTATAATGAAGACCCTGATGACACTTATAAAGACCGTAATGTACGGATTTATAGCTCTGATTTCACTTATTGTAATTGCAAATATCGTAAACACGATCACGACGGGAGTTCATTTAAGACGTAAAGAATTTGCGATGTTTAAATCGGTCGGAATGACAAAATTCTGCTTTAAGAAAATGCTTTTCCTCGAGACTTTCCTCTACGGATTAAGAGCACTTTTATTCGGTCTTCCGATTTCGGCGTTAATAAGTTTCTTTATCTACAAAAACGTTCCGACTCCTAATTCGGCATTCGAGATTAATGTATTAACATACATTCTCGTATCGCTCGGGGTATTTGCAATCGTCGGAATCAGCATGCTTTTATCGGCAGGAAAAATGCAGGGCGAAACAATCGTTGACGTACTTAAAGAAGATATCTGCTGACATATTATAACTTCCTGAAAAAAATACGAGCTTCTGTCCTCCTTGGGCAGAAGCTCCTTTGTGCGATTATCTGAAAGTTAATCTGTTTAGAAAAACCAAAATTCATCGTAACTTATATCTGTTTCAAAATACCCTCATAAGACTCTGCTCGAATCACACGAAAGTTTTTCTCAATCTCTTTTGTCCAAAGATCTATCTCACCCTCGATTTTTGACACTTGAGGCAAAATGAATCCCCATATCTCACAACCGGTTTTCTTTAATTCCGGCAGAAACCATTCAAATCCCCATTCCACATCTTCTGGAACATCTTCAAATCCGTTTCTCGCATCTACAATAAATATGCTTTTTTTATGTTCTCTCAGCATTTCAAGTGAAGCTTTTACAGGTTTTCGATAGTCATCAAAATGAGCCTCTTTTTTCCACACGTGAAAGACTACATTATCTTTATCTATATATTCACATTTTGCATAATCAGATTCAAACGTATGGGGATATTCTTTGCTAAGATCTATCCGCATAGAGACAACGCCATTCTCTTCTGATAACTCCTCGTAGCCCAAACGCTTATATAAGCCATATCCAATGCACATTACATCCGGTTTCGTTGTAAACAGTAATTCCTTAAACCCCAGTTCAGAAGCTTTATCTGTCATTGCTTTGAGCATTATCCTTGCATAACCTTTTCCTCTATATTCCGGTTTGATAAACAGGCGTTTTCCTTCACATGTTTCGTCGCTTATTTTTCTTATGGCAACACATGCAATGGGTTTATCTTCTTCATATCCTACTATTATCGCCCCACCAGAATAATACCCTGTCAGATCATTCAATTCCTTATCAAAGGAAACAAAGCAACGTTCTGCTCCTTTGATATGTGAATACTCCGTAAAAAGTTCTTTCACAATATCAAGATTTGTACATTCTCTTGTTTCAAAAAGCATAATATTCTTCTCCATAATCTAGTAAGGAAAACTGTAATTTTCTATGCTAAAATTGTCCAATATATTTTCCTATTTTTTCTACTTCACCGAATACAATTCTTCTCTTTTCTTCAGATTGATACCAGTTTTCAATAGTAATACCTGTGCTATCACATACTGGTGAAATAATAATCTCTGAATCCTTGAATATTTTTTGAAAAGTCAATTGTACTCGACGGCTATGATAGTTTTTACAAACAATAATAATCTTTCGTGGATTAATCCCATATTCGTCGCATTTCGAAAGCGATAAGGTTGCATTTTCATATGTATTTGTTGCATCGCATTCTTTTATAATATGACTAGGATCACAACCCATTTCAATCATCATATTTGCTAGATATTCAGCTTCCGTAACTTCAAGTTTTTTATTCTCTGCACCGGAAACAATCACATATGGGGCAAACCCTTTTTTTATAAGTTCGCTTGCTCTTTCTGCTAATTCTTTCCTGCTACTCCCAGGTATTATGATAACGTCCGACTTGCTCAGTTCATCTGATACAAAGATGAAATCAGATATTGCTTTAATATTTTCCATAGTAAATCCCGATTTGTCTATACAGATACCATTTCTGCATAAGCTATTTTATGAGTCACATATCTATTAGTGTAAGGAATACCGTTTTCTATACAGAGAATAATATCAATTACTCCAGCGTGAGTTACTAAAAGAACGTTTTCGTCCAAAGAATCGGCCTTATTCTTAAAGACATCCCAAGATTCTCTAATTCTGTTATAGAACTGCTTGGGGCTTTCACCATTCGGATATCGTTGTTCCCATTCCAATGAACTGTAATACAATCCAGGATAATCAGTTTGAAATCTTTCTTTTGAAATCCCTGCCAAATCTCCATTGTTAGTCTCTCTGAATTCTTTAAGAAAAGTAACACCTATTCCAAGTCGCTTGGATATAATATCCGAGGTTTCTTTCGCACGAAGTAAATCACTGGAAAATATATGCCTGATATTAAAATTCCCATTTGCAATTCTCTCGCTTGCACGTTTGGCCTGTTCAATACCTAATGTTGAAAGACCAGCATCGCTCCATCCACCCAAACGGGTATTATCATCTTCTCCATGTCGAATAAGAAAAATCATTTTATCCTCACAAATATTGATTGTCTGTTAAGCAAAACTGAAATTTTCTTAGTTAATTAACTTCCGATTTTATGTTCTATCGCTCAACTCGACAAACCTGAATTTACTTCCTGCATAAGCAATGAAGGATCGTTCCGTCTTCCGGTTTATAAATGCTTCCCTTTTCAAAAACAAGAACATCCATTCCGGCCTGATCTGCAAACATCTTCAAATCATCTTCTTCAAATGCTTCCCAATATATTTCGGCATTAGCATAAGGATAAAACTTCTGATCAACCAAACAATTCGGATAATTCTCTTTTAAATAATTATAGTCATGCGTTGAGAAGCTGAGTAATCCATCCTTTTTCAGAACTCTCTTGCATTCTCCCAAAAACATCTGCTTACGTTCATTTCCATAAATCAAACCAAGTGTCTGAGACCAAATCAATACGACATCAAAAGAATCTGCAGAAAAATCCAGATGTTCACCATCATATTCATAAAACGGAATCTTGTATCCTTTGTCAGCAGACAACTTCTTTACTTGTAGTATTACTTCTTTTGAAATATCTATCCCAATCACATTAAATCCAAGATCAGACAATGCAAATGCTTCCCGTCCTAAACCACAACCAATGTCTAGTATTCTGGCACCTGAAGGAAAATGCTTAATTACAGACTTTTCCCAATCTTTAAGTTCAGAATTCCAATTAAACATTTCGTCAACATTATTTTTATCTTCATACCATTTTTCTACAACATTACTCATATCAATTCCTTAATTCGTAGATGTCCATATTTCATACACGCTCAGACAAACTCCGATTTTTGCCTTAGCACGTTTAATTTAAAGATAATGTTTTATCTCTCTTTTTCTACACTGACAAGAAAACCGCTGTCATCGGTCTTAATTTCATATCTGTCTGCAAGCGGATTTTTATCGCCAACAACACAGTAATCGCAAATATCACTATTGCCGCAGGTTCCGCAACGGATTAAAGTCCCATGAAGCTGCTCAATTCCAAAGAAATCACAGTTGCACATAAGCGGCAACACATGAAGTAGATTGTGTTTTTTCGCAAACTCCGCATTGGGACATTGCGCAAAATGATATCTCGCAGCATGGTTTTCTTTATCATAAGGTTCTTCAACATTTATGAATCCTGCTGGATATTTTACGATATCCCGTCTATCCCCATCGCCTGACTTCTTAAAGATTTTACTGATCAACCACATATTTGACGATCTGTTAAGATTTATGATTTTTCCAAGTTTTATAAAAGTCCCCATAAACATATTAGATACAAAATCCTGCAACTCCGATACGGGCGGCTGATCCGGCAGACAGGGATACATGGAAAAGATCAACAGTCCTCCGTAAACAGCCATCGCATGACCATTCTTCTTTCCGCCATAATCAGGCAGGTCTACAAGATATTCATTATACTGTTTTTCTATCTTTTTCCATATATCTGCAGCTTGCTTCTCCCCATATCTTTTGTAAAGCAATTCTTTTACCGGCTTACAATATGGCAAATCAGCCAATTGAATATGATTATCCGCCATAAGACTGTGCCTCCTATCTCATATTATACCGCAATTCACAAACATTTTTCCTTCTCTGCACAGACTATGCCGGCATTCTTATACAGGCGACATTTCTGTTCATCATTTTTCTTCCAAAATGTACATACGCAAAATCCTTTATTCTATTCCACGTCTGCTTATGTTCCGAGAAGAAAACGTCTGGGTTTTCAAATACCCCATAATCTTTTACTACTGAGGTGTTCTGAACAAAAAGATTCGCACCCTTCCAATTAAGATCCAGAAACTTTAAATCCGGTACAGATATGGCATATGCTTTAAACTCACCTGTATGATCCGAAAATCTTTTTTTCATCCCCCGGACATATGCTTCATCCGTGATAACGCCTTCCAGTGCTATCCACTGTCCTTTATATAACACCTCCACCCATGTATGAACAACACTTTTGGGTGCAAGCACAGAAATCAGCCCCGATGTTGCTCCTTTCTGGAAATACTTACTCACCTGAGTTCCATGCAGCCTGCATGGGATCTCCACAGCCCTGAGAAGTGCCATGAGCAGCGTCGCCTTCGTATTACATTGTCCGTAGCCATCTGCCAGCACCTCCTCCGCCGAAAGCAGATCAGACCGGTTGTAGCCAAACAGGATTTCATTTCTTACATAATCGTATATTGCTCCGATTCTTTCAAACTCATCCAATTCTTTCCAGTTTCTTGATCTAACAAGTTCCTCAAGGCTTTTCGCCTTATAATTTAACATCCGGGTTTCTTTTAAATAATTATCCATCATAATCGGTCATCCTTTCATTTGATGACCTGATTATAAAAAAATGAAAATCAATAAACTTTCAAAAATCTGCTATCTTTTATGGTTTTTCTCGTAGGCAGCCCCATAAGACGTTTTACCGTAGCAGCAAAATGTGAAGGCGAATCAAATCCCGCATTCATAGCTGCTTCCGTCAACCTGCTTCCTTCCAGGATGCTCTGAAATGCCTTCTCAAGCTGATGGATTGTCAGATAACTCTTTAGAGATATCCCTACCTGCTCACTAAAAAGATGAGAAAGCCTGCTGGTTGAAATATCCAGTTCTTCGGCATACTTTTCTACTGAATGATCGAAACAATTACAATCCTCCAGTATCTTTAATAATCCGGTAATTCTCTCATCCATCTTTCTCTCTCTCGGTTGAAAACCAAGATTCAAATACATCTGATTTAGGAATGTTACATAGCTTTCCTTATCAAATGTTTCTATCATGGGATAGGCATATTTGCTAAGTTTTTTAGCCACATCCGTATCTATCAGATAATATTCATTTCCGTTCATAAGGGCATCAATAAATATCCCAATATCCGATGTCGGATCTATTACAGTTGTAAAGATAATTCCGTCGTGAAATTTTACACTATGCTTAACATTTTTATTCACAAAAAGACATATCGGCTTATCAAGTTTTTTTCTCCCTACCTGAATATCCGGTATATTCTCCAGCGCTAAAAAGAATTGCACCATTCCATGGCTATGTGTCGATGCCCCCAGATTGTCTGTTAGCATGGATATTTGACTGACATCCCAATATATTTGGTTCATATTTCGATTCCTCAATGCTCATCAATAAAACTGAAAGTTAATCCCCCCCAATCAGTTTTTCCTTATATACCAGCTATAGCCATAAAACACAAGCTGCTTTTCTTTATCTCCAAAAATTGGTTCCAGTGATTCCAGCATCCAGGTTTTAACCTCATCAGCAGTAATGTTTCCCCTCTCTACCTGCGCATTAACATTTGATTGGATCATCAAAAAATCCACAAACTTCTCAAGTTCAAAAGCGTACTCCATGTTATAGTCTGTCTGCTTTTCCATGGTGTAGCCCGTGAGCAGATCATCCTGCGTCCATTTATACTCTTTCCTTTTAGGCTTCTTTTCTATAAACTCATTAAGATTCATCATATGTCATTCCGGTCTGACGCTTCCGCACTCAATACAGAATTTACCCGTACTGCTGCTTTTACAACACGGACAGATCCATACATTGTCCGGATCATTAGCCGTATTCTGTTCCATTTCTTTCTGGTATTTCGTGATCTCTATCACTATAGGAAGAGCTGCCTGCATAGTGATTTTAACCGGCATCGGGACTGGTCCCACTTCATCGTAAATGTGTTTTATTATGGCTCTCTTTTTATCTTCATCATTACCAGCCTCGGTTAATTCGTTTTTATACTTTTCTTCGAGAGCCAGTGTTTTTTCCATCCATTGCCTTGCATATTTCTCTTCTTCGAAGGTGAACAGAGTTCTGCCACCCTGATGGATACCGGTATCGTTCATAACTAAACCCTCTCTTTCATTTACCCTTTCTGTTTTCCCGCCAGCCCCCAGTTCTCAAGTGGCGGTTCAAGTAATACAATGAACACATCCCTCCTAAAACCATCTGTCCTTCATCCTGTTCAGAAACTCCTTGGTTATCGGAAAGCCTGAACTTTCACCTATTACCGAGTCTATACCGCAGTATGGGCATATCGCTGTTCCATATCTGTCGCAGTCGTTATCGTCTATCAGCCAGTCTTCGATCTCATCCGGAGAAAAGATCCCGGTACAGTAAAAACACCCGCAAATCTTATCC
>JAEEGH010023969.1_pt1 | contig 12363 bp, 10 predicted proteins | sample 9134181 | NCBI WGS metagenome assembly JAEEGH01 (sample SAMN16246544, study PRJNA631951) | gut metagenome | biome: gut microbiome; feature: rumen; material: DP-attached | host: Bos | place: Iran: Karaj | collected 2018-10
ATGAGGGTGGACTGCATTTCGGCTACGCCTTTGCGTGCCTCGGCGGTTTTCTCAACGTCTTCGGGAAGTGTGCCATCAGGCAGCTGGTCTTTGAAGACGTGGATACCTTGTATCTCGGGGTCATTGGCAAGGATGTCCTGCAATTCGGCCTTGTAGTGCTTGTCGAAGGCTACGTAGCAGTCGCCAATGAGGTGGTCGCCCTTCTTGCCTGTACTTTCGGGAGTTGCACCATCAAACCACTTCTGCCAAGCTAGCATTGACTTGCAGATGTGGATGCCACGGTCGTTGACAATGTTGGTCTTCACTACTTTATTGCCACAGGCAGCGATAATTTTCGAGAGTGACCAACCGAGCAGGATGTTGCGCAGATGACCTAGGTGAAGTGGCTTGTTGGTATTGGGCGACGAATATTCAATCATCACGAGAGGAGCATCGTCGCTGACGGGCTGGATGCCAAAGTTCGGGTTGGCATAGATACCCTGCAACTTCTCGACCCAAGAACCGGCATTAATTGAGAGATTGAGGAATCCCTTGATGACGTTGAACTTTGCTACGAGTGGCTCGTTGGCTACGAGCCATTCGCCGATGGCCTGTCCAAGCAGTTCGGGATTCTTGACGGGTGTCTGCTTCATGAAGGGGAACACCATGAGGGTGAGATGACCTTCAAACTCCTTGCGGGTGGGGCTCAACTGAACCTGCTTGTCGGCAAGTTCGATATCGTAGAGTGACTTAACGGCGGCCTTGATGCTGGCCGATAATTGCTGTTCGATTTCCATATACAGTTAAAATTTTGGCGCAAATATAGCGTTTTTTTTGAGAAGAACACACATTTTAAATAAAAAAAGAGGCCTTATCAGTTTTTTTTATTATCTTTGCGCCCGAAAATAATAGTAAATATGACAGAAAACGAAGTTTTAGAAATACAAAAGCAGGTGGTCGATGTCTGCAAACTTGTCTATGACCCCGAGATACCTGTGAACATCTACGACCTTGGCCTTATCTACGGCATCGATGTCGAGGAGGGAGGGCACGTACACATCAAGATGACGCTGACGGCGCCTACTTGTCCCGAGGGCGACTTCCTGATGGAGGACCTGAGAATGAAGGTGGAGGGTCTGCGCGAAGTGTCGTCGTGCGATGTTGAACTGGTCTTCGAACCCGAGTGGAACCAGGATATGATCACCGAAGAGGCGAAGCTCGAATTAGGCATGCTCTAATGGGAAAAATCTATTTCATCAGTGATTGCCATCTTGGCGCAGGAACGCTGGAGAATCCGTTGGAATACGAACGAAGAGTAGTGCGTTTCCTCGAATCGATTGAGGACGACTGCGAGGAGCTCTTCCTGATGGGTGACATCATCGACTATTGGTTCGAGTTCAAGTATGTGGTGCCTCGTGGCTTCACACGTTTCTTGGGCAAACTGGCGATGATGGCCGACAAGGGTGTCAAGATACATTGGTTCACCGGCAATCACGACATCTGGATCTTTGACTATCTTCCCAACGAAATCGGCTGTACACTTCACACGGGACCCGAGGTCGTGGAACGCCATGGCCGGAAATTGTACTTGGCTCATGGTGACGGACTTGGTGAGGACTCGAAGATGCTGCAGTTCATGACGGGTTTCTTCCACAGTCGCATATGCCAGAAGATGTACCGCTGGATACATCCCGACCTCTCAACCGCCTTTGCACACTGGTGGAGTCGCAAGAGTCGCCTGTCGGGCAACGAGTTCCCCGATTATCTGGGCGAAGATCGCGAGCATTTGGTGCAATTCGCTAAGAAAAAGATCGCTGAGGGCTTCGAACCCGATTATTTCATTTTCGGTCATCGTCACATTATGCTCGACATCATGCTGAGCCGCAACAGCCGAATGATGATTCTGGGCGACTGGATAACGCATTTCTCCTACGCTGTGATGGACGAGGAGGGTGAGATGATGCTCGACCAGTTTGAATACGGTGACATAGAGGAAGAGACACGTGAAGGTGTAAGTATCGCGATTTTCTGATATGAATGCAATGATATTTGCGGCAGGTCTGGGAACAAGGCTGCGACCGCTGACCAATGACCGACCAAAAGCGCTGGTCGAAGTGAACGGCAAAACCCTGCTGGAACACAATGTCGTGAAACTGAAAGAGGCAGGATTTAACCGAATTGTGGTCAACATTCACCACTTTGGTGAGCAGATCATCGAATTCCTCAAGGCCCACGATAATTTCGGCATCGACATTCGGGTGAGTGACGAACGCCAGCAGTTGCTCGACACTGGTGGCGGCATCAAGTATGCCATCCCCTTATTCGACCAGGATCAGCCCATCTTGATTCACAACGTCGATATCATCTCTGACATCGATGTACGCGAACTCTACGCAAAACATCTCGCATGGGAATCTGCTGGCCCCTTGGGTGCAACCCTTGCCGTACATCAGCGCAAGACCTCGCGTTATCTGCAGTTTACCGACGACATGCGCCTCTGTGGTTGGACCAACGTTAAGATTGGTGAGGTGAAGGGCGAACTTGGAGAGGCATTTGCCTTTGCGGGTATCCACGTAGTGGATCCAAGCCTATTGCCTTACTTCCAGTCACAGGAGGCCGACGTCTTCTCGATTATCGATTTCTACCTGAAGGTCTGCAACGAGATCACGATTGCTGGCTCCGATGTCACAGGCCGTGAATGGGTCGATTGCGGCAAGCCCGAAGCTTTGGCCAAAGCTTCTCAACTGACAAGCAATAATCTGAAAAAATTAATATGAATCAAAAAATAAGACAAATCTTTCTTTCTATACTCGCCATCCTTTTGCTTGGAGCTATGCCGGCAATTCTGTCGGCACAGAATAGGAATCAAGACAAGCAGGTAGCACGTATCACCGTGCAGGGACAGGTGCTGGACAGCATCACTGGCGAGCCTCTCGACTTTGTTAACATTGCGGAAAAAGGTACTACCAACGGTACCATAACCAATACACAGGGCAACTTCTCGATGCTCGCACGTCCGGGTAGCGTCATTCAGTTCAGTTACCTTGGCTACGACACGAAGACCATCGTGACCGGCAATCGTAAGATGAACGTAACCATCCAGATGCTCTCGCAGGACGTGCAGCTGAGCGAAGTGGTGGTCAAGCCTAAACGTGAACGATATCGCCGCAAGGACAACCCTGCCGTCATCCTGATACGTAACGTCATCGAACACAAGGACGACCATTCGCCCAAAGAGAATGAATACTTCAGCGAAACGCGTTATGACAACATGACCTATTCGTTGAACAACTTCAGCGGCAGTCACCTTGCCCGTTGGAAGAAGAAGTTCAAGTTCATTGAAAACTTCATCGACACCGCCATTGTGACTGGTACTCCTGTGCTGCCCGTTTCGACCGACGAACGCATTGAGAAACATTATTGGAAGAATGCAGGTAACCTGAACCGCACCGTCACCGAGGCTGAACAGCATGCCGGTATGGACGACATGATGCCCGAACAGTTTGTGGCTCTCCTCAAGACGGAAGTGTTCCCCGAAATGGACCTCAATGAGGATAACATCTACCTCTATCGCAAGAAGTTTGTATCGCCACTCTCGTCGTTCGGTCCGACGTTCTACAAATACTACATCCTCGACACCCTGAAGCTTGATGATGGACTTCGATATATCGACCTTGGCTTTGCGCCTGCTATGCCGCAGTCGTTTGGATTTGTAGGGCACCTTTATGTGAGCCTCGACAGCACCTATTGGGTGAAGCGTGCCGAACTGAACATCCCGCCTGACATCAACCTCAACTTCGTGCGTAACCTGCACGTCGAGTTCGAGAACGGACGACTGGCCGACAGCACTCGTGTGGTGCTGGGCAAGAGTTTCTACTCGGAGCTCAACGTCACCGCAGGCTCGCTGGGCCTATACGCACAGCGAATGATACGCTACAGCGACTTTAGCGATGCACCCCTCGACAAGAAGATATTTGGTGCTGCTCCTAAGTCCGATTCGCCCGACCTGGTTCGCAATTCCACTGACCTGGCTTTTTGGCAAACACATCGTCCTGCAAAGGGCTTCGATCCCGACAAGTCGGTCGAAGCGATGATGAATCAGATGCGCGGTGTGCCTTTCTATAAATATGGCGAGAAGGTACTCACCTGGCTCTTCAAGGGCTTTGTGCCCATCGACGATAAGGTGGAGGAGCGCGCCAAGTTCCTCTATGGACCCATCAATACCTCGGTATCGTGGAACAGTCTGGAACACATCCGTCTGCGCGTTGGCGGCATCACCACTGCTAACCTCAACCATCACCTCTTCGGCTCTGGCTATGCTGTGTATGCCATCGAGGACCATAAGTGGAAATATGATGCTGCGCTCGAATATTCGTTCCGTCGCAAGAAGCATTACGCCAACGAGTTCCCCATCCATTCGCTTAAGCTGGAAAGCACCTATGACTCGAAGGAACTGGGCCTCGTGCTCCAAACCAACCGCGACAACTTCATCACCTCGTTCCGCAAGGCCGACCAGCCGAAGTTCATCTATGTGCGTAGCAATTCGCTGCTCTATACTTTGGAGTTCTGGAACCACGTCAGCCTCAAGTTGAAGGCCGACTTGCGCCGCGAATATCAGACACGTCTCGGCAAGTTCGAAATGGTGGGCACAGGTATGGAGCAGAGTTACTACGATATGGCTCTGGCAACAGCCTCGTTGCGCTGGGCACCCAAGGAAGCATTTGCTGAAAACAAGACTTCGCGTGTTCGCGTCGATCATCGTCATCCTGTCTTCGAACTGACGCACAAGATGGCACGCAACGGCTTGATGGGTACCGACTTCGACTACCAGGCCACCGAGTTCTCGTTCGAGAAGCGTTTCTGGCTTAATGTGCTCGGTCATGCTACAGTCAACATCGATCTGGGCAAGATCTGGACCAGCGACACTCCTTATCCGCTGCTCTACATGCCCAATGCCAACACCGGCTACACCATCCAGGAAGGCTCTTTCTCGCAGCTCCAGTCGATGGAGTTTGTCTATGACCAGTATGCCCATTGGCATGTGTCGTGGCGTATGCTTGGCCTGATGTTCAATAACATTCCCTATGTGCGTCACTTGAAGTGGCGCGAAGTGGTGACTTTCCGTGGTGTCTATGGCAAACTATCAGAGAAGAACGACCCCGATGCACTCAATGCTGACGGTACGCTGAGGAACCCCAATCTCTTCCGTCTGCCCAGCAACGGCACCGTCTATCGCTTGGGCAACACGCCCTATATGGAGGTTTCCTTTGGCCTTGAAAACATCTTCAAGGTGCTGAGAATTGAATATATACGACGTCTGACCTACCTCGACCATCCAGGCATTCGCAAGAATGGCGCACAAGCCACCATCGTGCTGAGCTTCTGATCATTTACTTATCGATTTGACATGTCAAGAACAGCAGTTATCATACTCAATTGGAACGGCGAACAGAAAGGCCTGATTCGCCGATATCTGCCTTCTGTGGTGAAGAATACTCCCAAGGAGGTTGCCGAGGTGGTAGTGGCCGACAACGGCTCGACTGATAAGAGCCTTCAGCTCCTGAAGGAAGAATTTCCAAGCGTGAAGGTCATCCCACTCGATAAGAACTATGGATTTGCCGAAGGCTACAATCAGGCCATCGACATCATTACAGTACTCAAACAGGAAGAGCTTAGAAGCCCCTCGGGCAACGTCTTTGAGGTACATCGGATGGAATCACCCGACTACATCGTACTACTCAACGATGACGTGCGTGTCCCTGAAGGTTGGCTTGAGCCGATGATTGCTTACATGGACAGCCACCCCAACTGTGCAGCCTTGCAGCCCAAGTTGCTCAAGGACGGCAACGAACGGATGTTCGAATATGCTGGAGCTTGCGGTGGTTATCTCGACAACCTCTGCTTCCCCTATTGTCGTGGTCGCATCTTCGACACGGTGGAGGAGGACACAGGGCAATACGACTTGCCTGATGGTGAGGCATGGCCTGTGATGTGGGCATCGGGAGCCTGCCTGTTGGTTCGTACCGAACTCTATCAGAATGCCGGTGGGCTTGATCGTCGTTTCTATGCCCACATGGAGGAAATCGATTTGTGTTGGAGGCTTCGAAGGATGGGCTATGACATCGTCTGCGTACCCCAGTCGAAGGTCTATCATCTGGGAGGTGCCAGCCTGCCTCAGGGCAATCCGAAGAAGACCAAACTCAATTTCCGTAACAACATCGTGATGATGTGGAAGAATCTTCCTGCCGACCAATACAAGCATTTGTTGCGCCGACGCAAGTTACTCGACGGGGTGGCTGCTGCCAACTTCCTCCGTCGGGGACAGTTTCGTAATTTCAAGGCCGTATATGACGCCCATCGCGAGGCAGAGAAGATGATTGCCGAGCAATATACCGCTGCCGAACTGGTGGGCTTCGGTACAGCCAAGACATTCCCGCAGCAGCGGTTCAGTATTCTTTGGAAATACTACAAGAAAGGTATCAAGCGATATAGCGAACTGGGTCTATGAGCCCGGCTCTGCTACGATAGAATATATATCCTTAACTTCTAATACAACGTATCCCGCGTAAGGTAGTGCTTTATCTATCTCGCGCGGGATTTTTTTCCCTTATTGGCCAATACTCAAAATAGTTGGCTTTCCTTTATTCAATAAGTCTTCTCCTCATTTCGCTCAGGCAGATGGCTGTTGCCACACTGACGTTTAGCGATTCGACGTGTTCGCCATCGGGCGAGAAATGGGGGATAAGGAGCTTGTCGGTAACAAGTTGGGCCACTTCGGCCGAAATGCCTTTGCCTTCATTACCCATCACAAGAACGCCACCGGCAGGGAGCGTGCATTCGTAGATGTTCTTCCCCTCCAGGAATGTGCCGTAGATGGGACCCTCGTAGGCCTTTATCCATTCGCATTCCTCCTCTTTCGAAGCAAAATAGTGTACATGCACGCGAGCCAACGCACTCATCGTGGCCTGTACGACCTTGGGATTGAAGCAATCGGCCGTACCTGGCGCACAGAAGATGTCCCTCACGCCAAACCAGTCGGCCGTGCGGATAATGGTGCCAAGATTGCCTGGATCCTGCACTTCATCGAGAAGTATGCATAGGTCATCAGAGGCATCAGCAGGTATGTTTTTGCGTGTCAGGTCAAAGACGGCAAGTACGTCCTGTGGAGCCTGCAGCAGCGATACACGCTGCATCTCGGCAGGGCTGACCTGATAGCATTCGTCAGCTGCTTGGGCGAATTCAGGATGTTCTTCCCACCACTCTCTGGTTGCCACCAGTCGTCGACAGGCGAAGGCATCTGAAGCCAGCAGATCGCCCACCATGCGGTTGCCTTCTGCCAGCCATACATGCTGCTCCTTGCGGCCCTTTCGTTGTTCCAGGGCACGTATTTCCTTGATTGTGTTTTTTGTCAGAATCTGCATCAAAGTGTATTTTAGCGCTGCAAAATTAACGTAAAATCATAAAAAAAACAAGTATTTTAGTGCCAACTTGCATTTTTTCGATGTAAAAAGGTCCACATTTCACAAATATTTTGTAAATTTGCCCCAAAAATATAATAACATGATCATTGGTATTGCAGGCGGCACAGGATCTGGAAAGACAACTGTGGTCCGCAAGATTATCGAGAGTCTTCCTGAAGGCAGTGTTGCTGTAGTTTCGCAGGACAGTTATTACAAGGATAGTTCGCACCTCCCGTGGGAACAGCGTCGTGCTCAGAACTTTGATGAGCCGCGTGCGTTCGACTGGGAGCTGCTCTACAAGCACCTCGCCCTCTTGCGCGAGGGTCGAGCCATCGACGAGCCTGTGTATGATTACACAACTTGTTCTCGTCTCTCCAAGACCGTGCGCATCGAGCCTCGTCCGGTCATCATCCTCGAAGGCATCATGGCCCTGGTCGATCCTTCGATTCGTGCCATCCTCGACATGAAGGTCTTTGTCGATGCCGACAGTGATGAGCGACTCATACGCGTGCTTCGCCGCGATGTGGTGGAGCGTGGACGTACCATCGAAGACCTCATCAACCGATATCAGACCATCATCAAACCCATGCACAACCTCCACATTGAGCCCACCAAGGCTTATGCCGACCTGATCGTTCCGCAGGGCGGATCCAATTCGGTGGCCATCAATGTGCTAAAGGAATTCATCCAGCATCTCTTAATCAAGAAATAGGCTGTGACTAAACAACCTGGCAAAACCTCGAACAAACCGACCTCAGTAAAGGTTTACGATCGCTTGCGCACACTGCTTGCGATTGGCCTTTTTGTGCTTGTAGGTTTCCTGTGGTTCAAGGTGAACAAGAAGGTTGAAGTCATTGAAATCGAACGTGCTCCCAAATCGCGTACCTGGTCTGAAATCGTAGCTTCCGACACGCTGAATGTTGTTACACTGCCCACCAGTTTTACAGCCTTCCAATACCGTAACCGTTGGTATGGTAATGAATATGAGAATGCTAAGACCGTTGCCGAAGCACTTGGCCTAAAACTGAATATCATGCTCGTGAAGAGCGAGAATGCTATTGCCGATAGTCTCTTCTATGGGGCTGCCGATGTGGCCATCTGGCCGATGGCGTATAGCGTGGTCGAAGGCTATTGGTATCTTCGTCCTACGGGTCCCCGTTGGGCCGACGGGCAGTGTATCGCTTCGGCTCGCAAACTGAATATCGACGCGTATAAGGATACGCTCCTGACCGACAGTGCGATTGCAGAACTGCCGAAATACAAGTTGTCGCTCATCGAGGATTCCCACCAGTGGAATGTCTATAACGACCGGAAGATTCGCAAGCAATACGATTTCCGGCCCTTCGTCATCGACACGATACCAGGCGACAGCCTCAACACCGAACTCCTGACCGACTCGATGATTGTCGGCCTCACCGAGGCTGTGATGTTGCGATGCAATGTGGCCCGACTGATGCGCGACTATTATCCTACGCTTGTCGTGTCGGATACGCTCCCAGGCAGCATTGATTCGTTGGCATGGATGGTAACCAATGTGTCGGATACGTTGAAGTATAAGATCGACTCGGTTTCTGCCGAACAGTTCGACAACCAGACGCCACACTACACCATCGTTGCACGTCGCAAGAAGCAGCCCAGGAACAAGCGTCCCTTGATCGTCAGCAGTTTCAAGATGAAGGATGGTGCCATCTCGCCCTACGACGATATCTTCAAGCGCAAGGCCAAGGAATTTAACCTCGATTGGCGTATGTTGGCTGGTATTGCCTTCATCGAAAGCCGCTTCAACCATGCCGTCGTTTCGCACAAGGGCCCCATCGGTTTGATGCAGTTGATGCCGCAGACTGCACGAATCTTCGGCCACGAGCCCGAAGATGTGCTCGATCCGGATCTTAACATCGAATTGGCATGTCGACTCTATTTGCGCATTGCCGACCGGATACGCAAACGTGTGCCCGGCATTTCGGACGAAGATCTGATGTGCGTCTCGCTGGCAGGCTACAACGCTGGTATCGGTCACGTTTATGACGCTATTCGTTTGGCCGAGACGTTGGGTTACAAGGCAAATGTTTGGCCCAACAATGTCGAACACTGCTTGCGTCTCAAGTCCGACCCGCAGTATTACCGCATGTCGGTGGTCAAGCAGGGCAAGTTCAACGGAGCGTTCACCATCAATTATGTCAACCAGGTAATGGCAGCCTATCACACCTTCTGCCAGAAGGTTCCTAAAGACTAACGGTTCAGCATGAGAAGACTACAGAAAATCATCCAGGTCCTGTTGCCTCTGGCTTTCGGTATCGGAATCGTCTGGTTCATACTCAAGAAGGTCGATATGCAACTGCTGTTCGACACAATCAAAAGCGGTATCAATTGGACCTGGGTCATCATCTCCTGGTTCTTTGCATTACTCGCCAACGTGGTTCGCGGCATTCGTTGGCGTCAGCAGTTGCGTACTGTTGGCGTCAATCCGTCGCTTCACATGATGAGCATCTCGTTCTTCGGCAACTATGGCATGAACTTGGTTTTCCCTCGTTTGGGAGAGTTTTGGCGCTGCAATTATATCGCCCAGAACAACCGCAAGCCTTTTTCAACCATTGCCGGTACGATACTCTCCGAACGTCTCACCGATATCTTGTGCAGTGCATCAATCATTCTCCTTTGCCTTGTCCTTGAGGGCAAGGTGCTGCTCAAGTTCTTTTTCGACGACGACAGCAAGGCCGAAGCTATCGCTGCTGCAGGTGGTGAGATGAGGGCCGAATCCACATCGGTTGTTCCTGGTTGGCTGTGGGTATTGGTGATTTTGGTGATTTTGCTCCTTCTCTTCTGGATTTTCCGCCCGAAACTCAAGCGGATGAGTTTCTATCAGTCGTTTGTCAGTGTCGGTCAGAATATGTGGAAAGGCTTCCTTTCACTGAAGGACCTGCCTAATATTTGGAGCTACATCGGTTGGTCGGTGCTTATCTGGTTCTTCTATTTTTTGAACACGCTGACACAATTCTACTTCTTCGATTTCACCAGTCATCTCGGCCTTCTTGCCTGTCTTTCTGTTTTTGTCATGGGCACGATGTCCCAATTGCTGCCCATCCAGGGAGGATTGGGAGCATGGCAGGCAATGGTGATTTTCGCCTTGCTCCAATATGGAATCGACAATCAACACGCGATAATATTTGCCGTCGTGGCATGGATAATCGAACAGGCGTTTGTCCTCCTGATGGGTCTCTATGCCTTCATCGCTGTAGCACTTAAAAAGAACAATACCAAATGAACCGAATTATTGACCTTGAACCGAAAGCCTTATGGACACAGTTTGCCGGCATCGCTAAGTTGCCACATCCCAGCGGATGCCTGGTCGAATTGCGCAATTACATCGTTGAAACTGCCCGTCAGCACGCCTTTGAGACGCTTGTTGACGAAGCTGGTAATATTCTGGTGCGTACAGGCGAAGCACCCGTCTTTTGCCTGCAGGCCCATTATGATATGGTTCCTCAGAAGGACGACCAATTAACCTTTGACTTTACCAAAGACTCCCTGCAGCTTCGTATCGATGGAGATGAAGTGAAGGCTTCAGGCACGACACTCGGCGCCGACAATGGTATCGGTGTTGCTGCCATGTTAGCCTTGATCGATTCCTCTGAATATGCGGATATCTTGAAACATACCCCCTTGGAATTTCTCTTCACAGCCAACGAAGAGACAGGTATGCAGGGAGCTCGCAAACTGAGTGCCGATTGGCTCAGATCGCGCCAGCTCATCAACCTCGACAGTGAGGAAGAGGGCGTGCTGATGACAGGTTGTGCAGGTGCGGTTAATATGACTGCCTCGCTGAAATACAAGATGGATACAGCCATTCCTCAAGGCGATGCCGCGGTTCTGCTTAGCCTTTCAGGCCTGCAGGGTGGACATAGCGGCATGGACATTCATCTTGGTCGAGCCAATGCCTGCAAGCTCATGAATCGTTTTCTCAAGCATGTGGTCGTTAGTTTCGAGGCACGTCTGGGAAGCTTCAACAGTGGCACGTTGCGCAATGCCATTCCTCGTGAGGCACAAGCCATCATCACTGTGCCTGAGGAAATTGTCGATGAGGTGATCGACGAAGTGCGTTACTATAACGACCTTTTCCGTGAGGAATATCGGCAGAGTGAACCCCATCTTAGTTTTACGGCACAGGCCGTACAGATGCCAGGTGCGCTCATCCCCGAAGAGATACAGGACGACCTGCTCAATGCCATCGAGGCTTGTCACAACGGTGTGTGGACGATGGGAGAAGGGTATGTCGATACGAGTTCCAACATGGCCCATGTACAGACCAACTTCGAAGGTGAAGCCGAAGTGCTCTTGATGGTGCGTAGCATGAACGAGGAACGCAAACGTGCATGTGCAAGTGCCATCCAATCTGCGTTCCTGCTTGGAGGCTTTCGCGTGGATTTTGCGGCTAGTTATGGTGCTTGGGACATCGAGAAGGATGCTCCGATGGTGCAGAAGGCACTGCATGCCAATCCCGGTCTCAAACTCGACAAGGTGCATTGCGGCCTTGAATGTGGCGTAATTACCGAGATTTATCCCGATATGCAGATCATTTCTGTGGGTCCAACCATCCATCATCCGCATTCTCCTCAGGAGAGCGTCGAAATCGAGAGTGTTAGGAAGTTCTGGAATTTCCTCCTCAGCTTCCTTTCCCTACCCAATTGTTAATTATTTATTGTTATTTGTTAATTGATTATAGGTGGCAACAAAGAATAAATTAGCCAAGTTCGCCGATATGGCCGGTTATCCCAACTGCCTTCAATATTCTTTCGAGCAGTTGCAGGCTACTGGATTCCCGCTGAAGGGACGTTGGCATGAAGATTATTTCCACAACGAGCATCCCATTGTGCTCGAACTGGGTTGCGGTAAGGGCGAATACACCGTTGGTCTTGCCCGACGTTAT
>JAEEGH010023970.1_pt1 | contig 12363 bp, 9 predicted proteins | sample 9134181 | NCBI WGS metagenome assembly JAEEGH01 (sample SAMN16246544, study PRJNA631951) | gut metagenome | biome: gut microbiome; feature: rumen; material: DP-attached | host: Bos | place: Iran: Karaj | collected 2018-10
AGACATGACAGTCTTTAAACGGGCAATGGAGGATGCCGGTGTAGATGGAGTTCTTGCGTTCCTGTTCTTCGGCGCGGAAGTCGGAGACGGAAGTACCGTTGTCAACGCTGCCTTTGCGGCCGACGGCTCCGGATTTGAAGAGAAGGAGATCGGCGAGAGTGGTTTTACCGGCGCCGGCATGGCCGGCGAGAACGAAGTTTCTGATTTTGTCAACGGGACAGTTTTTCACGGGTTGGCTCCTGAACAGGTAACGGTTTTATAAACTAAAAAACAATGAATTGGCAAAACATGTAATGTAATGCAGGGAATGGATTTTGACAAATGCTTTTGATGTAAAGAGTGATATGTTCACCATCTGCGCGGGCGCGGAAATGTCAGAGCGACAGGCCGCCATCGACTTCGAGAGCTTGGCCGGTGATGTAGTCGGCCTCGTCCGACAGGAGGAAGAGGACGGCGTTGGCGATGTCGAGGGGGCGCGCGGTGCGTTTGAGCGGGATGGCGTTCTGGAGGGCCTGCTTGACATCGTCCTTGAGCACGGCCGTCATGTCTGTATCGACATAGCCCGGCGCGACGACATTGGCATGTATGTTGCGTGATGCGAGCTCTTTGGCGAGTGATTTCGTGAAACCGACGATGCCTGCTTTGGAGGCCGCGTAGTTGGCCTGCCCCGCATTGCCATGGAGGCCGACGATGGAGGCGATGCTGACGATGCGCCCGAACCGCGCCTTCATCATGTGAGCGACGGCGGCTTTCGTGACATTGAAGACGCCTTTGAGATTGATACTGATGACATCGTCCCATGCCTGCTCCGTCATTTTGATGAGCAGCCCGTCGCGGGTGACGCCGGCGTTGTTGACAAGCAGGTCGAGCTTGCCGAGTTTTTCGACGGCCTGGTTGACGAAATCGGTCGCCTGGGCCGTGTCCGCGACATTCGTCTGGAACGGGTGGACGACGCGTCCTGTTTCATCGGCGATTTTCCGGGCGGCTTCCTGCGCCGTCTCCAGCTTTGTCGCGCAGATGGCGAGATCGGCGCCCTGCAGGGCGAGCTGGCGTGCGGTTTCGAAACCGATGCCGCGGGAGGCGCCTGTGACGATGGCGGTCTTGTTTTCGAATCTCATGCTTTTTTCCTGTCTTTATTAATAAGGTATGGCGGATGGAGTGAGGCGCTGATATGAAAACGCCCGCGAGACGCGTGTTTCGCGGGCGTGATGCATTCAGGATCTAAAGAGCGCCGTTATGGTTCAGGGGATAACGGGCGTGAAGGGGACGCGGATGATGGTGCCGACCTTCAGGTCCTTGTCCGACTGGATGGTCGGATTCTTGGCCTTGATTTCGTTCACCTTCTGTGCGACCTCGGCGGGCGTGTTGGCGCCATACATGAGGGCGATCTTTTCCAGTGTGTCGCCTTCCAGAACGCTGTGGTTCAAGAGGTTTTCCTCCGCCTTGGGCTTGGCGGCGCCGTCTTCCGCCTTCTGGGGGGCGGGGGCGGGCGTGACATTGAGGATGCCGGTGCCGATGACCGTGTCCGCCGTGCCGCTCTTGGCGGGCGTTGCGGGGACGGCCTGGACAGGCGTCACGATTTTGGGCAGCTGCTGCTTGTCATCCGCCTTCTTGGGCTCGGCCTTGGCTTCCGGTTTGGTTTCGGCCTTGTCGGAGGCGGCACCGGCCGGGGCTTTGATGATGATGGACTGACCGATCTTCAAAGGCTTGTCCGCGGCGCTCGGATTCCAGGCCTGGATGTCGCTGAATTTGATGTGATGGGCTTTGGCGATGGTCCAGAGGGAGTCGCCGGCCTTGACGGTGTACGTGCCTTCCTTGGCGGCGGCGGGTTTGGCTGTTGCTGCCTGGCCAGTAGCGGTTTTGCCCTTTGAGTCGGACTTCTGCGTATGGGCCTGCGGGGCTCTCGGTTTGGCGAGGGCGGTGGCGGGCAGGACCAGTTTCTGGCCGATGCGGATCTTGGACGTTTCGGTCAGGCCGTTGGCGGCGGCGAGGGACTGCCAACTGATGCCGTACTGGTAGGCGATGCCGGAAAGCGTGTCACCGGCTTTGACGATGACGGTGCGCTGCGCGGCGCCAGGCTGGCCGGCGGGGCTGGCCGGTGTGGCGGTATGGGCGGCGGTTCCGGGCTGGATGATCGTTCCGGTCTTGGGGGACGGGACGGGCTTGACAACCGCCGGATTGATGGGGGTCGGACGGACCGGGCGGTTGATGATTTCAGAGGATGCGGCTCTCTTGCCGGAAGGTGTGACGGCGACCAGCTTGGGCTGGCTGCTGCCGCTGTCCTGGAACAGCGATGTGACGGCCGGCGCGGGGCCGTTGTCCGCCGCGGGGACGAACAACGCCGTGTCCGACGGGAGGACGGGCTGCGGGCTGTCCTGCAACGCGACGTTGCCCGGGGCGACAGGAACCGTGGCGCGGCGCGGCTCGGCGTTCATGCCGGGGGCGACGGGGGAGGCCGGCGCGGGGGCGAAGCCTTTCACGGCGTCTGGCGACGAGAAGGGCGGCGGCACGAGATCGCGGTTCCGGAGAAGGTCACGCGTGTTGGGTTGAGGCTGCTGCCGTTTGTTGGAAGCGCAGCCGGTTGCGAATGTGACGGCGATGCCACAGGCGACGGCGAGGTTAATCCACTTGTTTTTCATGTTTCGGGGTTCTCCTTTTTTCTCCTTGGGGGTTCAAGACTTTTTAAAAACCGATTGCATTATAATAATTATAATACGAAAGTCGTAAAGTTTCAAGAACCCATGGAAAAATCATCCACTTTTTTGGCATTTCGCCGGACTAGCGGATTTTCAGGCCTCCTTTTTCGACGGCGGGGATGACGGAAAGGACGGTGACGCAAGTGTCGTAGCCGACTTCGCCCGGGCAGTTGAGGAGCTTCTTGTCGTTCTTTGCGACGGCGGCGAAGAAGTTTTCGAGATGGAGGTGGTGGCCCTGCTTCTGCTCGAAGTCCTCCATGACGGCCTTGTAGTCGTCGCCGCGGTTCTTGAGGGCGGGGATGAGCGGGATGGCCTGGACGCCGCCGCCGAGGGTCATCTGCTCGATGCCTTCCATCCATTTCGGGATTTCGACGTTGGAGCCGGGGATGTAGAAGCAGTTCTTCGGGTTTTCGGAGAGGTTGATGGTGCCGCGGTCGCCTGCGAAGCGTTCATAGTATTCCTGCCAGCCGGAGGTGTTGAGGACCTGGTAGTAGGAGCGGGCGGAGCCGGGCTTGCCGTCGAAGGTGGTCTTGTAGTCGTACATGACGGTGACGTCTTCATACCATTCGCGGTTCGGGAAGTAGTCGGCGCCGCCGAAAGCGGTGACGGCGTAGGGTTCCGCGTTGAGGAACCAGCTGAAGATGTCGATCTGATGGGAGCCGAGGTCGGCGATGGGGCCGCCGGAGTATTTCTTGAACCAGCGCCAGTTCTTGAACTGCTCCATGTTCTCGTAGCCGTACTGCTTGAGGATGTCTTCGGGGACTTCCTTCCCGGCGGGCCATGCGAGGAGGTCTTCGGGCGTGCGGTTCCACTGGCCGTAGAGGGCCGTGAGGCGGCCGCACATCTTGTCCTCATGGATCATCTTGTAGGCGTACTGGTAGACGGGGTTGGAACGACGCTGATGACCGATTTGAAGCAGCTTGCCGGTCTCGTTGGCGGTCTTGACCATTTCCGCCGCGAGCTCCAGCTTGTGGGACATCTCCTTTTCGCAGTAGACATGCTTGCCGGCCTTGAGGCAGGCGATGGTATGCTCCGCGTGGTAGCAGTCCGGCGTCGCGATGACGACGGCGTCCAGATCCGTTTCCTTCTCAAGCATTTCCTTGTAGTCGATGTAGGCGTTGACGCTTTTCTTCGTGTAGGCCTTGATGCGCTTCGCCGTGTAGTTGCGGTTGTATTCCCAGATGTCGCAGATGGCTTTGAAGTTGACGCCGGGGATCTTGCGGATGCATTCCGCTAGAATGCGCCCCTGCGTTCCGGCGCCGATCAACGCGACGTTGATATTGGAATTGGCGGGTGTCGCCGCGGGGTTGGCGTTTTGCGCAAAAAGACCGGAGGTCTGGTTGAAAACCATCATGCCGGCGCCGGCGGCGCCCATGCCGCGGAGAAAATCTCTTCTGTTCATTTCCATTGCCATGAATCCTGTGTTTTATGTGTGAAACAAATCAAAAAGGCGATAAAAAATCACTTTTTTTGAAGGTAATATATTTAAAATTATATTAAACGGTGTATTTTCAAGTAATTGAAATAAAAAATACCAACAAGAAGCGTGCAATGACATCGAAAGACAGCCATGGATCACCATTTCCGCCTCCTGTCGCCGAAAATGACGAAGAGCAGGAGCAGTCGGTCGCGCCGGCGAATCCCGACGAATTCATGCACGGCGTCCTGGACGAGCTTGGATTCCAATATGTCTCGGCGGAGCCGATGCTTGAGAACATCGAGCCGTACGCGCATGGCGGCACGGGCGAGATTTTCACGGCGCAGGACGGCACGCTGGGCCGTACGGTGGCCGTCAAGACGCTGAGGCCGAAGCATCAATACAGCATCGACCAGATCGAGCGGCTTGTCCGCGAGGCGAAGGCGGCGGCGCAGTTGGAGCACCCGAACATCGTGCCTATCCACTCGATCGGCGTCAGTCCGTCGCGCGGCGTGTATTTCACGATGAAGCGGTTGCGTGGCGATTCCCTGCGGCATATCGTGAACCAGCTGTCGCAGAGGAATCCGGCCTATACGCGGGTCTATACGGGAAGCGTCCTCATGTCGATTTTCCTGAAGATCTGCCAGGGGATCAACTACGCCCATAGTAAAGGGATCATCCACCGCGACTTGAAGCCGGAGAACATCCTGGTGGGGAATTACGGCGAAGTGACGATCATCGACTGGGGGCTCGTGAAGAAAATGGACACGTCAAGCAGCACGCACGTGCCCGGGCGGCGCAAGCCGGCCGTCCCCCGTGTGGATTCGGGCGCGTCGTCGTCGGGCGGCAGCGTTTCGCTGACGAACAACAATCTGACGCAGAACGGCCAGTTGAACGGCACGCCGCGTTTCATGTCCCCCGAGCAGGTGAACGGCGACGTGGAGGACATCGATACGCGTTCGGATATCTACGCCCTGGGCATCATTCTTTATGAACTGCTGACGTTTAGGAACCCCTTCGCGGAGCTGGTCGATGAGGAGGAAATATTCAGCGCCGTGGCCCGCGGCCTCTACCAGCGTCCGCGGCAGACGGAGCGCAAATATTCGATATCCCCCGAACTGGAGGCGATTTGCCTGAAGGCGATGGCGGTGGACAAGGAGAAGCGCTACCAGGCGGTCGGTGAGCTGATCAAGGATCTGATGGCCCACCAGGAGGGGCTGCCTGTCTCGTCCTACAAGGCGCCGTTGTATGTGCGGGTCATGAAATTCAGCAAACGCAATCCCATCAAGACGAGTGTGATCCTGAGCTGTGTCGTCGCCATTTTCATGTACTTGATGGTGTCGTCGTTTCTGGATTCGCTGTATTTCAAGCGGACCATGCGGCAAGTGCAGGTGAGTGTGGCCACGGCGGAGTACAAGCTGGACAAGCTGGACAAGCAACTCGAGAAGGAATCCGCCATGCCGTTGGAAGCAGTGGTGGACGGCAAAACGGAGGAAAAACTGACTCCGGAGCGATACGACGAACTGCGGGATGAAATCGAAAGCCATTTCAACGAGGCGAACCTGCTGCTGAGTTCCGTCGCGGGGCTCCACCATGGCGCGCAGTCCGTCATCCAGGCATGGCGCGAACGGATCATGACGGCGCAGATCGAATTCTGTCTCAAACATGGCAAAATTAAGGAAATGAGGAAGATACGGACCATCATGTCGGCGGCGATGGGCGGCGATCTGGAAGCCTACAGCTACAAGATGCGCACGTTGATACGGGACATGGAGACGGCGCTGCTGGGCGTCTGCCATCTGCAGGTGGAGAGCGATCCGCCCGGAGCGGACGTGATGATCAGTTCCACGGAGCTGACGGAGGAAGGCGTGATGGTTTCAGGGGCGCCCGTCCATGACGACTTGCTCTATACCCCCGTGTACAATTTCTCCTTGGGAAAAGGCACGTACATCGTGACGCTGCGTCTGGACGGCGCGCCTGACCTGTCCTTCCCCGTGACGCTGAAGCATGGCGAAAGCAAGCAGCTGATGATCGACATTCCGCGGGAAGTCCCCGAAGGGATGGTCTATATTCCGGGCGGGACTTGCGTGGTCGGCGGGGCGCAATCGCCCTACAAGCGTGAATACGTGGCGGATGTGAAGCCGTTCTACATTTCGCGGCATGAAGTGACGAACCGCGAGTACATCGCCTTCTGGCTGACGTTGCAGGATACGAAGCTTCTGAACGCGTACATGAGCCGTGTGCTGCTGTCCCGCGGGAGCAACCTGCCGAAGAACGCGTGGAACCGCAACGGGAGGCCCATTCCGGAGATCGATCTGGACAAGCCGGTCGTGGGAATCCCGCGCGAGGCGGCGCAGGCCTACTGCGCATGGTACGGCGAACGCCGTGGCCGCCCATGCCGTCTGCCGACCGCGGAGGAATGGGAGAAGGCGGCGCGCGGCACGGACAGCCGCCTGTATCCGTGGGGTAATGTCTTCGTGAAGGAATACGCGTTCACGTATGAGAACAAGGCGGCCCGCAAGGAGTTCGGGCTGTGGGCGAAGCCTGAATCGTTCCCGATGGACGTCTCGCCATACGGCGTGTACGACATGGCTGGTAACGTGCGGGAATGGACAAGCTCGGACTTCCCTGAAAGCGGCGGCGTGTTTCCGCAGATCAAAGGGGCGTCCAGCTCGACGCCAAGCCGTTATCTGCCGCTTGAGCGCGCGGACGACACGGCCGTGGCGCCGTCGGACGTTGGTTTCCGCTTCGTGATGCCGTATCTGCCGCGGGATACGGCGGCTGAAGAGCAATAGCGCCGGAGACGGATTGAAAAAGGCGTGTCGGATGTTAAATTTTCATTGAAATCATATCTGCAAAAGACAATAGGAAGAACATTCATCAAGGAGCAAACATGGACAAAGTACGTTTAGGCATCATCGGTCTGGGCAACATGGGTTCAGGGCATATCCAGCATCTGAAGGCCGGGCAGGTTCCGCGCTGCGAACTGGCGGCGGTCTGCGACATCGACGCCGCGAAGCTGAAGAAGTATCCCGACGTGAAAGGATTCACGGACAGCGCGAAGATGATCCGCAGCGGTCTTGTCGACGCCGTCCTGATCGCGACGCCGCACTATTTCCATACGACCATCGGCATCGACGCCTTGAACAACGGCCTGCATGTCCTGACGGAGAAGCCGATTTCCGTCCACAAGGCGGACGCCCTGCGGCTGATCGCCGCCCACAAGGCGCATCCCGAACTGGTCTTCGCCGCGATGTTCAACCAGCGGACGGATCCGCATTACATTAAAATCAAGCAGCTGATCGAGCAGGGCGAGCTGGGCAAGATCCAGCGGACCAACTGGATCATCACGGCTTGGTTCCGCAGCGAGGCCTACTACCGCTCCGGCGGCTGGCGCGCCACATGGGCCGGCGAAGGCGGCGGCGTCCTGCTGAACCAGTGCCCCCACAATCTGGATCTGTTCCAGTGGCTGTGCGGCATGCCCTCCGCCGTCACCGCCATCGGCGGCATCGGCAAATACCATGACATCGAAGTCGAAGATGAAATCACGGCTCTGTACGAATATCCGAACGGCGCGACTGGCGTGTTCGTGACGACGACCGGCGAAGCCCCCGGAACGAACCGTCTGGAAATCGTCGGAACGCGCGGCAAACTGGTCTGCGAAGGCGGCCGTCTCACGTTCACCCGCAACGAGATTCCCGCGGACGAATATTCGAAGACGACGAAGAGTTCGTTCGGCGTGCCGCCTGTCTGGAATGTCGATATTCCGATCGGCGGCGGCAACGGCGAGCAGCACATCGGCATCAAGAAGAATTTCGTGGCGGCGATTCTGGACGGCGCGAAGCTGATCGCCCCTGCGGAGGAAGGTCTGAATTCCGTTGAAATGGCGAACGCGATGCTGTATTCGATGATGACCGGCAAGCGCGTCGAACTGCCGTTGGACGAGAAGAAGTTCGAAGCCCATCTGAAGAAACTGATCAAGGAATCGACGTTTGTGAAGAAATCGACCGTGAAGACGGTTGTCGATTTCGCGAAGAGCCAGGCTTGACAGCTTAAAGCTTAAAGCTTAAAGCTTAAAGCAAATACGTTGTGAATAAGTGAAATAAAATATTCTAGAGCTTCTAGAAAATCTAGAGCTTCTAGAAAATCTAGAGCTTCTAGAAAATCTAGAGCTTCTAGAAAATCTAGAGCTTCTAGAAAATCTAGAGCTTCTATTATTAAGGAGTAAAGGCATGCAGGCAGGCGAGCGTTACGCCATCGGCATTGACTACGGAAGCAACTCGGTGCGTTGTCTGATTGTGGATTGTTTTGACGGCCATGAGGCCGGCGTTTCCGTCTGGAACTACCGTGGCGGCGAGGCGGGCGTCTATCTGTCGCAGAACAATCCGCACATCGCGCGCCAATGCCCGATCGATTTCACCGACGGACTGGCGGCGGTTGTTCCGGCCGCCGTGAAGGCCGCGGTGGAATCGACTCCCGCTTTCGCCGTTGAGAAGATCGCCGGCATCGGCGTCGATTTCACTGGTTCGACGCCGCTGCCTGTGGATGAAAAGCTCCAGCCGCTGGCTTTCCAGGAGCGTTTCGCGGAGAATCTGAACGCGAAGGCGTGGATGTGGAAAGACCATTCATCGGCCGCGGAGGCGGATTTCATCACGAAAAAAGCGAAGGAGATGCGTCCGCAGTATCTGAAGAAATGCGGCGGGACATATTCGTCCGAATGGCTGTTTTCGAAAATGCTTCACTGCCTGAATGTCGATCCGGAGGTTTTCAAGGCGTCCTATATCTGGCTTGAGATGGCGGACTACATTCCCGCGTTGCTGTGCGGCATCAATTCCGTCGCGGATCTGAAGGTGAACATCTGCGCGGCGGGCCACAAGGCGATGTACAACGACGAATGGGGCGGTTTTCCGGATGTCGAGTTCATGAGCGCATTGGCGCCCGAGCTTGGCGAAATTCGCAAACGCATGCCGCAGAAGGCCTATACGGCTGACAACATGGCGGGCCGCCTGTGCGCGGAATGGGCCGCCAAGCTTGGGCTGCCGAGCGGCATTCCGGTCGCCGTCGGTTCGCTGGACGCGCATTTGGGCGCGGTTGGCGCGGGCGTCGGAAACGGGCGGATGGTGAAGATCATCGGCACGTCCGTCTGTGACGTCATGGCATCGAAGCCTGAAGTGGAAGTGCCTGATATTCCAGGCGTTTGCGGAATCGTGGAAGGCTCCATCATGCCGGGCGTGAAGGGAATCGAGGCGGGCCAGACGGCCGTCGGCGACATCTTCAACTGGTTTGTCGGAAAGGTCTGTGGCGGCGATGCGTCGCTGTTCGGGAAACTGACGGAGGAAGCGGCGGCGTTGAAGCCTGCCCAGAGCGGCCTTCTGGCGTTGGACTGGGAGAACGGCAACCGCTGCATTCTGACGGACGCGCGGTTGACGGGGCTCATCATGGGGCTGACGCTGCAGACGACGCAGGCGGAAATCTACCGCTGCCTGCTGGAGGCGACGGCCTTCGGGGCGCGGCGCATTCTGGACAGGCTGGAGGAATATGGCGTGGAAGTTGGCGAAGTCATCGCCTGCGGCGGCATCGCGGACAAGAATCCGCTGTTCATGCAGATCTACGCGGATGTTCTGGGCAGGCCAATGCTGGTTTCTGCGTCGAATCAGACCTGCGCGTTGGGCGCGGCGATGATGGGCATGCTGGCGGCGGGCGTCTATCCGGACGTGCCTTCCGCGCAGGCCGGAATTTGCGCGTTCAAGGACAGAGTCTATCGCCCTGTTCCTTCCGCGAAAGTGATTTACGATGAATTGTACAAGCTCTACTGCGAGCTCCATGACAGCTTCGGCGTGGCGGGGACGAGTTTCGACCATGCGTCACTGATGAAGCGCCTTCTGGATCTGCGCAGCAATTAGCCATGATGGTGACCCTATGAAAACACTTTACACAAACGCCCGTATCCTGTCGCCCGGTGTCGATCTGCCCAATGCGTCCGTGTTGGTAGAGGAAGGTGTTGTCGTGCAGGTATATCCGCCGAGCATGGCGTTGCCGCCGTTCGACGAGGCGATCGACTGCGACGGTCATTGCCTGGCACCAGGCTTCTTCGACATCCATGCGTGCCTCCCGAAAGGGAAGGATCTTCCGAAGTCGTTGATTCAGATGAAGAAAGCAGGTGTCATGAATTGTCTGGTTGCCATTGAGGAGCCGGACTACGACGCGGTTGCGCAATTATGCAAGGAGACGGCCGCCGCGATGGAAAAGGCCAAATGCTACGCCACGCATGTGTTCGGCGTCCATCTGGCCGGGCCGTACAAGAATACGGATTTTCTGGAAGTGAAGGCGTTGCAGCAGATTTGCGTGATCCGCAAAGTGACGTTCGACGTGGAGCTTCCCGGTGCGATGGATTTTTCGCAAAAACTTCGGAAAGAAGGAATTGTGCCATGCTGTGGCGGATGCTGCTCGGACTATGAGATTCTGGAGGAGGCGTTGCAGAACGGCGTTCGCGACATCGGCGGTTTTGAATCGGCCGGTCTGCCAGCCGTTCTCGCGGGGCTTGGCGAAGACGGATACAGTCTCGAATTCGCGGCGGACAAGGCGGAGGCGAACGCGCCTTTGATTCGCTTCATGTTCAAGACAAAGGGCTTGGACCGTTTGATGATGACCGTCGGCTCGGCGGATGTATCGTTCGGCGATGCCTTGAAGGGGTTGGCCGCCGTGACAGGCCTGCCGCTGAAGGATTTGATCCGGACGACATCGTTGAACCAGGCCGTTTCGTTGGGAATCCATGACATCGGGCGGATCGAGCCTGGCTACAAGGCGGAATTCATCTTGCTGGACGATGAACTGAATGTGGTGAAAACATTTTAGAGCTAAAGGCTTGAAGCTGAAAGCTTAAAGCAAAGATAAAAAGGCTCGTGGGATTTGATATGAGACCGAAGATTGTGAAGACGACGGAAATGGCGGCCGGACGCTTTCTGCGTCTGGATTTGCTCGAATACAATGATTCCAAAGGCGTTGCGAGAAAATGGGAGGCGGCCCAACGGCAGAAGGCGCAAGCCGCCGTCTATATTCTGGCGGTGTTGAAGCCGAGCAACCGTCTGATCGTGTTGCGGCAATATCGTGTTCCGATCGACGCGTATTGCATCGAATGCCCCGCGGGGCTGATCGACGACGGCGAAGAGCCGTCCGTCGCCGCCGCCCGTGAATTGATGGAGGAGACAGGCTACGTCGGCAAAGTCGAATGGCAGAGCGGCCCCACGTGCAGTTCAGCCGGCATGACCGGCGAGATGGTGACGATATTCCGCATGACGGTCGACGAGACGCTGCCGGAAAACAAAACTCCGAAGCAGCATCTGGACGACGGCGAGGAGATCGACGTGAATCTTATTCCTTTAAATAAATTAGAGGAATATCTGAAGGAGCGCGTCCAGGCGGGCGACAAGCTGGATTCGCGTATCGCCGCCTGGTGCGCAGCTTTTTCAATTAACAATTAATAATTGATAATTAATAATTGATAATTGATAATTAATAATTGATAATTGATAATTAATACGTTACGACGAGAGCGATGATTTCGAGCGTTTCATCGCCGACGCATTCGACGGAGTGGGAGTTGCCTTTGCCCGTGAGGACGGTGTCGCCGACGGTGATTTCCGTGACGGTTCCCGCGTCGTTGACTTTGCCTTTGCCTTTGACGACGATGTAGACTTCGTCTTCCGTCTCATGGGCGTGGAGACCGATGCCGGATCCGGGCGGGAGGATCAGCTTGGAGCAGACGCGGACATGCGGGCCGCCGAAGTCTTCTTTGTTGAAGTATTTTTCGAGCGTGACGGCGCCCGGGCCGCCTTTCATGTTGACGCGTGTTTCGAGTTCGTAGGTTCCTGCACGTTTGATCATCGTTTGTTCCCTTTTTTCTTATGGATTGTATTTCAGCCGCAGGACGATCGCCGTGCGGCATGGTAGATAGAGCTTCAGCGAATAGCGTTTCTCTTCGAAATCGTCGTCGGTTTCCGTCGTGACGGTCCAGTCGGAGCCGATGCGGTCGAATCCGCCGTAGAAAGCGCTGTCGGAATCGAAGACAGGCTCGAACGTGACGGCCTCCGAAAACTGCAGTTCGAATTCGGGCTGTGATTTGACGGGATGGAAATTGAAGCAGAAAAGCAGTCCGTTCCGCATGAAGCAGATGATCTTGTTCTGATCGTCGATGCGGACAAGATACGGCTTCATTTTGAAGAAATCCGGATGGTTGCGGATGAGCGTGAG
>JAEEGH010023973.1_pt1 | contig 12362 bp, 9 predicted proteins | sample 9134181 | NCBI WGS metagenome assembly JAEEGH01 (sample SAMN16246544, study PRJNA631951) | gut metagenome | biome: gut microbiome; feature: rumen; material: DP-attached | host: Bos | place: Iran: Karaj | collected 2018-10
CGTAAATAGTCATTCCATCCTCAAACTCTTCAAGCTTGCATCCTAACTTTTCAAGCTCTCTGCATGTGGTGTCGATTCTGTCAGTTTCCTTTAATCTACCATGCTTTACACCAGTAATTGTTGTTTTTCCTTCTGCAACTGCTCCAAGAACTGCTACAGTAAGCAATAAATCCGGTGCATTTGATAAGTTTACATCAATTCCCTTAAGATTTCCATCAGACCTAAGTGAAGCATAATCATCAAACTGAGTTACATTAGCACCCATTTCCTCTAAAATATCTAAAATGAATTTATCCCCTTGTTTGGAATCGCCAAATAGATTTTCAACTCTCACATAACCTCCAGCAATAGCTGTTGCTGCAAGCAAATATGAAGCAGATGAGAAATCCCCTTCAACAATATAATCGCTAGCAATGTATTTTTGTGGCTTTACGTTAAACTTAACCCCTAAGCAATCAGTATGCTCTTTCTTGCAGGTTTCATGGAATTGATAATTATCCTCTTCAATAACTATTCCAAATTTTTCTAAAATGGAGATGGTCATATCCACATAAGGCTTTGATACGAATTCTGGATAAACTTCAAGTTCCACTCCTTCTTTAGATAATGGGGCAGAAATAAGAATAGAAGATATGAATTGGGAACTTATGCTTCCCAAAATATCTGCTTCCCCTCCATCATAGCCAGGATAAATCTTAAGAGGAGCCTTATTATTATCATTCAATGATTCTATCCTAACACCTAAATCCTCTAAAGCATCAATCAATGCACCCATAGGCCTTGATTTGAGAGAATCATCACCTGTAAAAATCACTTCATTATCAGATAATGCTGCTACACTTGTCATAATCCTAAGTGTAGTGCCAGAGTTAGCGAGATTAATCATGTCTTCAGAAGGATTTTCGCTGATATTATGTAATTTACCGCCAGTTCCTTCAACTTCCAAATAGTCCACAGTTTGACTTTTATCTCCTTTTAGGATGATTTCTTTCTTCATATCAATTTTAGCGCCAAGAGCTTCACATGCCCTTATGGTTGATAAGACATCCTCAGAGTACAATACATCAAACAGCTTGGATTTTCCTTCAGCAAGTGATGCAAGAATAACTGCTCTATGACTGTAACTTTTTGATGAAGGAGCTTTAACGGTTCCATTAATTTTAGAAAAGTTCTTTATTTTAAGATTCATTCAATACATCCTTTTATTAATTTCAATGAATAAATAGTCTTTATTATATAATTCTATAAATATGTTAGGTTAAAATAAATAATAAACTTATCTAAAATCAAAAAAATAAAGAATCTGCTAATAAAAAAAGAAAATGAAAAATAGAAGAATAACTAAATAAAAAAGAAAAAGTTTTGATCAAACTTTTTCTAAAAGTTTGTCTAAAACTCAATGAAATACCTTACGACAGTGAATACACCAAGGGCCAAACTTATTGTAAACCCTACGAAACCAAGTACTGGCATTTCATAGAATCTAGGCCCTACATCAATCAGCATTACAAGTGAAGAACCGATTAAAAGTGCAGCAATAATGATTGCAAGAGAAAGTTGGTTTGCTATTTCACTAATATGCTTTACTTCAATATTTACAGTCACTTCCCCTTCTTCAACCTTATATATTGTTTTTGAAATAAGGCTTGGCAATGCTCTAAGGACATGTTCAAAGGCAAAAAAGCTGTTTTTTGCATTGCTTGCCATTTTTAAAGGATTGTATCTTTGAACCATAAGCTTTCGAGCAAATGGCTTAAGAAGTGCTACGACATCAATATCAGGGTCTAATCTTAGACCTGTATTTTCAACCATTGACAATCCCCTGGCCATTAAAACAAACTCATTCGGCAATCTTACATCGAATTTTTGCATTAAGAAAAGCAAGTCTTCAATAATACCATTGAAACGACTAAGCTCTACACCATAATACTTTGCAAACAAATCATTAAGATCGCTTTTTAAAATATTGATGTCTGTTTTCTCATTTAGAATGTCCATACGGATCAACTGATTTATGAGCCCATCAATATTACGGTCTGAGAAATAAATCATCAATTCAGCCAAATCTTGCCTGAAATCCTCATCAAGAGATCCCATCATTCCAAAATCAATATAACATATCGCATTGTCCTCTGTTACAAAGATATTGCCTGGATGTGGGTCTGCATGGAAAAAACCATCAAGGAATAGCTGTTGGAAATAGGAACGGACAATCCTATCTGCAATAAGTATCTTATTGTATTTTGAATCATTTCCTGCAATGACTTCAGATAATTTGATACTATCCACATATTCCATAGTTAAAACTTTTTCTGTAGAGTAATCCGGATATGTGGTAGGAACAATTATCTTATCATTATAAATGAAATTATCATTCAAATGTCTGATATTCATTAATTCATTATCAAAATCCATCTCCTTATGAATTGACTTGTCAAATTCATGAAGAACAGCTGGAAGATTGAGATGCTTGAGACTAGTATTGAACCTATCGGATTCATTTGCAATGAATTTCATTATGCTTAAATCAGTTTCTACAATCTCAGCAACATTAGGTTTTTGAACCTTTACAGCCACTCTTTCACCAGTAGGTAATTTAGCCTCGTGTACTTGAGCAATTGAAGCGGTTGCAAGAGCGGTCTTTGAAAATTCTGCAAAAAGGCCCTCTATATTTCCTCCAAGCTCTGTTTCAATCATTTCCTTAATATCTTCATAGCCAACTGGAGGATTATCATCATGCAGTTGTGAAAGCTCTTCACTAATTCTTTCACCAACTAAATCTGGCCTTGAAGCAAGCAATTGACCAAATTTAATGAATGTTGTTCCAAGCTCTTGAAGCATTAATCTTAATCTTTCTGGAAAGTCTTCCTTCAATAATTCCTTATTATCAGCATCACTTCTAAATGGACTTATCTTATTACGAGTAGTTTGACCTAAAAACTTATCAAAATCGTATTTCCTAAAGACTTTTATAATCTCATCAAAACGTGATAATGTTCTTCTTTGCATTATTACCACCTTTTAAATTAGATGCATGTTATTTATTATTTGTTTATTACGAAATGTTTTTTTTAATTGAACTTTAAGTTCTATAATATTATGAATATATTTGACTAAAATTATAATTAAATTTATCTAAAAATACTAAAAAAGATAAAAAAATTATTAAAAATTATTAAAAAAAATAAAATTACTTGAAAAATAAAAAATTGTTATTTCACTAAATCAAGAGTAAGTTGATCTCTTTTTCCATCGAAATATTTTTCCAATACTAAAGGGAATACATCATTGTCACTGACCAATTCAAATAAGGTCATGGAACTTCTTAATTTTTTGCTATCTATATGGCCAAATATCTCTACAGGGTCATTGGTTTCCAATTTCAATAATTCATTAGATATGTTGATTAGATTATTTGCCAAATATTCATTTTCCATATATTCCCTTGCTTCATCCAAACCATCAATGCCATAATATTTAGCTGTAGAGCTCCTGCCTAAACCTTTGACTTGGGGAAATATATACCACATATAATGATTTCTTTTCTTACCATTGCTGATTTCCCTAAAAGCTATATCATAATCTTCTTTTTGTGCATCTATAAACCTTTCAACACTAATATTATACCCCCCATTTATTTGTTGAGATTCCATTTGAAAATGAATAGAAAAAAAAATAAAAAAAATGAAAAAAGAAAAAAGAAAAAAGAAAAAATAATAGAAAAGAACTTGAATTATACAAACTTATTCTCAAATTCTATTAATACATCCAAAAGATCATCAGATAACCTATTAATTGATTTTGAGTGAATATCATTTGGAACTTCCCAGAATGCAGATGCAATTCCTCCTGCAATAGCAGCCATTGTATCTGCATCTCCACCTAAGGAAATGCAATTTCTAATTGTATCCTCATAATCCTTAGCTTCTAAAAAGCAGATGATAGATTCTGGAACAGACCCTTGACATGATACATCAAACTTATAGTAAGGCCTTATTTCATCAACTGTCCTACTTAAATCATAATCATATCTTATTTCTATATGGTCTCTGATTTCTTCCTTTGAGGATCCAAGTTTTGCCAAATAGATAGCATCTGCAGTGGCTAATGCCCCCTTGATTCCTTCCGGATGATTATGGGTTACTTCCGCGGAAATCCTTGCCAACTTTTGAACTTCCTCCAAGGAGTCTCCAACCCATGCAACAGGAGAAACCCTCATTGCTGAACCGTTCCCCCAACTCTTATAAGGCTCTGGATTTTCAGTCCTCAACCAATTGTTGAACATTCTGCCATATCCTCCTTTAGGATACCTGTGTCCAAAGACTTGCAGTTGCTTAACCAATTCCTCTTTTGAATTTTTATCATTGAGTAGCCATTGAGCTACAGCAAGTGTCATGATTGAATCATCTGTAAATGAAGAATTTTTTTTAAAAAGAGAGAATTCCTTAGTCTTGATAGGATGGAACTCATAAACGGAACCTATAATATCTCCTGCGATTGCACCAATAATTCCTTTCATATTTTACCCCCATATTATTATATACTATAATTATGAACTCCGTTACTTATAAAAATATCTAATAAGTATAAAAAAAGATTCAAAAGTACCAAAAGTATCAAAAAAGTATCAAAAATAATATAATCCAAAAAGCAATTTTTATAAAGCTCATTATAAATAGTATTTATAAGAAGGTGGAAAGATGAAAACTATTGTAATTAATGCAGATCCTAAAATCAAACAGGAAATCGGAAAACTACTGAAATCCGCTGCTGAAGGTGCGGAATCTGTAGGCAGTGAAGTTGAATACTTTGATTTGTACAAAATTGATATGAAAGGTTGCATGCTTTGTTCAATATGTAAAAAGAAAAATAAGGAAAGCTTCAAATGTTACTGGAGAGACGATTTGTCACCTATAATTGAAAAGATATTGGATGCAGACACTCTTTTAATAGGTTCCCAAATCTTCTTCAACGAGCCAACAAGCCATTACAGAGCTTTACTTGAAAGACTCATATACTGTATCGTTTCATATGACAGAAATTATTATTACAAAGGTAAAGTCAATGTAGGCATCTTCTATAGTGTAATCTCTCCAAAGGAACATTTTGAAAAATCAGTTCGACCTTCTCTTAAGTCAACAGAAGATTTATTTAAAATGTTAAATGGAAAAGTAAAGGTTTACGCATCATATAAAGGCTTGAGAAGTCAAAGAAAATCTGATGATCAAATCAAAGAAAAGGAAAAAGAATTTGAAATTGATTTAAAAAATGCATTTGAAATAGGTGCTGAATTAAGTAAAAACAATGAGGAATGAGTTAAAAAAAGTAAAAAATATTAAATCAAATAAAAATAAAAAAAAAAGTTTTACATGAAAAGCAATGAACTTTTCATGAAATTAAAATTTAAAAGATCTTAAAAGCAATTATCTAATTACTTCTACGATTACACCAAGCTTTTCAGATTGCAAGATATCAACTTTCTTACCGCTTGCACCTACAATCTCCTTTTTCATCTTTAGGAAATCTTCAGTGATTACACCATCAGCAATAGCTATTTCACCATTTTCAGCTAATTGTTTAGCTATTTCATCAGGAGCAGTTGATTTGATGAATCCTATAACTTGACCAGCATTCTTCTTAAAGGTTGGTCCAATCTTACTCATGTCCGGTTCAATTTCAATGACCTTCTCATGAACTTCAGGTTTACCTGTGGTAACTTGGAAGTTTTGGATTTTTAAAGTACCTTTAATGTCATCTGCAAAGTATTCAAATACATCTTTCAAGTCTTCTGTCTTTTCATTCAAGTAAACAGTTGCACTTTCCACATCTGCATTCAATGGGATTTTGGAAGCGGATTTGAATCTTCTAACCTCACCAATGAGTTCAATAGCTAAGTCCCCATCCTCTTCCACTTGAGTGGAATCTAATTTAGGATCGATTTCAGGCCAAAGCTCATTGTGAATGCTTCCTTCATGGCCAAAGTATTGGTAAACCTCTTCTGCGAAGAATGGTGCAATTGGAGCGAGCAATTTCAAAGTGTCTTCAATTACAGTTCTAAGAGTGTATTTAGCTGCAATTCTAGACTCTTCACTAATATCATCATTGTATAATCTGTATTTTACCGCTTCAATGTATTCATCACAGAAATCATGCCATACGAACTGTTCAATTGTATTGACAGCAATGCTGTAATTATAATCATAAAATGCTTCATCTACAATCTTATTGACTTTATTGAGCTTTGCAAAGATCCATGTATCCATTGGATTCAAGTTTGCTTTAATAGCCTCAATATCTCCACTTAAAGCCTTTTCAGACTCTTCATCAAAGATGTGCATACTAATGAATCTGAATGCATTCCAGAATTTTCTAATGAATTTATAACCATGCTTGATGTTTTTCCAATCAAATGCAACATCAGAACCAGGTACACTGTTAGCAGCCCATAATCTTAAAGGATCTGCGCCATATTCTGAAATAACCTCTTCAGGGCCAGTTACGTTTCCACGGGATTTACTCATTTTGTAACCGTCTTCACCGAATACCATACCATTGATTACAATGTCATCAAATGGCTTTTGACCGGTTAATGCTAAACAACGGAGAGTTGTATAGAAAGCCCAAGTCCTAATGATATCGTGTCCTTGTGGACGAATGCTTGATGGGAAAATCTCTTCCCAACCAGGATTTGGCCAGTCTGCAACAGACAATGGTGAAATGGAACTGTCCATCCAGGTATCCAATACGTCCTCTTCTGGTATGAACTCATTGCAACCGCATTCACAAGGTTCAAGTGGCTTGTCAATTGTTGGATCAATAGGCAATTGCTCCTCTTTTGGCAAGATTACCTTGCCACAGTCCTTACAGTACCATACAGGAATAGGGGTTGCAAATAATCTTTGTCTGGAAATGCACCAATCCCATTCCATGGAATCTGCCCAATTCAATAAACGGCTTTCCATATGTTCTGGAACCCAACGCATTTCATTTGAAGCCTTTTTACTTTCATCAATCATTTTTGTTACAGCTACAAACCATTGCTTTTTAACCAAAATCTCGATAGGAGTCTTACATCTCCAGCATTGGCCTACATTTTGGTCAACTTCTTCCTGCTTGGTTAGGTAACCTTCAGCTTTCAAGTCTTCTATGGTTTGCTTTTTAGCATCAGGAAGTTCCATACCTTCGTATCTTCCTGCAGCTTCAGTGAGTATTCCTTGTTCAGAAATAGCTTCAATGACATCCAAGTCATATTTGTTTACCCAAGCAACGTCAGTCTTATCCCCAAAAGTACAAATCATTACTGCACCAGTACCGTATTCCATATCTACTTCTTCATCGGCAATGATCTTTACCTTTTGACCGGATAAAGGAACTTCCACATACTTGCCTAATAATGAGTTGTATCTTTCATCATCTGGGTGAACCACTACTGCTACACAAGCAGACATAAGCTCAGGACGAGTGGTAGCAATCAATACGCCAGGAACGCTTGCATCAGCCTTATCTGGGAAATCAGCATATCTTACATAGGAATTTCCTTCCACATTTGCAAGGACTTCATCAGGAACATCTGCAGGTGGGAAGTTCACATAGTTCAAGAATGTGGTGTTGTCACTGTATTCAACTTCTGCAAAAGCAATAGCTGTTTCACATCTTGGACACCAGTTTACAGGGTGAATTCCTTGATAGATCAATCCTTGATCATACATTTTTAAAAATGATAATTGGGTTCTTTTTCTGTATTCTGGAGTCATGGTAATGTATTCCCTACTCCAATCCTGTGAGAAACCAACAGAACGCATTTGTCCTCTCATAACTTCAATGTTGTGTGTTGTGAGTTCAGTACACATATCTCTGAACTCTGCTCTTGTAACATCATTCTTTTTAATGTTATGGGTTTCTTCAACTTTTACTTCAGTAGGGAGACCATGACAGTCCCAACCTTGTGGGAACAATACATCCATACCTTTTTCTCTTCTGTATCTTGCATTGAAGTCCATATAAGCCCAGTTAAGGATGTGGCCCATATGGAGCAATCCAGTTGGATATGGTGGTGGAGTATCTATAATGTATCTTGGTCTGGTTCCATCACCAATAAATTTATAAACTTCATCATCTTCCCATTTTTTCTGCCATTTTTCTTCGTTTTTATGGTCATAATCTTTAGGAATTTCTTTATTTGTCAAAATATTCCTCCAAATAGAATGAATAATAAAAATAATTAAATAAAAATGTAATCTTCGAAACTTCAATTTCAAAATAAAACATTCTAATTTAATATTTATTAAAAGTATTTATTAAATATTGTTGTAAATTATAAGAATTTTATAAATTCGGAAATAATTTTTAATTTTAATCTTAAAAACAATAATTATATAATAAATAATAGACAAAAAGAAACATAGTATATAACTAACTTTCAAAAATTAATATTAAAGAGGTGACAAAATGCAACTATTATGGTTTTATGTAGCTATTGTACTTGCTATAAGTGATGAAGTTCATAGCAGACTTGTTTGGGACTATGTAAGAGACTTCTACATAATATTTGGTGGTGTAGTTAGCAGTTCATTAGACTCTGTAATGGAAGCATGGATTGTTCATGAAGCATTAGAAGCACTATTCCATTTTATTTTCGTGTCTTGTGTATTTTTCTCATTGAAAGTGGGATTTTTAGCAGCATTAATACATTTCTTATTGGATGTAAGTCATTCAATTGCAATTAGACATATGCCATGGTTACCTCATAGAGCATTACACTTTGTTTTTGAATCTTTATTCTTTATAGCCGTATTCGGATTATAAGGAATAATTTCTATTTTTAATTGATTCTGAGATAACTCTATGATTGATTGGAAATAGCTTAATTAAATTAAAATTTAAATTAAACTTAAAAATTAACTTAAATAATACTTATAAAATTTTATAAAGAGATTAGGAGATAATATGCCTGTAATTACATTTAAATATCAAGATTTAAAGGATTTAGGTATTGATATGGAAAAAGATGAGCTTATCGATACCTTACCTATGATGGCAAGTGATATTGAAGATTATGATGATGAGGAAATTAAAGTAGAATTCTTCCCAAATCGTCCAGATAACTTATCTGTTGAAGGAGTGGCAAGATCATTTAAAGGATTCTTAGGAATGGAAACCGGACTTCCAAAATATGAGATTGAACCATCCGGAGAGAAAGTTTATGTAAGTCCAGAAGTTGCAGAAATCAGACCTTACATCAGATTCGCAAGGATAGAAGGAGTTGACTTCACAGGAGATAAGATCAAATACATCATGGACTTCCAGGAAAACCTTCACTGGGTAATTGGAAGAGACCGTAAGAAAGTGGCAATTGGTGTCCATAACGCCGATGTCATAAGCGGACCATACAAGTACATTGCAACTCCAAAAGACGAAAATGCATTTGTTCCTCTTGAAATGGATGAGGAAATGACTCCTGATGAAATATTGAAAGATCATGCAAAAGGAGAAAAATATGCTCATTTGATTGATAAGTTCGACAAGTATCCTCTCATTATTGATAAGGATGAACAGGTATTGTCAATGCCTCCAATCATCAATGGAGAATTAACCAAGCTTAAGGAAGACACAACAAACATCATTGTTGATGTAACTGGAACTGATGAAAGAGCGGTTGAACAATCCTTAAACATTCTCTGTGCATCATTTGCTGAAGTTGGAGGAAAAGTGAAATCCATGGAAGTGATTTATGAAGATGAAACTATCATCTGCCCTGATTTCACTCCAAAAGTAAGAAATGTTCACGTTGATTTAACCAATGAATTGATTGGCGGAACCGATTTAACTGCTGAAGACATTAAAGGATTACTTGAAAAGGCAAGATTTGATGCTAAGATAATCAATGACAACGAATTGGAAGTGCTTATTCCACCTTACAGGGTTGACATATTGCACGAAGTGGATATTGTTGAAAACATTACCATCCAATACCATATCAATGCAGTTGAAGCAAAATTACCTGACATCGTTACTGTAGCAAGTGAAGATAACTGGTTTAAAGGTGAAAAGACCATTAGAGAAGTAATGGTAGGTTTAGGCTTCCAAGAAGTAATGAGCTTAATGTTAACCAGTGAAGAAAGCCAATACGAAAAGATGAATCAGGAAGAGATTGACCATGTTCAAGTCTCCAAACCAATTACCATTAGCGGAACCATGATCAGAACCAGTCTTCTCAATAGCTTAATGGAATTCTTGGAAGACAACAAGCATGAAGACCTTCCACAAAAGATCTTTGAAATCGGTGATGTCTTATACATGGATGAGAAATCCGCTAACAAGACAAGACAAGTTAAAAAATTAGCAGGTATGATTTGTCACAGCTCTGCAAACTTCACTGAAATAAAATCAACCGTTTCCAGCGTGCTTTCCAATTTAGGATACAGCATGGAAATCAGTGATTCAAAGAACACTACTTTTATTCCAGGAAGAGTGGCTGATGTCAGTGGTGAATCTAAAAGCGGTAAAATAACTGGATTCTTTGGTGAAATAGCTCCTGAAGTTATTAGAAACTTTGAATTGGAATATCCAGTTATAGCATTTGAAATTGAATTCCTCTAAATGAATTCAATTTATTTTTTCTTTTTTTACTTAATTTATTTACTTATTCTTTACTATTCTATTTTTTATTGCAATTCATTTTTAATCTATTTTTAACAATTATTATCTATCTTTTCTCTTTATGAGCAGTTATTATTGTATAGCTTGAAGCATTTACAGTGATTATAATCCCATCAACATTTACATAATAATTCTTTCCTTTTTTCTCGATTACTGCATTATCCTGCTTTATCTTATCTATGCAGTAAGATACAATATCATCTACATCAACTTCAATGTTCCTTTTAATTCTATCTACACCCATTTCAGTTGTATGTACCTTATCAAGATTCCTTAAGAGTTCCATAATCATTCACCTATAAAAGTTAAATCAACTGTTCTATTATTTCTAGGACCATCCAATTCAACGAAGAATATTGATTGCCAAGTTCCAAGATCCAATCTGCCATCCACTATTGGAATGGTTTCAGATGAACCTAAGAGAAATGCTCTTATATGTGATGCTGCATTATTGTCAATGAAATCATGTTTATAATTGTCCTTTTCCTTGACTATGTCTTTTAATGCCTTTTCAAAATCCAATAAAAGCCCTTTTTCATTTTCATTTACACGAATGGAACTTGTAGAATGCTTTGTAAATATGTTAACGATACCATTATCCATTTTATTTTGCTTATTAATCTCATTTAAAGTGGCTACAACATCTCTTGTAATATCCATTATCTGAAAATTAGAACTTGAACTGACCTTTAATGATTTGCTTATTACAACCATTTAATCACCATCATAATTATATTTGAATTTAAATTAAAAAAAGTTACTTATAACATTGTTAAAAACCCTTTTCACAAAACTTTTATAAATGCGGAAAATAAAGAGTTAATTAAGCAAAAGATTAAAAAAATTTATGGTTTATAATACTATCTTTACCAAGTTTTTAAGAGAGTGAATAAGATGTCATTTACAGCATATATTTTGGATGTAATATCTGATACTATTTATCCGGCTAGAATTACAATAGAAGACGGTTTATTTAAAGAAGTGACCCCGATTACAGTTTCTGAAAAAGAAATTATCAATGTTGATGTAAAAGGATTAATGCTTCCAGGATTCATTGATTGCCATATTCATATTGAGAGCAGTATGGTTACACCTGCACAATTTGCTAAAATTGCAGTTCGTCATGGTACTACTGCTGTTGTTTGCGACCCTCATGAAATAGCCAATGTTTTGGGAATTGAAGGGATTGAAGCAATGATTGAAAATGCAGAGCAAGTTCCTTTTAATTTTTATTTCACTGCACCTTCCTGTGTGCCTGCCACTGCCTTTGAGACTTCAGGGGCTGTTTTGGATTCATCAGATATAGAATACTTGCTTAAAAAGGATGAGATTGTGGCATTAGGGGAAATGATGAATTTCCCCGGTGTAATCAATGGGGATGAGGAGGTTCATAGAAAATTGGCATTGGCAAGAGAATATGGAAAGCCAATAGATGGTCATGCACCTTTGGTCACTCGTGAAGATCTGGACAAATACCTTGCTGGAGGCATCAGTACAGACCATGAATGCAGCAATGTGATAGAGGCTCTTGAAAAGAAGCTAAAGGGTATGAAGATCATGGTTCGTGACGGCTCATCTGCCATGGATATGGAGGGTCTTTTTGATATAGATGAAGGCGCTCAGTCCATTGATTTTTCAGGACCGATGGAACTTCTTTTCAGAGACATATTTGAGAAAAAAGTTTATTCTCCTCTCTTTGATTT
>JAEEGH010023974.1_pt1 | contig 12361 bp, 10 predicted proteins | sample 9134181 | NCBI WGS metagenome assembly JAEEGH01 (sample SAMN16246544, study PRJNA631951) | gut metagenome | biome: gut microbiome; feature: rumen; material: DP-attached | host: Bos | place: Iran: Karaj | collected 2018-10
CTTGGAATGTGCCCCGAAAAGCACAAGACAGCACGAGTGTCAACAGACTCCATGGCAAATTGTGTTACCTTTGCATTGTCGGAAGTGACCAGGCGGTTGGGCCCAAGAAAGGGTAGCCCTTACTCCGGGAAACCAGGCACCTTTCTGCCGGAAAGGTACTACCTTTCTCGGAGTTTGCAGCCACCTTTCTCCCGCTTACTTCACCCCGACACGCGATAGTTTATTAATTTTCAATTTTCAATCTTCAATTTTCAATTCTAAAAAATGGCTCGTTCAAACATTCCCATGACGATCAACCTTCGTCAGAACACCAACGATGACTCCACCGCCTACGGCAAGTACTTCGCCGAAGTGGAGCGTAAGGAACCTATTAACTTGAAGGGCTTCTGCCGGCACATGACCGAACACGGCAAGATCGCCAGCTACCAGATGTGTGAGCTGGTCGTCAAGCAGGTGGTCGAGTGTCTCAAGGAGCTCATCACCCAGGGTCAGCCCGTGAAGATCGACGGTCTCGGCACGTTCTATCCCTCGGTCGACGGCGGCAAGCTCGGCAAGGCCAACATCACCGACGCCATCGCCGGCGGTCCGGCTGCCATGATCAACGGCATCTACCTGAACTTCCAGCCCGAGAACACCAAGGGTGAGAAGCTCACCTCGAAGGCCCTGAAGGACGACTGTATCTTCGAGTGGGGCTACGTCATCAAGTCGATGAAAAAGACGATCGGGGGCAAGGAGCGCCGTTATCAGGAGAAGATTCCCATCTCAACCTATGGCATCGCTGTCGCCCAGGGTGATGCTCCCGCCGGTGGCGGTGATTAAGCCTTAACCTCTGAGAGGTCGTGAGCTCTGGGGCCGGGACTGTGCTATGGCACCTCTGGCAGCCGCTGCGCGCTGCAACAAGTCCACATCACCGCCATCAAGCCAGTCTGATCAACTCACACCTCTTTTCTCTCGCTCTCTGATTTTATGTCACACAGAAATTCACAGAAAATTACATCATTATGAAACTCTTTAAGAAAGACATCCCCGTCAAGAAGATCCTTCAGATCATCGTCACCGTCATCACCACGATCCTCGGTACCAACATCATCCAATCCTGCATGAACATTTAATATGTTCTTATGTTCTTCTGTCTAAACTGTAAAAAATATGAGAAGAATCGATTTAATTGTCCTCCACTGCACGGCCTCGCGGCCGAACCAGCACATCTCCATGGAGCAGCTCCACAAGATGCACCAGGCCCGTGGCTGGAAGTGCTGCGGCTACCACTACTACATCACCCGCGACGGCCAGCTCTTCCAGAGCCGTCCCGAGGAGATGGTCGGGGCCCATGCCCGCCACTACAACGCCCACTCCATCGGCATCTGCTATGAGGGCGGCCTCGACGAGAAGGGCCGTGCCGACGACACCCGGACACCAGCCCAGAAGCTCACTCTCTACACGCTGCTTGTCTCGTTGAAACAGGACTATCCCGATGCTGAGATTGTCGGCCATCGCGACCTCCCCAACGTCCACAAGGATTGCCCTTGCTTCGATGCCCGTACGGCGTATTCGAGCCTTTAAATCAGATTATAGGAGCCCAACCGGCTCCTATTTTTAAGTCAGGCTGCATTGGCTTAGAAGATGGTAAGGATTTGTTGGAGGATATCAAAAATAGTCTGGTCGGTGAATAATAGTTTCAGAAAAGTAGAAGGAATTTGAAAGAAATGTGTATCTTTGCACACTGATATAAAAACTGAGCAGGATATGACAAAGATTGTTTTAGTGACAGGTGCCAACAAGGGCATCGGATTTGGAATTGCCAAGTACCTCGGAAAGAGTGGCTGGCAAGTGATTGTTGGAGCACGCGATGAGGGACGTGCCGTGAAGGCTATAGATGAGTTGCGGTCGGCTGGTGTTGACGTATTAGGCTGGGTGAGTATCGAACTGCGCGACCTGGCTAGTATCGAGCAGGCCGCGAAAGAGATCGGCGGGAAATATCCGGAGTTGTCGCTTTTAGTGAATAATGCCGGCATTCCTGGAGACATGAGTGCAGACAGCCTGCATACAGAACTCAGTGACATAAGGGAAACCCTCGACGTGAACTTCATCGGCACCTTCGCCCTTACCAAGGCCTTGATGCCGTTGCTCAGCAGGAACGGGGGGCGTATCGTGAATGTGACTGTTCCCTCAGAGATCAGTCCCTATTGGCATCCCTTGGCATACGTAGCCAGCAAGGCTGCACAGAATGCAATGATGGGAGTGATGGCTATTGAGTTTCAGCAGAGCAACACACCACTGGAGGTGTTCTCTGTACACCCGGGCCCCACCACCACCGATCTGAACGGCAATATGGCTCTCCCCGGTTTCCACGACATTGAGACCGTAGGCCGGAAGATGGCTGAACTTATTAATGACGGCCAGAGCCATCAGGGCGAGTTTATCGAGCTCTACCCGATTGTAAAGGAAGACTAAATATAGAATTCAGACGGATCTATCAACCCCGCACGGAGCGCGTATTTCACCGCTTCGTGCGCTGTGTTGATGCCCAGTTTGCGGAAGATGTTCTTGCGGTGGGTCGTGATGGTGTGGATGCTCGAGAATCGCTCGGCGGCAATCTCCTTCGTTGTCTTACCCAGGGCAATGGCCTTCACAATCTCCGTCTCCGTTTGCGTCAGGATGCTGGGAAGCTCCTCTTCCTGTTGCTGGGTGATGATTGTCTCCAATGCCCGCTGGCTGAGGTAACGGTTGTGTTGGCCGACTGCCTGCAAGGCCTCACGTATCTCGCTCATCGGACCGTCTTTGAACACCACGCTGAACTGGTGAGAGGAGTACACCACGCGACGTATGAACTGGGGTGTCAGTTCATCGCTGATGAGTATCCATTCCGACAGACTGAAACGCTCGGCTACAATCAGCAGCTGGTCTTCGTCTGCAAAATCAAACAGCGTATAGTCTAAGAACACGACCGAATCCTCGTGCTCCTTGAGCAATTGTATCAGTCCTGCCTTATCTACAGCGCGATAGACCGCATGATCCTCGTCGCGTTTCAACAGGCTCTGAATCGCAAAACCAGTCAGCTCCTGATTGTCTGCAATAATATAATTTTTCATAAGTGTCGGTTTTGTGGGTGCGAAGGTACGAATTTTAAGGTAATCTGCCAAATCTATTGAAAGGTTTGACAGATTACCCTATAAAAACGATTGTCGTAATCAAATCTTATCGAGAGCCTGTGACAGATCGTCGATGATGTCGTCTATGTGCTCTGTGCCGATGCTCAGACGGACGGTCGATGGTGTGATGTGCTGCTCGGCCAGTTCCTCAGGTGAGAGCTGTGAATGGGTGGTGGTGTAGGGATGGATTACCAGACTCTTCACGTCGGCCACATTAGCCAGCAGTGAGAATATCTGCAAGGCATCGATGAACTTCCAGGCTTCTTCCTGACCACCTTTGATTTCGAAGGTGAAGATCGAGGCTCCACCGTTGGGGAAGTACTTCTGATAGAGCTTGTGGTCGTGATGACTCTCGAGGGCCGGATGGTTCACCTTGGCCACCTTTGGATGGTTGGCGAGGAAATCGACCACCTTCAGGGCGTTCTCCACATGGCGCTCCACACGCAGGCTTAAGGTCTCTACGCCTTGTAGCAGGATGAACGCGTTGAAGGGCGAGATGGCAGCACCAGTATCGCGCAGGATGACGGCACGGATGCGGGTGACGTAGGCAGCAGCACCTACAGCGTCGGCAAATACGATGCCGTGATAGCTGGGATCGGGCTTGGCGAGCGTGGGGAACTTGTCGTTCTGTTTCCAGTCGAACTTGCCACCATCCACGATGACACCACCAAGGCTTGAACCGTGACCACCGAGGAACTTCGTTGCGGAGTGCACCACAATGTCAGCTCCGTGCTCCAGCGGACGAATGAGATATGGAGTTCCAAACGTATTATCTACGATGAACGGAATACCGTGTTTGTGAGCCACAGCAGCCACACCTTCGAGGTCGAGCACATCACTATTCGGGTTGCCGAAAGTCTCGGCATATACTACCTTTGTGTTGGGCTTGATGGCAGCTTCAAGGGCATCGAGGTCGTTCACATTAATAATCGTATTCGTGATACCCTGTGTAGCCAGCGTGTGGGTAATGAGGTTGTATGAACCACCATAGAGGTTGTCGGCAGCTACGATATGGTCACCATTCTGCACAATGTTCTGCAGCGCATAGGTGATAGCTGCGGCACCAGAGGCGACGGCCAGTCCAGCCACGCCACCCTCAAGAGCTGCGACACGATCCTCGAACACTCCCTGGGTGGAGTTGGTCAGACGGCCGTAGATATTACCTGCATCACGGAGACCGAAACGATCGGCAGCGTGCTGGGAATTGTGGAACACATACGACGTGGTCTGGTAGATGGGCACGGCGCGAGCGTCGGTTGCGGGGTCAGCCTGTTCCTGGCCTACATGAAGTTGTAAAGTCTCAAACTTGTAATTCTTCTTACTCATAATCTTATCCTTTCTTTTATATGTTAATAACTGGGTGCAAAGGTACGAAGTTTGGAAATATCTTCCAAATTTCTTGCATAATTCAGAAATAATACCTAAATTTGCAGCCAATAAAGAAAATCTTTCCAATATCGGCGCTTTTGAGCCCATCAAACAGAATAAAACTCCAAATTATGGCAGAAATCTTAGACGAAACAGACCTGCAGATAATGAAAACGCTGCAAAAAAACGCGAAATTGACCACGAAAGAGCTGGCCGATGCGGTACATTTGACCCCTACCCCTGTTTTTGAACGTCAAAAACGGTTGGAAAAGAAAGGCTATATCAAGAAGTACGTCGCCATACTCGATCCGGAGAAACTGGACCAGGGCCTGTTGGTGTTTTGTAAGGTGAAGTTGAAGCAGATCAACCACGAGATTGCTGACTCGTTTGTGAGGCGTATCCAGAGAATCCCTGAAGTGACGGAGTGCTACAACACATCGGGCTCTTATGACTACTTATTAAAGGTTCGCGCACGTGATATGAAACAGTATCAGGAGTTCGTGCTTAACAAACTTGGTGAGATAGAGAGTCTGGCATCTATTGAGAGTACCTTTGTGATGAGTGAAGTGAAGCAGAATTACGGAATCAACATTTAAAAATTAAACAGTATGAATGTAAAAGACAAAATGCGTGTCGGTATTATCGGCACAGGGTGGATAGCCGAGAAGGCAGCCATCACACTGAATGGGATGGACAACTGCGAGGCCTTGGCCGTCGGATCGCGTTCACAGGAAAAGGCTGTGGCTTTTGCCTCGAAATGGGGAATCGCAAAGGCTCATGGCTCATATAGAGAGCTGATCGACGACCCCGACGTGGACTTGGTTTATGTGGGTACTCCTCACTCTCATCATTTCGATGTGACGAAAGAGGCTTTGCTGGCGGGTAAACCATGCCTTGTGGAGAAGGCGTTTATGGCTAACTATCGGCAGGCAAAAGAGATCGTTGACTTGGCCCACGATCGGAAAGTGTTCCTGGCAGAGGCTATCTGGACACGCTATCAGCCTGTTGTGGGAATGGTGCGTCAGCTCATGAAAGATGGTCGTATCGGAGAGCCTCGACTGCTGACAGCAACCCTCGGCTACTCGATGGGCGAGAAGCCTCGTATCATGAGGCCTGACCTCTGCGGCGGGGCCCTGCTCGATCTCGGTGTCTATGCGCTCAACTTCGTGAGGATGTTCTTTCCTGCCGATATCGTCAGCATGGAGAGCCAGTGCGTGAAGTCGGATACGGGTATGGACTTGACAAACGCCATCAGTATGGTGCTTAGCGACGGTATGCTTTGCAATCTGCAGTCGAGTGCGGCCTGTGTGGGTGACAATATTGGAGTGATAGCAGGTACCGAGGGCAATCTTATCATCGACAACATCAACAATCCGCAACAGATAACAGTAAACGGTCCAGATCATACTTATATTGAGACAATTCATGTTCCGAAGCAGGTGACTGGCTACGAATACCAGTTCGCAGCTTGTCGTCAGGCTCTCATCGACGGGCTGTTGGAGCCTCGTGAAATGCCCCATGCAGAGACCCTTTATGTCATGCAGCTGATGGATGGCCTGCGACGGAAGTGGGGCGTTCGTTATCCGATGGACGAGGATTGACGCAACGCATTGCGGTAGGATTCTGATATATTAGTGTTGGCTATTGCGCATAATATTTTTACCTTTGCGCAACCAACACAAATACATCATAGATTAGTTAGAAAGATTGCGCCACCTGCTTGTGAAAGTTGGTGGTTTTTTGAATTCTGAAGGCGCAACGCGTTGCGTATTGATTACAAACTCTGTTGCGTAATAATTTTGAAGCATTGTTGTATTTTTGTATGGTTTAAACGACATTCGGCAGATGAAGAGAATTTCACAACGTGATATCGCAAAAATGCTCGGGATTAATGTTTCTACGGTCTCACGAGCATTGAGAGGTTTGGAGGGCGTGAGCCCTGAACTCCGTCAGCAGATAGAAAGTTTTGCGGTAGAGAACGGCTATCGCCCGAACCCGTTTGCCGTGAGTCTTCGTTTTGATACGACGAGAACCATAGGCATTGTCGTTCCTGACGTGTCATTCAGCCATTATGCCCATATCGTCAAGCGCATAGAGGCAGAGGCCAGAAACAATGGCTATATGTGCATCATCACCGATTCCGACGATAAGCCTGAGACGGAGTCCTACTGCCTTGAACTGTTGGAGAACATGCATGTGGAGGGCATCATCATTTGTCCTACTCAGAATACGACAGACTTCAGCCATCTGTTGCGTCTGAAGAAAGCTAACATGCCGGTTGTGCTTTTTGACCGTGCCCCGGATATCGACATCTCATCGGTCATCATCAATGATGCCGCCTCGGCCTTTCAAGCTACCAACAGCCTTATCGACGACGGAGCCCGCCGTATAGCCTTTCTCGGAGGTTCAAACCTAATGAAGCAGACCGCTGACCGCAAGCACGGTTATCTGCAGGCGCTGCGTGAGCGAGGCATCCCCATCCGTACCGAGCTTGTCAAGTGCCACAACATCAGTTTCAATTCAGGTCTTTCTGACACTTTGGAGCTGCTTAGCCTGCCCGAACCGCCTGATGCCATCATCGCGTCTCATGGACTGTTGGCCATCTCTGCTCTTCAGGCTGTTACCAGCCAACGACTGAAAATACCTGAAGAACTGGCCATCATAGGGTATCTGAGCGACTGGGTGTCGGAGATGTGTCACCCCCGCATATCGTTCGTTCGTCAGAATCTCCGGGAGATAGGCATCAAGGCGTTCCGTCTGCTCATCGATCAGATCAACGGCGATGACAGTATCCAGCATGTAGTAGTCAATGCCCGGCTGGAACTGAGAGACAGTACCAAGAAGAAATGAGAGATTGAGAAATTGATATAATGAAAAAGGTTATTACGTTTTTTGCATTAAGTCTGGCCATAGTTGCCAAAGGACAGGATGTCTTACAACTGAACGAACTTGAGTATTTCGAGCGTCAGGGGGTGAATGTCCTGGTGTTCAGTAATAGTTTTAACGGTGGGTTCAACGATGAGAAGAACTCGGGAATCGAGATCATCCATCACGGGGTGCGAACGGTGCAAGGTGGTGCCGTCCGCCTTAACAATACCCCCGAGCAGTGGGACTTGGTGCCGAAGATGACAGACCGTAAGGTGGACCGTGCGAACGGTTCCATAGAGGTCACAATGCGTTACGATGACTACGACTTCAACAGCCGTGTAGTGGTGACGGCCAAAGGCAAGGCTGTGGAAATGGCAGTTTGGCTCGACAAGCCTGTGCCAGAGAAGCTGGCTGGTGAAGCAGGATTCAACATCGAGTTCCTGCCGTCGCAGTATTGGCTGAAGACATTCACGATGGATGGACGCCTGGGGCGCTTGCCGCGCTATGCCACAAGTCAGACCATCACTCGTCCAAACAGCGAGAAACTCCGCCAGTTCAAGGGCTTCAAGACCTACGACGACCGCGGAACAGAACGATTCATCGATCCGCTGCCCATTGAGACAGGTTACAGCCTGAGCATGGCCACCGACGATCCTTTGCGTCTCGTCACCATCACGAGCGATGTCGAGCTGAAACTCTACGACGGACGGATGCTGGCACAGAACGGCTGGTTCGTTCTGCGTAGCGTACTGCCTGCCGGGAAGACCGGCAAGGTCATCACCTGGATTGTTGAACCCCATGCCGTCCCTGGCTGGATACGTGAGCCGAACATCGGTTTCTCACAAATTGGCTATACCCCTGAGCAGCCGAAGGTGGCAGTCATCGAACTCGATAAGAAAGACCAGCCTCAGGCTACAGCTTCTCTGATGCGGATCAAACCCGATGGAACAGCGGAGAAGGCCTTTGAGGGGGCAGTCCAGTCGTGGGGCCCTTATTTTAAATATAATTATGTGAAATTTGACTTTTCGGCAGTCAAGACGCCGGGTGTCTACTATATCCAATATGGACAGACAAAGACTAACGACTTCCTCATCGACGAGCATGTCTATGACAAGATCACTGATGCCACTACCGATGTGTGGGTGCCTATCCACATGAACCACATGTATGTGAACGAAGGCTATCGCACCTGGCATGGTGAGCCCTTCAAAGAAGGCTATCTTCAGGCACCAGAGAGCGATCATTTTGACTTGCACCGCCAAGGGGCATCGACAGATACAAAGTATCAGCCTCTGGAACTCATTCCCGGACTGAACATCGGCGGATTCTTTGATGCAGGAGACTTCGACATCGAAACAGGCTCGAATATCAACGTTGTGCAGAACTTTATCCGTACCTGGGAACTCTTCAAACCACAGCGTGACGAGACCTTCGTCAGCCAAAAGCAGCGCTATGTAGACCTTCACCGTCCTGACGGAATACCCGATATCCTCCAATTCATAGAGCATGGTACGCTGAATCTTGTTGCACAGGCAGAGCAGATCGGACACATGGCCTCGACACTCTCAAACAGTATTCTCGACAACTACCACCATCTCGGTGATGCTGCGTCGATTACCGACGGTCTGCACTATGATCCGTCGCTGAACCCCTACGAGATAAGTGCCGATGGAAAGCGAAGCGGTACGCCCGACGACATGTGGGCATTCACCACCCGCAGTCCGCAGCTCGACCTCCGGGCTGCCACGATGTTTGCTGCCGCCAGTCATGCCCTCAAGGGCTACAACGATGATCTCGCCGAACGAGCCCTCACCCAGTCGAAACGGCTCATGAAAGAGGCAACGGATATCATTGCCCAGCGTACGGCGGCCAGAAACCGGCAGATGGAGGACTTCTCCTGGTTAGACGGATCGGAGAATAACCGAATGGATAGCCAACTCGACAAGAAACGCCAGAAGCTGATGGAACGCAGCCGGAAGAACCGTGAGCAGTTAGGCGATATGGCTACCAATTTGCAACTCTATGGAGCCACTCAAGAGCAGCAGTATCTTTCGAATTTCGAAAAACAGATTTGGGATGCCTTGGAACTGAATTTGGCAGGCAATATGCAGACGGCCCTCGATGCCGTCCCCTATTTGGATGAGGCCTTCAAGCAGAAGCTGCGTCCCTATGTGGAAAAGTATGAGCAGTATATCAAAGGATTTGATACGAATAACCCCTATGGCGTACCCATCGGACTGGGTAACTGGGCAGGTGTGAATATGGTGCTTAACTTCGGCATCACTGTGAACTACGCCCACATATACTTCCACGATATTGTCGGCAAGGATGAGGTCTACCGTGTGGCCAACTGGCTATATGGCTGCCACCCTTACCACAACTATTCGTTCGTGGCCGTTGTGGGTGCCGCACGTCCGAAGCAGGTGTTCTACGGCAACAACCGTGCCGACTTCTCTTTCATCCCGGGTAATGTGGCGCCAGGACTGCTCTTCCGTAAGCCGGATCATTTTGAGAACTACGATGACTGGCCCTTCCTTTGGGGACAAAACGAAGGCACTATCGCAGGTAATACCCAGTACATCATCTTTGGATCTTCGCTGAAGAAAATAGTAGGAGAGTAGAAGCCCATGACCGCCATAGAGAAGATCCGCACATCGTTTTCCATCCGCCTTTCATTGTGGGTGGTGGGTTTCGTGTTGGTCATCTTGGGCTTGGTCATCTCACTTTTGGTAAGTTTCTCGGAGGAGGTCATTCGTGACGAGACCATTGATACGACGTTGCAGGCGCTGGAGAATTCGGCATTGCGTATAGATAACACGTTGCGACAGTCAGAGATGACGGCGCGACTGGAAAAGCAGCGATTGCGAGTGAACCGTTCGCGAATAGAGCGACTCATCGAGGAAAACAACTCTCTCCAGTTGCTACAGGAGTCGCTACCCAACGCACAGCTCTTTGTGACACGACGGGACAGCAGTCAGCTGGCCACTTTCATCACGGGAGACGAAAGCGGTTACCGACAGATGGTACACGAAGGCCGTGAAATGTATATCTTCTTGCAGCCCATAGCTCAGAGACAGTACTGTCTTGCCGCAGTATGTCCAGCTGAGGACATCTACGATAAGTATTCGCATATGCATCATGTGTTTCTAATCTGGGGTATTGGCGGTGTGTTAGTGTTAATTCTTGTGCTCTATATCGTCATTGCCAGCCATCTGCGTCCGCTGCACCTGTTGGCCGATGCTGCGCAGAGCATTGCCAAAGGAAACCTGGATACATCGATCCCGGATTCTCACTCAGAGCATGAATCAGGCCGTCTGCAGTCGAGCCTAAAGAAGATGCAGAAGGCATTGCGTGATTACATGAGCGAGATGCAGCAGAAACAGGCGACACTAAGCACACAGAATGCAGAATTGCAGGCTGCCTATGGTGAGGCACAGGCTTATGAGGAGAAGAAGGCAAAGTTCTTGCATGACATGACAGAGCGCATGGCGGCACCTGTCGAACAGGTGTGCCGCAGTACCGATGCCATCTGCCAAAACTGTACACAACTCTCGAAGGCCGACATGACAGCCTTGCAAGCCGACATTATGCACGGCACAGTGGCAATAACCGAACTGCTTGACCAACTTATCAAGACCCCCGCTGACGCATGAAACAAATCCTACGATATATCCAACAGCGACTCTCGCTCCGTCTTGGCCTTGTCATCGTACTGATCATTACAGCCGTCTTTACGCTGCTCTTTGGCTTATTCTTCTATGGAAGCAAGCGCTACATCCAGCGTGCAGCCATCGAGCGCGCTTCACAATTGCTCGACAATACGGCAGAGCGCATCAATGGCATCATGGACGAGACAGAGACGGTAACCAACTTCATGGCCCAGACCACACCGCGACATCTGGTGCCCGACTCGTTGCTCGTCTTTACGCACCGTACTGTGGCCGAGAATGCGTTCTTGACGGGCTTTGCCATTTCCATGGAGCCAGACTTCTTTCCTGAGATGGGGCGCTACTACTCTGCTTACTCGCTACGACGCAGACCGAACGATGGCGACAGCATTGCCGTCGACAGTATCACCACTGTTCGCGAGGGACCGTTCGAGTATTTTGATGCCGTGTGGTACAAGACACCGCGCACCCTCGGCACAAGTTGTTGGGTGGATGCCTTCGATGACTATAACGAGGGTACACTTTCGTCGCCTGATATTATGACCTCCTATTGTTGTCCGATGCGCGATGCCGACGGCCGTTATATCGGTTCCATCACTGCCAGTCTCACCTTGAAGTGGCTCTCAGAAGCCGTCACGGCCATTCCTGCCTATCCCAACTCTTCTGCCATTATGATTGGGCGCACTGGTACCTATCTGGTACACCCCGACACAGCGAAACTCTTCCGTGAGAATATCTTTAGCGATGCTGCCCCCGAGGCGCAAGCCAATATCAATGCGCTGGGTAAGGCCATGCTCGCCGGACGAAGCGGCATGACCCAGACTGTCGTCGACGGCCACGATGCCTTCATCTTCTATCGTCCACTGCAGCGCACTGGTTGGAGCATCGCCATCGTCTGTCCCGAGAGTGATGTCTATGCCCGCTACAACCGTCTGCTTGTCATCGTGTGGGTCGTTATTGCCGTTGGACTTGTGTTGCTCATGCTCTTCTGTTATCAGACTGTGCGTCGCGCCGTCCAGCCTCTGAAACAGTTGGATGAGCAGGCGAAGCGTATTGCCGAAGGACAGTTCGATGAGCCGCTGCCCGAGAGCCCCCGTCGCGATAGCGTGGGCCGACTGACTAACAGTTTCATCCGCATGCAGCAGTCGCTCGCCGAGAGTGTCGCCTCTATCCAGCGCGTCAATGCCGAGTTGCAGCAACAGAACGATGAGTTGTCTCGTGCCTATCAGCTCAAGTTGGAGACTAATCGCCGGAAAACCGCTTTTATTCAGGATATGTATCACGAGATCCGTACCCCTCTTAACA
>JAEEGH010023976.1_pt1 | contig 12360 bp, 7 predicted proteins | sample 9134181 | NCBI WGS metagenome assembly JAEEGH01 (sample SAMN16246544, study PRJNA631951) | gut metagenome | biome: gut microbiome; feature: rumen; material: DP-attached | host: Bos | place: Iran: Karaj | collected 2018-10
CGAAAAGTTGGCCTTGCAGTATGCAGGAGGAGACAACAGGGCATTTGATGAGTTATTAGCTCGCAATCAAAAAAAGCTCTACGATTACATTCTGTTCGTGGTCCGCGACCCCGAGCAAGCTAACGACGTGTTCCAAGAGACGTTTGTCAAGGCCATCACCAGATTGCAGGAGGGTAAGTACACCGACTCCGGCAAGTTCGCGTTCTGGCTGACGCGTATTGCCCATAACGTCATCATGGACACCTATCGTCAACAAAAGAATGTTCATGTCATAGAACCGACCATCGACAACGACCTGAGCAAGCTGAGGAATAATGACGTGATGGACCTCAATCGCGAGAACGAGTTTGTCAACGCCCAGATTCTTCGCGACGTGCGCCATATCATGGACTCGCTGCCCGCTCCGCAACGCGAAGTGGTGTATATGCGCTACTATCAGGAAATGTCGTTCAAGGAGATTGCCGAGACCACTGGTGTCAGCATCAACACATCTCTTGGCCGTATGCGCTATGCCATCATCAACATGCGCCGCATGGCCAAGCAACACGAAATCCAGCTAAGCATGGAACTCTAGAACATCTAGAGCATCTAGAATATCTAGATTATCTAGAGCGCCCTCAGTTCGCTGATGGTCTGCTCAGGCGTGGGGCTATGGAACACATAGCTTCCTGCCACTAGTACGTCCACACCGGCCTTAACCAGTCGTGGGGCCGTCTCGTGCTGTACGCCACCGTCCACCTCTATCAGTGCCTTCGAACCGCTCTCGTCTATGAGTTTACGCAGTCGCTGTGCCTTCTGAATGGTGTTCTCAATGAACTTCTGTCCGCCGAAACCGGGATTGACGCTCATCAGCAACACCATATCGACGTCGCAGATGATATCTTCCAACAATGACACGGGCGACGCAGGATTCAGCGTCACACCAGCCTTCATGCCAGCCTGATGAATCTCCTGCACGGTACGGTGCAGATGGGTACACGCCTCCACATGCACGTTCATCATCATCGCGCCCAACTTGGCTGTCTGTTGGATGTACTGCTCTGGGTGGACAATCATGTAGTGAACGTCAAGGGGTTTCTTGCACTTCTTGGCCACAGCCTCAAGCACAGGGAATCCGAAGGAGATGTTGGGTACGAACACGCCATCCATCACATCCAGATGAAGCCAATCGGCCTCACTGCGGTTAATCATTTCCAGTTCGCTGTCCAGATGCAGGAAGTCAGCTGCAAGGAGCGACGGTGAAACCATTGTAGCCATGATTCACTTGTTTTTTTGAATTACACATACGCGCAAACTGCTTCAGGAACAGAATGGTGGCGGGGTTTGGCATAAATTCGTCTTGAGTAAAATGCTGCATAGGCAAAATCGTTTTTGGGGGTTATTTCTACTATTAAAACGCAACATTTTCTCATTTATTATATAAAACCGAAAAATTATTTTATCTTGTACGATTCCACGTCTTTCATGCCGTTCAGAAAGTCGCGCGCCAGCATGCGTTTTTTGCCTGCCAACTGCAACTCCACTATCTCCAACAATTCATCCTGTGCCGAGATACACAGCGACTTTCCCTCGATGCTAATCGTGCCTGCTCCCCTACCCTGCTTACCAGTCTTGCGCGTCTTCCACACCTTCAGCACCGTCTCTTTGCCGTCGGCAGCGACCAGCGTCGTCCACGCTCCAGGCACGGGACTCAGTCCGCGCACGAAGTCGTACACCTGCTTGGCACTTTTCGTCCAGTCTATCTCGCAGGTTTCCTTGAAGATTTTGGGAGCAGACTTAATGGGCAAGCCATCAAGCACATTGTCTTGCGCCACTGTTTCGGGATGGCCGTCTGCCGCGATGATGGCGGCCAGCGTTTCCAGACACAGTTCGGCACCCAGATGCATCAGTCCGTCGTATACATACTCTACGTCGGCATCGTCAGGAATGGCAAACGGTTTCTTCATGATGATACGCCCCGTGTCGATGTCGTGATCCAGGAAGAATGTCGTCACACCCGTTTCCGTCTCGCCATTGATGACGGCCCAGTTGATGGGCGCTGCACCGCGATATTGGGGCAGCAGGGCCGCATGGACGTTAAACGTGCCGTACTCTGGCATGGCCCACACCACTTCCGGTAACATCCTAAACGCCACGACCACCTGCAGGTTAGCCCGGTACGACCGGAGCTGTTCCACAAACGCAGGGTCCTTCATCTTCTCTGGTTGCAACACGGGTAAGCCGTGCGCCACAGCATACTGCTTCACCTGTGACGGCTGCATCTCCGTCTGGTGACGGCCCACGGGTTTATCGGGCTGTGTCACCACTGCCACCACGTTATACTCGTTCTCCACCAGCGCCTGCAGCGTCTCCACCGCAAACTCCGGCGTACCCATAAACACAATTCTCAAGTCTGTCTTCTTCATTGTCCTTCTCGATTAATGCTGCAAAGATAGTGCAAACCGAGCGAAATACAAAGAAAAAATGCATTTTTCTTTTATTTCCGAGGTGAAGCCTATCTTGACTATGGTCAAAGATACAATTTTTTTTCCAATTCTCCCATACTTTATCCCTAAAAAGGATTTAAAAAAGTGGCTGATGTTTGGTCAGTTCACTTTTTTTCTGTACCTTTGCGGCATGATGATAGAACTAAAACGTATTACTATCCTTGCAGTATGTCTGCTGACAATGGGAATGGAGATGAGTGCGCAGGACGGAATGGACCGTTTGGCGCGGGAAGTGATTGATGACATGACGCCGGGCTGGAATCTGGGGAATACGCTGGAAGCTGTGGCCACGTGGAGGGGAGTCGACTTTCTGAACAACAAGGGCGGCCTCGGTGCCGAGACCGACTGGCAGGGAACGAAGACCACGCAACAGGTGATAGACTACGTGAAGAGTCTGGGTTTCCGGAGCGTTCGCATTCCGTGTGCATGGGCTTACGGCCACATCAGCAATGCGGCGACATACGAGATTGACGCTACGTGGATGGCACGTGTGAAAGAGATAGTGGACTACTGCATACGAGACGGTCTGTATGTGGTGTTGAACGACCATTGGGATGGCGGATGGCTGGAGAACCACATTGCAGATTCGGACGCGGCGACCATTGCGAAGAACAAGGAAGTGCTGACGGCACTGTGGACGCAGATAGCAACGGCCTTCAAGGACTACGACGAGCACCTGTTGTTTGCGGGACTGAACGAGCCGAACGCGGAGAATCAGGCTGCGACAAACAACCTGATACAGTATAACCAGACGTTTGTGGATGCCGTTCGCGCTACAGGCGGCAACAACGGGAAGCGCGTGCTGGTGGTGCAGGGACCGTCGACGAACATCGAATATACGTGTAAGTTTATGACGGGCAAGATGCCGACGGATGTCGTCGAAGGTAAACTGGCCATCGAGGTACACTACTATAACCCCTGGAATTTCTGGGGCATGGAGAAGGACGAGTCGTGGGGCAACGTCTTTTATTATTGGGGCAAGGGCAATCACCTGAGCGGTTCAAAACATAACCCCACATACGGTGAGGAAAGCGATATGAAAAAGCAATTGCAGATGATGAAGACAAACTTCGTAGACATGGGTTATCCCGTGGTCATCGGCGAGTTCGGTGCCAACTGGCGTGACCTGTCGTCGCTGCCCAAAGAGAGTCAGGAGAAGCACAACGCCAGCATCAAGACCCACTATCGCGAACTGCATCGGCTGTGTAAGGATCTGGGCGGTATGGTGCCGATGGCGTGGGACACAAACTTCCTCAGCCAGGAGGGTACGAAGGGTTGTATGACCATCATTGACCGCCAAAACCTACAGGTCTTCGGCACGTATGCAATGGATGGTATCAACGAGGTATATCCACGTCCGTCGGAGTCGTCGCTAAACCCTAAGGTCGTCCCCTCCCGTCAGCAGGAGGGGACGTTCTACACCCTGCAGGGCATGCGCACCGAAGGAGAGCCGACGGCGAAGGGCATTTACATTGTACAAGGAAGGAAACTGGTAAGATAAGGCTTAGCGTATTCGATAACCAATGCCGAGCATCAGATTGTTCGTGTAATTGTAGTTGTAGAGGCAATAACCGATATTCAGGAAGAAATGGCGGGTGACGTCGACCTTCATGGCCAGCGTCTCGTAGAACGTGGAAAATCCGCCGACATAATGGCCAATGCCACAGCTGGCACGGAACACGGGAACGTTCAGTTCGGCACGGGCCTGCAGACCAACTGCCGCCTGTCGCGACCATCGCGGCTGTTCGTATTCGAACTGTCCGTCGCCATCGACGTCGGTCGTCGTCAGGTTGACACTATGGTCGTAAACGGCATCAATGGAAGGACCTATGGCAAAGGAACGGTTCAGAAGGTACATCGGACTGACCTGAAATCCGGCAACGCCAAAGGTGGCAGGCAGGGCGAGGCTTTTCTTCTTCCAGCCGCCATAGAGCACGACGTCCGTCACCCAGCGCTTGTCAGGACGGTCGGCCGTAAACAGCGAGGCGCGGCTGATGTTTTCGTCGCGACCGAAATAGCACGCTGCCGAGAGGCGGACACCCATAGCATGAAGACTTTCGTTAGGCATGCGCAGGTTGGCATTGGAATAATGGGTGTAGCCGTAGCCCAAATTCAGGTCGACGTGACGTCCTACCATGAAACGCAGGAAGACGTCGGCACCGATATAGACGTTGACAGGCGAGCCCAGCACGTGGTTGTCCTCGTTGGTCACTGCATCGTAGGCTTTCCACCCGAAGGAAGCACCAAGATTGAGTTCGTAGTTCAGCGACACGTTGCGCGAGAGATTAACGATGGGTGCACCCTGTACGATGTAAGCCATCAGAGGCGTGCCCAGTTGGCGGTTGATGGCTAGCACGCCGAGACCTACGCCATGATAGGCACCGATGCGTTCGGGATTGCCGGACTGCTGGACGGTGTATTTCAGGCGCATGAGCATGGAGCTCTCAATTTTCTCTCCCTCCGGATTGGCTCCCCGCAAATAGCTGTTGGACTGTATCACCATGCTGGGTACGACGTCGGCCTCCACACGATGTACGAACGTCGTATCGGCCCATGCGGACAGGGAGCCCGTCAGCACGAAACTGATGAATAGCAGCGTGCGCAGTCGGAGGGTTATTTTGTCGAAAAAATGTCGCCTTTGTTTCATTTTCGGCGCAAAGGTAGCACAAATCGAGGGAAATACCAAAGGAAAACTCGTTTTTCTTTGGTTCTTTGCTCACTTATTCGTACCTTTTCGCTTCGCGAGAAGTTACTACCGTTCGACAATAAAAACAAAAAAAATCGTTTTTTGTTTTGTATTGTGCTCACTTATTCGTAACTTTGCCGAATGAATACAAAAACAAGAAGAACAATGAAGAAACTACTAATGACATTGACCCTGATGGCGCTGACGGCTGCGACGAGCCACGCCGCACAGGTGGTTGTAGAGACAAAGAACACGTCGCTGGTATTGGACGTAGAGAAGGGCCGACAGCCCCAGTATGCGTATTACGGACTGCGATTGGATGCGCAGGAATTGCAGCATCTGCAGACTCCCCGCGACGGACGGATGGACGCCTATCCCGTGTATGGCATGAACTGTCCCGCCGAGGCCGCACTGGCCATGAAGCACGGCGACGGCAACATGTCGACGGCAGTGGTCTGCGACAGTTGGGAACAGGCGAACGGCACGGTGAGCATCACGATGAAGGACCCCGTGTATGGCACGGTGGTGAAACTGAACTACAAAGCCTACGCGGCCGAGGACATCATCGAGATGTGGTCGGAGGTGACCAACACCGAGAAGCAGCCGGTGACGCTGACAACATTTGCCTCAGCTATGGTTCCCATCCGCAGGGGCGACGTATGGATGTCGAGCTTCTACGGTTCGTGGGCCAACGAGGCACGGCTGGTGGAGGAACCGCTGACGGCCGGACAGAAGCAGATAGTGAACAAGGACGGCACGCGCAACGCGCATACGAGCCACGCGGAGGTGATGTTCTCGCTGGACGGCAAGGCACAGGAGAACGCAGGACAGGTCATCGGTGCCGCACTGTGCTATGCGGGCAACTACCGTTTGAAGGTGGTCACCGACGACACAGAGTATCACTATTTCTTTGCGGGCATCAACGAGGACAATTCCGAATATCACCTGAAGAAGGGCGAGACATTCGTAACGCCGAAGCTGGCGCTGTCGTTCTCGGACAAAGGACTCTCTGGCGTGTCGCGCAATTTTCATAAATGGGGCCGTAACTATATGCTCGCCAACGGCAACAAGGAACGCAAGATCCTGCTGAACTCGTGGGAGGGCGTCTATTTCGACATCAACCAAAAGGGCATGGACCAGATGATGCACGACATCGCATCGATGGGCGGCGAACTGTTTGTGATGGACGACGGATGGTTTGGCGACAAGTATCCGCGCAAGGTGGACAATTCCAGTCTGGGTGACTGGGTGGTGGACAAGAACAAACTGCCCGAAGGCATCGAAGGCCTGTTGCGCGACGCCAAGAAGAACGGCGTGAAGTTCGGCATCTGGATTGAGCCCGAGATGGCCAATACGACCAGTGAACTGTACGAGGCTCACCCCGACTGGATTGTGAAGGCTCCGAAGCGCGAGCCCGTGCTGGGACGTGGCGGCACGCAGGTGGTGCTCGATATGGCAAATCCCAAGGTGCAGGACTTCGTGTTTAACGTGGTGGACGAGCTCATGACGAAATATCCCGAGATAGACTATATCAAGTGGGATGCCAACATGCCGATTATGAATCATGGTTCGCAGTATCTGACTATGAACGACCAGAGCCACCTATACATCGAATTTCATCGCGGACTGGAGAAGGTGTGCCAGCGTGTACGTGCGAAATATCCTGAACTGACTATTCAGGCGTGTGGCTCGGGTGGCGGACGTGCCAACTGGGGAATACTACCCTACTTCGACGAGTTCTGGGTTTCGGACAATACCGACGCCCTGCAGCGCATCTACATGCAGTGGGGAACGAGCTATTTCTTCCCTGCCATCGCAATGGCCTCGCATATTTCCGCAACGCCCAACCATACCGTATTCCGCACGACATCGCTGAAATACCGCATTGATGTGGCCATGAGCGGACGTCTGGGCATGGAGATTCAACCCAAGAACATGACTGATGACGAGAAGGCACTGTGCCGCAAGGCCATCAGCGAATACAAGGAGATCCGCCCCATCGTGCAGTTCGGTAACATCTACCGTCTGGTGTCGCCCTACGACCGCAAGGGTGTGGCGTCGCTGATGTATGTCACTGATCAGCAGGACAAGGCCGTGTTCTATTGGTGGAAGACGGAGTCGTTCCAGAACGAACACCTTCCACGTGTACGGATGGCCGGTCTCGATGCTAATAAATATTATAAGGTACGCGAGCTGAACCGCATCGACCTGAAGCCGATGGATTGTGAGGGTAAGAGTTACAGCGGTGCCTACCTGATGAATCACGGACTGGAGATGCCGTATCGCAACGAAACGGAATGGGCGAAGAAAAACGACTGGTCAAGCAGAGTACTGCTTCTCGAGACCTTTTAGCCTACATCCGCGAAGGTCGCGAGATGACGCAGGGTGAGAAACTCAGGCTGATCATCAACCTGAGTATTCCTTCTATTCTCGCACAGATCTCCGCAACAGTCATGTTCTTCATCGATGCCTCGATGGTGGGCCACTTAGGCGCTAAAGCCTCAGCAGCCATCGGACTCGTCGAAACCACAGGATGGCTCTTGGGCGGACTGGCATCGGCAGCGAATATGGGATTCTCGGTGCAGGTAGCGCACGCCATCGGAGCCAACGACATCAAGCGCGCCCAGCGTGTATTGCGCCAGTCACTGGTGTGTTGTGCCATTTACGCCATTGTCATGATGCTCATCGCCGAAGCCATCAGCATTCCCCTGCCCTACTGGTTGGGCGGTTCGGAGGAGATAGCCCACGACGCAACGCTCTATTTCGCTATCTTCTGTGCGGCAGGCATTTTCTTCCAGATGGAAGGTCTGGCAGGCTCTATGCTAAAGTGTTCGGGCAACATGAAGATTCCGTCGATGCTCAACATCCTGATGTGTGTGATGGACGTCGTATTCAACTATGCGTTCATCTATCTGTTAGGCATGGGCGTGGCGGGTGCAGCCATCGGCACGGGAGTAGCCATGTTTATCACGGCCTTGCTGATGATGTACTTCCTGCTGTACCGTTCGGACATGTTGGGCATTCTAAGGAAAAGCGAGCGGGAAGAGGTCAGAGGTAAGAGGTTGCCGCTGTCGTGGGACAAGTTCAAACCGCAGGCCGACGTCGTAGGCAACGCATTCAAAATTGGTGCGCCTATGGGACTGCAACACATGCTCATGGGGTCGGCACAGGTTGTCAGCACACTGATTGTCGCACCGCTGGGCACTATCGCCATCGCCGCACACTCGCTGGCCATCACCGTCGAAAGCCTCTGCTACATGCCGGGCTTTGGCATTGCCGAGGCTGCTACAACGCTGGTCGGACAGAGTTTTGGCGCGGGCAAGAAACTGCTCACGCGACAGTTTGCCCGCATGTCGGTGACACTGGGGATGGGTGTGATGACACTGATGGGATTGTTTATGTATGTGTTTGCAGCAGAACTGATGGCCATCATGACACCCGTCGACGAAATCATTGCCTTGGGTACACAGTGTCTGCGCATTGAGGCCTTCGTGGAACCATTGTTTGCTGCGTCCATCGTTTGTAACGGTGTGTTCGTCGGTGCTGGCGACACGCTGAAACCCGCTATCATGAGCCTTGGCTCCATGTGGGGCGTGCGACTGACGCTCGCCGCCCTGCTGGCAGTGACCTATGGTCTGCCAGGTGTGTGGACAGCGATGGCTATCGAACTGACCTTCCGTGGCATGATGTTCCTCGTCCGACTGTTCCACGGAGGATGGATGCGGAAAATGATATAAAAAAAAGGATTCATCGCTGAATCCTTCTTTCTCCTAACAATCTTTCTACTTAAGGACTTTAGTTGTTATAGTCTTTCCGTTTGCCATTCGCTCCACGCGGATGTTTACGCCTTTTTGCGGCTCTTCCAACCTGCGTCCGTCTAGCGAGTAGTATTCTGTGGCGACAATGGCCGTTGTGCAGACGGTATCTATTCCCGTCACAGGTTTGTTATAGGCGGGATAGTATTCTTCAAAGTTGCTCTCGCCATCTGCATAACCTGCCTTCATGATGTCCTCAACCAGCGAATTAGCAAAGACCTCCAGATTAGTGTACCAACCTTTTTCGTCAATCGTCTTCTTCATGCCGTCGGCCTTGTTCTCAGGATCCAGACCGTTGGCAATCTCCCACGCGTCAGGGATGCCGTCGCCATCGGTGTCGTAATCAGATGGATGCTGACCCGTAGGGAACGTATCCTCAGTATAACCATTAACATCAGATACCAAATCGATGCGTCCCTTCTTCTTCGTTACGCTGCCTGTATAGGTGGCCGTGCCGGTGCGGGCTTCCTCGAAATAACGTGCATCCACATCATCGGCATACAACGATGCACCACTGAGTGCCGTTACCTTGTCGAAAGCCGTGGCAGCAACGTGGGTAGTAATTTCTCCAATGGGTGCGGGCTCGTCCAAACGGATACGCACACAGTCTGTACCTGCAGAATTCTTCTTGTACGTCACGTTTTCACCATTGTAATGGTTGGGGTCCGGACTCCAACGCTCACCGTCAATAAGATAAGTACCGTCGTCGTATTTGATGTTAGACCAACCATTGAAATTGGCGGTGTTGTTCATCTGATTGCCATCAATGAAGTAGCGACTGGTCATCGTCCACAGGTTCGGATGACCGCTGGCATTACCACTGGCCCCGACCGTCACCTGAGTCACGCGATTGGTAGAAGCAGCGGGACCGGTCTTATAATAGTTGTTCACGATGTTGATTTGTCCACCGCCAGGACCTCCATAGCAGCCATCACCACAATTATAAATAACACAATTGCGGAAATCGACGTTCTCAGCCTGTACTGTATTCTCCCATTTGTATTCGTTGTACAATTTGTTGCTGGTGTAACCCGTCCATTCGTAGCGTGCACCGTTGAAACGCGGCGAACGGTTGGCCACATGGGCAATAAGATTATGGTGGAAGGATGCCAGTTTGCCGCCCCAGATACCGCCATAGCCATGTTCACCCTTACCATGACCCGCGTTTACAAGGCTTTCAGCAATGGTACACCACTGCATGGTGAAATTGTTGTTGTCGTAGAACGAAGCCACTTCGTCGATGCTCCATGAGAAAGAGCAGTGATCGAGGATGATACCCGTCTTGTTACGCTGCCAAATGGCGTCCGCACCGTCATCAATACTCTTTTCCTGACCACGACGACTACGGATGAATCGGATGATATTATTCGCACCTGGCTGAATAGTAAAGTAACGCAGGGTGATGCCTGGATAGGGAGCTGTCTGTCCGAGAATAGTTACATTGTCCTTAATACTGATGTTCGATGTCAAGGGGATGACGCCAGCCACGTCGAACACCACGATGCGGTTAGCCTTGCTCACAGCATCGCGAAACGACCCCGTGCCAGTGTTCTTCAAGTTTGTTACGTGGTAAACTGTTCCCTCACGTCCACCACTAACATAGCGACCGTGTCCCTCTGCACCAGGGAATGCCGGGGCACCCGTCTGGGCCCCCGACATCACTGTTGTCAACGCTGCAATCAACGTTAGAAAACACTTTTTTAGTAGAATCATTAGTAGTTGTTTTGAATTCGTTGGCAAAGTTACGCATTATTCCCGGAAAACGGAGCGGGAATTGATAAAAATCAAGCGAAAACGTTTACGTCTAGCTCTTTACTTCTTTTTAACGTCAAGTGAGTAATCGGAATCCGTGTCGTAGCCGAGCATTTCCATTTCGAGGGAAGCCCAGATGAATGGTCCCACGCCCTTCGCGTCGTTGTAGCGGATAGGTTCAGAGAGGTAGTACGCGTAGCTGCCGTCACGACGACGGTTCTCTTTGACACTGCCCTTCGGATTGATTTTCTTCATAGCGGCAATGACCTCAGGCGTCTCAGCTGGGCCGAGACCAGCAACACTACAACACTCGGTGAGCGAAATGGTTTTATCAGGATGTACCTTAATAAACTTATTGATAATACCCTTATAAGCCTTGATACCGGCGTCGCGATATTTCTCACCGACATAGCCCTTGCGGTAGGCTTTCAACAACGCGTACGTGAACATGGCGGAGCACGTGCTTTCGAGATAATTCCCTTCGCGACTGGGGCTGTCCATTACTTGATACCACACACCGCTGTCCTTGTCCTGCCATTTCAGGATGGCGTCGAAGTCGCTCTTGAGCAGGTCGATGACCTCCGAACGGCGGGCGTAGTCCTCGGGCAGGGCGTCAAGCACTTCGATGAGTGCCATCGTATACCAACCCTGCGCACGGCCCCAGCAGTGTTGCGACAAACCTGTCTCCTTGTCTGCCCAGAAGGTCTTGCGCGTCTCATCGTAGGCATGTCGGTTCAAACCCGTCTTGGGGTCGAGGGTACGCTGATAGGTGATTTTCAGCTGGTTCACTGCATCATCATAGATACTGGTGACAGGGTTGCCCTTGGTACGTTTGCCCTTGGGTGCTTTTTCAGTAATCGGAGCCGTGAGACAACGGAATGGCAGCCCCATGAAGATGCCATCGAGCCATACCTGATAGGCGTAAACAGCCTTGTGCCAGAACACGCGGTCGGCAACAGTACGCGGCTGATCCTGCAATTGTTTCATCATCAACTGCATGGCCTTCAGGTTCTTTGCCTCGGGCCAATTTTGATACATGCGTGTGACGAAATGGCCTGTGCGGATGTTGTCGAGATTGTAGTCGAGGATATTGAATCCGCGGATGTTGCCATCAGCGTAAATCATCGTGTCAGTATACTCCTGACAATACTTGCGGATAGCCTCACCACCGTAGCACAGATAGGTGTCGAGCATGCCTTCGAGCTCGATGCCCATGACATAGCTCCACTTGGGTTTCTGGGAGAAGTCGAGGAGGTAGCTCTTGGGGTTGCGTTTCATCTCGCTGTAGGTGAGCCACTCGCTGTAGTGCTGATAGGGGGCCTTGAGCAGCGCCATGGAACCATTGATGAACAGACGGTCGAAATTGACATTGCGGGTCTTGCCGCTCATGAAGTTACCGGCCTTGACACCATTGAAGTGACAGTTCTTGACGTTGATATCGTAAACGAAGGTGTCCTCGTCGAGACCGATGATCTGGACGCCGTACTTGGACTCCTGGCTGGTGACATTCTCCATATATACGTTGCGCACGATGGGGTAGTAGCCACGGCAGCAGATCTCATTGTGCTCGTAGTCGAGATTGATCTTGAGCACGCTCTCCTTACACTTGCCGACGGTGATG
>JAEEGH010023979.1_pt1 | contig 12359 bp, 13 predicted proteins | sample 9134181 | NCBI WGS metagenome assembly JAEEGH01 (sample SAMN16246544, study PRJNA631951) | gut metagenome | biome: gut microbiome; feature: rumen; material: DP-attached | host: Bos | place: Iran: Karaj | collected 2018-10
CGAAGGACTAAGTTAGGGAGAAAGGCAGATAGCTTACACAGTGGGCAACTTGATGTACCATTTGGCCAATATCGATTCTGTGAGCGAAGACTACCGAATGGGCAAACTGGCTGATGATGACCGTGAGTACTTGATGAAATACAAGTATGTGAACATCATGCTTGATGAGGTGGAAATGTATTTCCATCCTGACCTGCAAAGACGATTTTTGCATTATGTGAGGACGGCAATAAAAAATCTACAATTCGAGGCTATCAAAGGCATAAACGTGTTGGTCGTGACGCATTCTCCATTCGTCATCTCCGACTTGCCAAGGAAAAACATTCTCTTTTTGGGTGATGGTGAGGAATCGAGTGAAACTTTTTGCGCCAATATTCATGATATGCTGAATCAAAGTTTCTTTATGGATTATTCGGTTGGCGAAATAGCAAGAAAAGAAATCCAGCATATTATCTCGTTGCACGAACTGTTGAGGACTGGCGGGAACATGGTTGCTTTGAAAGAAGACCTTGAGAAGAATAAAGATAAGTATGACTACATCAGCAAGACTATTGCCGACGAGTATTTGCGGAAATCGGTAAAGACAATGCTAATAGAACTGTATTCAAAATTACTTGGCCGCAAGGCGGCGCTTGAAGAAGAAATCAAATTGGCCAAAGAAAGGCTGACGGCTCTTGAGGAGGAGAGAAACAGATATGATTAAAGTGGTTTATGGGCTTTCCAAGAGCATATTGAACAAGAGGTATCTGAGACTGTTTGACTTAGTTGATATGGACAAAGAGTGGCACCAGATTCGGAGCAAAATAGCAAAGATATATAGTGTGAGCGGTATCACCGCCTCTATCTCGGATATTTTGACGGCGGATTTTCCAAAACTTGTGGACATTTTTCAAACGTATCTGAAATGGAAAAGATTGCCGAAGAAAAGAAGAGAAGAAATTGTTGACCTGTTTGACTATAAGAAGTATCAACCGATGATAGCGGGCTTCTTCATGGAGCCTAAGAACAAGTTTGAGATACATGTGTGCCATTACTGTGGTACTGCTTATATCAATTCATATGGGATACTGAATGATTACAAAGACAAGTATTGCTTCATCAAAAAAGCCAGTCACGAGGAATTGAAGAAATTTATTCCATGCAACCTAAACGACAAAACTATTCAGAAGATTATTGATGAGAGAGGTTCTTTTTCTTCTCTGAATGATTTTGACAAAATGAGTTGCTGGCGTTCAGCGAAAAAAAGTGACTCTATAGAATTGCAGTCTGACAACCATTTTGACTTGGATCATGAGTTGGATAAAGGTAGTTGCCCGTTGCTAGCGTTGTCGCTTTACAACTTTGTACCCAGTTGCCCAGTGTGCAATGAAAAGTTGAAGCACTCGGAAACAATAGGTGACAAGACTGACAAAAACGAACTTATCAAGCTCAGCCCTACAAGCGATAGTTATGATTTTGATGGGAATGTGTCGTTTGGCATAACGCCAAGAAGGGCTTCTACGTACGGGTTCGTCAAGCACATGAAAAAGTATTCGATAGATATTACTTGTCATGACACCGCTTTTAAGAAAAGCGTGGATTTGTTCAGACTAAGACAACGATACAACTACCACAAAATATTTGCGCTTCGACTATTAGACCTGAAAGAGCGGTATTCTGTAGGGAGCATTAGTATGATAAGCAACCTATTGAGGGGTATGGCTGCCAAACCAGACCGTTATACGGAGCAGCAGATTTATGAGGATATCTTTGGAGAGGAGTATAGCAAGGTGGGGAACCGGTGCTTTGACAAATTGAGAAGTGATGTGCTGAAATAAAACAAGCAGGCCCCCTTGTTAGAAGACCTGCCTGTTGTCACGGTGTTTTATAGAAATCACTTTTTCTTGTCTCTTTCCACCACCGTGGTGCTCGGGTGCTTCTTGGCGTATTCCATAGAGACATACTGCCCAGTCTTTGCATCCCTTGCATGCTCAATGTACTTGGTCTTTGTCTTACCCATAATTATTTGTATGTAAAAGTTATGGCAATATTGCCAGTTGTGTGGTTAATGATTCAAGTGCCGTTTTAACTCGCTGCGCAAGTTTTGTTTCCAATAGCGAGTGTGAGGGATGCGTACAAAGTCTTTATCAGGTCGTTTGAGTATTTCTGAACGGCTCTTTTTGCTAAGCTCTTCCCAGTTGCCAAACAGGATGTAAACAGCATTTCCGTAGTCAACATTTTCGAAAGCGACAAGGTTGTCGGCAAATTTGGCTCCGAAGTATTTGCTGTTCATGCCAGTTCCAACAAAATACTCCAAAGGGTTTAGGGTAGAGATAAAATGTGCGCGGTCTGCGATGCGTTTTTCCTTTTCGGGAGTCATGGTTCTGATTTGCCCCTTTACCTTTTCGACAGCTCTTTCAAGTGTTCCTTTAGGAAAAATTTCCCACCCCAGGCTAGTAACTTTCAGATATTCGTCGAGGGTGGCATTGGCATCAAATACATGACTGTCGCGGTTGTTTTCTTGAAGCAGGTTGAGCGCAAAGAGTAAATCGTCATTAAAAGCAGGATGGTTGCGGTTCAACATAGTGTCAATGGCCACCTTCAATAAAACGACTTCTCCTTTTTGTTGCAAGATTTCAAGTGACAAGTTCCATTCGCGAGGTGCCACAAACTGCCTTTGGAAGACCTTCCTAGTCCATGAGTTCTCGTGAGTGCCTTTGGATGGGTCGCCAAAGTTGGGCGTTTCCCAATAGAAGGTTTTCAATACCTTGGGCCGGTTCTTGAATACGATTTCGTAACCATCGCGGTTTCTTTTTGAATAGGTTCCGTTGGATGCTGGTGGCAGGATGGTTGGACTTAGGTTTACGTTACCATCTTTAAGGCTGATGCCGAGATGACGATACTTGCCCTCAGCTATCTCAGCCAATGATACTTTCAAAGTGGCAGATACCACTACGTACGGCGATTTGATGCCGTTTAATTCTCTGTTGATGTAGTCGGGAATGCGTCTGAAATTCTTATTTTTATTCATATTACAAATAATTTATGTTTTTACCCATATACTAAAATCGTGACAACACAATAATCTGTCACGAAATTAGTAATAAAACGAACACTTGTTGAAAATGGACGGAGATCAAATGATAATGATGATAGCCCAGAACAAGGATAAAAACAGAGAGGAGGCCCGTAGGGTTTTCGAGTTGTTTTGTAGCAGCTATGAAAAAAAAGCGGCTCAAGAGGCTGTCATAATCTGTAGGAGGTATCAACGGCCCGAGCAATATGCTTTCGATATAGTTCAATGTGCATTTGAGAAAATATGGCTGTATCCCACTTTTGATAAGCAGAAAACGAATATAAAAGATATAGACCGGGCAATCATGCAATGGATTAGCAAGATACTGTATCATGAACTCATGTTGTTTTCAGAAAAAGGCAACTGTTCACATCCCGAGGCTGAGGATTTGCCACTCATTACTTCAACCGAAGCTTTTATTGAGAGCTATTTAGAGAATGATTACTTGTCGGAAGAGAGGTTTGAAGCTTTAAAGAACAGGTTGGATGAGGTTTTTGCAGGGTTGAGCGAGCAAGAGGTGACGGTATATCTGACCTATAAGTTATATTTGAAAATAAACGATAGAGTGCCAAGGAATGTACTCAAAAAGCTTAGGTCGCGCTATAATATTACGCAAGATGCAATCAAGCATTGCCATTTGCGTGTTGAACAAAAACTGAGAGGGTTATCATTATGAAAGAAAGTATCATTGACAGGCTATTATGCTCTATCGGCTATCTTCCGCCACGTAACGAAGAAGAGATGGTGGCCTTTGAGAATATCTATTCAAAGGTTGAAGTAGATGAGAACTTTCATGTGGATGTGGATGGCATTGTGAATGGTGGATGCCAATACAAGGCAAAGGTGGTTACGTTAACTGGCAGAAATGATTTTTCACAAGATGATTTGAGAATGGTTGCACGTAATTTTGAAGGTATGCCCAAAGGCCTTGTAGAGAAACTGAAGAACCAGCATAAAGACGATGACGATAAGGGTGAATAGTGTAATTATGGATTTGGCAGAAGAAGTGGCTTCGCGTTATGATGAGCCAGTACCTCTTCTGAAAGTTGCCGAGGATGAGTTTATCAAAATTATCTTTGACGACTACGGCAGTTCAACCTTTGATGGGCTGACTTGGTTTGAAGAGGGTACGGATGATTTTTATATCCATCTGAACATACAAACGGGAAATAATAACAGGACCACAAAAGGAAGGTTTACATTGGCGCATGAACTGGGACATTACTTTATTCCAACTCATCGCAAAGGACTAATCAATGGGACGTTGAAGCCCCACGGTTCTGTCAGTTACTTGACAAACCAGCGTGCCTGGCAGATTGAACGAGAGGCAGATGCTTTTGCCTCGTCGTTATTGATGCCGAAACTATCATTTGGGAAGTTTATTCAAGGTAAACAGTTTTGTTTCGGTCTCATTGAAAAGATCGCTGAAAGATATAATGTCAGTATCTCGGCTGCTGCTCTACGGTTTGCTGATATAGGTAATGATCCTTTATTGATTTGTTATGCAGTGGATGGGAAAATTCGTTGGGTTAGTCATAGCGATGATTTCCCGTTTTGGCGAATGCGGTATGGTAGCGGAAAAGGTGAAAGGGTTCCTGAAAACACCGTGATGGGGACTTTTTTCTACGACCACGACAACAGTGACTGTAGGAAACAGGAAATTGTATTTGCAAAAGATTGCTTTGAAACGAGATGTAAGGAAGACAACAACAGAGAATTCTATGAATGGTGCATTGAGCATAAAAACCGTGCGTTCAGTTTGTTTTGGGAAAAAAGAGATGTTTGGTAATTATTGTAACTCTAATTAGAAAAGTTGGACTGGCGAACGCACAATCCGTATCGTAAGATTTAGGATAATCAAAAGATATGATAATTTAATAAACAATAACTAAGGCTTATAAAAAGCGATTTTATTTATGCTTGACTCACATGAGCGAAGCAGGTCTTGAACAGAAGTATATCAAGGAAGCTTTTGATATCTCATGAAAAAGCATTTCTATAAATAACAGAGATTGGTATGATTCCCATTTCCACTGACCTTCCCATTTGCGAAGCCTCCCAAGACGAATTCGGAAGAATCCCTTTGTCCGAACTCATCTCCGATTCCATCTTAACACAATCCAAGGATAAGCATGCTTGTACTATCTATGGAATCTATGGGGCTTGGGGTGAAGGAAAGACTTCGATGATGAATCTTGTGGAAAAACGTCTGTTGGGTAATGGGGACAAAGACAATATCGTCATTGCTCATTTTAATCCTTGGCAGGTGGGGTCCGACGAGTTGTTGATGAGCGAATTCTTCAAGTCTATTTGTAAGGATTCCTTGGGAGAGATTAGGGATTTCATGAAAAAATATGGTGACACGATTGCTTTTGCTTCTAGTGCCGTTGGGAACATTGTTCTCCCGGGATTTGGAATCGTCGTTTCGAATGGGATCAAAAGTGTAAAACAGGCTCTGGAATCTTGTAAAGATACTTTAAAAGAGCAAAAGGATAAGATTTCCAAATCAATCCGACAAAATGGCAAGCACCTTCTCGTTTTCATAGATGACTTGGATCGTTTGGATAAAGAAGAACTGCACACGGTGTTCAGACTTATCCGTCAGGTGGCTGATTTCGACAATACTATCTATATGGTAGCCATGGATGTGGATATGGCATCGAAATCCATTTCCCAATTCTTTGGTGAGGGACGGGTGGAAGACGGCAGAAGATTCATTGATAAAATCGTGCAAGTTCCCATCGCTTTGCCAACCATCCAAAAGGCCTTTCTTGTCAGATACTTGAAGCAAGCCTTAAAAGACTTGTTTGATCAAATCAAACCACAAAACGAGGATGTTATAAATACTATTGCTGAGAAAACGAGCGGACTTTTTGACACAAAACGGGATTGCATTCGTTTCATCAACCAATTGGTTTTTGTCATGCCCTCGTTGGGCGACGAAGTCAACATTACGGATTTGTGTTTGTTGGAAGCCGTCAAGATCATAAGCCAAGAAGCATACACCAAGGTCTATAGACTCAAGAGTCAGTTGCTGAAGCTCAATAATCCAAATGATTTTGCACATATTGCGATTGAAAAAACCTATGAGACGCTAAACGCCGAGTTTGAAAAAGCCGTCTCTGAAATCATCGAGGACATTACACCCCATAAAGCAACAACAATCAAGGCATTGCTTGAAGATGATTTGTTTTCAAACAATAGCATAGATACCTTCGAAATAATTGAGAACAAAAGACTTCAGAGCGAAGTGTATTTCGACAAGTATTTCATCCAAGCAGTACCAGAAAAACTGATTCCAGATACCGAAATCGATACCTTGGATCAAAAAATATTATCCATTGACTATAATCAATTGGCCGAATGGATTAATGAAAAGAACAAACGGTTTGGCTATGATGAAATCCAACGAGCGATACTGAGTATTGTTAGAAGGTATGATGTAGAAAAACGTTGTCTCGTCTCAAGTGCCTTTTGTAAAGCATTGTCCATTAGTGAATTGTCTAAAAGGTACACCGTGGTCGGTTTTCCGAAAAACAAGGTTCATGTATTTGTTGCTGAAACACTGATTGACCGATACATGCTTCTGCAAAAAGAAACGGACATGGGAATGAGGCTTATGCTTAATGATACGGTTTTGGATGAAACGCTTTATGTCATCAACCAAGAAGCCGAGCTGCCTTATTGTATGAGTGTATTGTACGAGTTGAACAAAACGGCTCATACATTTGTGGATAAAATCAAATTATCATTCGGCATTCTGAAAGACAGGTTAATACAATTGCCATTTGACGAGCAATTTCGATACCACCGAGAATTGCTTTATACTTTCTTTAACGTTTGGAGGAAGGTGGATAAAACCTCCATGTTTAAATATCTGAATTGGGCTGTTGAAAAGGAGGATTTCTCCTGTGAAAGATTTATCAAGGCTTTCATCTATTATCAAGAAGACGATACAAACGTAGGTGCCTTTGTCAGGCTATTTGATGAGGTTGTTCCAAAACTTGCAAAAAGGGTAAAGTCTGACGGTGAAATGATCAGAGTGGACAGTTCTCTCGGGTTGTTTATGGCCAATTATCAAGCGTTTTTGGAGGAGATTCATCCTGCTGAGGAGATTTAATTATCGATTTAACAATAACGGTTATATGTCAAAAGTTTAGACTTATGAAACTGAGAAAAAAGCCGCTGTTGGAATGATGTATTAGTTTGTTTTGATAATGACCAAAAAAGGTTTATGATTAGTAATATTTCCCCCATCCCATCAAACAAACCTTCGTCGACACACCTTTTTCTCAAATGTCTAAGTAAAAAATACGCCGATTTGTTTTTAAAAGACGGTACGATGAGATTTGCCAAACCCTCCGAATGGGCGCCCGACGGAACGAGCAGAGGGGACCGGCTGGAAGGTGTGTATGCTTCCTTGAAACCTTTTAATAAAGAGGACGACAGGTTTTTAAGATCCTTGCGGACAAATGTGATGCGTTTTAAAGACAAGGGTGTGGTGTTCTATACATCTCAAGATGTATTGTCGTGTCGCGCATATTGCCTGTATGGATTGAATGACAATAATTTGCATCTAAATACCCATAGGTCGCAAGATCACCAATACCACACTGGGGGATTTGTTTCAAAAGAGTACTTTCATAGATTATTTCCCCAGTGGGATAAAGAAACATATCAAGCATTAGACGATGCTGATAAACCGGTTGTTCTTATAATTGATCCAAGTGCGTTCTATAAAAGGGTTATGGAGACTCTTTTGGCGTTGGGCATTCGTAAAAATGAAATCATGTTTAAGCCCATAACATATTTTGATTATTACAATAAACCCTTCTTTACGAAAAAGTATTTGGAGGAACTGTTTTCTAAACATATCTCATATAAAGAACAAAGTGAGATCAGGATTGTTATCAATACCCGTCGCGATGAAATCAGGGCATTGTTTGATCATAATAATGGGTTGATAAATATAGGTGCCGTTGACCAAACCGTCGCCAAGGTGTCGGATCTGTATTTTGAAGACATGCTTGTTGAGATACGAGGGAACGAATTATTATATTCTTTAGCCACCCCCAAGGTTGAAGACCTTAGCCCTGAACTAATCATCAAGACCATTTACCAAACACTGGCAGATGAACTGCCACATTCTCCATTGTCTATAGAAGAACTAAATGAGGAGCTGTCCAAATACTCAAATTATCTTATCCAACAATTTGGAGCTACGTTTGATAAAAACACCTATCGTATTGAATACAAAGGTGTCAAATATGATTGTGCCAAGCAATCGGCACTCTGTATGCTTAACCATTATTTTACTTATATGAAGGAGAAAGAAATGGAAAAGGCAAAAGAGACTATAGAAAAGATACATCATTTCTTTCCCATGTATAATCTGGATGGCTTTTTTGCTGCTTATTATGAAGAACAAGAAACAAACAATGGCGATAACACAAAAACATCTAATAAACATTAGATAATTTTTGTATATCTAAAACACCATCAATAATAATGTGAGCAAAAGCAACAGCGACCAGTTCCCAACCTGGACTGGCCGTTTTTTTTTTATGCCTCTTTGCCGCGTGGGAGATGGCGGATCCTTGTCCGCCATGACGGCAGAGGGGAGGGGCGGGAGGAGCCGACTTAGGTGCCAGCAAGGAATACAACACAGGGTGATTACTGCCATAATCACCCTGGTTTGACAAGAATTAATCATTGTCGTTGACTGGAACAAGTCGGCTTTCTGAAACTTCAAAGGTGTCGGTGCGTTTGTTGCAGCCCGAGCATAATGGTACGATATACCATTTGTTGTCGTAACTGTCAACCTTCTTTACATGAGCTCCGACATCGGCAGGTCCGTTGCAATCGTATGCAGAACAATCATTCGGCCAGTACCCTTTCTTTGCTTTCCAGAATTCTTTCCAAGAAGTGTAATTCTTGGGTTTTCTGTCCCCGGTGTTGTGTAAATTTTTTACTTTTACCATAACACGAGTGTTTTTGTTTTGAAGTCCATTCCAACCACGGACAACTTTGGTTACCTCGTGAGTGAGGCGTGCTTTTTCTGTGCGCTCTATTTCAACGCACAAGCTATCCGCAATCAATCTGTATGCCACCCATATTTTGGAAGCTACACCATGACAATTATTCCGATTTTATGACAAAAATTCATAATTTTACAAAAAATCAAACGAATTCATTGATTTTTTTCAAAAATATTTGCTAATTCGAATAATTATAGTAATTTTGCAACCCCAAATGAAATAATGAAGAATAATCAGGCAACTATAGAAGAAGTCAATGCGTTTTTGAAAGAGTTTAAGGAAAGGGCGAAGCTTTTCGGCATAGTATATGTGGATAGCAAACCGAACAATGTGGATACTTTGAACGAACTGGAAATAACCCCTAAAGAAAGAGACGGTTATGTTCTATCCCTTACCGCGGAGGACTACAGTCAAGGACCGGATGCCAATGATTATCCTGGCCAAAACGACGTGTGGGTCTTTGGCAAATTCATCAAAAGAAAGGAGTTGTATATCAAAATATATATCAATGCATTCTTGAACCAACCCAATGTTTGCATTTCTTTTCATATAGCAAAACACCCTATGTCTTATCCATTAAAGAAAAAGGATTGAAATTATGAGAAGTCCATTTACAGGCGGCACCGCCACGTTGATGACCGAGGAAACCACCAGTGTTTTTCGAGGAGAGAAGTTTTCCTACACGCGTTATTATTATCGCTGCGATGACACGGGCATTGCATTTACTGATGCCGAGTCTGACGGATGGGGCCTTGAACAAATTTATTCCCAGTACAGGGAAAAATATGGTATACCCACTCCCGATGAAATTAAAACCATTCGTGAACAATATGGCTTGTCTGCCACAATTATGTCGAAGATATTGGGTATCGGCGACAACCAATATGGCCTATACGAGAATGGCGAAATGCCGACTAAAAACATCGGAAGGATGATAGCCACTATTAAAAAAGTGGATGTCTTTCGAATGTATGTTGACATGGCCAAGAATCAATTGACGGAAAAAGAGTATGAAAAAATTGTCAGAATCCTTGAAGCATGGTCTTGCCGTCTTTCTTTTCCTGTCGATAACGAAAACTATGCTTTTGATTGGTGGTTTGTGATGGCACCGATCAATTCAGAGTATAAAGAAGATACTGTTAGCAGATGGAATAGGGTTCCAAAACAACAATCATTTATTATGGCTTAATTCATTATGGAAAAAGAAAAATCAGTCAATATCAGAATCCAATTTATAGAGGAAACATCCGTCAACAATAACTGCGGGGGCAAGGATTTGTCAGGCCTTTCGGAAAACACTCTAGTGTTTCAATTTAAGGTCAATGCGGAAGTCAGCCTGACCAAAAAAGAGATATCCGTCACTGTTGCCATCAAATACAGATTTGAGAACATGGATTTGTTCCAGGCCGAGTGTGTGGTTTGTTTCTTGGTCGACAATTTGGAAGACATTCTCACGTATGACAAAAGTAATAACACCGTTACTTTCTCCTTTGATGTCATCCCGACATTGGTTAATGCATCTTTTGGAACATTACGGGGTGTTGTGTACAAAGAGACAAAAAACGGTCCTCTGGAGAAATATCCTATGCCTTTGATTCCTATGAAAGTACTTGTTGAGAAGTGTGCGGTATCCATGGTGGATTAGAGAATAGTCTTTTATAAATGATATAGCGGATCTGACTTCGGTCGGGTCCGTTTTTTTTGTGCCCCCAAGCCATATAGGAGATCGCGGATCAAGTCCGCGATGAGGCTGGGGGCGCGAGTATAGTCCTGTTGGACCGGGAACGCCTACGCCCGACTGGGCTGGGCGCGCTGGCCAGGCCGACATGGCGGGGAAGCGCCCGCATTGTGCGGTGGGACCGATGATGTCGGCCTTGAATTTTTGGTCCTTTTGTTTCAAGACAAAAGGACAAGAAAACCACACCCACCCTTGACCACCAAAAAGACCCGGGTCTGCCGCTGGCAGACCATGGGTCTCCTCGGTCGCAGACCTGGGTGTTTTGGGTAGGCAAACCCGGGTAGGTTTTTTTTGACAAAATCACAAAAAAACACTTTGAAATCACAAAAAAATGTGTATCTTTACGGGCTTTTTTTAAACCATCATTTTAAACTTCTTTTGCCATGTTTAATTACATCACAGGAACCTTTCAAGACCGACTCAAGTACTTGACGGATAATCTCGAACAGGATGCTGGTCTGTTTACCACCGACGAAGGCCGCAAGGCCCACTACCACAGCCTCCTGGTCGAGATTGAACAAATCATCCGCATCCTGAAGGGCTATCTGCAGCTCTTCCAGGAGAACACCGAACTGTTTCCCTCTTCGTCGCTCTTCAAGACCGACTTCCTCACCCCCAATGAACAACTGAAGACCTGCCAGAAACTGTACCAAGACAACACGCTGGTGCCCGCCCGCCTCATCAAGGCCATCGGCGAGCTCCGCGACCTGCTCCAAGAAGCCCACTCCTGCCTCGACAGCCCCTCCCTGCAGAAGATGATCGTGTTCTACGACGTGCTCTGGGACAAGTTCTGCACCAAGAAGTGGCCCGCCATGCAACGCCACTTCCAGTCGCACACCATCGCCTGCCTCCCCCTCTCTCCTTACTCGCGCCATCGCGCCGTCACCCAACACCTCAACAAGAACCTCGACGCCCTCAAGGTCCATCCCATCGCCACCCACGTCGTGGGCGACGGCGAACTCCTCGACGAGATCAGCTGCAATGGACAGCTCATCCCCTCCGTCATCGCCCCTATCCTCTACAACTACCGCTCCGAACTCAGGAACAACGACCGTGTCTATGAGTTCTTCCGCCGCTTCATGACCTACCAGCTGCTGCTCGTCGAACGCGACAAGATCGGCGACTGCCGCGCCAACGACAGCCAACACGCCCTCGAGACCTGGTTCCTCGACCTCGGCCATAAGTTCAAAGTCAAAGACGTCGTCGACCCCACCTATGCCGACAGCTTTGACGAACTCATCGTCAGCCTCTGCCGCCAGCCCGACCTGGCCCCGGCCCTTATGAAGGGCACCCTTAACGAACCTTATAACCTCAAGCTCGCTTATAACCTCTTCGGCATCATGAACGACAACGGCGTCTTCACCCTCCGTGCCGTGGCACCCCTCCGCAAGTGCCTCACGGAGAAGCGTGCCGACGAGTACTTCAAGAAATATCTCTACACGGAATACGGCACCTACACATCGGAACTGAACGAGACGTTGCTTGTGGTGGCACAGAACGTTATTGATGAGTGGAAGTAGTGAGGTTT
>JAEEGH010023980.1_pt1 | contig 12359 bp, 14 predicted proteins | sample 9134181 | NCBI WGS metagenome assembly JAEEGH01 (sample SAMN16246544, study PRJNA631951) | gut metagenome | biome: gut microbiome; feature: rumen; material: DP-attached | host: Bos | place: Iran: Karaj | collected 2018-10
TTCATCCAGAATAAAGTGGAGACCATTATTGCGAATAAGATTATTTCACAAGAGGTTGACACCAAACACAAATACTCAGTTGATTATAACGGCCAAGAAGTCATAGTCAAACAAGTTTAATCTTAGGGAAGCCACCCTTTGGGTGGTTTTCTTTTTTTTATCATCAAATTCTTTTTTATTGGTCATTGTATCAAAATGGGTAAACCTTTCCACGAAAATTACAGTTCCTCGCGAACTGTTTTTTTGTTCCTTGTTAGCCAAAAAAAGTTGAAAAGAGAAATAAACTAAATAGTGTATTTCTTAAAATGTATGGTATGATATAGGGTATGGAAAACAAAAAAGAAGTCAAGCTTACTGACGAACAAAAAGAAAAAAAGCAAATAGAATTCGAGAATAAAATGATCGATATTCTTTTACCATCTGTGGGTTTAGTCGCTTTCCTCTTTGGTCTCATCGGTTTCATTCTTACCATTGGTCACAATGTGGGCGTTGGTATTTTCTTGCTCTTCCTCTGCCTCTTAGGTGGTGGTGGCATCGCTTATGGTGTGCTTAAATTCCTCAAATGGAGAAAAGCAAAATACTTTAAGCCAGAACAAGAACCAAGCAGAGAACCAAACGAAAAAGCGGTCGAAGCTTAATTTATTAAAAAGTAGTCTTTGAGTAAGTCGAAGATTATTTTTTTAACGACTGAACGGTTCTCTTTAGGCGTATTTTTCCATTCGCTAAAGAGGGCTGGGAGCATCTTGATGGCAAAAGGAATGAGATCTTTTTCACCAGGAAGTTTATCAACGTGTAATCTATCTAAATAATCGAATAAAGTGTCAATGAATTGACGCTTTTTTTCTTCGTCATAAGTTGTTAAAGCATGATTAATAGTGTTCACAATTTTGCTAGACTGTGCGGTGTAATCGCTATCATAGACAAAGGAATGATCGTCAATGAGCCAAGAGAAAGCATCGTGTTGCATAAGTAGTTTATTTGTGGATTTAACAATTTTCTTTTGATGGTATTCGTTCATCAAGCGTCCAATAATTGATTCATTTGGAGCATAGGAAAGGATATAACCATCGATTTTCTTATAATCAGCATCATAGCAACTGGATGGATAGTTTGGAGCGTCAAACGCAAAGATAGCGCCTAGTCTCTTCTTGTTATTTAAGCCTTTAGCAGCGGTAATAGCGAGTCTGCCTCCTTTGGAGTGGCCGCCCACGTAGATTTTCTTAAACCAAACCTTATCCGCGATTTCATTAGCGTACTTGATGGCCTCAATTTCAGAAGGAACTGTTTCTAAAACCGCCATATTGAAGTCTTCTTTCCAGCCCAAGACAGTTGCATCAGTGCCACAGTAAGAAAGATAGATGAAATCCTTTAGGATAATAGTGACCGCTTGAAACTGTTTATCGGCAACATCATCTCTCACTTTTTTGAAATTATAAAAGACGACTTTCTCATATCTTTTTGCTTTGCAAACTCTTGATAACACTTCAATGTATTTGAGCTTTCTTTCTGAAGCGTTTTTAGGAGGCTTATAAGCCTCAATATATTTTAATAAATCACTGTCTTTAATCTTCTTGCTATCGACTTTTAGTTCTTCAAAATCAACATACGAAATCATCGCTAAAACTAAAGCGTCCACTTCGTTGAATGAAGCTTCTTTGAAACTAATGTCGTGATATTGTTTAAGATAATCTATAACATCCATGGCATAATCTTATCACTTTTAGAAAACTTTACTTACAAATATATCAATATATTATAAAATAATAAGGATTAAAGAAAAGCGAATAAAAATGAAAGCCTGGTTAGTCGTTAATTCATTCATGGATAATCAAAAATTCATCAATCTTTATAAACTTCTTTCCGTTGCCTTTAGAAAACAAAATGTCTCACTAGAAATCAAAACCGCTAGCGACATTTCTTTAGAAGTTGGAGAAAGAATTCAAAATAAACCAGACTTTGCTATATTCTGGGACAAAGACATCTATTTAGCGGAACGCCTCGAAAAAGAAGGTGTGAGACTTTTTAATTCCGCAAAAGCGGTCCTTCTTTGCGATAATAAGATCCTCATGTATCAAGAATTAGCGAATAAGGGAATCAGAATTCCACGCACATTTATTGCCCCTAAAACATTCGAAGGGCTTAACTATTCTAAGCGTGATTTCCTCAATAGTGTCATTAAAGAAATCGGCTTCCCAATCATTGTGAAAGAAGCCTATGGCTCCTTTGGCGAACAAGTTTATCTCGCTAATGATGAAAAATCATTGAACGATATCATCAACCAAATCGGCTATAAAGATTTCTTAATGCAAGAATTTATCGCTTCCTCAAAAGGTAGAGATATCAGAATCAATGTGGTGGGTGATAAAGCCGTTGTATCCATGCTCAGACAAAACGATAACGACTTCAGAAGCAATATCTCCAGTGGTGGTCATGGTGAGAAATTTGAGCCAAACGAAGAATATCTCGATATAGCAGTGAAAGCTGCTCAAGCATTAGGCTTAGATTTTGCTGGTGTCGATGTTCTCTTTGGTGAAGATGGACCAATTATCTGCGAAGTGAATTCAAATCCGCAATTTGCTAGCACCCTCAAAGCCACAGGTGTTAACTTAGCGGACCACATAGTCGAATATATCTTAAGTAACCTATGAAAAAAGGCATCATCATTTATAACAAACAAGATAAAGAACTAAACCAATGGTTCATTGATAATTGTCTCAATTCACTGAATAATGACAATTTTTCTTTATTTTATAAAGAAGAAAAAGAGGCCTTAGACTATATAAACGAGAATCAAGTCGATTTCGTTATCTTTAGAGCGAGGGATTATGAATTGCTTAATGTTATGGAAGCAAGGGGCATAAGATGTTTCAACAACGCTTCGACAAACAAGATTGCGAATAACAAATATTCAACATATCAGTTTCTCAAAGAACACGGTTTTCCATGCCTTGAAACTTTTCTAGATGCTAATGGTCTATCTTTCCCGTACGTTATGAAAAGCGTGGATGGTCATGGTGGCTCTGAAGTCTATCTCATTTCTTCTAAAGAAGAAAGAAAACCAGATAATAAGAAATACATCTTCCAAAAATATCTCCCCAATAACGGAGATGTTAGACTCTATGTTCTCAACGGAAAGATCGTTGGTGCGGTCAAAAGAAGCAATAAGCAAGACTTCCGTAGCAACTTCTCTTTAGGGGGCGAAGTTGAAGCTTATGAGCCAAGCAAAGAGATGACCGAAATCGCTCTTAAGATTTCTAGACTTCTTAAATCAGACTATATCGGCGTTGATTTTATTATCTTTGATAAAGAATTCGTGGTTAACGAAATCGAAGATCCTGTAGGCGCTAGAATGCTATTTAAAGTATCTGGCATTGATGCTGTATCATTATTCATCGAAGATATCAAAAACAAACTATCAAATTATTAAATCTAATCGCAAAGTCGATTAGTTTTTTATAATATGTTACAATAGATTACTATGAGTGAGGAACTAAACAACCTAACATACGACAACACGAAGATTACATTCAGTAATAACGTGAATAATATTGCCACTAGCGATGAGTTAACTGCTTCCCCAATTTATCAAGACAAAATGGGAACAGCATATTCAAGAAGCAAGAGCATCGCTAGAGCTTTTAACTTTGCGGGCATTTCCCTCATTCTTACAGCCGCGGCTATTAAAACAGGTAGTTTGATTTCTAATGTTTATGTCTTAAATCCACCTTCTGTGGAAGCACAAACTTATCAAGTAATCAACCATACTTTTAAAGCGGAATTTACTATCTCTAATCCTGGTAAATACAAGATTGCTTACTATCTTTTCATTAATGAAAGTAGTGAGGCAGTTATCAGTGAAGACTGTAGCGAATCCACTGAATATCTCGTGGAATATGATGCTTTAAGTAAAGGTGATAGTGGCCGTTTTTATATAGAATTTACTAATCGTGTCGATTATAAGAAAACAATCGATTCATATACATTTAATGTGGAGGAATAAATTATGGTAGAAGTTAAAAAAGGTAATTGGTGGCAAAGAAAAACCACTGGTCAAAAAGTCTGTTTCATTATTGGAGTCATCATCTTCTTCATGTCTCTAGCGGGATTCATCATCTTTATGAGTGCGAGACAAGTCTTTGGTGACGAAATGGGCGACTTACTATTCGGTGAAGGCGTAGAAAGTGGCTGGGCTCAACTCGCAAGTGCGCTTATCGATGGTGCAGCAAAATGGGCAATATCTTTGATATTAGTCTTCATGGCTATCGTCTTTATCTTTATTGCGACATTCATTACTCATTTATTCGATAACAAATCAAGAAAAGCTAAAACAATTTCTTCTTTAGTGAGATCTTTGATCAAATACATCACAATTATCGCTGTTATCTGCATCATCCTTGTTGTATGGGGTGTTGATGTCATTGGTATCGTTGCTGGTGTTGGTATCTTAACTCTTATTATTGGTTTAGGCTGCCAAAGCTTAATTCAAGATGTCATCAGTGGTATGTTCATCGTCTTTGATGACTATTTCGCTGTTGGTGATACCGTCATTATCGATGGTTTTAGAGGCACAATTATTGATGTTGGTCTTAAGACCACTAAGCTACAAGATTTCGGTGGCAACATCAAATCCATCACCAATAGTTCCATCCTCACAGTGGTCAATATGTCTCGTTTAAGAAGCGTGGCTTCTGTCACCTTATCAGTCTCCTATAATGAAGATGTTGAAAGAGTGGAAGCCCTCATCATTAGTGAAATCGAAGAACTCAAAACCAAGATTCCAAACATCATTGATGGTCCATGGTATAAAGGTATTGACAACATTAACGCTTCCTCAATTGATTTCCTCGTCTTAGCCTTTGTTAACGAAGACAATCGTTTCCAAGTAACAAGAGACTTAAAGAGAGAATTCTATCTCTTATTCAAGAAAAACAACGTGCAAATTCCATACACACAAGTCACTGTTAATCCAGAAGACGATAAGAACCGTCAAAAAGCTTCTCCTGAAGAAGTCTTAGTGGCTCTTAAAGAACAAAAGAAACTCCGCGGCATCAAAGATGAAGAGCCAGCGAAGAAGAAAAAAGACGTCAAAGCGACGGCTATTAAGAAAGTGAAGGATTCACTTAAGAAAACACAACAAGAATTAGAAGACTAGGGACTTATGTCCCTTTTCTTTTAGAACAAATAGAAGACCCCAATTGTTTGAATAATCGTTGAGGTCAAAACAAAGACATGGAAAATAGAATGGAACATCAAATTTTTGTGGCCAATTGCGTAGAGAATTGATCCAATAGTGTATGTCACGCCGCCTAGAAGGATGAATATAAAACACATCTTAGGCATATAGAGGAAACCACCAGAATAAATGGCAAGCCAGCCCATTAAGACATAGAGGATGAAAGCGATGACTCTTGCGGCTTTGTGCTTAAAGAAGAAAGCGTTAAGAATAATGCCGATTATAGCGCCAGTCCATTCGATAATAAGCATGATCATACCAATCATATTTGTCTTTGACAAAACAAAGCAAATAGGCGTATATGTGCCAGCGATTAAAAGGTAAATCGTACAGTGATCGATGATCCTAAATAGTTTCTTAGCGAAAGTATCGTTACTTAAATAATGATAAATAGTGGATATTAGATAAACCGCAAAAGCGGATGCTGCGAAAATGATTAGTCCCACGAAAAAGAAGAGACTGATTTGATTATTTAAAAATAGACTAAAAGCTTTTAACGCAATGAAAAAAGCCACAGGCAAACCGAGCAAGTGAGAGATACTATTGAAGAGTTCTTCTTTCCTGCTATAGCTTGGGATTTCGATTAAAGCAATGTTTTCTTTTGGGGACATTTTCGTTTTCCTTTGCCCACATCTTAAAAGAACATGTTTAAAAAGTCAGGAAACTGATTATTTTATTTCTCTACCAATAAATAAAAAGCACTCTCCTAGGTAAAATTTATACGGTAGAGCGCTAATCTAAAATATAAATATTTTATTTCTTCTTTGCTGCTAGATGATCTAGTCTATTAGATGCCTTGAGTTCTTCTTCAAAAGCCTCTGGATTTTTAAGCGAAAAGTGTTGATGTTCTTCTTCGGCAGCGATGAAGAATTTGAATGGTGCGATGGTCACATGAGCGCATGTACCGAGATCTTCTTGGACCTTTAAGGCCTTCTTAATGAATAGCTGTTTTTCCTCTTCGTTTTGATAGTAGAGGGCTAAAGAATAGGAATGACCTCGATCAATACCTTGGCCTCCATCATCCAAAACATCAACATAGACGAAATATAAATCGATTAATTTGCCTAATGAGATAACGTTTTCATCATAGATGATTTCGATGCTTTCTCTATGGCCAGTCTTTTGAGCTTTGACATCGTAGTAGGTAACGTCTCTTTCATCGCCACCAGAATAGCCACAAGTCGTTTCAATAACGCCATCTTGCATCAAAAAGTAATCACCGATGCACCAGAAACAGCCGCCTGCTAAATATAGTTTTTTCATAAAAATAGTGGGGCTAATAACTTAGCCGCTTCCTCCAATAATTGTGCATCTTCGTCATTAAATCTATCATAGATAGGAGCGTCGATATCAATGAGAGCTTCGACTTCGTTGCTGACCATGATTGGGACAACAATTTCGCTTTTTGATAAGGAAGAGCATGCAATATGTCCTTCAAATTGTCTCACGTCGTTAACAATCACAGTCTTTTTATTACTCGCTGCATAGCCACAGACACCTTTAGAGAAAGGAATGACTGTGCAAGCTGGCTCGCCTTGGAACGGGCCAAGATATAAAGTCTCATCTTTAGCGAGATAAAAACCGCACCAATTGATGTTCTCTAATTGATTGAGGATCGCGCTTGCGTTTGCAAGATTACTCACTAGTGGTAATTTTGGATCAATGATTTCTTTAAGTTGAGCAAGAATTATCTTCATAATGTGATAATAAACCATTTTTAAAATATCACAAAAATAAATGCTTAAAAGTTTATCTCTTTAATTTATTAACTACTTTAATTATTATATTTAGCATGAAAAGAATTTTAATCATCGGTTGTCCTGGTAGTGGAAAGTCTTATTTCGCCAAACGATTAGGGGAAATCACTAATCTCCCCGTTGTCCATATGGATAATATCTATTGGAAAAAGGACAAGACCTGTATCTCTAGAGAAGAACTTATTGAAAAGTTACAACCATATTTAGAAAGCGATGAATGGATTATCGATGGTAATTACCATCATACTTTAGAATTAAGATTAAAATACGCTACTGATGTCTTCTTTTTAGATATGCCGAGAGAAGAATGCATCAAAGGCATGCTCGCAAGAATAGACATCGAAAGAGACGATATACCTTGGGTTGAGACTAGAGAAGACGCTGAAGAGTTAATCGCTTGGACGGAGAGCTACGAGAAGCGTCATAAGGCGGAAGAAGAAGCGATGCTCAAAGAAAACAAACAAGTGAGAGTACATCGTTTCAAAAGTCGTGATGAAATCAATGCTTATCTTGAAAGCATAAAAAAATAATCCCCGTTTGGGGATTTTATTTTGCTAATGAAACGTTATCTTTACCTTTATTCTTTGCTCTTCGATTCGCGGAGTCCGCTAGTTCGAGAACGTGGTTAAAGTTAAACGAATTATCAACTGGAATAAGAACCGCACCGACGGAAATGGTGATGTGGAAATTTGGTTTTTCTTCGAAAACATAAGCAGAAATATCCGCGCGATACTTTTCAGCGATTCTAATTAAATGATCTTCTTCAATATTTTTGAAGCAGACGACAAATTCATCTCCGCCCCAACGGCACACAAAGGCATTTCTATCGGATGACAATATTTCCGCGATTTTGATTAATACGGTATTCCCAAAGAGGTGCCCGTATTTATCGTTGACCATCTTAAAACCATCAACGTCGATGAAGAGACATCCCAAAGAGACGTTTTCAGCGCGATTATAGTAAATTTCGTTTAAATACTTTGCCAAGTAATTTTGGTTGCCTACATTGGTCAAAGAATCGTGTTGTGAGACAAATTCGTAGTGCTCATTGATGCTCTTGAGACGTCTGGCGTTGGCTAAACGCAATAATTCGGCCACAAAACCAAGAATTGTACAAACGATATAGACGAGTGTGAGACGTAATCTAAAGTCGTTTGTCAGTGTTTCAGGATACTTAAGGTGATTGAAAAGCGGTGTCCAGAACATCACGATAATGATGATAAACATTGGTATAGAACACACTAAACCTTCAAAAATACCAAAGGTAATGAACGAAAAAGCGGGAACTAATAAGATCCAGAAATAGAAGAATCCATAAGGACCGCCATCAAATGATAGATAAGTGAAGAAGGCAACCACACCAGTAATAAATAAATAGCGGTAAGCAGAGTGATTCTTTCTATTAAACAGTGTCAAGAAGAACACCAAAGTGCTGAAAACATGGACGCCCACCAAAACATAGGCCATCAACTTTTCAGTATCATCGATAAAATGAGGGATACAAGCGATAATCGAAATGATAGAAAGCAGGAAAGAAAGGACCATTAAAGAAAAAGCGCGACGGAAATCATCGTCCACTAAACTGTTAATAACTCTATTTGCTATTTGCTTAAAATTCATTCCACGTCATTGTATAGCATATAGTTTTTGTAAAACAATGCTATTTTGCCATCTAGGCATGACAATTATCCTATTTTAGAGGGATATGATTTTATTTCTTTATTAAAATAAAAAACTCATTTATAATCATATTGCCATGGGACCCAATAGGGCCTATAAGAGGACATTATGAATAAGAAAATTACCACTCAGCAAATAGTGGGCACAGGCTTGCTATTAGCTCTTGAAATCATTTTCCAGATAATTGGAAATTATCTACAAATCGGTCCAGTCAGTATTAACTTATCATTAGTGACCGTCGTCTTGGCGGCAGTCTTATATGGACCATTATCCGGAGCGGTGCTGGGATTTTTTAATGGCCTCATCGTATTAATGTCACCAAGTACAATTGCCATATTTATGCCTTTGAGCTTATTTGGCACTATATTAGCGTGCCTTTCTAAGTGCACAATTGCGGGTTTGGTGGCTGGTTTTGTCTTCAAGTTATTCAAAAATAAAAATAATCTCATTGGTTTGATACTCGCTAGCATTTTAGTGCCTGTCATTAACACTGGTATCTTCTCTGGTGTAGCCCTCGTTTTCTTCCGTCCTTTCTTAGAAAGCGGCGTTGGCGAACAGTTCCCAAACATCGGAGCGTTCTTGATCTTTGGTGTTATCGGTATTAACTTCCTAGTGGAAATTGCCTCCACAACAATCATCTCCACACCAGTTGGAATGATTCTCTTGAAAAGAGAAAAAGTCGCAAAGTAAATATCTTTATTTTTCACTATAAATAAATTATTATTTAAATATGCAAAAGCCATTAGCGGATTTACTTCGTCCACAATCTTTGGACGAGATGGTTGGACAATCCCATCTTTTAGATAAAGGGACTGTTTTTCGTAAAAGTGTTGATTCTGGTAAGGTCAACAATATGATTTTCTATGGCCCACCTGGAGTTGGCAAAACCACAGTGGCCAATATCATCGCTAAAAACTCTAACTTAACACTCCACAAGCTCAATGGCACAAGCGCCTCAATTGACGATATCAAAAATGTCATTAGAGAAGTCGATAGTTTGCTCAATACCAAGGGAATTCTCCTTTATTTGGATGAAATCCAATATCTAAATAAGAAACAACAACAATCTCTTTTAGAATTCGTGGAATCAGGCGATATCACACTCATTGCCTCCACAACAGAGAATCCTTATTTTTACATTTATCCTGCGCTTCTTTCTCGTTGCACAGTTTTCGAATTCAAATCCTTAAAAGTCGAAGACATCAGAGAGGGCCTTGTTAAGGCTGGCAAACACCTCGATATCAAATTCGAAGAGGAAGCTCTCACAAAACTCGCGCTCGCGAGTAACGGGGATATGCGTAAGGCGCTCAATAATTTAGATTTCATTTGCAATGCTCTTAAAAAGAGCAAGACAGTTACTTTGGAATTGGTGGACCAAATGATCGATAAGGCGAATCTCGTCTATGACCGCGGTGAAGATAAACACTTTGATACATTAAGTGCCTTCATGAAGTCATTAAGAGGTAGTGATCCAGACGCCGCTTTGTTCTACTTAGCTAAATTGTTAAGTGGTGGCGATATAATCGCCGCTTCTAGAAGACTTCTCTGCTCTGTCACTGAAGATGTGGGCTTAGCATATCCACAATTAATACCAATCGTTAAAGCTTGCGTTGATAGTGCCCTTCAATTAGGTATGCCAGAGGCTAGATTACCATTAGCTAATGCCACGATTTTGATTGCCACAGCACCGAAGAGTAATGCTGCTTGTTTAGCTATAGATGAAGCACTTGGAGACGTGGCTCAAGGCAAGGGAAATAGTGTCCCTCGTCAACTACAAAATGCCCACTTTGATGGTGAGGATGCGAAGGTTAAAGGACAACATTATATCTATCCTCACGACTATCCAAATCACTGGGTCAAACAACAGTATTTGCCGGATGATTTAAAGAAGAGGAAATACTACATCTATCAAGACAATAAATACGAACAAAATCTCAAAGAGTATTGGGATAAAATTAAGAAAGGAAAATAGTGTAATATATTAAAACTACTAGACAACTACTAGTAATACACTATATATAAATGGACTCATTAAAGACATTAATGGATAAAAAACAATACGATTTAGTCATTAAACTGACTGAAAACAGCAATGACTCAATTGCACTTTTTTATCGTTTGTCCGCTTTACTTGCTGTAGGTAAAAGTGAAGAGGCCTTAAATCTCATTAATATTAAGAGATTAATCTTGCAGAATAAGCTCTCTTTACTCATCAAATTTCACATCGAAATCCTTTGTCTTTTAGGCCGTTTTGACGAGGCTTATCGTGAACTAAAATACTATGAAGATCTCCCATACGAAAGCCAAGAAGTGGAAGAGATTTTGCGCGCCATGCCTGAGTACATTAGAGAACAAGAAAAAGCCAGCTTTGGTGGCAAACCTCTCGATGAAGATGAGCTCAGAGAAAAACTGATGAGCAAGAACGATGACGAAGTACTCGCTGCGCTTGATGAGATTAAATCATTTCCTATTAATAATTATTTATTAAATATTTTTAAACTTATTCGTTCAAACCCACGTCAAATCATCAGAAGCTTTGCTTTGCTTCTATTAGTGAACGCTAAATACGATAAAGAAGTGGAATTCCTACACTTCGATAAACTCGTCAAAATCAATCCATCCAAACTTCCAGAGCCATTCCAAGTTCCTGGTTTTGATAGTTTAGAATCCTTATCTTTTGCTTTGCAAAACGAATATCATGACCCAAGCGTCGCACAAAACGCGCTACAAGTTCTTTCTTCCTATTTACTTTATATTTACCCAAGCGAGCTCGATAGTGAAAAAGAAGAAACAATCGTCATCTTTGGCTACATAGCGAAGCGTCTTTTGCAAATAGATATCTCTGATTTAGAAGATGTTTGTGAGCAAAAAGGTCTCGATTTTGCCCAAATTAATAGCAAAATTAGAGAAATCGAAGAAGATTTAAACAATTTCTAAGCGAAATGTACATACTTTTGGACAACACTAGTGTTTTACTTGTTTTTTGTTTTGCGTACGTGATATATTTATACACGCCTGTAAAAATGTGAAAGGACATAACAATCATGGAAAGAAAAGTTACAAAATTAGAACATTGCCGTAGCGAAGTTCTTGTCAACGTCGACAAAGATCTTTGGAAAAAGGCACAAGATAAAGCTTTCAAGAAGCTTGCTGAAAACGTCACAATTGATGGTTTCCGTAAAGGAAAAGCTCCACTCAATATGGTCAAATCCCGTATTGATCAAGGCAGAATGTATAACGAAGCCATTAACGAAGTTTTAAATCCTGTCTATCAAGACATCCTCGCTAATGAAGACCTTCAACCAATGGCGAGACCACAATTCGAAGTCACCAAATTAAGCGACGAAGAATTAGAATTAAAGGTCATTATCGTCACCCGTCCAGAAGCGGAAGTCAATAAATACACCGGTTACAAACTCGGTAAAGAAGAAGCCTCTGTTAGTGAAGAAGAACTCGAAGCTTCTATCGCTGAACTTCAAAAACAAAATGCAACCATCGCCCCAAAAGATGGTCAAGCCGAAAATGGTGACATCGTTGTCATCGACTTCGAAGGTTCCGTTGATGGTGTGCCATTCGAAGGTGGCCAAGCCAAGAACCACGAATTAGAATTAGGTTCCCATTCCTTCATCGCTGGCTTTGAAGAACACCTCATCGGTAGTTCCGCTGGTATCGAAGTTGACGTCAATGTC
>JAEEGH010023981.1_pt1 | contig 12359 bp, 6 predicted proteins | sample 9134181 | NCBI WGS metagenome assembly JAEEGH01 (sample SAMN16246544, study PRJNA631951) | gut metagenome | biome: gut microbiome; feature: rumen; material: DP-attached | host: Bos | place: Iran: Karaj | collected 2018-10
TCGTCGAAGCGCTCCTGCCACGCCGGATTGCCTGTCTGCTTCATGCGCATGAGCATCTGGAGCTGCAACTTGATGGGCGTGAGCGGGTTCTTGAGGTCGTGCGCCACGCGGCGGGCCATGTCGGTCCAGGCCTTGTCGCGCTCTACCTGCGCCAGGCGGCGGGAACTGTCGCCCAGGTCCTGCACCATGCGGTTGTAGGCCTGTACCAACGGGGTAATTTCGTCGTCCTGGTTGTATTCCAGCGGCTCCAGATGGTCCACGTCGGTCACCGTCATCTTACGACGCAATTGCGCGATGGGCTCGAACATGCGGCTCACCACCTCGAAGGTCACAAAGCGGGAAATCATCAGGAGCAGCAGGAAAATCACGATGACCGTGCTCACGTGCAGGATGGCCTCGGTCTGGAGGTTGTGCGTGAGGTCTGTGAAGGGCGACGAGGCAATGGCGATCATCCGTCCGTCACTGTTCATCACGGGGGCGTAAAGGGCATAGTACTGCCTGCGCCCCACCTGCTCCGGATGCATATAGAAGCGCTTGTGGCCGTATATGATGCTGTTGTAGGCAGCGTCGTCCAGGCGGTGGCCCAGGATCATGCGGTCGTACACTTCCGGCGTGGTGCTCATCAGGACGCGCCCGCCGATATCGAAGAGCGTGATGTCGCACTTGAGGTTGTTGCCCACCGTCTCCACATTGCGCAGGACGGCGGTGCTGGCCACGTCTTCGGGCTCTTCCACCATGCGCAGATACTCCTGCAGCATGGACTGCAGCGTGTTGATGCGCGCCGTCATGATGCTCTGCATGTCGGCATTGTTGCGCTTGTATACGAACCAGACGCTGAATACGGCCATGGCCACCAGCGTGATGATGAGGGAGATGTACACCACCAGGCTGATACGCGTCTGATAGTACCGTCGCCCGCCCGTGCGCTTGCGCCGCCAGGTAAGGGCCGATATCAGCGCAAACGCCACGATGGCGAAGAGGAAGCCCGACACCACGTAGTACAGTTTTTCTGTGGAGGGGCGGGAGATGACGACCACCTCCTTGTCCGAGACGTTGTGTACGAAGTGTGTCCATCCTTCGAAGTCCACGTGCCCCGTGGGCCGCTTCAGCGGGCCCTCGTAGACGGTGGGATACGCGTAGGCGCCCTTGTACTGCACCAGTCGGCCATCGGCATACTTGGCCCAGGAATAGACCGGCGGAAGGGATACGCGTCCAGGCTCGGAGATGCCCAGCAGGCTCAGGTAGCCGCGGTCCTCGCGGTTGTGCTTGGACTCTACCGTGACCAGGATGGAACTGGGGCCGTAGTCCCGCACGTAATACGTGAAGAGGCCCGTATAGGAGGTGCGGCCGCTGCCGATGGAATTGTAGAAGAAGTGCGAATTGTCCCCCAGCCGGGTACCTCCGCGGATGCGTTCCTGGAAGAGGGGAGCGGCGCCTACGTCTCCGCCCGGCTGCACCACGGCGATGTCGTAGTCCTGGCTGATGCGTCCCATATAGTTGCCCACCAGCCGGCTTCGGATGAGGTCTGCGCCGTCGTCCAGGATGGACAGCGCGCCGATGATACCATCGGCCAAAATGGCCGTCTCCACGCTGCGCAGCTGGATTTCCAGGCCGATGTCACGGTCCATCGCCAGGCGGTTGGCCCATACGTCCACGCGCTGCTGCTCCTTGCGGAAGCCCATGGTGGAGGAGGCGATGACGAAGTAGGTGCCCACGGCCAGGGCGTAGATAATGCGCCCGCGTGCGGAAAAGACGTCGTAGCGGATGCCGAAGAGGCTGCGCACCAGCGGCGACAGCATCTGCACCAGCAGGGGCAGGGTGAGCGTAAGCGCCAGGAAACTGGCGTATACCACCGCCGTATAACGGGAGAGCAGGCCCACTTTGAAAATCTCCAGCGTAATGTTGGAGTTGTACTGGATGCTGCGGAAGGTGAGGTGGATGTAGGCACTGATGGCCACCAGCAGTATGACGATGATGCCGGAAAGCGCCCCCAGCACCCATCGGCTGTTCTGCCGCCGCAGGCCCTTGAGAAGGGTCCAGCGCACCAGGTAGATGTCCAGGACGGACAGCGTGATGGCCAGGTTCACCAGCACCACGGCGCCCAGGGAATAGAGGAAGTGGCCGTCGGCATACAGCAACGGCGTGAACAGCTGCGACACCTGCGCCAGGTTGCGTCCGTAGAAGTACATCCATGCGATGACCGCCAGCTGCATGGCCATCACCACGCTCAGCCATAGGGTTGACGGCCGGGTGGACAGGAACAGCAGCGATGCGGCAATCAACAGGGCTACCGCCAGCCAGGTAAGGGAGTAGTTCTGCTGATACGGTTCAGCCATGGTCTCGGCCGTAAGTTTCATCAGGGGAATGCCGTTCACCAGCACGGGCGCACCAACGCTGGCCGACAAGGGCCGGACACTGTACCGGGCGTCCAGCCGGAAGTGCGGGTTGATGCCGTTGAGGGAGCCTGCCTGCAGTTCATTCACGATCTCCAGGCCGGCGATGACCTTGCAGCCGTCTCCCTGCACCGTTTTCTCCAGGTACCATTTGGGGCCGTGATTGGCAAAGATCAGGTGCTCCGGTACGTCGCTCAGGGGAGAGGTAAGGTTGTCCCGTGAGTCTCCCAGGCGCTGTACCAGGGTGCGGGGACGGATGTCGTCGTTGCGGATGGGGAACTGGTTGGCCCAGCTTTGCAGGGTATCGTCTGCATACCGGTACACCACCATGTCTTCCGGCAGTCTCTGCAAATCCATCCATTCGGTGACGGGCGTGTGCAGGGCCTGGTCAATGTACTTGTCCAGCAGCGCCATACGCTTTTCTATCTTTTCGCCCAGGTCCTGGGCGGCCCCCTCTACGTTGCTGCGCCGGTTGCCGGAGAACAGGGATACGGCGAACACCACCGCGGCGGCGGCCAGCAGCACCATGGACAGCCATTGGCGTATGTGAATCTTCTTATTCATGGTGGTAGGGTTCCCCTCTCAGGATGGTAAAAGCCCGGTACAGCTGCTCTGCAAAAATAGTGCGCACCATCTGGTGGGAGAAGGTCATCTTGGACAGGGATATCTTCCAGTTGGCCCGCTGATACACTTCATCGGAGAATCCGTAGGCACCGCCCACGGTGAAGATGATGCTTTTGGCGCCCGTGGCCATCTGCTTCTCCAGGAATTCCGCGAACTCCAGGCTGCGGCACTCCCGTCCGTGCTCATCCAGCAGAATCAGGATATCCTGCGGCCCAATCTGTTTCAGGATCAGTTCTCCTTCCTTCTCCTTGATCTGCAGCCTGGTAAGGGCCGACACTTTTTTGAGCTCCGGAATCTCCACGATGGAAAAAGGCACATAATGTCGCAGCCGGGACGCATACAGGTCCAGGCCTTCCTTTACCCATTTTACATCGGTCTTGCCGACAGTCAGAAGAATAATTGTCATTCTGAGCGAAGCGAAGAATCTCTTACAAAAGTAACGATTCGGCTCGGAATTTGCAAGTTAAAAGGCCGGAATGACGCTCCGCCCTCATATGATCCTGCTGGCCGCTGCCCTCTGCATCGGCCTGGGCGCCGCTGGCCAGACCAAGCTGGAAGCCGGTGCCAGAACCATCAAGACCATTCCCCAGAACCAGGGCGGGGAGTTTTCGGTATTCGCTTCCATCACCAAATACCTCACGCTGGGAGACGCCGCTTCGCTCTCCAGCTGGTTCGCAGACAACCTGGACGTCACGGTCATTTCCAGCACCCGCAACTGCTCCCGCAAGCAGGCCCAGGAGATCCTCCGCTCCTTCTTCGAAGCCAATACCCCCCGCTCCTTCCAAGTAACCCACAAAGCCTCCGAAGGCAACAAAAAGTATCTGATTGGCCTTCTGAACGCCGGCGGGGAGCTCTTCCAGGTCACCATCTACGCCACCGCCAGCGCCGGCGACACCTACAAGATCCAACAACTGAACATCTCAAGACAAACCGCGTATTAAGCGGTTTTTTTTTGTCTCTGCCGCAGGTATCTTCCAAGTACTTGCCAAACTCGAAGGAAAACACTATCTTAGCGGTAGCTAAACCGCATAACATGAAACGTTTCCTTTTCCTTGTCTCCCTTGTGCTGGCCCTTGTGCCGGCAAATGCCCAGAAAAAAGCTAAAAAGTTTGTTCATGAGACCGTTGCCATCCCGCAGGTGGAGCGGCGGGTCATCCCCATTGAGACGCAGAACACGTCCCTGGTGCTGCTGGTGCATCCCAACGGTCACCTGGAGACGGTACACTATGGCGCCAAGCTGTCCCATCCGGAACAGTTCCTGGCCAAAGGGGTGAACACGGAGGACTACAACGGCTTCCGCGGCGCCACTTACCCCGCCACGGGCGGCCGGTACATCAATGAGCCCGCCCTGCACGTGAAGTATGCCGACGGCAACCATAATACGGAACTGTACTACACGGGGCACAGTGTGCGTTACACAAACGGCTGCATCACCACGGTCATCGGCCTCAAGGATTACGTGACGGCCCTGGAGGTGAAGCTGGTCTACGACGCCTTTGAGAAGGAGAACGTCATTGTGTCGCACACGGAGATCCTCAACGGCGGCAAGAAGCCCGTCCAACTCCTGAACTACGCCTCCTCTTCCTTATATATAGATGCCGATGAATACCTCCTCACCCATTTCTACGGGGCCTGGGCCACGGATATGCAGATGGAGAGCGAGGTCCTGGGGCATGATATGAAGGTGATCGAGAGCCGACGCGGCACGCAGAACACGCAGGGCAATAACCCCTCGTTCCTGCTGTCGCTGGACACGAAGGAGCTTAGCGAAACCACCGGCGAGGTCATTGCAGGCGCCCTGGCGTGGAGCGGCAACTTCCGCCTGAGCTTTGAGAAGGACGACGCCCATCGGCTCAACATCCTGGCGGGCATCAGCCCGCACGCATCGGCCTATCCCCTGAAGGCCGGAGCCACCTTCGTGACGCCGGAGATGATTTATACATGGTCGGCCGAGGGTGCTGGCGGAGCTTCCCGCAACCTGCACCGCTGGGCCCGGAATTACGGCGTGTATGGCGGCGGTCAGGTGAACCCCACGCTGCTGAACAGCTGGGAGGGCGCCTACTTTACCTTTAATACGGAGACGCTCCTGCGGATGATGGACGACGCCGCGGGCATGGGCCTGGAGATGTTCGTGCTGGACGACGGCTGGTTTGGCAACAACTATCCGCGTAACAACGACGACGCCGGCCTGGGAGACTGGGAGGTGAACGTGTCCAAGCTGCCCGAAGGCATCGATTATCTGGCGCAGCACGCGCATGATAAGGGTCTTAAGTTTGGCATCTGGATTGAACCCGAGATGGTGAATCCGCAGTCGGATCTGGCCCACGCCCATCCCGAATGGGTAGTCCAGAGTCCCGGCCGGGAGATTTACCAGGGCCGTAATCAGTGGGTGCTGGATCTGTCCAACCCCGCCGTGGAGGACTTCGTCTTCGGCATTTTCGACCGCACCATGCAGCTGGCTCCCAACATCGATTATATCAAGTGGGACTGCAACCGCGTCATTCAAAGTTTCGGCAGCCCGTACTTGGGCGCCGAACAGGACCGCTTCTATGTAGAGTACACGCAGGGACTGTATAACGTGATGCGCAGGATCAGGGAGAAGTATCCCCGCGTGATTGTCCAGTGCTGCTCCTCCGGCGGCGGCCGCGTGGACTACGGCGCCCTCAAGTACTGCAACGAGGTGTGGACCAGCGACAACACCGACGCCCTGTCCCGCGTGTATATGCAGTATGCCCAGACCATGATCTATCCGGCCTGCATAATGGCCTCTCACGTGTCCACGGTGCCCAACCATCAGACAGGCAATGTGACGCCCCTGAAGTTCCGCTTCGACATTGCCTGTGCCGGTCGTCTGGGTCTGGAACTTCAGCCCAAGTACTTCACGGACCAGGACCGCGCCACCGTAGACCGTTGCATCGCCTCCTACAAACAGTACCGGGACCTGGTGTTCAGCGGAGACCTGTACCGCATCGCATCACCCTTTGACGGCAGCTACTACGGGCTGATGTATGTTTCCCCGGATAAGAAGCGCGCCGTGGTTTACACCTATTGCATCCACTTCGAGCCCCGTACCGTTGGCGGTAAAGTGTTCCGCCTGCAGGGCCTGGACCCCGCCTGCAAGTACAAGGTAGTGGAACAGAACGTAGACCGCAGCTGCTGGTGGGGTAACGGCCAGGCCTTCACCGGCGACTTCCTCATGGGCGGCGGCTTTGATCCCACCCTCTACGGCCTCTATTCCTCGGCAGTGTTCGTGCTGGAGGCCGAATAGGTCAAACGAAATACCCCGTAATGGGTAAAAACGGTACTAAATGTTGAAATAGTATCAAAAATAGACTATATTTGTAACGCTAAAACTGATACTATTATGGCTAAGGTGCTGCGGGAAACACCGCCCATTACGGAAAAAGACTGCTTTTACATTGTAGAAAGGCATAAGACGCAGTTCAATTATCCCATCCATTCCCACGAGGAGTATGAGCTGAACTTTGTGGAGCACTGTGCCGGTGTGCACAGGGTGGTGGGGGACAGCATCGAGGAGGTGGGGGATTATGACCTGGTGCTGGTCACCGGCGATGGCCTGGAGCACGCCTGGCAGCAGGGGAACTGTACCAGCCCGGACGTCCGGGAGATCACCGTCCAGTTCTCTTCCAGCCTGCTGGACAGCAATCTGCTAGGCCGCAATCAGTTTGCCTCTATCCGTACACTGTTCGACCGGGCCCGCCTGGGAGTGGCTTTTTCCATGACGGCCATTCTCAAGGTGTACAATCTCCTGAATAGCCTGTCCTCCCAGGAAGCGCATTTCGAGCAGTTTCTCTGCATGCTCAAGATCCTGTACGACCTCTCCCAGGATCAGGAATCCAGGACCCTGGCTTCCAGCTCTTTCGCCCAGAAGGAAACCGGCCGTGAAAGCCGCCGGGTGGCCAAGGTAAAGGAGTATGTATCGGCCCACTATGCCGAAGAACTGCGCCTGGAAGACCTGGCAGGGCTGGTGGGAATGGCCCCGTCGGCCTTCAGCCGTTTCTTCAAGCAGCACACCACCATAACGCTGTCCGACTACATCATCGATATCCGCCTGGGGGCGGCGGCCCGCATGCTGGTGGACACCACCACCGGCATCAGTGAAATATGCTATGCCTGCGGGTTCAACAACCTGTCCAATTTCAACCGCATCTTCAAGGCTCGCAAGGGGTATACGCCCCGCGATTTCCGGGCGCTGTTTACCAAGAACAGGGTCTACGTTTAGTACAATGTTAAGAAAGTATCAGATTTGGTTAATTTTTTACTTTTGGCCCATGTGTTTAAAGTGTAATTTTGTACTGTAAATATTCATGTCGGCCAACATAATGAAAAAAGCACTAAAACGAGCACTCGTCGCGTGTGTCGCGCTTGTTGCAATCGGTTGCTCCCAACCTTCCTCCTTAGTCTCCGTCCAAGACGGACAATTCGTTCGTAACGGAAAGCCGTTTACGTATATCGGTACCAATTTCTGGTACGGTCCCATCCTGGCCTCCGAAGGCCGTGGCGGCAATTATCAAAGACTCACCCAAGAACTGGATACCCTCAAGGCATTGGGCATCACCAACCTGCGTGTGCTGGTGGGCGGTGACGGGGCCGACGGCGTATTCTCCCGCGTGGAACCCACCCTGCAAACCGCTCCCGGGGTTTATAACGATACCCTTTTAAGAGGCCTGGACCGCTTCCTGGTGGAACTGGGAAAACGGGATATGCAGGCCGTCCTGTTCCTGAACAACTCCTGGGAATGGAGCGGCGGCTATGGCCAGTACCTCGAATGGGCCACCGGCGAAAAAGCCCTCATCCCCCTTATCGACGGCTACTGGCCCTTCATGCAGCAGATGCGGAAGTTCCAGACCAGCAAGGAATCCCAGGAACTCTTCTACAACCACGTGAGGAACATCGTCGGCCGCACCAACAGCGTCACCGGCAAGCCCTATAAGGAAGACCCCGCCATCTTCTCCTGGCAAATCGGCAACGAGCCCCGCTGCTTTTCCGACGACCCCGAAATCCGCGAGGGTTTCATCGGCTGGCTCACGGAGACTGCCCGCATCATCAAGGACCTGGATCCCAACCACATGCTCTCTACAGGCAACGAAGGTTACATGGGCTGCGAACAGGACTGGGAGCTCCTGGAGCGGGTGAACCGCATCCCGGGCGTAGACTACATGACCATCCACATCTGGCCCTACAACTGGGGCTGGGCCGAAGAGAATGACCTGGAAGGTACGCTTGCCCAGGCCATCGCCAATACGCAGGAATACCTCACCCGCCACGCCGAACTGGCCAAAGGACTGGGCCTTCCCGTGGTATGCGAGGAATTCGGCTTTCCGCGCGACGGCTTCAATCCCGCCATGGACGCCACCACGCGTGCGCGCGATACCTATTATGCATATGTGTTCTCCCAGGTGGGAGACACCCTTCAGGGCGTCAACTTCTGGGGCTGGAGCGGCTTCGCCGTCCCGCAGCACACCCAGTGGGAAACGGGAGATCCCTATACCGGAGACCCGGCGCAGGAAGCGCAGGGCCTCAACGGCGTTTACATCACGGACACTACGGTGGCCGTTATCCGTGAAGCAATCAACAATCTAAACCAATATTAATCATTAACCCTAAAAACAGTAGCATGAAACAAAAATTTGTGACCTTCATGCTGGCAATCCTTGCCACCACGGCCCTGTTCGCACAGAACAAGACCGTTACTGGTGTCGTCACCGACGATATCGGCCCGGCAATCGGAGTCAGTGTCATGGAGAAGGGCACCCAGAACGGTGCCATCACAGACCTGGATGGTAAGTACACGATTTCTGTGCCTCAGGGTGCAACGCTCGTGTTCTCCTCCATCGGCTATGCAACCCAGGAGATCGTTGTGGGCAGCCAGTCTGTCATCAACGTGAAACTCTCCGAAGATACCGAATTCCTGGACGAGGTAGTCGTCGTGGGTTACGGTACCATGAAGAAGAGTGACCTTGCCGGCGCTTCCGTCTCCATGAAGGAAGATGCCATCAAGGGCTCCATCATCACCAACATCGACCAGTCCCTGCAGGGACGTGCAGCCGGTGTTACCGCCGTTCAGACCTCCGGTGCTCCGGGCTCCAGTTCCAGCATCCGCGTCCGCGGTCAAGCCACCATCAATGCCAACGCCGAACCGCTGTACGTGATCGACGGTGTCATCATGCAGGGTGGCGGTTCCTCCGGTGCCGATTTCGGTCTGGGTGACGCCCTGGGTAACGGTGCCGTTTCCACGGTCTCTCCGCTGTCCACCATCAACCCCTCCGATATCGTGAGCATGGAGATCCTGAAAGATGCATCCGCCACCGCTATCTACGGTGCCCAGGGTGCTAACGGTGTTGTGCTCATCACCACCAAGCGCGGTAAGAGCGGCGACGCCAAGTTCTCCTATGACGGTATGTTCGCCGTTCAGCGCCAGACCAAGCGTATCGGCCTGCTGAACCTGCGTGAGTTCGCAGAATACTACAATGAACTGGCCGAAGTGGGCATGGTCTCCGCCAACGATTACTATTCCGATCCCTCTATCCTTGGTAAGGGTACCAACTGGCAGGACGCCATCTTCCGTACGGCCCTCCAGCACCAGCACCAGGTGAGCGCACAGGGTGGTAACGAGAAAGTGCAGTACTATGTGTCCGGTTCCTATATGGACCAGCAGGGTACCATCATCGGCTCCGACTTCAAGCGTTTCGGCGCACGCGCCAACCTGGACGCCAACCTCAAGGACTGGTGGAAGATCGGCCTCAGCGTGGCCTACTCCAACACCAATGAGAACATGAAGCTGGCCGACTCCGACGAAGGTATCATCGGCTACTCCCTCACTTCGCTGCCCAGCGCCCCTATCTACGACCAGGACGGCAACTACTACAGCATTTCCATGAAGAACTATTCCATCATCAACCCGGTGGCCATGGCTATGCTGGAGAAGATTAACCTCAAACGTCAGAAACTCAAGGGTAACATCTTCTCCGATATGACGTTCCCGTTCCTGAAAGACCTTGTCTGGCATGCCGAATTCGACTATGACCTGTCCTATTCCGCCGCCGAGACCTTCAACCCGTCCGTGAGCCTGGGTTCCTACCAGCGCGCCGCCAACGAGGTTCGCGAGCAGAAGAACAACTCCATTTATTGGGCTGTCAAGAACTATCTCACCTACAGCAAGACCTTCGGCAAGCACAGCATCACCGCCATGGTGGGTCAGGAAGCCTGGGAAAGCCGCTGGGACTACATGAGCGTGTTCAACACCGCCCTCCCGTCCAACGACGTGGTGAACCCTTACCTGGGTACCGGTACTCCTACCATCGGTTACGGTTACGGTTCCTCCGCCATGGCCTCCTTCTTCACCCGTGAGACCTACAACTTCGACAACCGTTATATCGCTACCTATACTTTCCGTTACGACGGTTCCTCCAACTTCGGTCCCAACAAGCGTTGGGCTCCGTTCCACTCCTTCGCACTGGCCTGGCGCTTCACCAACGAGAAATTCATGAAGGGTGCCAAGGACGTGCTCAACGACGGTAAACTCCGCTTCGGCTGGGGCCAGACCGGTAACTCCGGCATCGGCTCTTACAAGTGGGGCACTTCCATGACCAAGGTGGCCACCGGTCTGGGTACCGGCTACCGCCAGAGCAACCTGCCCAACCCCAACATCATGTGGGAGAAACAGGAACAGTTCAACGTAGGTCTGGACCTGAGCTTCTTCAACAACCGCCTGTCCCTGGTGGCCGAATGGTACGACAAGCGTTCCAACGACATGCTGATGCCGCTGCAGCTGCCCTCCTACATGGGTACGCAGGGTAACGGTTCTTCCGCCCTGGCCGCTCCTTGGGGCAACTACGGTACCATCGACAACACCGGTTTCGAGTTCACCCTCACCGCTCATCCCGTTGAGACCAAGAACTTCCACTGGATGACCGAAGGCCAGATTTCCTTCAACAAGAACAAGCTGGTGGCCCTGGCCGGTACGGCTTCCGCCGCCATCGTGGGTTACGGCCAGTGGAACGACGTTGTTACCGTTTCCAACGTGGGCGAATCCCTCTACAGCTTCTACGGCTATGTGACCGACGGTATCTACCAGAGCATCGAAGAGGTGATGGCCGGCCCTGTGCAGGGCGACGGTATGCCGCATACGATTGATGCCGATGGCGTCTGGCACGCCTCCACCAACACCGCCGATTACAACCAGTACAACACCACCTGGATTGGTGATATCCGCTACAAGGACCTGAACGGCGACGGCCACATCACCGAGGCCGACCGCACCAACATCGGCTCCCCGATGCCCAAGTTCACCTTCGGCTGGACCAACACCTTCACCTATAAGAACTGGGATCTGACCATCTTCCTCAACGGTTCCTACGGCAACAAGGTTCTCAACTACCTGAACATGCGCGTGGGCAACATGAAGAGCGCATGGTCCAACCAGCCCACCAGCGTCCTCGAACGCTCCAAGCTGGTTGCCATCGACCCCGACAAGACCTACGACGGCACCAATAACGTGTGGAACTGGTTCGAGGATCCCACCAATGTGAGAATCGCCAACCCCGGCGCCAAGTTGCCGCGTGCCACCACCGGCGACCCCAACGACAACGACCGCCTGAGCGACCGCTACATCGAGGATGGTTCTTATCTCCGTATCAAGAACATCACCCTGGGTTACACCTTCCCCAAGAAGGCCCTGGAGAAGTCGAAGATCGATAACCTGCGCATCCAGGTGAACATCCAGAACCTGCCCACCTTCACCAAGTACACCGGCTACGATCCCGAAATCGGTGCCAGTACCGCCTCTGTCAACGTGATGGGCCTGGATAACGGCCGTTATCCTTCTCCCACCGTCTATTCTCTCGGTGTTAACATTACATTCTAATCAAGGGAGGATACGAATATGAAAAATGTATTGAAATATATGGCTCTTTCCCTGGTTGTTGTGCTCTCCGCCGCTTCCTGCGATAAATTCCTGGACCGTCCGGCCGAAGACAGCTACAACTCCCAGAACTTCTACCAGGATGCCAACCAGTGCATCCAGGGTGTGAACTACCTGTACAACTCTCCCTGGTACGACGTGATCCGCGGTTTCTACCGTGTGGGCGAGTGCTTCTCCGGTAACTACTATATGGGTTCCAGCCCGTATCTGCAGTTCACCATCAACGGCTCCGACGACACCCTGCGTGATATGTCCTCCTCCCTGTGGGCTGTGAATGCCAACGCTATCACGGTGTACAACCGCCTGAAACAGTGCACCGGCATTGACCAGGCCGTGCTGAACATGTGCATGGGCGAAGCCCTCACCTGGAAGGCGTTTGCCTATTTCTTCCTGGTGCG
>JAEEGH010023982.1_pt1 | contig 12359 bp, 8 predicted proteins | sample 9134181 | NCBI WGS metagenome assembly JAEEGH01 (sample SAMN16246544, study PRJNA631951) | gut metagenome | biome: gut microbiome; feature: rumen; material: DP-attached | host: Bos | place: Iran: Karaj | collected 2018-10
GCTCTAATTAAGGCTAGAACTGTCTCTCGCGATTTAAATTGTATCGCTATTAGTGATGATTCAGGATTAGAGGTAAGAGCTCTAAACTGGGAGCCAGGTATTTATAGTGCTAGATATGCTGGTGGACATGATGATTTAGAAAATAATAAATTATTAATTAAAAGCCTTAAAGGAATTGAAGATAGATTCGCAAGATATGTATGTGCGATTGCTATATGTTATCCGAATGGTGATGAATTAACTGAAATTGCTTATTGTGAAGGAAAGATAATTGATACACCATTAGGTGAGAATGGTTTTGGATATGATCCATATTTTTATGTTGATGAATTTAATAAAACTCTCGCTCAAGTCTCTTTAGAAGAAAAGAACAAGATTTCTCATAGAGCTAGAGCCATTAGAAAGATTAAGGAGAGAATTGATGAAGATTTTAATATTATCAGATAATCACTCAAGAAGAATAAATGATTTTGATTTTCTTAAATATGATTATATTATTCATTGTGGTGATTATGGTGATTCATTAGATATCATTAATGATAAAAACATTATTTATGTTAAAGGTAATTGTGATTCTTATGGAGAAAAAGAAGTATTAATTGATATCAATGATAAAAAATATTTAATTACTCATGGTGATTTATATGGTGTTAAATATGATTATTTAAGATTAGAGCTTAAGGCTCTATCATCAAATGCCGATATAATCTTATTTGGACATACTCATAGACAAACATATTTTAAGGATAAAGGTAAAATATTTATTAATCCTGGTAGTTATCAAGAGGATGAATATGTTGAAATTGAAGATAATAAAATTAAATTTATGATAGGAAATACTTTAAAGAAAGTATACGAAATGTAAAGGAGGTCTAAAATGCCAAGCTTAAATGATATTTTATGCTTAGATAAAACTCAATCATCAATTAAAAAGATTGATTTATTTTTATCAAGTCATGACAAAAATACATATGAATATATTAAAGCAGTATCATTTAAGGCTACTATTTTAGATTCTTTAGGTAAAACAAATGATGCTTTAAAGTTAGTATATAGTTTTGTTCCTGAATTTAGATATTTAGAACCAAAATCTATAGTCGAAATATGTAATGTTATTATTGATATTTCAATAACTAATGATAAATATGATCAAGCAATTAAATATATAACAGTTAAAAAGAATTATTTGGCTGTTTCTGAATCTAGTGAATACTATAAGGATCAAATTAGATTATTCCTTAAAATGGATGATAAGGTTAAAACTCTAGAAATAGTTAAGAAATTCTTAGATGATGATATTACTAAAGAAGAAGAAATCTACGCAAAAGAAATATTATCTAGATTATATTTTGATAATAAGGAATATGATAATTATCTAGAATTAATTAGACCTTTAGAGGATTATTATAAAGATAATATTAGACTTGAATCATTAAAAGAAATTCAATTTAATAAGATTTTAATTAATTATGAAAGAAATAAATATATTGATGTAATTAATGAGGGTAACAAATTCTTAACTGATAATAATGATGATCCTAGATATTCTTTGAAGTGCGCAACAATCCTAATTAAGACATATCTAATATGTTCTGATAATAAAAGAGCTTCAATTATTGAATCAAGATATTCAGATTTGTTGATTGGTAAATATATTGATGAAGAAATTAATTTTAGTTATGCAGCTTTAGATTTATATAATAAAATTAATTCTATTTCATCAATTAAAGAATATCATGACAAGATTAGAGAATTAGAAGAATTAAAAAAGCCAATTGTTAAGGCTCAACCTAAAAAGAAAGATAATAAAGCTCCTATTAAAGAAGAAATTATTATTCCTGAAATCTCTTTTTCGCCTCAACAATCAAGTGAATTTCATGGTGGATTATTAAATCCTAAGATTGAAACTAAGGTTGTTACTGAACAAATTATTAATAGAGTTACTGGTAAAATAGATATTAATTTAAGTGAAGATTTCTTAAAGCTTTCAAAGATATTTGAGGATATTTCTTGTTGTAATTTAGATACTAAATTTAGAGAATTATATAGAAATGCTTGTATAGAATTAACTAAAGAATATAAGATTGATGAGGTTTATATTCTTTATTATGATAAGAAATATTTAGGTCTTCATTATAAAAAGGAAAGAGCTTATGATAAATTAATTGATATTGATGAAATAACTAATACAGTTAATTATGTATCATATTTAAATGATAAAGAAGTCTTCTTAAATAAAAATGATAGAGTATATAATCAAAATATTTTAACTAATCTAGAATATGATGAAAATATTAATGCTTTTGCGATGCCATTACATAATGATGTTGGTGTTATAGCATCTATAGCTTTTATTTCTTATGATGATTTCTTAAATCAAGATTTATGCTATGAAGCATTAAAGCTATTAAGTAATATCATTAGTGTTAGATTAAATATGGAAATAAAGAATAATCAATTAGAATATCAAAATCTAATTAAATTAAAGGTATTAGAAAATTTCCCTAATGGTATTAAAATATGTGCTAATGATTATATTCATTTTAATGATAATGCGATCAATATGACTGGTGCGATAGAGGATATGAAATTCCTTGATTATGTTTATATGATTGATAAGGAATATCAAGCTAAATACCGTCAGGTTCATAATGATACAATTAATCATCAACATGATAATGAAATAACGTATACAATAACTAATGATGGTATTACTAAATATATTAAAGAATCAATGTATCCTTTAGTATATGATAATAATATTTATGTATTATCAATATTAGAAAATAAGACATCTGATATTGAAGAAAAGAATAATTTAAAGGATATTGCATATTTAAATCCTATATCTAAGGTTAATACAGAATTAAAACTAATATTAGATATTAATGAAATAATTAATGAAGATTATTATAGTATTATTTCACTTGAGGTAATCGATTTTAAATTATATGAAGATCTATATGGTATTAATTTTACTAATCAATTAATTTACGCACTAGGCTTAAAATTAAAGGAAGCTATCGCTTCTGAATATAGCTTTAGCTTATATCATTTAGATAGAGATAGATTTGTATTATTAGCCAAAGATATTATTGATAAAAGAGTATTACAATCTAAATTAGTATTAATATTATCTAATGCATCTAAGAACTTAGATAATTTAAATAAGAGATTAAAAATCTTATTCAATGTTGGTGTTTATAAAAAGGGTAAGGGTGTTAATATAGAAGAACCATATGAGGCTTTGAATTACGCACTTGATGCTTTAAATGATGCTAAGATGATGGATGATATTAAAACTCATATAGCCTTTTATGATAATGAATTATCTAAAAAGAGATTTTATGATAATAATTTAGTTACTACAATTTCTGAAGGAATTGATAAAGGTAAAATAGCTATTAGTTATCAACAAATAGTTAATTTAAGTAATAAATCATTATATGGCTTTATGCTAAAGCTTACTTTAGATAGCTATGAAATAGAATACGATAAGATGTATGAGGTTATCAAAAGAAAGAATTTGGTTAAGGAAATGGATAAATATTTAATGATAAATGCCTTTAAAGAATTAAAGATGCTAAAGGATAGCATTGGCTATGCATTATTTTATTTACCACTTCATGAAGAATTATTTAGTGATTTTAATATTAATTTTTTCAAAAAACAGCTTACATTTTATAAAATTAATCCAAAATATATTGTATTAATTTTTAATAAGTGTAATATAAAATATATTAAGGAGTTAAAACAATTAGGCTTCTTAATAGCGACAACTAATATATTTGATATCTATTTAGATTCAGTTGATTATTTATTCTATGATTATAATTTAGGTGGATTAGATTCAATTAAGGATGTTTCTGATTTAGTTAAGCTTCATGAAAAAGAAATAATTATAAATAATGTTAATACTAAAGAAGATATGATTTATATGAAGAATAATAATTTTGATTTAATCTATGGTAACTATTATAAAAATGTTAAGAGGATTAAAGATATTATTGAAAGTTTTAAAAAATAAAGGAATGATTTTTTATGAGAGATTTTAAGAATGTTAAAAGAGTAGTTGTAAAAATAGGTTCTTCAAGTCTTGTTAATAAGGATTTATCTATAAATTTACCTGTGATAGTAAATGTTATGGAGAATTTTAAAAATCTTATTGATAAGGGTATTGAGGTTGTTTTAGTAACTAGTGGTGCGATTGCCTTAGGTATGCACGAGCTAGGTATGTCTAAAAAGCCTAGTGTTATGGCCTTAAAACAAGCTTGTGCAGCTTTAGGTCAAGCTAAGCTTATGGAGGCATATAATAAAGCATCTGAAATATATAATTTGAAGGTTGGTCAGATTTTAGTAAATCATGATGACTTCCAAGTTAGAAAAAGGATGTTATATTTAACAAATACTCTTGATGAAATGTTTAAACAAAAAATTATTCCTATCATTAATGAAAATGATGCCTTAGCAGTTGATGAAATTAAGGTTGGAGATAATGATACATTAGCTTCTTTAATTTCACCGATGATTAAGGCTGATTTATTAGTTTTATTTTCTGATATAGATGGTCTTTATGATAAAAACCCAAAGCTTTATCCTGATGCTAAAATGATAAATAAGGTTGAAAAAATTGATGATTCAATTTTAGCAATGGTAAGTGGTGCGACAACTAATGTTGGTACTGGTGGTATGGAAACTAAAATTGATGCCGCATTATCATCTATTTCATCAGGTGTTAATATGATTATTTGTAATTCTAATCGTATTAATGATTTAGAAAAGATTGTTAAGGGAGAAGAAATAGGTACTCTATTTGTTAAGGGTGATGCTTTAGCATCAAGAGATCATTGGATTATTTTTAAATCTAATGCCTTAGGTGCTATTGTTGTAGATAGTGGTCTTGAAAAGCTATTAAGAGATAAAAAAGTATCAATTCTTCCTAAGGGTATAAAGGATGTTAAGGGTGAATTCTTAGCTTCTAGTGTAATTAATGTCATTAGTCAAAATGGTGATATTTTAGCTAAGGGTATTACTAATTATTCATCTGCTGAAATCAAATTAATAACAGGTGTAGCTTCAGATAAGATTTCAGATATTTTAGGCTATATCGGAAAGAAACAAATTATTCATGCGAATGATTTAGTTTTATTAGGAGATGGTTATTATGGACACTTTGTTAAATAATTGTAAGATAGCTAGTAAGGAATTATTAAAGCTATCTAATGATGATAGAAATAAAATATTATTAAATATTTCAAATGCTTTAAAGGATGAAAATAACATAAATGAAATCCTTGAGGCTAATGAAATAGATGTAGCTAATGCTCATAATAATGGAATTAGCCAGGTAATGGTTGATAGATTATCTTTAAATAAGAATAAGATATTAAGCATTGCAGATTCTATTATTGATGTAATGAAATTACCTAATTATATTGGTGAGGTAATTGAGGAATGGACTACTGAAACAGGATTAAAAATAAAAAAGGTAAGAGTACCTTTTGGTGTAATTGCAGCTGTATTTGAATCAAGACCAAATGTTGCTGTAGATATTTCAGTATTAACATTAAAAACAGCTAATGCATGTGTATTAAAGGGTGGTAAGGAAGCTATTAATACAAATAAGGCATTAGTTAATATTATGAAAAATGCTATTAAGGATATTATTAATCCTAATGTTATAACATTAATTGAATCAACTGATAGAAGCGCAACTGATGAGTTAATTAGAAAGAAGGAATATATTGATTTATTAATTCCTAGAGGATCTAAGAGATTAATTAATTATATAGTTGAAAATTCTAAGGTTCCATATATTGAAACAGGTGCGGGTAATTGCTCATTATATATCCATAAGGATGCGGATATAGAAAAAGCAATTAAGGTAGCTATCAATGCTAAAATTCAAAGACCTTCAGTATGTAACGCTATTGAAAATATTTTAGTAGATGAGGATATCTTAGATAAATTCTTACCTAAATTAAATGATGCATTTAATGGTAATAATATGTTTAATAAGAAAATTGAAATAAGAGCCGATGAAAAAGCTTTAAAATATGTTGATGGAATTAAGGCCACTGAGGAAGATTATTATACAGAATATAATGATTATATTGTAGCTATTAAGACTGTTAAGAATGTAGATGAGGCTATTTCATTTATTAATGAGCATTCAACAAAGCATAGTGAAGCTATTATTACTGAAAATACTGATGCTTATGTTAAATTCTTAAATGAGGTAGATTCTGCATGTGTATATCATAACGCTTCAACAAGATTTACTGATGGTGGTGAATTTGGATTTGGTGCTGAAATTGGTATTTCGACAACTAAGCTTCATGCAAGAGGTCCTATGGGATTAAAGGAAATAACGACTTATAAATATATTATTGATGGTAAGAATGGAGAGTGCAGAAAATGAGTTATAAATTTGGTATTTTAGGTGTAGGTAAAATGGGATCTAGTATCCTAAGAGGTATTATCGCATCTGGTGTATTTAAGAAAGAAGATATTTTATTAAATTTATATACTGATGAAGAGGTTAAAACATATGGTGATGAGGGCTTTACTTATGTAAAGAATGATCCAAAGAAAGTATTTGAACTATGTGATTTAACTTTATTATCTGTAAAGCCCCAGGTATTTCCAGAGGTTGCTAAAATAGCTGATGAATTAGATTTTAATGGTAAGGGTATTATGTCTATTATGGCTGGTATTACTATTTCATCTATTGAGGTTCATTTTAAGAATGCTAAGATTATTAGAGTAATGCCTAATACTCCAGCATTAATTAAAAAGGCAGTAGCAACTGTTTGTTCAAAGGATATTAGCTCAATTTATTATAATCAGGTATTTGATATCCTATCTTCAATTGGTGTTGCATATCCAATTGATGAATCTAAGATGGATGAATCATTAGCATTAAATGGTTCAATGCCTGCATACCTTGAATTATTTGCTAAAGCATTTATTGATCAGGCTGTAAAGGATGGCATTGATTATGAAACAGCTAAGAAGCTTACATGTCAATCAATTATTTCATCTGCCTCACTTATTTTAAAATCAGATGAATCAATTGATCAATTAATTACTAATGTATGCTCAAAGGGTGGTACTACAATTGCAGGCTTAGAAAAATTATATGAATATAAATTTGAAGAAGCTATTTATGAATGTAGTAAGGCTTGTGCAAATAGAAGTAGAGAATTAAGTAAATAAAAATAAAGGACTCGATGAGTCCTTTTAGTTTTCCTCTGAATCCTTATTTTCAGATTCTTCCTTTTTCTTTTCTTTTTTCTTTTCTTTCTCTAAACGCTCCTTTTCAGCGTTAGCATATTCTTCCTTAGCCTTTTGATAGAATTCATAATTTCTATTTAGATAAAGAATTCTTTTGGCAATTTCAATATATGAATTAGCTATAATAGCATAATCAAGTGCAATCTTATTTAAAGCTTCAATATCATTATCATCAACATCATTTAATCTTTTGAATGTTTCCTCAACTACATTAGAAGTAGTAGTAGAATTCATTAAATTAAATTCATTATATGATTCTGGATTTTCTTGTCCAGGCTTATGAGTCTTATCTAATACCTGCTTAACCTCGGCGATTGATAAAACCTGCTTTAATGTACAAACCTCTTGGATAACAGCTAAATGCTCCTTAGAGTATTTTTTAGATATTGGTGCTGGAACAACTTCACCCTTAACATAATTGTTAATCATAGAAGTAGTTATTTGCTTATCTGATGTAGATGTTTGGAATATATATAATTGCTTATCAAGATATTTCATTACTTGATCCATATATAATTCAAGCTCAGGTAAATCCTCATAATTTCTAAAACTAAAATTATTTAAATCATTTAACCAATTCTCAAGTGACTTCTTAATGTTTTCCATACCAAAACCTCCGACTAAGAAAATTTTATCATAATATATTAAATAATACAATATTTTGTCTAAAAAAACATTGACTATTATAAGAAAACGAGATAAACTAATATCGAAAACTAGATGATATAGTTTTGTAATAGGAGGTTTAAGTTATGAAAAAGAGAATTTTATTAATTGGAAATGATAAATTTATGAGAGAAGCATACGTTGATGGCAAATTTGTTGTATTACCAAAAAGAAAATACGTAGATGCATTATATGAGTCATATGAAATTGATAATATCTCTAATTATGAATTAACTTCAAAGAGAGCTTTATCATTAGTTGATTGCTTCATTAAGCATCATGATTATGATATCTGTTTAATTTCATTTGGAACAAATGAATTAAAAAATATATCTGTTGAAAATTTCAAAAAAAATTTACAGAATATAGTAAATGTGTTAATATGTAAAGGGGTTGTTCCTGTAATAATGGAATTTAACTCTGATTCTAGCATTGATGTTAATCCTTATAACCAAGTTATAAGTGATATAAAGGCTATGAATCAATTTGATAACAAGTTTTATAATGAATGTATGAAGCTTGTTAATGCATAAAGGAGAACATAAATGGAAAATAATAAAATTATTCCGATCTTTCTTGCTTGTGATGATAACTATGTAAAATTTGCGATGGTTACTTTAAAATCAATCGCTTGTAACGCTAATAAAGATTATACATATAATTGTTATATATTAAATGCTGGTATCAGTGAAGAAACCATAAATAGAACTAAGGGCTTATTACCTGATAACTTCAATTTATTCTTCCCTGATGTAACTGATTATTATGAATCTATCAAGGATAGATTACCAGTACGTCATTATTATTCTAAGACAACATATTTTAGATTTTTTATTGCTGAGATGTTTCCAGAATATGATAAGGCAATCTATATTGATTCAGACACAGTTGTATTAGGTGATATTAGTGAATTTTATAATCATGAATTAGGAAATAATTTAGTTGGTGCTTGTCAGGAACAAGCAATTATCCAAACTAAGATTTATGGTGATTATGTAGAAACAGTTACTGGTGTATCTAGAAATGAATATTTCAATGCTGGTTTATTATTAATCAATTCAAAGCTATTTAGAGAAGAATGTATCTTAGATCAATTTATTGATTTATTAGATTTATATAATTTCGTTTTAATTCAGGATGAGGATTATTTAAATGTAATGTGTAATCATAGAGTTACATGGATTGATAATTCTTGGAATACTGAAATTTATGGTGAAATTAAATATAAGGATGAAGACATTAATATGATTCATTATCTTATGTGGAATAAGCCTTGGCATTTTGATAATATTAGACTTCAAAATTATTTCTGGGATTATGCTAAGATGACTTGTTATTATGATGATATTAAGTCAATTTTAGATAATTATACTGATGAGCAAAGAGATAATGACTTAAAGGGTGCTGCTAATTTATTTGTAATGGCAGAAAATGAAATTAATCGTCCTGACAGTTATTTTAAGCTATTAAATGGTGGTAAGATCAAGAGAAAATCAATCGATAGACTTCAGGTTCAAAAGAAGATTAGAGATTTAGAAAAGGCTGGCATTTTTGATCAGGATGTTGAACAAGATCCACCTACTAAGGAATTATTACCAGATCAAATTGATTATGAAAGAAAGAGCGTAAAGAGTAAGATTAAGACTAGATATGCTTATTTCATTGCTAGAAAGTTCTTAAATAAGATGGTAAGAGAAGACCAAATTATTATTAAGGAAGTAAAGGGAATTGAAAATATTCAAGGTCTTGATACTGGTGCTATTCTAACATGTAATCATTTCAATGCCTTTGATTCGTTTGCTATTCAGGTAGCATATGAGGAATCAATTAAGTCTAAGAAGGAAAGAAAAAAGAAGAAATTCTTTAGAGTTATCAGAGAGGGTAATTATACATCTTATTCAGGATTCTATGGATTCCTAATGAGAAACTGCTATACATTACCTTTATCAAGCAATGCAAAGACAATGGCTAAGTTTATGAGATCTATGAACAATCTTTTAAAGCAAGGTCATTTAGTATTAGTATATCCAGAGCAAAGTATGTGGTGGAATTATAGAAAGCCTAAGCCTTTAAAGGAAGGTGCATATAAGTTTGCCGTTGCTGCTAATGTACCAGTAGTTCCATGCTTCATCACAATGAAAGATACTGATAAGATTGGTACTGATGGATATCCAATCCAGGAATATACAATTCATATTTCTAAACCTATTTATCCAGATCCTAATAAGAGCAAGATTGATAATGTAAAATACATTATGGATGAGAATTATCGTGTTTGGAAGGATATTTATGAATCTGTATACCATGTAAAATTGGAATATACAACACAAGAAGCTAGAGCATAATCTAGCTTTTTTTCTTTATTTTGGGGTATTTATTGTGCAAAACGCACAAAAGTGAAAGATTTGAACTAAAACTTTCTTGAATAAAAAAAATAACTTTGATATAATATCAATAAGAATATTGACCGTTTTTTGTTATGTTTTGATTTTAAATATTTAAAATCTTGTTTTTATCTCAATTTCTTGTTTTTTAAATTGGTTATAATCATAGTCCTACTATGATTAAACATAAAGTAGTATGCAAAACTAAAAATTTTAGTGCGAGCCTATTTTTAATAATAGTCTCCCAATTCCAACAAACGCACATTTATATCTTGAGATAAGCTTTAATTATCAATTATCTGGTGCTTAATGATAATTAGGTGATAGTGCCCATTTTGATTGGAACACTAGTTACAAATTTTTAAAAAACTACATGCCCTACCGAAAACGGAGCGCGTACTACAGGGTTAGGCAAATAAGAAAAATTGAAAAGGAGAAAACACATGAAGAAAATAGTATGTGATTTATGTGGAGAATCTGATTTCGTCAAGGTAGAAGGAATGTTTGAATGTCAGGTTTGTGGTGCAAAGTACACTATTGAGCAAGCCAAAACATTATTTAGGGATGTATCAGATACACCACGTCAAAGCGCAACAGTAAATGAAGCACCAGAAGATGATGAACCAGTTGGAAGCCAAGTTGCAATGCCAAAAGCTGGTCCTGCCGTAGTTAAGAAGGTTATCGTTGCAAAACCTGCTGCTACAAAAGAAACTGACCAAGGAGCTGCAAAAAAGATTGTATCTCAATTCAAGAAGCCAGTTGGTGGTGCCCCATCACCTGCAGGTGTTAAGCCAGGTCAAGGTACAGTAGTTAAGAAGGTAGTTGTTAAGCCTACAACAGTAGTTGCTAAGCCTGCCGCTCAACCAGCACAAAAGAAGGTTGTTAGAAACCTAGATACTAGTGCTAACGTTGGTACTGCACAAATGATTGAAAATCTATTCATTCTATCAGAGAATGCATATGATTCAGAAAATTATGTTGATGCAGAAAATTATGCAAACCGTGTTATTGAAATTGACGCCAATAATACAGATGCATGGTTAATGAAGGGTAACTGTGCTGCAAGACAATCTAATCCACAAAATTTCCGTTTTAAGGAAGCTATTAATTGTTGGAATACATGTCTTCAAAGATCTAGCAAGGATGAAATTGATGACTATCAATTCACAGTAAGAACTAACCTAATTGATATTATGGTTGCGTTCGTATTAAAGGGATGCATCAGCTTTGCTAAAGAGCCTACTACAAAGAATTTTGAAGAAGTAAAGGATGTTATCAATCAGGCTGAGCCTATGATGAGACTAGCAAACCAAACATTTGGTGTTGATATTGCAACTTATGAAGATAAACTTGCATCAAATATTTCAGCCGTAGTAACAAAAGTTAGTAAGCAAGCAATCCAAGATTATGGTAAGAAGAAAGAAACTCAAACAGTTGAAGCATATAAGAAATATGTTGAAACTCAAGACATCTGTATTGGCTGCTGGGATTATTTAATTGACCTTGCCAAGAGACATGGTACAGTTACAGCAATCCTATCTAGCGTAGTAAAGATGCAAGAATCTATTATCCGTAATAAGGGTTATATTACTAAGAATGGTAAGACTAAGGTTGGTTTAGAGTGTTCAATGTCTGAGCGTAATCAACGTCTTGAAGCTATTAAAGCAGAAAAGAAGAAACTTGATGATAAGTTCGTTGATATTCGTAAGCGTGACCGTGTTGAGCAAAAGATTAAGAATGAAAAGTATTGGGAAGAGCATCAAGATGAAAAGAAGCAATTACTTGATGAGCATTCTAAGCTTGACCATGAAATCTTTGAGCTTGAAAACTCTAAATTAAAGATGCCTGAATTAACTGAATTAAAGAAGCTTGAGGAAGAAGCAATTCGTCTTCAGGTATTAAAGGATAATCCAGTTTATTCAAATAAGGAACGTGCTGCTTATATGGATCAATTAAATAAGACTCGTAAGCAAATCGTTACTAAGAAGAGAGAGTTAGCTTCTCGTCTTAACC
>JAEEGH010023983.1_pt1 | contig 12359 bp, 2 predicted proteins | sample 9134181 | NCBI WGS metagenome assembly JAEEGH01 (sample SAMN16246544, study PRJNA631951) | gut metagenome | biome: gut microbiome; feature: rumen; material: DP-attached | host: Bos | place: Iran: Karaj | collected 2018-10
GTTCGGGCCGTCGGGAACGCGCGAGACGGTGGCAACCACGGGTTCCTCCGCATCGCCGCGCGAGCAGGTGAACGTGGCGGTGGCGGCGGTTCGGTCGTCGTTCCAGGACCAGGCGGGCGCGCCCCAGTCGTGTCCGAGAGTGTCGGGGACGCCGTGCTGGACGGCGTTCGTCGCCGCTGTTACGCCGTAGATGTTTTCGGACGGATTGTAGGTCCAGGTGGTCTGGCCGGGATTGGTGCAGGTGGGGGGAAGCGTGACGGTGGGGGTTCCGGCTATGGTCAGGGTGTTTGTTTCGCCGCAGATGTCACAGATTACCGTCCATGTGCTGTTGGAGTAGTCGGGAGAACGTTCCCAGGTCGTGGGACCAGAATGGTCGAACTTGTTGCAGTAGATGTTGCCGTGGGGATAGACCGTTGCGTCCGGGAGGGGCGTGGCGGATACCCGCGGGATGGCGTCAGAGCCAATGGCCTGGTACCAGGGCTGGGAGCCGTCCGTGACGCTGTTGTTGAGCATGTAGCAGACGGCACCACCTGTGAAGTCGACGCCAACTTCCGGGAAGAGGACGTTCTCGACGGTACCTGAGTTCAGACCAATGCTTCCATTGAAGTTGTTGTTATTGCTGTGGACGCCGACGCAGATGCGCACCGTACCGGCGTTGGAGCCGCAGACAGCTCCGCACACGACGCCTGAGCTGTCGTTGACGTAGCGTGCGTAGAAGAGGCAGTCTTCAATCGTGCCGGAGACGGCATTGGTTCCCGCGATGCCGCCGAGGACGATGTTGGACCAGCCGTTGTCCAGCGTGCGGATGTTGGAGGCAAGGGCGTCCTTGACGCAGCAGGCTCGGATCGTTCCTGCGTTCTCGCCGCAGATGCCGCCTATGGCCGAGCCGGTGCCGTCAGCGTAGCGCGGGGTCGTAGCGATCTTGCCGGAGACGGTGCAGAAGGTGACGGTGCCGAGGTTGCGTCCGCACACGGTGCCGAGGAGCGCGGGCGGGTAGGAGCTGGAGACCATGACGTTGTTGAGGACGAGGTTGGTGACGACGCCCTGGGCGGCAATGAGTCCGAAGAGACCCAGGCGACCGGAGGCGTCGGGCTCGGAGATCGAGAGGTTGGAGAGCGTATGGCCGCGTCCATCGAAGGTGCCCGTGAAGCCGGCGTTGCCGCCCATCGGGACGAAGTTGTCGATTGTTGAGAGGTCGATGTCGTCTACGAGCGCGGCAGAGGTGTCGGGGGATGTGGCGAGCTGGTTGGCGAACCAGCGGAGATGCAATGGTGATGAAAGCTGGTAGATGGTGCCGACCCTGGGCGGAACGGGCAGCGTTTCGACGGTGTGTCCGCTGATGGTGATCGTCTCCGGCCAGTTGAACTCGATGTGGGTGAGTCCCTTGACCGTGCCGGAGAGGCCGGTGATCCGCAGCTCCGTTCCGACGGCGGCGGTCACGGGGCCGGCGAACGTTATGACGTTCATGCCGGAGCCGGCGACGTAGGGGAGGTCACCCCAGGTCGTGGAGAGGATCGGCGTGCCAAGAACGGACATGATCTGGTTGAACGGCAGGGATATGGACACTGTGGCGCCCTTGCAGACGGGCGCCGGGGTGACGACGAGGCGGTCACTATAGATGAGCGAGGGATTGGACGGGACGGCTTGAATGCGAGCGACTATGGACTTTGCCGTCCAAGTATCACTGCCGCTCCCAGAGGCGGTGAAGCGTATGCCGAGCGAGGAGACGTCGGCTGGCACAACGAGTCGTCCGTCGGCAGCGCGGCAGTTCGTGTTGAAGCGCTGCATGCAGAGCTTGCCGATGTCGTTGCCTTGTTCTATGTTCCACGGCAGGGTGGCGCTGCTGTTGTCGCTGGTTAAGACGACGGGGAAAGTGTAGCCCTTGAAGTTCGTGTCTTTGGCGCCGTGCTTGTGCTCGAAGCCGGCCATGTAGCGGGAGTAGCGGATGGTGCCGGGGTCGCCGTTGTCGGAGCCGCTCGTGGCCGCGTCACAGCTGGAAGTCTGGTTGACGAGTATCTGAATGTACTGGTAGCCGTCGTCCACCTCCGCCGCCTGGAGATCGAGGAGCATGCGCAGGCTCGCGCCACTGGCCACGAGATATTCCTGCGCCGCGCCGCTGGAGAAGTAGTCGTCGAGCGGCACGGCGTGGTAGGCCTGCGCGAAGCCGGAGTCCTTCACGGTGATCTCGCCGTCGGTGACGGTCACGGACCTCACGATGTGCGGCACCGAGAGGGACTTGGACGAGTCGTATGAGATCGTGCGGTCGGCGAAGGCAAGCGTGAAGCCTCCGTCATCGACCACCTCGAAGCGGTAGATGCGCGAGTTGCCGGCCGCGCTGCCGGCCATGTAGTAGAGGAAGCGCGGGTCGTGGATCTGTTCGGTGGTGCATTCCTCAACCGAGACGGTTTTCGACCGGTCGCCGACAGCGAAACTAAGTCTGCCGACGTTGTTCATGAAGTGCACGCCTGCGAGCGCGGAGCGCGACGCGGTGCGGTAGCGCACAATCTCGGCGATGTTCGTGTTCGAGCGCGTGATGGTGAACGTGGTGGTGGTGTCCGAGGTGGAGCTTGACACGCTGAACGTCGATGCATGCGCGGCAAACGCAAAGCCCAGGACGGCGAACAGTGCGACGAAGCAAGTGCGGAACGTTTTCATTCTCATTCGTTGTCTCCTATCCGGCGTTGCCAATGGCATAGCACATCAGGCGTAAATGTTGCCAATTGGATATTGGTATTGGATATTGGATTTTGGCAACACTTACTCACTTTATGATGATCGGCAGACCAATGACCGCCTTTATGAACCTGCCGTAAGACGGCGGCACGCAAATCACGGCGACGCCATCCTCATACACGATGGACTCCGCAGCAACATCATTCGGCGCGAGCGCATCAGGCGCGTCGCCCGCTACGACCGAGATGGCTCCGTTGATCTTCGAAAGATCCACAGGCACGCCGCCCGCAGTTGCCGCCACTCGCACCCGCGCGCCGTCTTCTCCAACCTTGATGTCGACGATGCGCAGCTCGATCGGCGCAGCGGACGGCGAGACGTTCATGAGGAATGCCGCCTCGTGCTCACTGTTCACGTCAGCTCCATATTGCGCCGCCCATGCGAAGTACTTGGCCTTCATATACTCGTCCGTGCCGTAGATATACATAGGGCACGCCAGGGTGAACGCCGCTGTAACGGTGACCGGACCGGCAGGCATGGTGAAGGTGTATGTATTGTTGCTGTCCGTAGAGACGATCACACTACCGTCAGGTCCCGTCACGCACGGGTAACTCGGCATACAATACCCCGTATCCGGGATGGTACACAGCGTAACGCGGTACCCTTCAGGCGCTTCGGAAACGCTGGCAACGATACTGCCGTGCTCAACCTCTTCCAAGGTGATGGGATACACCGTGGCCGCCTCCGAGGTCTTTTCGATCATAAGATACCACAGATACGATCCGACGTTTTCTAAACTGAACCGCAGCTCGTAGGTCGATCCGCCGATCAGGCAGACCGAAGGAGAATGGCTGTTGATATTACCAATGTAGCATCCGAACGCATCCAGGATATCCGCGTTCCTGTAATCCCTGCCGATCCCGGTAAAGCGGTAGATGCCTGTTTCCTGGGGCGTTAATGTATACGCGACAGTATCGGAACCGTATACCTTCGACATATCGATCTCGTTGATGCCAAGCGCAAGCTCGGGCAACTCTCCGGATTTTATCAATTTGCTCGAGACGGTCACGTCGCTTTCCGGCATCGTAAAGGACACGAAGCGGAAGCTTATGCCCCAGTACGAGCGGGGCTCGCTGCCAACCGTAAACGCCGCGCCGCTCCAAGGTTTGACGGTGACAGACAGCTCCTTTGCAGGCTCATCGTAGAACAGCATGTTGACAGTCTCGCCGGGCTTAGCGAAGACGATACCATTGATACCATTTCCCATGCCCAGCGCGCCGTTGATGCCCGATCCAATATAACCGTCGATATCACCATCGATCAAGATCGCTTTCACGACATCCGTATACTCCGCCGCGACCGTAATGTCGCTTTCGGGCATGATGAAGCAGGGGAATCCGTACTCGTCTATGTCCAGCGGCACCGCGTTCCCTTGTGCGTCGGTAACGGTCCAGCCAGCTATGCCTGTGAGGAAATCCACCCCTGCGGAAAGGACGATCTTCGAACCCGCGGGGGCTTCGCCATGCGTACTGCTTCCGAACGGTCCTGCGATGTTGTACTGCGCGTCGATGCGATCGTCAGCGACCGTGATCCGATACCAGTCCCCTGCCTCGACAAGCATCGCGATATAGGTCGTATCGTCCCAGGCGGGGCCGGGCTCCTCCGCCCAGCCGGCGAACAGATAGTCCGAACCACTCAGGCCATTGAGAATATACGCCTCTACTGGTGAGAGATCCGGCGTTTCTCCGGGATCACAGTACAGATTCTCTATCTCTACAACGTCGTACAAGTTGTACAGCTCGCCGTCTGGCATCTGACAGAGGAACGAGATCTTGCACTTCCGCGGGGCAAAGCCGGCCTCTACCGTTACGTCGCCCGCAGGCATCTCAAACTCGTAGACCGCCTCTCCGCCGGAAAGCCTACCTTTGGTAAAGTCTGTCACGTCAAGATATTCGCTGCCGCACTTTACCGTTACATACGTCGAGCGATTGCCCTCTTCCGGCATCGCGGTAATGGTTATGGTCTGTCCCTCCGGCGCGGACGCGAAGTCCGCGGCGACGGTTCCGCCAGCCGCCTGAGAGATGTTCACATTGTATTTCGTGATCGGCCCGGTGTTGGCGATGGTCAGTACAGAATCCTCCTCGCAGTAGTACCGAACCAGGTATTCCGTTCCGCCTACGAGCGCAAAGCTACTTGGGCCGTCAGGCTGTCCGATGATGGAAACTTCATAATAACCATCGCTGCACGCAAAGCTGTACAGGCCATCCTCCTCGGGCGTGTACCAGAAGTAGCTGTCGGTCGTCATTTGCCCCAGCGGATTGTCGCCTGTCTGCAGCGACGGATAGTCGGCTCTGCCGGTTGCCGGCGTCAATGTGACGCCGTCCGCAGGCATGGTAAACGTAAAGATCCAGATGTAACCATTAAAGACGAGCGCCGTATCCTCGACTGTTCCGCCACCGGCTCTGGCTGCGGTCAGGGAGGTAAGGTCAAGGCGGGGATCGGTGATCAAGCATCTCACTTCAACCTCGTCATCAGAGAACAGGTAGAAGTAGTATTGTCCAAATAAGTCTATGACTCTTCCGTTAACCTCCAACGTGTAGAATTTCGCCTCCGCCGTATCCGTCCAGCTGAGCCTGTACATCGGCTCGAACGTGCCGGATACCGTAACCGGCGCGTCGGGCATGGTGAAACAGTATATATCCGATTGGCTAACGAGCGCTGCAGGCACTGCCTCGCCGGTCTCGCTGTTCGTGACGGCCCAGTCGCGCACGCCCCAGGCGCCGCTTCCGCTGTACAGCAGATACACCTTATCGCCCGCAACCGCTTCGTTTATATCGGAGAAATTTTCGACCTGCACATAGATCGTCCCGTGTGCGGTATCCGTGTTCTGCACCGTGATGCTGTGAGGAACAGGTCTCAAAACGAAGACGATCGGGCTGTCTGCTTCACCCGGAAGGTGGAGGACCGCATAGGGGCTCGTCCAGGAATCGCTCGCCTCCCAGCTGTGCGCCCAGACGGGCCTGCCGGTCTCTGCATCCGTTTCGATGCTCAAGCACACGGAGCAGAGCATTTTCTCATAGTTGTCGTCCGCATAAAAATCCACCGTCACGGAGCTTTCGCTGGTGATGCTGACCTTCGCGCCGTTTGAGCAGTAGCCAGGCGTGCCGTCTGCATCGGTGAACCGCTCGCCTCCTTCGTAGGCGAGGATCCTGCGGACTGCTTCGATAAGCTCCGCTTCGAATCTGGTTCCGTTGACCAGATCGAACGTCAGCGTCTGCGACGTTACGGCATTGCCGCAGTGGCTGCAAGTGTAGGTCGTCTGCGTTTTCTGCGGATAGTCGCCAGGGCTCGCGGTTGTAACGTACCTGTGGCCCAACGCCGCGATCGTATCCGTCTCCGTTTCGCCGCAGCGCGAGCAGGTGTGGGTTTTCACGCCTTCGTTCGTGCACGTCGGCGCGGTCATTTCCGTCCATGCGCCCCAGTCGTGGCCAAGCGCGTCGACCGGCCTGGTCTCTGTCGCATCGCAACGGGAACAGGTGCGTGTTTCAACGCCGGCGTCTGTGCAGGTCGGCGCGAGCGTAAGAATCCACTCGCCGAAGTCATGGCCGAGCGCGTCGGTATACGTATCTACGTAGCTATCCTGGCAGCGGCTGCAGGTGTGGGTCGTGTAGCCGCGCTCCGTGCAGGTCGGTGCCGTGACCACGGCCACATAGTCGTGGCCGAGCGCAGGAATGTCCGTCTCGACCTTCACTTGCGTCGCGAAGCACTCGCTCGCGAACGTGCCGGTGTAGGTGGTCTCTCCGAGTTCCAGGCAGGTAGCCGCCCTGGTGATCTCGCTTGTGACGGCGCCATCCTCGGTCTCGGTGCGTCCGCAGACCATGCAGACCCTCGACGCGGTCACGGCCCAGCTTCCCTCGTTTTCGGACCAACTGTAGCTTGGAGCGCCCCAATCGTGCGCCTCGCTCGCGTAGACCGCAGCATAGACCGCCGGCTCGGTGACCACAGGCAATTCGTCCGCATAAGTCTGCTCGCCATCCGTCCAGCCTGCGAAACTGTAGTGATAGCCCGCATCGCAGGCCTTTTCGAGCGCCGGAGCCACGTTCTCGTCGACAGGATATTCCGGACTGAGGCCATACTGGAAGGACCCCGTGTACAGGACAGTCTCGCCGTCCTCATCGTAGAACGTGACAGGCAGCATCTGCCACTTCCAGACGATATCCACCGCGGTCTCGGCTGCCTCCGGCGTAAAGGACTCGCCGGGCTGATACTGGACGGACCCGACCTGATAGCAGTCGAACTCCTTGCCCACAGGCGCCTCGCAGGCAGGTTCCTCAAGGACGTAGGGAGTATGCTTGCGGTAGTAGACCGTATCGGGACCGGTCGCCTCGTTGTTGTGATTGACCGTGATCGTGTTGTAGCCTTCGTACACGACGTTCGCGAACGAGCTTGTTCCAAGGCTGGTCTGCGTGCACGCCTTGCCGGCCAGGTCTGCGTAGCCGCTCAGCTTTACGCTGGAGATCTGCAGAGCGCCGGCCAAGGAGGAAGTGTCCAGCGTTCTGCTGAAGTACAGCGTATTCAGGCCGCTGCCGCCCTTATACTCCATCTTGCCGAAGCTCGTGGTCAAGTACACGCTGGAAGAGCTGCCGACCTTGACTATCTCCGAGAATCTCAGGGCAACGGTGACGGTGTCGCCAAGTCCGTACGTGCCTTGCGTCACGACGACGTCGTTCACCACCGGCGCCGTCGTGTCCACCGCCTGGATATTGGCCTGTATGTTCTTGATCACCCAGTCGTCGTCACTGTCGCCGGAAGCATTGCCCCGGAGAACCAGCGTCGAGGCGCTTGCCGGGAAGACCAGTCTGCCGTCGCTGGCGCGGGAACCCGTATTGAACTTCTGGGTCGAAAGATAGCCGACGCCGTTCCCCCAGGGATCGGCTGCCGCGCCGCAGTTGCTGCCGTAGTCGGTGAGAGGCATCGTGTAGCTGGCGTATGAGACGTTCTTCTCTCCCTTGGAATGCTCGAACCCCAGCATATACCGGGAATTGCCGATGTTTCCGGGATCGCCGTTGCTGCAGCCGTTGCGGTTGTCGTACGCCGTGGCGCTGGTCAGCACCGAAAGGTACTGATAGCCGTCGTCAACTTCCTTCGCGCTGAAGGACAGGGTCATGCGAAGTTCCGCGCCGGTCAGCTGGTAGTAGTTCTGCGGCGCCACCAGAGCATAATAACCGGAAAGCGCATAGGAGATGGGGCTGTTCTTGTCGTATCCGTCGTCCGTTATCGTGGTCTCTCCTGATTTGACCGTGACGGTCTTTGCGTCGTACGCACCCGACGAGGGAACTTTATAGCTCGTATTGAAGTCGATCTCCCGATTGTAGGAGGCGAGGACCTCTTTGTTGCCCGTGGAAAGCACTTCAAAACGGTAGCTGCGCTTTGCGGAACCGTTCAGGTAGTAGAAGTTGATGTTGTCGCCAGCGGCAAGTTCCGCGACCGTAACGATCGTCGCGTCATCTTCCGCGTTGAACGACGCCGTGCCGCTCGCCGCATTGAAATGCACGCCCGCGATCGCGGACTGGCTGACAGTGCGGTATGCGACCGTCTCGGCGCTGCCCGTGATCGCCCGCGTGATCTTAAACCCGTTGCTGACCCTGGAGATCGTATACGCCGTGGTCCACTGAGCCGTTACCGTGATGCTGGAATCGACGCTGATTACCGTTCCGGGCTGCTCGACCGTGCCATCGACCAGCCAGCCGGTGAATAGCTTGCCCTTCGGCGCAGTAAAAGCGCAGTCCGGCAGCGTGTAGCTCGTCCCGCATAAGGCGTCGGCCATGACGCCTGTTCCGCCGTTCGCGTCGAAATGGACGACTGCGCTACGCCACTGAGCCGTGAAGACGCAGTCTTCTGTGAGGGTAACCGTGTCGCCGGGCTGGTAGGAGCTGCCGCCGAGTTCCCACCCGTCGAAGAACTTGTTCTCCGGCGCGGTGAAGGGGCAAGCCGGCAGCGTGTATGTGTAGATGCCGTTCGCGGGCTGAATCTGCGTTGAACTCGCCACGCCGCCGCCCTCGCCGGGGTTCAGCCCGACGTTGAGTTTTATCACGGAAAAGACCGCGCGGACGATGACATCCTTGCCCGGCATGTTGAAACTGTAAACGCCGTCCACGGGGTTGATTTCCTGCTCGTTCTGGTTTTCCGGCTTGTAATAGACGTGATCCACCCGGTAAGTCGGTTCGGGCGTAAGGGTCAAGGTGATGGTCCTGCCGGCCCTGGCCAGAGTCGAGTCCGCGCTCAGCGTGCCGTGTGAGGGAGGAGTCACGGTCACGTTGTATTGGGACACAAGATAAAGCGCCGCCTCAACGCAGGCCACCTCATTGTCGATATATGTATTGGCATCGATGACGTAGTCTTCGTTGTCGGGAGACAGGAACCCATTATCTCCGCCGTCGAGTCCCCTGGTGATGCGCACCGGTCTTGAGCTCAACGGACGGTCTACGGTGCTCACGCCGATGTGTGAAGCCTCATTCACGGGTTGCGAGACATCTATGCAGCACCCGACCGCCAGATAAAGGTTGCTTGCCGCGTCATTGCATGTATTGCCGGCGACAGTTATCAAACCCCCGATGCTTATGGTGGATTTTGCTGCTACATATACGCCTCCAACGCCTGCGCTCGCGGTGTTGCCGGTGACGCTTCCGCCTGTCATGGCAGAGGGCGTTGATACGTCAGTGCCACCGATCAAGTAGACGCCGCCGCCGTACTTTGCACTATTGCCGCTGATCGTTCCGCCGCTCATGCTGAAAGAGCACACATTGTTGCCGTTGCCATTTGAAAAGACATATACGCCGCCGCCGTTGCCGGCGGCCGTGTTGCCGCTGATCGTGCCGCCGCTCATGGTAAAGGAACAGCCTGTGTGGTCGCCGCCATATTTGTAGTAGCCCGCGAATACGCCGCCGCCGTTGCCGGCGGCCGTGTTGCCGCTGATCGATCCGCCGCTCATCGTGAAGGTGCAGCTCTCGTCGTACATGTAAACGCCGCCGCCGTCATTTGAGGTGTTTCCTGTTATTGATCCGCCGGCCAGCGTCAGACTTCCGCCATGGTCGATGTGCACGCCGCCGCCTTGATTGCTGGAGCTGCTGTTCCCGCCGGTGATCGTGCCTGTTTGTTCCGCGCTGCTGTCCATGATCGTGAGGTCGCCGCCGTGCACATAGACTACAAAACCGTAACTGGTCGCGGACGTTCTTCCGCGGTTTATTGTATGACCGTTCAGATCAAGTACAGAGGTCTTGCCTGCGTCGACGGTCAGATAGTCGTCCTTCTGCACATCCTGCATGAGCTTGACCTGGCTGCCCGAGTTGAGCGCTGCGGCCAGATCCGCCCATGTGCTGACTTCCGTCCATTCTTCTGCGTTCGCGCCGGGCGTTTGGTCCGGGTCCGCGAACGCAGTCGCGGGAGCGAACATGCCTGTCACCATCGTGACGAGCACCACCAACAGATTCGCCAGTCTCTTTTTCATCGTTGTAATCCTTTGCATGATAGCAAGGCTATCGGCCTTGCCAATAAAAACATTGATCACGAGAATGACAATAATTTACCAAAAAAACGAAAGCGCCTCAAGGCAAAAAACATCCCACGAATGGGTAGTATTGCTTTCGCCGGGTATTATTGCTTTCGCTGCTTGGAGTTTCGGAGTCTTGGAGTCAGTGGAGTTGGATATTGGATGGTCATTATGGCATTGTGGCATTATGTCATTATGGAATTGTCCGCCTTCAATTTCAGAATTCCATAATGGCACAATTCCACAATTTCATAATCTCACGCCCAACCCTTGCGCTGCTTGATGCCGGCGGCCATTCTGCAGAGCTCGGCCGACATCTCGCGGTAGCGCGTGGTTAGCTCGTCGGGCGACTGCACGGCGGCGAGGCGCGAATAGGCGGCCTTGCCCCAGTCTTCAGCGCGCGACTCGCTGCGGGCGGCGTACATGCGCTCCTTGATGCCGCCGTGCTTCTTGAAGTCTTCTTCGAGCTGCGCGATCTGCCTCGCCAGAAGATAGGTGCATTGCCGGATGAGCGAGACCATCAGGTTAGCCGCCACCTCGTCGCTCTTCTTCTCGATGTGCGGCGCGAAGGCCTCCCAGCCGCCCTCGCGCCCGAGCCGGCGCGCCGCAAGACCCTTTTCGGAATCTTTCGGCCATTCGGGCAGGCCGTGTATCTTGAGATAGTCGAGGTAGTCTTCGAGAAGCTCCTCAAGGCTCGCCTTGGCGACGTTGGTGAGCTTCAGCTCGGTCTCCTTGCTGGTCGCCGAAGCCTCGCTGCCTTCGACGATGTTCTGCTTGCCGCTGCGCGCGGCCTGCACCATCTGGTCGATGGTGCGGTCGCCGCGCTGAAGAAAACGCTTCACGAAGACTGCCGTGCCCTGGTAGATGACGTCGCTCTTCTTGTAGGTGAGCAGATTTCGGTAGCCGCCATGCGGCAATATGATCTTAGTGGCCATCAGCAGGCGCCTCCTTTTTGGGGACGGTGGGGACTTTGGGGACATTGGCGACGGTGGCGACATTGGTGACCCGCCGTCCCCATAGTCCCCATTGTCCCCATTGTCCCCATCGTCCCCACAGTCCCCATCACTCCCCCTCCGCCGGCGCGGTGAGGCCGACCACCGCCTCCACAAACCGGCCCGCCGAAGCCGGCACGAAGATCGTTGCCTCGCCCGCGCTGTACGTGATACCCGAAACCGCCTTCGGCACGAGCGCGCCGAGATCGTCGCCCGCCGACACCGAAATGACGCCGTTGATCTGCGAAAGGTCAACCGCCCCCGCCTCCGCTGAAGCTCCCGCCTCCGCCAAGGCTTCGGCGGACAAGCCGGCGCGGCAAGTCACGCGCACCCGCGCGCCGCCTTCAACCACCTCGATGCCCGCGATCCGCAGCTCGATCGGCGTCGCCCATGGCGCGACATTCAGCAGGAACGCCGCCTCGTACGCGCCAAGCGCGTCGTAGCCGTACCGCAGCGCCCAGGCGTCGTAGTTCGCCCGGATCACTGCGTCTCCTTCCGTGTCGTCCGCCGGGTCTGCGGGCAGGCCCAGATACGCCGGATACGTCGGCGTGTAGATGTACGGCCGCAGCGTCTTGCCCGCGATGGCGGTGGGGCTGGTGCCGAGGTTGTCTGTGTCTTTGTAGATGGCGCTGCCGTCGGTGAGCCGCTGGCCGGACTTGACGCGGACGCTGCCGCGGGCTGAATAGTATCTGCTAGCGGTGATGCTGTCGGTGGGGTTCGTCCAGCCGAGGGTGATGGTGCCTTTTTGGGCGAAGATGCCGTCGGTACTGCAGGTTGCGGTGACGGTGCCGCCGTTGATCGTGACGTCGCGCCCGGCGGCGATGCCGTACTGTCTGCCTGTGGCGGTGACGGTGCCGCCGTTGATCGTGACGGAGCCAGCGCCGGCGATGCCGCAGTCGCCGTTGGCGACGACAGCGCCCGTGCCGTTTGCCTGACCGTAGATGGCGAGGCCGCTGCCGCCGATGGCTTCGCTGTTGTGGTTCGTGTTCGTGACGGTGAGTGTTGCGCCGTCGCAGAGGATCAGGTGTGCGGTGTTGTCGCGGAAGAAAAGCTTTCCGCTGATGGTGACGGCGTTGGTGACGACGTACCAGGCCGTCGCGTTCCATTCGCCGTACATGACGTCGTCCGTGGCGTCGGTGAGGACGGTG
>JAEEGH010023985.1_pt1 | contig 12358 bp, 7 predicted proteins | sample 9134181 | NCBI WGS metagenome assembly JAEEGH01 (sample SAMN16246544, study PRJNA631951) | gut metagenome | biome: gut microbiome; feature: rumen; material: DP-attached | host: Bos | place: Iran: Karaj | collected 2018-10
CATGACTCCATGCCACAATTGAGTCAGCACAGACTTCGTTGGTGACAAATACCTCAAGATCCGTCCTGTCTTTCAGATCAAGCGACGACGGCATCCACACTCCGTCTTCCGGATCCCAGGCTCGGCCCACCTCGTCGGTCAAGTTCTTACCATCGGCATCCAATATCACCATAGGCAAGGCTTCGTATTGGGCACGTGCCACTCCTCCTACCCACAGCAGAAGTGCGAGGAGCGACATCCGAATGAGCCACTCACGATGATGTAATATATTAGAAAACATACGAAAGATTAGCACCGAAATTAGTAGGTATGAACTTATGATGCTGATTGGGGTCAGCATAGAAGAGGTAGCCGGCACCCATTACGACATCCACATTCCAATGTCGGTTGATCATCCAACCATAACCGCTCAGAAAGCCTGCTGTCAAGGCCGTGTGCCTTTGTACACTGCTGTCTTCCCCATCCTTCCGATAGTGATACAGCCCCAACTGTGGCCCGAAGAAGAAGTCCTGGAACAACTTCCGTTTGAACCAGAAACGATAGTCAAGTTGTATGCCTGACCCGTTAACCTTCTTGACCCAGCTGTCTCCCATCGTCAACATGCCCGTGACGCCAATGCTCTGATAGTCATTCACCGCCAGGTCCATGCCAACATTGGCGCACTTCGCAGCCCACATCACAAGGTTGCTGTGTACCACTACCGTCTGAGCCAGCACATACTGTCCCCGACCTGCCCACAGCAGCATCACCAGCATCGTCACTATTTTAATTGTCCTTCTCATTTCTATTATTAATATCCTTGTCGCAGCCAAGTTTGGCTGCTAAGCATTCCCATCAGCAGCCATTCTGGTCCACTCTGTGTCTCCGTCAGCAGCCGTATTTGGCTGCTAAGCGTCCTCGTCGCAGCCATTTATGGCTGCCCACTGCCCTCCGGCCTCTTTATCCTATAAGCCACATTAGCCGTAGCCACCCTGGGCCGTCCATCCATATACAGCAGCCTGTACTTGAACTGCAGCACCGTCCAAACGGCGCCTTCCGGTGTGCTGTCATTTGCCTGCAGTTTATGCAGTCCCGTGTAAGCATAGTTCGTCACCCACGCGTCCTCGATCTTCATTCCCTCCAATGAAGGGTCAATCTTGACAAGGTATTCACTCACAGCCTTCAGCAGTTCTTCACGGTCAGCAACCTCCACCTCGGGATTGTCAAATTCATCCTCGGCTTCAGCCTTATACTTGCCTTCCACCAGCGGTCCATGGGCATCCAGTCCGTACTTCGTATTCCAAGTGGCACGTCGTGCATCCACGCCCATCGTAAGGGCTTCCAGCATCCTGGTGCCCTGTCGCATTCCGACCGAGTCTTCCACGACAAAGATGAACTGTAGAGGTTGCAAAGCTGGTCCATACGTCGTCGTGCCTACATTGCGTCCATAACGGATGCTGTCGGGCAATTCAATCTGATCCTCCGTATAACCGGTCATGCCGCCACGATCGAGTGCAGCTATCACGTCGTCCACGGTCACAGCCTTTTCCTTGCCGTTCAGCCACGGACACTCCACGTAGAACGTCTCCTTGTTATACACTGCAAGGAATCTGTCGTACATCTCCTGTTCGCGATTGTCGATATCTGGCAGGATGGTGAAACGAGTCACTAGCGAATCGTACGACTCAAACACCTGCGGATGGAACTTCAACCCAATGGCGTATGTTCCCCTCTTGTTCATGTCTTCAGCTGTGATTGGCTGAAAATTTCCATCCTTGCGATAATACAGTCCGATCACCTCACATTCCTGTAGGTGGCTGCTCTTCCATTGCTCGTCAAAGAGTGCCAAAACCCGTTGCAAGCTGGCCGATTCAGCCATCGAGTCCATGCTGGCTGGTTTGAGCAACAACGCTGGCAGTCGCTTGCCGTTCTCGGTATAGGCATTGCGCAAAGCCTCATTGAAGCTGTGTCTGCGTGCCATCGCCTCGTCATAACCTTCAATACGCACACGGAAAGGCATGATGTAAGTAGCTTCGCCTTCCTCACTGTCATAATCTTTCGGCAAAAGACTGAGCCTGTACAACACGTTATTGTATTCACTCGGCTCCGACATAGGCAGAGGCGAATTCTCCTTCATCTCTTCCAGTCGTCCGACCACCAGATAAGGGTCGTCGTACTGCTGCGCAAATGCCTTGCGGACAGATTCAATGGTCACAGGCTCTTCTAGCAGGGAGTCTCCCGCAGCACTCTTCACGTTCAGCGTCACAGGCGCCAATGTCATCTGTTGCAACAGCGAATCGATGCGTTTTTGGGCTATCTCGTTCGAAAGGTTGTTCCTGACGTACTGCATCTCGTCAGGCTTCCAGTACTTGTTGGATATGCTCAAAGTGCGGAACGCTACAGCAAAATGCAGGTCCACAACGCCCTTCTTTTCTAGATTATAGCCAATGTTTCCACCGCCCGAAAACTCCAGGAAATACCTGTTTCCCCAACTAACGCCAGGATAGTCATAGCCCAGCACCAGTCCGGCATTCGAACGTTTATCCAAAGTCTGATACTCCACATACGGGCCCACATAATACCTACCCTTATGATACTCGGGATGCTTATACGGGCTAAGATGCACGCGATATTGTGCCTGCACACCGAAGTTATCGATCACGCTTCTCTTGTAATCGCCACAAAACAGATTATACTGACTGTCAGCACCCGTCCTGAATTGAAGTGCTACCGATTGAGTCCACATCCGTTGAGGATTACGCAGATCAATATCTACCCCTAGATTAGGAGCTCCTAGGGCTAAATCCGCCAGATTCGTCCACCAGGTCAGATACGATGTCCAACTCAATCCCGACCTATCCAAACTAACCGACCGATAGGGCGTTTGCCCAAAAGCACACGTCCCCCGACCCGCCCACAGCAGCGTCCCCATCAGGATCCCTATCGTAAATATCTTTCTCTTCATTCTTTTGTGTCTCAATCGCAGCCATCCTTGGCTGCCTCCGTGTTCTAGTCGCAGCCATCTATGGCTGCCCTTTTTCTGATAATGTCGCAGCCATGTTTGGCTGCCCCTTCCTCCCTTTCCCTTTCCAGTAAGGCGCGATTTCGTCGCGCCCTCCGTGTCTCCGACAGCGGCCGTCATTGGCCGCCCCCGTCCTTATTTCTCCTTCAGCTCCTCCACCGTCCATATCCGCTGTCGTATACTGAACGGGGTTCTCGTCGAATGCACATGACCGGCTAAGCCGGTCATGAACAAATGACTCTTGAGTGCCGAAAGGATATGTCGTTGTGTCTTTCGATCCACATATCCCTGTCCTGCCTCATAGGCGGCACACCAGAACGCCACCTTATCCGACATCCTATTGCTGGCATTCGAAGCGCGTTGCAGAATGCTCGATTTCAACACATGTGCCTCCTTCATATTGTTCTCGGCAGCAAGTGCTTCATTCACCTTCTGATACGCCTTCGCGTAATCACTCTTCTGATAGTTCTCAACAGCCTCAGCATAGAGGCGCTGTGCACGCTGTTCAGTGTCGAGCCAGTCTGCTTGTTGGCGCATCTCGTCCTGCAGTTCAACGCGTCGTGCTTCAAAAGCAGCTATCGATGCATCGGCATTCATCTGTCGGTCGCTCTCTTCGCGAACCATTGCCAATGCCTGCGTACTATAATACGTTTGGTATTCTTCACGATGCTCTTGCAGCATAAACTGCTCAGCAACATCCAGCCAACGCATGATCTCGTTATATCGGTTTGCATACTCCTTGCCACGTTCTGGATGAGAAGCATGTTCGCGGTTCAAAGGCACAAACATGCCTTGCACCACAATCACTGGGTCAATCTTTCCCTGTGCCTGGCTCAATATCTGATGTGCTCTATCAAAGCATCGCTCCATTCCGCCTTCAACCTTCGAAAGCATCAGCAACTGCTCGTTGTTCAACTGTTCTTCGCTCCAACTGGCAGTCTCCATTGTATTTCGATAATGGTAATCCTCTTTGCCAATATTTGCAAAACGGTCTTGATATAGCCGTTCCATCTTATTCCAATAAACAATTCCATCCGGTTCCTGCAACAACTTTCGCAAAGCCCTGCGTGTCTGGTTATACAGGTTTGTATTTCGCTGATATCCGCTGCTGATAGCCAACGGATACAGTCTGTCCACCACCTGCCGATATTCCCCGTTCTTAAGAGCAGCACTCAACTCATCCAGCACGACGACACCTCGTTCATCAGCGTCCCTGTTCATCTCCGGTCGAGCAGGGACCCAGGGCAGACCTTCCAGCTCATGGAACTGTGCAACCACATCACCCCCCAAGCCTACCATCAGCAGGCCAACCAAAACCACCACTCTAATAAAACACCGTTCAATCATCTACTATATATATATTATTTTAAAGGTGTTCCACCTTCGTTCCTATTGCAGCCATCTTCGGCCGCCCTCAGCGTTCTCGTCAGCGGCCGTCACTGGCCGCTCCCTGTCGCCTCTTCAATCACGATCTGCCTCTCCACGTCTCCACATGGTCCAGCCAGGCGGACATCCACCGTCAAGCTCTGCTTCACGCCCATACGTGCATACTCGTCATCCACAGGCCACAGCAGATTAGCCTCGCCGACAAGCACCACGCCACGCATCCCATCCAGCATCTCAGCCCGCATCTCAAGCAGGACAGTTCCCAAAGCCGTCGCATCAATAGCATCCTCCGACACATCCAGCCGATAGAATGCATTGTTCAAACGAGCCTTGTTCGACACATACATCAATGTATCGTCTATAGGAACCTCCACGCGGAAAGCAAACCGCTTCGTACGTTGGCGTACTGTCACGCTCGTGCTATACTGCTCTCCGCCTTTCAGTTCTCCAGCCCAAGTGCCGAGAAAGAGTGGTTCAGGCATTGCCTTGATCAGTCCGCCCTCATTCTCAACTACAGCAGCTGTAGAATCCACGCTGAAGCCTTCAGCCCGATTGTAGGTCAAAAGTCTGTAATAGCCGGGGTGCACATATCCATGATAGCTAATCGTATCTATCGAACGACTCATCGTCGTCGTAAACCGCTCACCATCCCTTTCGCTCACGAAAGCAAATCCAGTATTCGACAACTTGCTGTTGCTATACAACCTAATTCTGTACGACGATGGCAGTTCATTAGCCATATCCTCCGAATGCTCCACATAGCAAAGTTGCATCGTTATCAAAGCCTGTTCCTTGCTGATATCGTAAAGGTCATCATCCACTTCAAACACGCGGCAGCTCGTTATCCAACAAGCTGTCACAGCCATCATCACGATGTTTAAAATCCTATTCATCGTCCAACTCCTTTCCGACCAGCAAGGTCCCAAACCAAGCTTATACCCAGATGATTTATGCCAAAACGATGTTCGTCGTCCTCACTGAGGAAGGTGAGCGAAGGCTCTTGTCCCTTGAAAAGAGGATTATGGTCATAATGGCTCATCTTGCCGGCATTATATCCCACACCGAGGTGCAGATCCAGGCTCGTGTGTCGGCTTAGACGCCACTGATAGCCTCCTACCAGTCCGCAGCCATACACGCGTCCCTGCTTGCCTTCATCACGACCTCGTAGTCGATAGTTACGCTCACTGATCTCGCCTTGTAGGCCCACGTAATATCGCTCATGTGCTCCCAAGTAATACCGCACCTCTGGCGATACGAGCCACAGTGCATAACGCTTCCTGTACCTGTCCGACACCGAAAGCGATGTCCACGCCGCATTGATTTGCACATCCACACGAGGTGCACAGTGCCAAATCAAACCAAGTTCCGGAGTAAATGTCAGCCAGCGCAACAGATTCGAACGCATCGATAGCACAGTCTGTCGTCCTTCACCCATATCCCTGCGGCCCAAAGGCCCTCGTGCCTCTCGTTCCAAGCGATGCACTCGATGCAAATCCTTCATCGAAATAATACTATCCCCCGACAATACCGCTTCTTGCGCCCGCATAAACGCGGGTACAAACATCAGAATCACCAGCAGATAATATTTCAAAAATCTCATGTGTCTAAATAATCTTGACCCATCAGGGTCCAACCATACACAAATTTGGCGCAAATATACGCAAAATTAAATTTCCTTCGCCACTTGCCACCGTTAAATCTTCCAAATTACCCCTTTTTCCTCATTCCTACCCATCAAATATACCCCCGCATATAGCAAAACACACCTTCTTACATCTTTCTCTCTTCTCCCCTCATATTTCGATTACCCCCTATAGGAACCAGAATTGACTCCTAAAAAACTGGCGCGAAAATTTCCGCACCAGTCGTCATACATTTACAAGACTACCTTCCAAGCACCATTGTTATCACGCACTATAAAGATGCCATGGCCAAGCGATTGCAGGATACGCTGTTCAATTGTACCGCCCATAACACCCTTGTCGATAGTCAGCAGCAAGTCGCCTGCGAGACCATATACATAGACGAACTGAAAATTGTAATTGCACAATGTTGTAATGCCGATAGCATCAGTCGAATCAAAGACAAATGCACGATAAGGCGAAGGAGATGCCGAGGTTGGTAACGTTAGGAATGCCTTTCCAGCACCTACATGAATACTGGTGTTCTTATTTACTTTATAAAAACCCAATTGGTTGTTTTGCTTTTGTAGGACATACGAATTCGTAGGAGCATCCATACCATATGCTGTGCCTGTAAGCAGTCCATTTGCTGCAGTAGCAACAGTGTCAGTAAGAAAACCATGAATCTCGTAGTCACCCTCTTCAGCAAAAAGCAAATATGGTTTATTGGCTTCAGCCACACTTACCGTATCAAACTGAAGTTTGTTTTCTTCAACACTATTTACACTGAAAACAGTCATCTTTTCAGGCACCTCAAATGCTATAGGCACATACAATGTTGTCCACCCGGCATCACTCACTGAAATTTGCAATACGGTATCAGCGACATCTAGTTTCTGATCAAACCACTTCACACGCGTCCTGATGTAGGATTTCAGCGAGTCAACAGCCTGCGTATAAGAAGTGTATAAAGCAGATTTAGGATTATGGAAAAGCTTTGTACCAAGCACATCCCAACGCATATAGTTAAATGTCTGACTGGCATCAAGTAAGGCAGCTTGTTCATCGACATAAGAGATTACACTTTCTGCCGAAAACTTTCCAGTACCACGCAAATTAGTCCACATCGTCTTGAGTTCCTTCTCGGTTTCAGGATCTTGATCGATTATTAGGTTCACAAAATTGAACATATCGCCTGCGGTGACACCTCCTACACCATGACATTTGTATACCCAATCGGGTTCCCAAGTCTCTCCAATCTTATTACCATCAGAATCATACGAAACATTAACGCTCGTGAGATAGAGGCGATAATCATTGTCAAATGCAAGATTAAAGTCCCAGGCAGGGCCAGTATAAAATTTATCGTCATTGCGATGCTTAAAAAAATATGTACTCCAGAAGGCATCAGGATTGCCAGAAAACTCCTCAAGAATAAAATATTTGAGGAAACTTTCTATGTCAAAATACTTGCGATAGCCATCCGATGTGAAATTCTTCGAATAAAGAGCATTCTCCATTGTCTGGAAATGCGATTTGATATACGAATACTGAGCATCGTTAATGTCATCCTCATCGGGATATTTTATAACAAGGTAATTCTTATGGTTAGTTTGGAATAATACTTTCGGATCCTCAAAAATGTAATGGCCATCATTCTCGATTAGATAACCGCCCGTAAGACTGTCTCCAGAAATCACTGTACTATCAAGCGGCTCTACATCCACACGATCCTTGTGCTGATCCACATGGTCAGCTAGATCGTATGTTCCCTTGTATTCACCGTTCATCATCACATCCACAGGCGTCAAAAATGGTGTGTATTCCATCCCTATACGTCGACTCATTTCAAAAGCCAGATTATTGCGCATCAGAGTCTTGTCGTCCCAACTATTGATGAGCACCCATTTTTTTGCTTTCGCAGTCGAACCACACAACTTGGTCTTGTTTGCGAACTTCATACGATAGGGTTTCTTTTTGAAGTTCATAGACGTATTACCGCGCATACGAATAGTACCCGTATCTTCCTTCACCTTCAAACCGCCCTTGTTAATGACTGTGAAATGTGCAGGTAGGTCATTCACATTGTCCACTGGATCCTTACCACTATCGGTATGGATCACAACAAGAGGCAGATTAGTCACCTGGTAAAACAAGTCGTCCGTACCTTCACCTTCCTCTCCATAGAACTCCACTTCCGAAACAATACAGTATTTCTCATTGGGGCTTACATAACGTACATAACGGAAACCACGGCTAACATTTACAGTGGCAGTACTTATTGTTTCACTCACACCATCTGAACTGATCATATAGAGAGGAATGGCATCAGCAAAGTCAGCACGATTGGCTCCTTCAAAGACAGCCAACTTGGAATTCTCCGCAAAACCCGATGCAGAAGCCCAACCAACTTTCTTGATCACATGAGGAGTGCCCAAATCAAGTCCTACCCAAGTATTGGAAGCTGCCATGGAACAAAAATAAGTACCTGTCAATCCATCAAAAGCATTCTGTGCTGCATATGTCGAACTCGAAGCAGCAGAGGATATAACCGTTCCCGTCAGCTTTTCATCTGCCAACATCACTGAACTAAAAGCCCAAAAAAACAAAAGCAGAAAATAAAATTTTCTCATCTTTACAAATAAATTAGCCTAGAACTGAATGAGCGAACATACATTCGCACAACACCTTTTTGACCAACCGAATATACAATAATTAAAATGTATTCTTTGGCTGCAAATTTACAGTTTTATCTCGAAAAAAACAACTTTTAATCTAAAAAATCCACTTATCAGAACCATTATTCGCCACGAGAAACCCTATTTCACCCACAGACATTGCAAAAAATCCCCTTTTTATTTGGATTTATTCCCAAAAACCTCTATCTTTGCACCTCAATAAACAAGGTGCGCAAAAGCATTAACTTCAGCAGCCGAGTTAGGCTACTCACACGTCCCCTCGCAGTCAAGTTTGGCTGCAATCAAGTTTCCCCATCGCAGCCATCCATGGCTGCCATAACCCAATAGAATGAAACCTCTTTTCACCCTTCTGACCCTCCTCGCCCTCTCTATCGCAACCACAGTCGCCCAGTCCATTCCGCTCCCCGAGCATCCGCGTCCCGACTTCGAGCGACCCGACTGGATCAACCTCAACGGCACCTGGCAGTTCACGTTCAATGCCGAACGTGGCCAATACGCTGCCGAGAATGACATCACCGCCGCCTTCGACCACCAGATTACTGTCCCCTTCGGATGGGGTTCGCCTCTTTCCGGTGTAGCCGACGAAGGCAACAAGGGCTACTATGCCCGCGATATCCTCATTCCTCGCACTTGGCGCAACCAGCGAATCTTCCTCGTCATCGGAGCATGCGATTGGGATACCAAAATCTACTTCAACGGCCGACACATCGCCTCCCATCAGGGCGGATACACACCCTTCGAGGTTGAAATCACCTGGAACCTCACTGGTTTCGACGATGTGCCTCAGCACCTCGTCATCGTAGCCGACGACACACCCAACGACCAGCGCCTCTCAGGCAAACAGGGCTACGGCGACGTCCGCGGCATCTGGCAGACCGTATATCTCGAAGCACGAGGCCAGCGTTACATAGACTACGTTCACTTCGCGCCCTACCCCGAGAACTCCATCGTCCGCATCGAAGTAGGCATCGATGCGCCCCTCTCTTCGGGCGAAGCCATCCGTCTCCACTTCCCCAATGGTGAAGAGGCCGACTACACCTTCACACCATCACGGACTCAGCGACGCGACACTATCCTTAGCTTCCATCTTCCACTTCACAACCAGCATCTTTGGAACCTCGACGACCCCTATCTCTACGAAGTCGAAGTATCCATCAAGCGTGAAAGTTCGGCCACCGACCTCGTCCGTTCCTACTTCGGTCAGCGATCCATCGGCGTCGATACCCTTCCGGGAACCAACTATCCCTACGTCACCCTCAACGGTCATCCCCTCTACCTGCAGCTCACCCTCGACCAGAGCTACAACCCACAGGGCTACTACACCTATCCTTCCGATGCCGACATGCGCCGCGAAATCGAGATTTCTAAAAGTCTCGGCCTCAATGGCAACCGCATTCACATCAAGGCCGAAATCCCACGCAAGCTCTATTGGGCCGACCGCCTTGGGCTCCTCATCATGCAGGACACGCCCAACTGGTGGGCCGACGACAATCCCCTCGGGCGTGAGGATTGGGAGCGTTGCATGCGTGATCAGCTACGTCGCGACTATAACCATCCCTCCATCTTCGCTTGGGTCAACTTCAACGAGACCTGGGGACTCTTCTCCACACGCAAGGCCGATGGCTTCCGTCGATACCACTGGACCACTCAGGCGTGGGTCGAACAGATGTATCTCCTCACCAAGCAGCTCGACCCCACTCGTCTCGTCGAGGACAACTCCCCATGCAATTTCGACCATGTTCTCTCCGACCTCAATTCCTGGCACGGCTATTTCCCCGGCTCTGCTTGGGAAGACAAACTCGACGAATACTGCCGTCTCACCTACGAAGGTTCCCTCTGGAACTACGCCGACGGACACCGTCAAGGTCGCGCACCTATGATCAATAGCGAATGTGGCAACGTTTGGGGTTACAAAGGTGCTACAGGCGACGTCGACATCACCTGGGACTACCATCAGATGATCAACGCCTTCCGTGCACACCCCAAGTGTGCAGGTTGGCTCTATACCGAGCACCACGATGTCATCAACGAGTGGAACGGTTATGTGCGTTATGACCGTAGCCCAAAGATTGACGGTCTCGACGCCTTCGTACCAGGTATGTCCATGCGCGATTTCCACAGCCCCTATTATGTATCACCACGCTGCCCGCTCATCCAAGACGTCAAGGCTGGCTCCCAAATCACTATCCCTCGTTACCTCTCCGTCATGACCGACCGAGATCCCGGCAACATGACACTCCAAACATCAATCGCCGGCTGGAACGATCTTGGTCAATGGGAAGACGAAGAAATAGTCTCCATCGAGTCCATCTCGTTCAAAGCCTATGCCAATGAGCCCATAACCAACGTCACACTCAATGCCCCTCAGCGCAACGGCCTCTACATAGTGCGTTTCGTCTTGTCCGATAGCAGCGGTTCGACGCTCCATCGCAACTTCGTCCTCCTTCATGTCACAGGCGGCACCATGGCAGCCGACCTTCCGGGCACACGTGTCAAGACCTTCACCCCCTTCTCGTTTACCAAGTCCAAGTGGTCCGACCATACAGCCTATGCCATGGGAGGTGACAAAGTCAACGGTTTCGGCAGTGGGTTCTTCGAATACGAGGTCGAAATTCCCGACGATATACAACTCAAGCATCTTAAGAGTGCTACCCTCATCTTCGAGGCATCAGCCAAACGTCTCAACGGCAAGGATAGTCCCGACTCCAAATCCGAAGGCGACTTTATGCGTGGCAAAGGCACTGCCGACCCGAGCGGTCTTCCCAACAGCTATCCCCAGACCGATCTCGACACCTATCCCACCACACTCATCGTCTCGATCAACAACCATAAGGTAGCCACTCTCACCCTACCCGACGATCCCGCTGATCATCGCGGCGCCCTCTCCTGGCAGGCACAGAGCACACCCACTACCGACCCCAACTTCGCGCCCACCCATCAGAACACCCTCACCCTCGACGAAGCTGGCTCCTACGGATACCTCCAGGAAGTCTCCATCCCCTTCCGCTTCCTCAAGCCTGGCAACACCATCACCATCCGCTTCGAGGTCCCTGACACAGAAGCTCATGGCCTAGCACTCTTTGGCGCGCATTCCGGTCTTTTTCCCTTGAACCCCACCCTTTTCTTCATTCGAAAATAAACTTCTGTCACCTTATGCTTGTTCAAAAGGTGCAATGTCATCACTCCTTATACCAAAGTGGCGACAGTAGAATGCAAACTGATAAAATATATTATTTGAGTAGCACATCAATAAGATTATTTGCGGTTTCTGCATCTTGAAACGTTATCACATTATCTTCGGTTGAATGGAAGCCGAGTATGTTTACACAGCCATACCATATACGAGATTTGTCAATGATACAACAATCGAAGTTGATATCTGGCCTTACTGATATCCGGATGCCATAGTCTCGAAGTATTGCTGCATCATCATTTTCCTCTTTGGTGACAATAATGACAGAGATTCCATTTACTACCAAATTGCGCATTCTATAAATGATGGAGGAAACTTGACTCACCTTGATTTTGGGACAGGATAGTATGATGGAGTGCTTTGCACCCGAAATGCTTTCAATAAACGGTTTAACGAAAGTTTTTCCATCGTAGATAATATCAGATGAAACAATTACTTCTGAAAAGAATAATTCGTT
>JAEEGH010023986.1_pt1 | contig 12357 bp, 9 predicted proteins | sample 9134181 | NCBI WGS metagenome assembly JAEEGH01 (sample SAMN16246544, study PRJNA631951) | gut metagenome | biome: gut microbiome; feature: rumen; material: DP-attached | host: Bos | place: Iran: Karaj | collected 2018-10
GCTGAATTCAAAAAAACTTATCATAACACATCGTGATCCGGCACAATCCTGTCGCGTGAGGCTAATGCCATAAGATAAACAACTACAACTCAGAGATGAGAAAACCTCTATGAATTATGCAGGCTAAAAACACAGAACTGAATTTGTTGTCTTGCAGCAATAACCAGCTGACATCGCTTGAAGTCTCTAAGAACGCAGCTCTAACGGAGATTTGGTGCTATAAAAACAACATTCGTGGAGAGGGCATGGATGCATTCGTCAATAGCTTGCCCACAGTGGAAAATGGTAGGTTCTATGTTTATAAGGAAGAAGACACTTCTACTGGCAACATGATGACTCCCGCGCAGGTAAAGATTGCTAAGGATAAGGGCTGGAACCCGAAGAAGTCTGATGGCCAGGCCTATTTGGGTGACATTCCTATCGAAGAGCAATTCTTCCCCGACGAGAACTTCCGCACTTGGCTGACGGCTCAGTCCTACGGATCGGACGGTGTGATTACTGATGATGAGATAGCCAATATAACAAAGATAACGGCAAGGAGCAAAAGCATTGCCAGTGTGAAAGGTATCGAATATTTCTCGGCGTTGACAAACCTTGATATCAAGCTTAACCGGTTGGAAGAACTTGACGTTTCGAAGAACACAGCGCTGAGATCTCTTTCTTGCACCCAAAACAAACTGTCCGAATTGGATGTGTCGCAGAATACGGCTTTGGAAGAACTGGACTGCAAGAGCAATAACCTGAAGGTACTTGACGTATCGAAGAACAAGCGTCTCTCGTACTTAGATTGCTCCGCAAACCAATTGTTTGAGCTCGACCTGAAGAATAATAATGAGTTGCAAACACTGTATTGCTCTGAGAACGTATTAGTTTTTATCAGCCTTTCACCAAGCAACATGGTCACAAAGATTGACTGTTACTTGAATAAAATCAAAGCTACGGAAATGGGTAATTTGGTTAACAGCCTGCCCACCGTAACTAGCGGCACATTAAGGGTTTTTAACCTGTTCCTTGAGAGTGACGATAACGTCATCACCAGCACGCAAGTCAGAAAAGCTAGATCCAAGGGCTGGGCAGTCTTGGATTCTGAAGACAACGAATATGGAGGAATACCCTCTGGCGACATGGATGGTGACGGCGAGTTAACATCTGATGATTTTGACACCATCCGCGACTACATCCTTGGCAAACTGCCGGAAGGCCAGTCGATAGACCTGACACTGGCCGATATGAACGACGACGGCGTGGTGGATATTCTCGACCTGACGCAGCTGATTGCACTTATTGTTCCCCCCTTTACCTTGAGCTGTCCCGACGACCACCATCCCCATGCGATAGACCTCGGGCTGTCCAGCGGCACGAAGTGGGCCTGCTGCAACATTGGTGCTAACAAGCCCGGGAGCTACGGCGACTACTTTAACTGGGACGTGAATACAGTTCAGAACGCATGGGGCGGCAATTGGCAGATGCCCAGTAAAGAGAAGATGCAGGAACTTATCGGCAATACGACGATGGAGTGGACAACCCTGGGCGGCGTGAATGGTCTCCTGGTGACAGGTTCTAACGGCGGCTCCATGTTCCTGCCCGCCGCTGGTTTTTGCTTTAGTGGCACCACCAATCCTTCGTTTGTGGGCACTGATGGTTGTTATTGGACGTCGACACCCGATTCGGAAAAAAACTCTTGGGGATTGTCCTTTACCAAGGAGAACAGAGATTACTGGAATCATTCAAATACTGCCGGCCTGCCTATTCGCCCAGTCAGGAAGTAGGCTGGCCCGCAGCCAATTCAGGTGTCTGAACATGGCCTCAGTTTTTCTTGGCACGGAAAAACACGGAGGACACGGTTTGAATGATGGGATTCCGTGTAAACCAGCGTTTTTCCGCGCCTATAAAAGAACACTCATTCTTCAGTTAATGCGCTCTTTTACGACGGCGCAGAAAATTCAGCTGAAAAATTTGGCCGTTCGGCAGGAATGTCGTATCTTTGCGTCGAGAAACAACACTTAAACGAAAATTCGAAATGGTAGCAACGCGTTTTAATCCAGCCCAACTGAACATCCTGAATCTCATGGCGTATATCGACACCGAACAGGAGCAGAAGGAGTTGCAGGAAGTCTTGCTCCAATTCTATCGCAAGAGAACGGACAGCCTGTTACGCCAGTTCCAACAGGAGAACAATATAACGCAACAGACTTTGGACGAATGGTCGAACTTGCACGAGAGAACACCCTACAATAAATGAAGATAGTCCTCGGCATCGTCAGGAAATTATACAAGGCGTAGTGACTATAAGAAGCAAGAATCTTCTCAATTCTCATATTCGTGTGAGATTATTGACGATTTAGGGTTCTTTCGAGGCACCTTTCGCCTTTTCATGCAAAAATACGGGGTTTTTGTTGGCGGTTAGGTGGAAAAAGTGTACCTTTGCGCCCATAAAACCGAAGAAAGAATGAAACACCAGTTACGCAGTGCCGTGTGCACAGAAGGCCGCCGCATGGCGGGAGCCCGCGCCCTCTGGGTGGCTACGGGCATGAAGCAGGAGCAGTTTGGCAAGCCCATCATTGCCGTCGTCAATTCGTTTACGCAGTTCGTGCCGGGACATACCCACCTGCATGAGATAGGACAGATAGTGCGCGAGGAGATTGAGAAGATGGGCTGCTACGCCGCTGAGTTCAACACCATAGCCATCGACGACGGCATCGCCATGGGCCACGACGGCATGCTCTACTCGCTGCCCTCGCGCGACATCATTGCCGACTCCGTGGAGTACATGGTCAACGCCCACAAGGCCGACGCCATGATCTGCATCTCGAACTGCGACAAGGTGACGCCTGGCATGCTGATGGCGGCCATGCGACTGAACATCCCCGCCGTGTTCTGCAGCGGAGGCCCGATGGAGGCCGGACGCTGGCGCGGTGAGAATGCCGACCTGATAACGGCGATGGTGAAGGGTGCCGACCCGTCGGTGACCGACGAGGAGATGCGCGAGATTGAGCAGTGTGCCTGTCCGGGCTGCGGCTCGTGCTCGGGCATGTTCACCGCCAACTCGATGAACTCGCTGACCGAGGCCATCGGACTGTCGCTGCCCGGCAACGGTACGATACTGGCTACGCATACGAACCGCGTCGAACTGTTCCGCAAGGCTGCCCGCCAGATAGTGAAGAACGCGCTGGCATACTATGAGGACGGCGACGAGAGCGTGCTGCCGCGCTCGATAGCCACACGCCAGGCCTTCCTCAACGCCATGACGCTCGACATCGCCATGGGCGGCTCTACGAACACCGTGCTCCACCTGCTGGCCGTGGCCCAGGAGGCCGGCGTCGACTTCACCATGAAGGACATCGACCAGCTGAGCCGCAAGACGCCCTGCCTCTGCAAGCTGGCGCCGAATACGCAGAAATACTCGGTGCAGGAGTGCAACCGCGCCGGCGGCATTCTCGGCATCCTCAACGAACTAGACAAGGGCGGACTGATTGACGGCTCGGCAAAGCGCGTCGACGGCATGACGCTCAGCGAGGCGATACAGAAATACGACGTCAACGGACTGGAAGACGAGATTGCCATCTACTCCAGTGCCCCCGGTGGACGATTCTCTACGGAGATGGGGTCGCAGTGTGAGTATTACGACTCGCTCGACCTCGACCGTGAGAACGGCTGCATACGCGACATCGAACATGCCTATACGAAGGACGGCGGACTGGCCGTGCTCTTCGGCAATATTGCCCAGGACGGCTGCGTGGTGAAGACGGCCGGCGTCGACGAGAGCCTGTGGCACTTCGAGGGTCCAGCCGTCTGCTTCGACTCCCAGGAGGACGCCTGCGAGGGCATCCTCGGCGGACGGGTGAAGAAGGGCGACTGCGTGGTCATTACCCACGAGGGTCCGAAGGGCGGACCGGGCATGCAGGAGATGCTCTATCCCACGAGCTATATCAAGTCGATGCACCTGGGCAAGGAGTGCGCCCTGATTACCGACGGCCGCTTCTCGGGCGGCACCAGCGGCCTCTCCATCGGCCACATCTCGCCCGAGGCTGCTAACGGCGGTAACATCGGCAAGATCAAGGACGGCGACATCATCGTCATCGACATCCCCTCGCGCTCCATCAGCGTGAAGCTCACCGACGAGGAGCTGGCCGCCCGTCCGCAGCAGCCGCTGAAGCGCAACCGCGTGGTCAGCAAGGCTCTGCGCGCCTACGCCCAGAGCGTCAGCTCGGCCGACAAGGGCGGTGTGCGAATCATCGATTAACGAAATCATCAGGCAATGAAACAGAAGTATGCACTCACCATCCTGTTTGCCCTGATCATCGCATCGGGGCTGACGAGTATTGGCTGTTATCAGGCGACGGAGAGGATTGTGGCCGAGGATATGGAGTGTGCGCTGACGAAGGCGCTGGCCGAACAGCAGAGCGACGCCATCACCCCCGACACCATCCGCACGTTCAACAGCTATCTGAAGATGGAGCAGTTGCGCGGTCATGCCGTATTGGCCGTTGCCACCCGCCAGGACGGGCTGCGCTGCGAGGCCAAGTGCTCGGCGGCCACCATCTTCTCGATGTCCGACCAGCGGCCGGCTTCGGTGCTGTGGACCGTCGCCATACTGTGGGCGTTTTATTGCTTCTGGCGCTTCAGGCGCGAGGTGCCGCTCATGACGTTCGGCGGCTTGGCCTATGCCGAGCGCGAAGGGCGTTTCTATAACAAGCTGGGCAAGCAGGTGAGGCTCACACCGATGCAGCAGCAACTGATGGAGATGTTCTTCCGTAGCGAGTCGCACCAGCTGACGAAGACCGAGATCTGCGACGCCCTCTGGCCCAAGAAAGACGATGCCAACGACACGCTCTACACCCTGATCCGTCGCCTGAAACCCATCGTCGAGGAACATTCCAACCTGAAAATCGAGTCGGACAGAGGTCGGGCATACGAGTTGAAAGTCAAGTAGTTAGCCGTCTGTCAGCGAATTGTCAGACAAATGTCAGGCTTTTTTTTTTGGAGGTCGTTGATTCTCTTCATACCTTTGCGTCAGTAAAACGACAGCAAACGTATGATGAAAGCAACAACATTTAAGAAACTGAACACCCGTGTGGCGTGGCTTGTCTTTGCCATTGCCGCTGCGGTGTATGGTCTGACGGTCGAGCCGACGGCCAGCTTCTGGGACTGCCCGGAGTTTATTGCGTGTGGTTACAAGTTGGAGATTGGCCATCCGCCCGGGGCACCCGTCTTTATGCTGGCAGCCAATCTGTTCGCCCAGCTGGCCGGAGACGCGTCGCAGGTGGCCTTGATGGTCAATCTGCTGTCGGCGCTGCTGAGTGCCGGCTGTATCTTCTTCCTGTTTCTCACGATCACCCACCTGGCCCGGAAGCTGGTTTGTCCTGCAGAGCTGGGCTTTACCCTTTCCCAGGTTGTCAGGATTGAGGCGTGCGGCGTGGTGGGCGCCTTGACCTATACGTTCAGCGACACGTTCTGGTTCTCGGCCGTCGAGGCCGAGGTCTATGCCTTCTCCAGCTTCCTGACGGCCCTGATGTTCTGGCTGATTCTGAAGTGGAGCGACGAGCTGGACAGTCCGCGCAGCGACCGCTGGATCATCCTCATTGCCTACATCACCGGCCTCTCCATCGGCGTTCATCTGCTGTGCCTGCTCTGCCTGCCCGCCATGTCGTTCGTGGTCTATTTCCGGCGTACAAAGCGGGTGACGTGGCGTGGCATGACGATGACGCTCCTGGCGGGCGGCCTGTTGGTGGCCGTTATCCTCTATGGCCTTATTCCCGGCGTGGTGATGATGGGCGGCTGGTTCGAACTGCTGTTCACCAACGGGCTGGGCTGTGGCTACAACACAGGCCTTGCGTGCTATATCGTCGTGCTGACGGCAGCGCTTGTCGCGCTCTATTATAAGGTGGAGCGGCGGGCGTTCAGGCTGTCAATAGCCTGTCTGCTGATGGTGCTGGCAGGCTACAGCAGCTACGGCGTCATCTTCATCCGAGCGAACGCCAGGCCGCCGATGTGCGAGAATGCTCCCGACAACATCTTCTCGTTGGGCAGCTACCTGAACCGCGAGCAGTACGGCAAGACGCCGCTGCTCTACGGGCCGGCGTACTGCAGCGAGGTGGACCGCACGGTGGAGGGCGACTACCTGGTGCCGCGACAGAAGGAGGGGAAGGCCATTTACCGCCCTGTCGCCGACTCGACGAAGCAAGAGTACGAGGTAGTGCGTAAGGACATAGACTACGTCTATAAGAACAACATGTACTTCCCCCGCATGCACTCTGCCCGCCACGCCAAGGCCTACGAGGACTGGCTCGGAGGCGTCGAGAAGCGGAACGGCGTGCCGACGATGGCCGAGAACCTGCGCTTCTTCCTGACCTATCAGGTGAACTTCATGTACTGGCGCTACTTCCTGTGGAACTTCGTGGGGCGGCAGAACAACATTCAGGGACACGGCGAAGCAGAACACGGCAACTGGATAACCGGCTTCCGCTGGATTGACGACTGGCTCTTGGGCTGCGACACATCGAAGCTGCCGACTGACCTGGCGCAGAACAAAGGGCGCAACGTGTTCTACGGCATGCCGTTGCTGCTCGGACTGCTGGGCATGCTGTGGCAGTGGCGCCGGGGGCGTGAGGGCCGCCAGCAGCTGCTCGTCGTCGCGCTGCTGTTTGTGATGACGGGCCTTGCCATCGTCGTCTACCTCAACCAGACGCCGCTCCAGCCCCGTGAGCGCGACTATGCCTACGCCGGCTCCTTCTATGCCTTCGCCATTTGGATTGGCTTGGGCGTGGCTGGGATGAGTGAGAAGTTAAATGTGATGAGTGAAAAGTTAAAAGTGAAGAGTGAAAAGTTGTCTTTCGCCCTGTGTATTGGCAGCCTTTTAGTCCCCCTGCAGATGGCTACGCAGACGTGGGACGACCACGACCGCTCGGGCCGTTACACCTGTCGCGACTTCGGTGCCAACTATCTGGAGAGCATGCAGCGCGAGGGGAAGCCCATCATCCTGACCAACGGCGACAACGACACGTTCCCCCTTTGGTATAACCACGAGGTGGAGGGCTTCAGAACCGATACCCGCGACTGTAACCTGGAATACCTGCAGACCGACTGGTATATCGACCAGATGAAGCGCCCTGCCTACGATTCGCCGGCCCTGCCCATCAGCATGGAGCACGACGACTACAAGGAGGGACGGATGGAGTATGTGCCCGTCGCTGCCGATAGCCTCACCATCGGCCAGACGGTCATCTCGCTGAAGGGCGTTCAGGGGCTTTACAAGAACGAGCTGATGGTGCTCGAGATGCTGTCGCAGGCCAACTGGGAGCGCCCCGTCTATGTTTCCATCAGCTTAGGCTCCGACATGATGCCCTTCCTGCGCGACCACCTGGTGCTCGAAGGGCTGGCCTATCGCATTAGCCCGACAGCAACGGGGAAACAGATTGACGTTGAACGGCTCTACGACAACATCATGCACCGCTTCCGCTATGGCGGTCTGAACAAGAAGGGCATCTACGTCGATGAAGACATCAAGCGTATGGCTTACTACCACCAGCTCATCATGGGCGTGCTCATCGACTCGCTCCTCGAGCAGGGCGACACAGAGCGGGCTCTGACGTTATGCCGGAAGTGGCAGCAGGAGATGCCCCACGAGAACGTTCCCTATACGGAGTACGCGCTGGCTATGGCCCGCTGCTATTACACGGACCGTCAGCCTGAGCTGGGCGACGCCATTGCCGGCGACCTGCTGCGCCGTTCAGCCGAGTGGCTCACGTGGATAGGCACCATCAGACCCTCGCGCCGCGGCGGGTCGCTCTACTCCCGCCACATCTGGCTGCAGACTATGGAGCAGGCACTCCATCTAGCCGTGCTGTTTGAGAGAACAGAATTGTCAAATCATTACATCGAGCCTTATGAACACTTCATCAAACAGGGCTAAGCGCCCCTTCATCTTCCGCACCGCCAGTCGCTGCATCCTCGTCGCTGCCTGCACGCTGATAATCCTTGGCTACGTCCTGATGTTGGGCCCGGGCAGTACGGCGCAGTCCTTCAATCCCGACATCTTCTCGGCGCGCAGGATAGTCGTTGCCCCGATACTGTGTCTGGCGGGCTACCTGCTCATCATCTTCGGGATTCTCAAGCGAGGATAATTGCACAGCAGAACGGCCATAAATACCCGCTCACGGCAAAAAAAGTGTTTTTTCTGCGCTCGTTTGATTGAAATTTTGTAACTTTGCACCGTTTTTTCGTTACAGAATGTTACAAAACGATATATGAGAGACAGAATAACAGGATCGAAAGCGCTGATGAGGGCTCTGAAGGCCGAGGGCGTAAAGACCATCTTCGGCTACCCCGGCGGCACCATCATGCCCGTCTACGATGCGCTGTTCGACTATACGCGAGGAGAGAAGAAATGCTTTGACCACATACTGGTGCGCCATGAGCAGGGTGCTACCCACGCCGCCGAGGGCTATGCCCGCGTCAGCGGTGAGGTGGGCGTGGCACTCGTTACCAGCGGCCCCGGCGTCACCAACACGCTGACGGGCATTGCCGACGCCATGCTCGACTCGACACCCATCGTGGTGATAGCCGGACAGGTGCCCATCACGGCGCTGGGTACGGATGCTTTCCAGGAGGTCGACCTCGTCGGCGTGGCACAGCCAATCTCGAAGTGGTCGTACCAGATACGGCGTGCCGAGGATGTGGCGTGGGCCGTCAGCCGTGCGTTCTACATTGCCCGTACGGGGCGTCCCGGCCCTGTGGTGCTCGACTTCACCAAGAATGCGCAGGTCGAGGAGATTGACTGGGAGCCCCGCAAGGTGGACTTCGTGCGCTCGTACGTGCCTTATCCGAAACTCGACGAGGCGGCTGTCCGCGAGGCTGCCGAGCTGATTAACAACGCCCAGCGCCCGCTGGCCTTGGTGGGGCAGGGGGTAGAGCTCGGCAATGCTCAGGAGGAGCTGAAGGCATTCCTCGAAAAAGCCGACATCCCCGCGGGCCGGACGATGCTCGGACTCTCGGCGCTGCCGTCGAACCATCCGCTGAACGTCGGCATGCTGGGTATGCACGGCAACTACGCAGTCAACCTGAAGGAGCAGGAGTGCGACGTGCTGATTGCTATCGGCATGCGCTTCTCTGACCGCGTGACGGGCAACGTGAAGACTTACGCTAAGCAGGCTAAGATTATCCATCTCGACATCGACCGCTCTGAGATTGACAAGAACGTGAAGACCAACGTGGCCGTGGTGGCCGACTGTAAGGAGTCGCTGCCCGCCCTGACGGCCTTGCTCAATAGGAACAAGCATACGGAATGGCGCGCGTCGTTCAAGGCTCTGGACGAGAAAGAACGCACGAAGGTCATCGAGCCGGCCATTCATCCTGCGGAGGGTCCGCTGCTGATGGGCGAGGTGGTCAACGCTGTGGCTGAGCAGGCTCATGACGATGCCGTCCTGGTGACGGATGTTGGTCAAAATCAGCTGTTTGCAACCCGTTACTTCAAGTATCACCACAAGCGCAGCATCTGCACCAGCGGCGGCTTGGGAACGATGGGCTACGGCATGCCGGCAGCCATCGGTGCCACCTTTGCTGCCCCCGGCCGGCAGGTGTGCTGCTTCATGGGCGACGGCGGTTTCCAGATGAATATCCAGGAGCTGGGCACCATCATGGAGCAGAAGGCGCCGGTGAAGATGATTCTGATGAACAACCACTATCTGGGCAATGTGCGCCAGTGGCAGGATATGTTCTGGATGCGCCGCAAGTCGTTCACCAAGATGCTGAACCCCTGCTACGAGCTGATTGCCCAGGGCTACGGCATTCCCTACGCGGCCGTTACTGACCGCAGCCAGCTGGCTGCCGCCGTTGAGCGCATGCTGACGACCGACGGTCCGTTCATCATGGAGTGTGCCATCAAGGAGGAGGACAACGTGCTGCCGATGACGCCGCCGGGCATGAATGTCGACGATATGATGTTGGAGATTTAGACTCTCCCCCGACCCCTCCCTGTAGGGAGGGGAGTGATTACCAAATAATTGAAAAGATGGAAAAAAATGAAGAAGCGAAAGGAGTATCTACTCCCCTCACTCGCAGGGAGGGGCAGGGGGGTGGGTCTCTCTATACCCTGCTGGTCTACTCTGAGAACGTGGCGGGCATCCTGAACCAGATAACCGCTGTGTTCACGCGCCGCCAGGTGAACATCGAGAGCCTGAACGTCAGCGCATCGAGCATTCCCGGCGTGCATAAGTACACCATTACCGCCTGGAGCGACGAGGATCAGATTATCAAGATAACGCGCCAGATAGAGAAGAAAATCGACGTGGTGAAGGCCAACTACTTCACTGACGAACAGCTGTTTATCCGCGAGACGGGTCTCTACAAGCTGTCGACGGAGAAAGTGCTTGAGAACCCGGAGATTTCGCGCACCATACGCCGCTTCGGTGCCAGCATCATCGAGGTGAACCCCACGTACACCATCGTGATGATGTACGGCGTGACGGAGCAGATTATCGAGCTCTTCCGTGCCCTCGATGCCTTCGACTGTGTGTTTCAGTACACCCGCTCGGGCCGCATCGCCGTTACCCGTGGCAAGCAGGAGCAGGTCAGTGCATTCTTAGAGGAAAGAGAGCAGCATCATGGATAAGACAGGACGTTACGAGTTTATGGCCGAGCCGTTCCACTGCGACTTCTCGGGCCGACTGTTCATGGGGCACTTAGGCAACCACATGCTCAACGCCGCCGACTTCCACTCTTCGGCACGCGGCTTCGGCATGAAGTATCTGCTGGGCATTCAGCGCTCGTGGGTGCTCTCGCGACTGGCTATCGAGATGACGGAAATGCCGCTGATGTACACGAAGTTCTGCGTCGAGACGTGGGTGGAGTCGGCCATGCGCTACTTCACCAGCCGTAACTTCGCCGTTGTGGGAGCCGACGGCCACACCTACGGCTACGGCCGCAGCATCTGGGCGATGATCGACACTGAGACGCGCCAGCCGACCGACATCTACAGCATCGACAACGGTGCCATCAAGAACTGGATAGTAGCCGACCGCGAGTGCCCCATCGACAAGGGCGGCCGCGTCAAGATGTCGGACGATGCCCAGCTCGTGCGCACCATCGACACCTATTACAACGACGTCGACATCAACGGCCATATCAACTCGGTGAAGTACATTGAGCACGTCCTCGACCTCTGGCCGATGGACTGGTATCGCGAGCATGCCGTCAAGCGTTTCGAGATTGCCTATGTGGCTGAGGCTCATGCCGGCGATAATCTGTATTTCTATATGGAGGAAGAAGAAAACAACACATTCAACGTCCGCATTGTCCGCACCGACGGCACGGAGTGCTGCCGTAGTAAGGTTAAATTCCTCTAAATGTGACGTTTTCTCCTCACTAATTCGTACCTTTGCATCCGATTTCTAAGTTAACCCCTCGTCGCGCCCTCGTGTAGGGTGGGAGTGGACTGACAAAACGACGGCTCTCGGGTTAGGGCTGGCATAGTACACAGGGACAAGTATAACATTAAAAACAACAATTGCATTATGGCAGAAATGAATTTTGGTGGCGTTATCGAAACAGTAGTCACCAGCAAGGAGTTCTCACTCGAGAAAGCACGTGAAGTATTAAAGGATGAAGTCATCGCCGTCATCGGCTACGGTGTGCAGGGGCCCGGACAGGCCTGCAACCTGCGCGACAACGGCTTCAACGTCATCGTCGGACAGCGCGCAGGCAAGACCTACGACAAGGCTGTAGCCGACGGCTGGGTGCCCGGCAAGACGCTCTTCAGCATCGAAGAGGCCGCCGAGAAGGGCACCATCCTCTGCATGCTGCTCTCCGACGCTGGTCAGATTCAGCAGTGGCCCACCATCAAGCAATATCTGAAGCCCGGCAAGACGCTGTACTACAGCCACGGCTTCGCCATCAACTGGAGCGACCGTACGGGCGTTGTTCCCCCGAAGGACGTCGACGTCATCATGGTGGCTCCTAAGGGCTCAGGCACCAGCCTCCGCACCATGTTCTGCGAGGGCCGCGGCCTGAACTGCTCGTACGCCATCTATCAGGACGCTACGGGCAAGGCCAAGGACAAGACGCTGGCCTTCGGTATCGGTATCGGTGCCGGCTATATGTTCGAGACAACGTTCCAGCGCGAGGCTACCTCTGACCTCACCGGTGAGCGCGGCTCGCTGATGGGTGCCATCCAGGGCCTGCTGCTGGCTCAGTACGAAGTGCTGCGCGAGAATGGTCACTCACCCTCGGAGGCCTTCAACGAGACCGTCGAGGAGCTCACCCAGAGCCTTGGCCCGCTCTTCGGTGCCAAGGGTATGGACTGGATGTACGCCAACTGCTCGACCACCGCTCAGCGCGGTGCCCTCGACTGGGCTCCCCGTT
>JAEEGH010023988.1_pt1 | contig 12357 bp, 8 predicted proteins | sample 9134181 | NCBI WGS metagenome assembly JAEEGH01 (sample SAMN16246544, study PRJNA631951) | gut metagenome | biome: gut microbiome; feature: rumen; material: DP-attached | host: Bos | place: Iran: Karaj | collected 2018-10
GTCGTTCTCGCAGAAATCACCGCCATGAGGCAGGACATTTCTGTAAATCTGATGGGGGTAAGCGTTGGGAAGTTGGGGGTTGGGAGATGAGAGTTGGGAGTTTCCCGTTTCCTCGCGGTTCAGTTGGTTTATTCCTTTGATTCCGCTACCGCTCACACTTTGATATGTGGCGATGACCAACCGCTTGATGTCGAATGCTTTATGTAAAGGGTTCAAGGCCAGTACCATCTGTATGGTGGAGCAGTTGGGGTTGGCGATGATGTGGGTGTCCTTGGTGATGGTGTCGGCGTTGATTTCTGGAACGACTAATGGAATCTCTGGGAACATGCGCCAGGCGGAGCTGTTGTCAATGACGTAGGTGCCTTTAGCGGCAAACAGCGGCGCATATTGCTTAGAGGCTGATGCACCCGCCGAGAAAATGGCTATGTCGGGTTGGGCTTCGATGGCATCCTCCACACGAATGACGTGGTGTGCCTTGCCTTGAAAAACAACCTCTTTCCCGACTGATTTTTCTGAAGCCGCCACAATGAGTTCGTCAATGTTAATCTTCTGTTCGTCAAGAACTTGAAGCATTTTTGAGCCTACTAAGCCTGTTGCCCCTACAACTGCGATTTTCATTTTCTTTAGATTAATTTTCAACTTTTTTATAAAACCGGGTTCTCCCACTGTATATTTGCCAACAAATTTCCAACATGCAAAAATAGCAATATTATGAGAAAGACACTCTTACTTTTTTTAATTCTTCCAATCTTCTCAATGGCCCAGGTGATGGATGACTTTTCCGACGGTGATTTCATCCATAATCCTGCTTGGGTTGGGACGGACACTAATTTTATTGTCAACACCAATTTACAACTTCAGTCGGTGGCGACATCCGCGGGCGAGGCTTGGCTATCAACACCTATTGTAAATGCAAGTCAAGAAATGGAATGGCGTTTCTGGATTCGCGAAAACTTCAGCCCTTCAGGAAACAATTATGCTGAGGTCTGGCTGACTGCCGATTCGGCTGACCTTAATCAGGTCTCACATGGCTATTTTCTGAGGTTCGGTGCCGCCGGCAGTCAGGATGCTATCGAATTTTATCGGAAAGATTCAGATGGGGAATGCCTTGTGTTAAAAGGTACTGATGCCGCCATTGCATCCTCGTTTAAAATGGCGGTGAAAGTGAATCGTGACCGTGATGGGCGATGGACGTTGTTGACGGATAAGGATGGCACTGGGGTTTACACGTTAGAGGCGGAAGGCTTGGATGATGTCTATCCGATAGAGGGTAATTTCGGATTTTATCTCAAATTTACAGTCAGCAACGCCAAAAAGTTCTATTTTGATGATGTCTATGTCGGTTCGAAAGTCATTGATCATGACCCTCCTGAACTGCAAACTTTGGATGTGTTGGATGATAGTCATATCTTATTGACTTTCAATGAGTCATTGGATGATTCTGCGTTGGATTCACAGCATTACATCTTGGAGCCTGGAATTGGAATGCCAGATACCGTGAGGTTTGATGAAAGGCCATCGAAAGTTTTGTTGGCTTTTGCATCGCCGCTTCCTGGAAACTGTAATCTTCAGCTTAAAGTAATGAATATCAGTGATCTTTCTGGAAATATTTTGGCAGAAAGCACTTGGGATTTCTCTATCTATAAGGCAACCGAAAACGATGTGGTCATCAATGAGATTATGGCGGATCCCACGCCGGTGGTAGGGCTGCCAGAATGGGAATATGTGGAGCTGTTCAATACTACGGAGTATGCCATCGATTTGAAAGACTGGACTTTCCATATCGGTACAACCAGTAAGATCTTTCCTTCAGTCCGAATTGATCCGTTGGGTTTTCTGATTCTTTGTAAAGATGACGCGATGGAGGAGATGGAAGCCTACGGCAAGACTTGTGCTTTCTCAAGCTTTTCCATCGCTAATGCTGGAGCCGCTTTAAGGCTTTTTTCTCCCGATGAGACGTTGGTTTCAGAAGTGTCGTTCAACGACAATTGGTATCACGATACGGAAAAGAAAAACGGAGGTTGGTCGCTGGAGCAGATTGACCCGTTCAATCCTTGTGCGGGAACGATTAATTGGTCGGCGTCAGTGGATGCCTCAGGTGGGACTCCAGGTCGGGTCAATTCCATCAACGCCCCTAACGAAACGGTGCCTAAAGTGGCGAGAGTGAGCATGTTGGGCGACAATATTGTGCTGCTTTGGTTTGACCAACAGATGGATCGTGAGAGTTTGGAAAATCCTTCGGGATATTATGTGAAAGAACTGAATATCAATCCTGTGGAGGTGATTTGTAATCCAGTGGAATCTTCCTCGTTGGAATTAATATTTGATTATTATTTTCAAGAGGGGGAGGTTTATACCTTGATACTCAATGGCATGGAAAGTTGCAGCGGGCAACCTGTTGAGCCGGATACGAAGGTGTGTTTTGGCATCCCAAATGAGATTGATGCTGGTGACATTCTTATTAATGAGATTTTGTTTGATCCCATCAGTCCTGGCGTGGATTATGTGGAGTTGTATAATCATTCTGATAAAACCTTCGATTTGAGCGAGCTAAAGCTTGGCATTATCAAAGAGAGTTTTCCCAATCCAGCCGACACTGTATTGAAAGAAATCACCGACGAAAGCCGTCTGATGCTACCCCAATCATATCTTCTTCTCTCGACGGATGGCTATACGGTGAGTCAGCAATATGGTTGTGGGATGGAGAATTTTTTCGATATGCAGTCGTTTCCATCGTATGCCAATTCGGGTGGTGAGGCATTGTTAATGAGTCATCAAGGGGTGGTTGTGGATCAGATGACATTTTCTGAAAAGATGCATTATCCTTTGTTGAAAGAAACCAAAGGTGTGGCTTTGGAGCGGGTGTCGTGGGATGTCCCTTCTGACCAGCCAGACAATTGGCATTCAGCGGTGGAGGCGGTTCATTTCGGGACACCGGGTTATGCTAACTCAATGATGAATGTCGGTTCCTTTTCCGAGCAAACCGAGTCTGTGGTCACTCTTGATCCCAAAGTTTTTTCACCTGATGGAGATGGTTTTGATGACAATTGCATGTTTACCTATCAGCTTGAAACTGTTGGCTGTATGATGAATGTCTATATATTCAATGTGGAAGGCCGGTTGCTGCGCCATTTAGTAAAAGGGGAGTTGGTAGGAGAGGCTGGAGGGTTCGTGTGGAACGGATTGGATGATCGAGGGAACCGTGTGCCAATAGGAATCTATGTCGTTGTCACGGAGGTGTTCGACATGGGTGGGGTGGTGAGAAAATACAAGAATGCCGTGGTAGTGGCATCGCGATGAATCACATGTCGAGATTCATCTGTGCAATCAGCTCGTTGGTGTCGGGGTTAAAGGCAAGAAGGTTGCCCATTCCAGTCTTGCTGGTATTGAATACACCGTTGTCCAACACGATAAAATCGTGGTTTTTCGGGTTTTTAACAACAAAGTCAATGAAACTGTAATCTTCGGGGAGATGGCCGTGAATGATGCGGCGTCCTTTGGTCTTCTCAAAATCGACTTTGAAATCCCTGACCCAAATCATACTGCGGGTGTCCTTGAAGGGATCGCTGATATTGAAATTCAGTCCTGCATGAACCAAAATATAGTCTTCCAACTCGTAGTAATACAATAGGTTACGCATCCATTCGATGTACTTTTCAGGAATCTCGCGAGGCCGTTTGACGTCAAAGCTCAAATAGGTCTCTTTAGCACCCACGCTTTCCCATGACTTTTGAACCTCAGGTTTGAAGAGATGTCTTTCACGGTCGGCTTCCCAAGCTTTGACACAATAATCCTCATGATTTCCCTTGAGGCAATGGATGTTCCATCCATTTTCCTCAAGGTTCATCAGATAGTCGAGGACATCTTTACTTGAAGGTCCACGGTCGATGTAGTCTCCCAAGAAGAACAGTTCATCGTCTTTGGTGACTTTCAAGGCGTTTTCCAGCAAGTATTTCATGGTTTTGAAACAACCATGAATGTCAGGTATGATCCATCTGCTCATAGCGTTATTTTTTACCTTGGTTTGCAACCGCGGCCATCAGTGCGGCGACTTTTTCGGGGTCGCCGAGGAAGAAGTCCTTTTGGAGCTGCATGTCATCGTTGAATTCAAAAATATAGGGGATGCCTGTCGGGATATTGAAGGCGATGATCTCGTCGTTGCTCATGTTTTTCAGCACTTTCACCACGCCTCTGAGGCTGTTGCCGTGGGCTACCACCATCACTTGGTCGTGGTTTTCGAAAGCTTTCATGATATGGTCTTCATAATAAGGCATCACGCGCTCGATGGTGTCGCAAAGAGCCTCGGTCAAAGGAATTTGCTCATCGGTGAGTTCAGCGTAGCGGGGATCCATGCGCGGGCTGTTGGGGTCGTTCATTTCCAACGCGGGTGGACGCACATCGAAGGCGCGGCGCCACAGACGCACTTGTTCGTCACCATATTTCTCGGCAGTGGCTTTCTTGTCGAGTCCTTGGAGTTTGCCATACGATTTCTCGTTGAGTCTCCAGGTTTTATATACAGGCAGCCAATCCATGTCCATCGTGTCCAATACAAAATTCAATGTTTTGATGGCGCGTTTTAGGTAGGATGTGAAGCATATCTCGGGTTGGTAACCGTTCTCTTTCAGCACTTTTCCTGCCTCAATAGCTTCCTGAATGCCTTTTTCTGACAAATCCACGTTGGTCCAACCTGTAAAGAGGTTGAGCTTGTTCCATTGGCTTTCGCCGTGACGGATTAAAATAAGTTTTTTCATATCTCTAATTGTTAATTCTAAATTGTTGATTTTAAATTGTCTTTAGCCATTTCCATTGGAATATAATCATGTAAAACACCCCTATTGTGATGGCGGAATCAGCAAAATTGAAAATGGGGCGGAAAAAGATGAAGTGGTTGTCGGGACCAAAGAGGAAATTGGGCAACCAGCTGTTGTCAGCTCTTGCGATGTCAATGATCGGGAAATACAACATATCGACGACTTTGCCGTGGAGCCAACCGGCATAATGGAAGATTTCACCGTAAAAAACGCTGTCGATGATGTTGCCTAAAGCGCCGGCCGTAATCAGCGAGATGCCGAACAACACACCGAACTTGGTGTTTTTCTTCGAGAGGCGAAATAAAAGAAAGATTAAAACGATGACAGCCACAATTCTGAAGAGGCTCAGAATGGTTTTCATAACACCACCTCCGCCCATCCATCCAAAGGCCATCCCTTGATTTTCGATGAAAAGCAATTTGAACCAATTACCCAACACGGGTATCTCCTCACCTATGTTCATGTGGGTTTTGACCCATATTTTCAGTACTTGGTCGATGAGCAGTATAGCGAAAATAATGATGAAAGAGCCTAACAGCCCCTTATGTTTTGTTTTTGTCACTTCTTCTTTTTTTCCTTCATTTTAGCATCGAGACAGATAGTGGTTGTGGGAACACAGCGAAGTCTTTCCTTGGGAATCAGCTTGCCGGTGGCGCGGCAAACGCCGTAGGTCTTGTTTTCAATGCGCATCAAGGCGAATTCCAAGTTCTGGATGTATTTCTCGGTGCGTGCCGCTAATTTGGCGTTCTCTTCTTTTTGTGAGACCGAATATCCTTCTTCCAGCACTTTGAAAGTCGGTGCTGTGTCATCGGTGCTGTGTTCACCGCCGGCAATATTTTCGTTGAGCAATTCTAGATTCTCACGAGCCTGCTGGAGTTTCTGCATAATCAGTTCCTTGAATTCTTCCAACTCTTCGTCAGAATATCTCACGGTTGGCGTTACTTTAGTCTTCTCGTCCATAACCAAAAATTTTAAGTCTAATAATGGTGCTAAATTACGTGTTTTTCTGTAATCCCGCAACAAAATGTTAATTTTTTTGAATCCGCATCTTCACATTGACTTTTTCGGTGAGTTCATCTTCAAGGATGTTGTCGCCTTCGAGTTGGTCAACGATCTGGATGTTGTTGGCAAGGGTTTCAGTGCAAATATAGTTGTTATAAGTATTGATTGCGGCTTCGATCTTTTCGTTCTTTTCGATGCAAATTTCAATTCGGTCAGTGACCTCCAAGCCACTGTTTTTGCGGAGGGTCTGCACACGGTTGACGATCTCACGGGCAAGGCCTTCGTTGAAGAGTTCCTCCGTGATGGTCATGTCTAAAGCGACGGTGTAGTTGCCTTCTGAGGTGACAGCCCAGCCGGGAATGTCCTGGGTGGAAATCAAAGCGTCTTCCAAAATCAGCTCAACGTCAACGCCATCCACGTTGAGGTGGGTGCCGTTGTTCTTCTCGTAAGCGTGGATCTCATCCTGGCTCATGTTGGTGAAATAAGCCTGGATCTGTTTCATCTGCTTGCCGTATTTCTTTCCCAATGTCTTGAAGTTAGGCTTCACGTTCTTCACTAAGATGTTGTTGTCAGCGGCCAGGAACTCAATGCCTTTGATGTTGACCTCGCTCATAATCAGGTGGGAGATCTTCTCCAACTGTGCCTTCATCTCGTCGTTGGCCACGGGAATCATAATCTTTGAGAGTGGCTGACGAACGCGGATGTTGGCTTTCTTACGCAGTGAGAGCACTAACGAGGAAATCAGCTGTGCGGCTTCCATACGTTCTTCCAAGGCCTTGTCGATAAGGTTTTTGTCAGCCACAGGGAAGTCTGTCAGGTGGACGGACTCGGCGGTGTTTTTGCCAGTGGCGTTGTTGAGGTCGCGGTAGAGCTGTTCACTGAAGAACGGGGCAATGGGTGAGCTGAGGCGTGCCACGGTGTCGAGGCAGGTGTATAAAGTCTGGTAAGCAGAGAGCTTGTCTTTGTCATCGTCGCTTCTCCAGAAACGACGGCGTGAGAGTCGCACGTACCAGTTGCTGAGGTGGGCATCCACGAAGTCGGCGATAGCGCGTCCAGCCCGTGTAGGCTCGTATTCGTTATATGCTTGATCAACGGCGAGAATCAGCGAGTTGAGCTCCGAGAGGATCCAACGGTCAATCTCTGGACGCTCAGCGTATGGCATGTCGGCTTCTTTATAATCGAACTTGTCGATGTTGGCATATAGTGCAAAGAAGGCGTATGTGTTATACAAGGTTCCGAAGAACTTGCGGCGCACCTCATCGACACCGGCCTCGTCGAACTTCAAGTTGTCCCAAGGCTGTGAGTTGGTGATCATATACCAACGCACGGCATCGGCGCCGTATTTTTCGATGGCACCAAACGGGTCAACGGCATTGCCGAGACGTTTCGACATCTTGTTGCCGTTCTTGTCAAGTACCAAACCGTTGGAAATCACGTTTTTGTATGCGACGCTGTCGAAGCACATCGTGGCGATGGCATGAAGTGTAAAGAACCAGCCGCGGGTCTGGTCGACGCCTTCGGCGATGAAGTCAGCCGGGAACGGGAGTCTTCCACATGCTGCCTCCTGTCTTCCGTCTTCTGACTTCTTCCCCATATAATGGTACTGAGCATACGGCATGGCTCCGCTGTCGAACCACACGTCGATGAGGTCGGGCTCGCGGAACATCTTCTTGCCGCTTGCGGAGCAGAGGATGACACCGTCAATGTATGGTCTATGTAAATCAAACTTCGTATAATCCTCAGATGCGTAAGGATTTTCAGTCATGAAGCCCGCCTTGATGGACTTTTCGATTTCAGTGCGAAGCTCTTCGACGCTGCCGATGCAAATCTCTTCCTTGCCGTCCTCGGTGCGCCAGATGGGCAACGGGGTACCCCAATAGCGTGAACGCGAGAGGTTCCAGTCCACCAGGTTTTCCAACCAGTTACCGAAACGTCCGCTGCCAGTGGCTTCGGGCTTCCAGTTGATGGTCTTGTTGAGTTCGATCATCCTGTCTTTCAGGGCCGTGGTCTTGATGAACCAGCTGTCGAGGGGATAATAGAGCACGGGTTTGTCGGTGCGCCAGCAGTGGGGATAGTTGTGGGTGTGCTTCTCGCTCTTGAAGAGCTTGCCTTCCTCTTTCAGCATGACCACGATATCGACGTCCAATGATTTGTCCTTTTCGGTCTTGGTGGGGTCGTAGGCGTTCTTCACAAATTGGCCGGCGTAGGGGCGGTAGGCTTCCACGTCCATGCAGTTCTTGACAAACTCAGGATCAAGGTCTTCGACGCGCCAGAACTTACCCGTACGATCGACCATAGGTTGGGCTTTGCCGTCCTTGTCGATCATCTGCAAGGGAGGGATGCCAGCGGCGGCGGCCACACGCTTGTCGTCGGCGCCGAAGGTCGGGGCGATATGGACGATGCCCGTACCGTCTTCAGTGGTGACATAATCACCGCCGATGATACGGAAAGCGCCTTCTCCCGGATTGACCCAAGGGATGAGTTGCTCATATTCGAGGCCGATCAGTTCCACACCTTTGTATTCCTTGATGACTTCAGGCGTTTCTTTGAACATGGTTCCCACCAAGGCTTTGGCCATCAGGATCTGGCAGGGCTCTTCGGTGTAAGGATGCACGGTATTCAGCAGCACATAGTCGATATTGGGTCCGACGCAAAGGGCGGTGTTGCTCGGCAAAGTCCAAGGTGTGGTGGTCCAAGCTATCGCATAGGTGGGGATAGCGGCGTTGAAGCCTTCTGTTCCTCTTTCGAATTGAGAAGGTTTCAGCTTGAACAAAGCCACGCAGGTGAGGTCTTTCACGTCGCGATAGCATCCGGGCATGTTCAGCTCATGTGAGCTGAGGCCAGTGCCGGCAGCGGGCGAATAGGGCTGGATGGTGTAGCCCTTGTAGAGCAAGCCTTTGTTATACAGGTCTTTCAGCAGGAACCACAAGGTCTCGATGTAGTCGTTGGTGAAGGTGATGTAGGGGTCGTTGAGGTTGACCCAGTAACCCATCTTGCGGGTGAGGTCATCCCATAAGTCCTTGTATTTCATCACTTCCTCGCGGCAGGCGCGGTTGTAGTCATCGACTGAAATCTTCTTGCCGATGTCCTCTTTGGTGATGCCTAATTTCTTCTCCACGCCGAGTTCCACAGGCAGGCCGTGGGTATCCCATCCGGCCTTGCGGACCACGTGTTTGCCTTTGAGGGTCTGGTAGCGGCACACCACGTCTTTGATGGAACGGGCCATCACATGGTGGATGCCGGGCACACCGTTGGCGCTCGGCGGACCTTCAAAAAACACAAAAGCATTGTCTTTGTCACGGTTGTCGAGGCTTTTCTGAAAGGTGTTGTTTTCTTCCCAGTACTTACGGATTTCGTTGGCTGTCTCGGTGAGATTCAGCTGTTTATACTCTTTGTAGTTCTGCTTCATTGTGCTGACTTAAATTGAAGCGGCAAAGATACAAAATATTTTTCAGTTTACAGTTTACAGTTTGCAGTTTTTCATTTTTCGAGATTCAGCAGCAATCCATTGCCGTCGCCAGTCATGATCTCGGGCAGCTTGCCGTCCCATTTGTTGATCCATTCGAGTTGGACGATCTTGGGGTTGCTCGAGACAGAAGCGCCTTTGATTTTCAGGGCCTCGGCTTCACCCTCTGCATTGAGTATCTGGATGTCTTTCTCGATCTCAGCCTGCTTCTTCAACTCTTCTTTCTGCTTGGTGACTTCAGAGAGGGTGAGGGCTTTCTGCTCTTCGAGCTTCTTTTGGTTGATGGCGGTCTCGTATTCGCTGTTGTAATACACCTCGCGGATGTCGATTTGGTCGAGGATGAGGTGGTACGACTTGATGTCGTTTTTCATTCTTTCGAGCACGAAGGCCTGAATCTCCTCGCGGCTGGTGCTATAGACTTGGATAGGCGTGTATTTGCTGGTGGTCAGAGCCAATGCTGATTTCAGTTTGGGCTTGATGACGTTTTCTTCGAGCCAGTAGAAGCGACCGTTTTCCTTGCCGTCGGTCTCTGACACATTGTCGTAGATCCACCAGGCAAATTCTGGATCGATACGCCACGACGCGCTGATGTCAAAACCCATCTTGATACCGTCGATGGTGGGGGTCCATACGGTTTCAGATTGTGTGGCCTCAGCCTTGTATGACTTGTAATTAGGGTCGCTGCGGCTCACATCGGTGCGTTTGGCGCAGGTATAGACTTGCTCGGTCTTGTCCATGGTCTGGACGGTGTACCACGGGAAGATGAGATGCCATCCAGTGTAATAGGTCTGCTGTTTCACGCCCGCCGGGGTGATAACGACACCGCATTCCTGTGCCGGAATGATGGTGAGGAAGCTTGAGACCGCCAGGAAAATGACAGGGATGAGCCATAGTAAAAAGCTGTTGGCCAAGGTTTTTCCGCCTTTGTTGCTTTTGCGGACCATGCTGTTGTAAAGGGCTGCCACGATACTATAAATGATGGCAACGATTGCGATAGTGTTCAGTATTTTCATTTTTTAGAAGTTGGAATTCAGAAGACAGAAGAAAGAAGTTAACATCCAATAGCTCTTGAGATGACCAGTCGGAGGATCTCAGAGGTGCCTTCCCCGATTTGGAGGATGCGTTGGTCGCGGTAGAAGCGTTCCATGTCGAACTCTTTGAGGAGTCCGTGGCCGCCCATCACCTGCACGGCGTTGTCGCACACCTCGGCGGCGACTTCGGAGCAGTAGAGTTTGGCCATGGCGGCTTCTTTGCCGAAGGGACGATGCTGGTCCTTGAGCCAGCAGGCATGGTAAAGCAGGTTGCGTGCTGCTTCGACCTTCATGGCCATGTCGGCGAGTTTGAAGGCCACGGCTTGGAACTTGCACACGGGTTTCCCGAACTGCACGCGTTTTTTGGAGTAGGCGAGGGCCATCTCGTAGGCGCCTTGGGCGCAGCCGAGACCCATAGCGGCGATGGAGAGGCGGCCTGAGTCGAGGGTAGCGAGCATCATGTGGGAGCCTTCGCCGGGTTCGCCGAGGATGCATTCTTGGGGCAACCTCACGTTGTCGAACACGAGTTTGCCAGTGTTCGAGGCACGCCACATCATTTTGTCATCCATCGGGGTTGCGGTGAATCCTGGAGTGCCGTTCTCCAACAGCAAGGCGGTGAACTCGGGCTTGCCGTCTTTTTCTCCTGAGATGGCTTGTACCGATGTGCCCAAAGAGATTGGTGTCGCACTGTTGGTGATGAAGATTTTGGAGCCGTTGAGCACCCAGCCGTCGCCGTCGCGCCGTGCCGTCGTCTTGGTGCCGCGCGAGTCGCTGCCGGCGTCTTCCTCGGTAAGGCCGAAACCCCACAATTTGTCCTTGCACAGCTGAGGCAGGTACTTGCGTTTCTGCTCCTCGGTGCCATAGTCCTTGATGGGACCAATGCCTAACGAGTTGTCGGCTGCGATGGTGGCGGCGGTGCTGCCGTCAACACGGGCAAGTTCTTCTACGGCAATGATATAACTCAGATTGTCAAGCCCTTGGCCGCCATATTCTTTCGGCACGGTCATGCCCAATAGTCCAAGTTCACCCATCTTGAGAGTCAGTTCCACATCGAAATGCTGGTGCTCGTCGTTGTAACGGGCCACGGGTTTTATTTCTGCTTCTGCGAAGTCACGTACGCGTTGGCGTAAGGCTTCCTGTTCTTTTGTGAGGTCAAAATTCATTTTTTTATCGTTTTAGCACCCCGATGGGGTGCGAATGGATTATTTATTCTAACTCTATTAATTGTTTTTTATTGTCAACCATTTCATTTTCAACGACCAAAATCTTTTTCACCTTGGCTTTGGCTGTGGCGATGATGTTGTTTTCCATCTTCATGGCTTCCACCACGATCATCACCGTGCCCTCACTTACCTCATCACCTTCTTTCACGTTGATTTTCACAACCTTGCCAGGCATAGGTGAGATAAGGGTGGATTTGTCGTTGACATTTTCTTTACTTGAATAGTCAAGGGTGTCGTTGAGCTGGTCGGTGCGGAAACAGCTGAAGTTGAGGCCGTGGAAGTTGACGATGGTCTTTTGCTCGTCGTTGACGGAACAATAGATGATTTCAGTCTTTCCGTTGAGCATGATTTTCAGTTGATGGCCGTCGTGGCTGATGAGTTCGGCAGTGAAGGGGGTGTTGTTCACCGTTCCTTTTATTTTCCTTGCTTCGGCATGGCTGATGCTGACGGGAATCTTGTTGCCTTCCACATCAACGGTGATCTGCATGTGATAACGCCAGTAGCCGATTTCCTCCCAGACGTTCTCGGTGAGGTTTTCAAGACGTTTCTTGTAGAAATCATAAAGGAGGAAGGAGGCTGCTATGGCGTTGATGTTGAGATTGCCGCGGCTTTCATTCAAGTCTTTTAGCAGCTCTTCTTGGTGGGATGCACAGAATGAGGTGTCAATCTTGTTGTCATTAAAGTTTTGGTTTTTGATGACTTCCCACAGGTAAGCTTTGTTGGTGGTAAGTCCTTGGATGATAAACTCTTTCAGTGCGTGTAGCGCTGTCTCGATGGCGGCTTGGCGGTTTTTGCCGTGACAGACGAGCTTGGCGATCATAGGG
>JAEEGH010023992.1_pt1 | contig 12356 bp, 10 predicted proteins | sample 9134181 | NCBI WGS metagenome assembly JAEEGH01 (sample SAMN16246544, study PRJNA631951) | gut metagenome | biome: gut microbiome; feature: rumen; material: DP-attached | host: Bos | place: Iran: Karaj | collected 2018-10
TGCCCTATCCATGAGAACGATAAGGTTCAAGTGGTTGCTGTTGAGAATGCGGAATTCACTATCCTAACTGATTCAAAAGGAGTCTTTGAAGGATCAAGCTTTGACTTCAAGCGTCAAGGATGTTCAAACAAGGACTGTGATTTCAGGCATATGTGCTTTCCAGATGGAATCTCCAAAGAGGAAAAGGGAGTTTATGTAAAGGATTTAGGCAAATTCAAGGACTGTCCTAAAGGAAACGCATTGGTTAAATGCATTGTTAAGATTCAAGATAAATAATTAAATTTTAATGCAGAGTTTTAATTCAAGATTAATAGATTATATTATTAATAATTATTATTTGGTGTTAATTATGAGTCAAATGAAAAAGGATTGCGGTTATGCTGCAGCTGATTTGGTAAAAGACGGTCAGGTTTTAGGTCTTGGTACAGGTTCAACCACCCTTTACTTTATTGAAAAGGTAGGTATGAGAGTAAGGGATGAGGGAATTGAAGTCATTGGAATTCCAACTTCCTTCCAATCAAGATTGCTTGCTCGCCAATGGAACATTCCACTTACAGACCTTAGCGAACATGAAATCGATTTGGCTGTTGATGGTGCTGATGAAATCGATCCAGACTTCAATTTAATCAAGGGTGGAGGAGCAGCACACACTTTGGAAAAGATTGTTGATTATTCTGCAGATGAGCTTGTTATCATTGCAGATGAATCCAAGCTTGTAGATGTCTTAGGCGCTTTCCCACTTCCTATTGAAATCATTCCAGAGTCCTTAAATCCTGTAACAAAGGCATTGGAGGATATGGGTGGTAAAGTGGACATAAGAATGGGTCAAGCTAAGGATGGGCCTGTAATAACTGATAATGGAAACTTCATCTTGGATGTTGCATTTGGTCAAATAGACAATCCTATACCTATGGAAAAAGAGTTGAATACCATTCCTGGTGTTGTAGAGAATGGATTGTTTACTGAAATGGTAGATAAGGTCATTATCGGTTCTAAAGATGGTGTAAAATACTTATAGTTTTTATGCTGTTTTTCTCTTTTTTTCTTATTTTTTTTAATTTATTTTTATTTTAATTTAATTTATTTTTAATTAGTTTTTAATTTTTCTTTCCATCAATTTTTAACTATTTTTTTAAATCATTCACTTACTTAAAGAATAGTATATATAATAGAATTGAGAAAATTTAATATAATTCTAATATTAATTAATTCTCTTTTAAATTAATTTTTATTCAATAATTTTTCAAATTAATTCATTTTGTTTAAAATTGATTAATTCTTTCTTATTAATTTATTAGAATGTTTATATTTCAAAATTCAACTAACTATAAAGAATAATATATTTATTTAGGATTTGAGCAAATGAAAGTTGTTATCGTTGGTGGTGGAGCTGGAGGAATATCCACAGCTTCAAACCTTAGAAGATTAGATAAAGAAGTTGAAATTATTGTACTTACAAGAGATAATCATGTCTCTTATTCCCCTTGTGCTATCCCTTACGTATTGTCAGATAGAATCCATTCATTTGATGATATCGTAATGAGATCTGTTGATGATTACAAGGCAAAGAACATTGATGTCATGCTTGAGACTGAAGTGACTGCAGTGGATTCAGCTAAAAAGACAATTACCTATTCCACTAAAGGTGAAGCAGAGAAAACCATGAGCTATGATAAATTGGTATTGGCTACTGGTGGAAGTCCGTTTGTCCCTCCTATGAAGGGGGTTGATTTAGATGGTGTATTCAAGATAAGAACCTTGGATGACGGTAAAAGAGTCAAGGAATGGGCTGAAAACTGTGAAAGTGCTTTGGTTACCGGTGCAGGATTAATCGGTATTGAAATAGCATATGCATTCAAGAAAATGGGATTGAAGGTAACCTTATGTGAAATGTTGCCTCAAATCGTTCCACGTTCCCTTGACCCGGATATGGCTAAAATCATTACAGACTACTTGATTAGTGAAGGCATTGATGTAGTGCTCGGACAGCCTATCACTGAACTTAAAGGTGAAGATGGCAGAGTCAAGACCGCTGTCTTTGAAGATGGAACTGAAGCTGATGCTGATATGGTCATCTTGGCTACTGGTGTAAGGGCAGAGCTTACATTGCCTAAGATGGCTGGATGTGACTGTGGAAGATGGGCTGTGCTTGTAAATGATAGAATGGCAACAAGCGTACCTGATGTTTATGCAGTTGGTGATTGTGTAGAGTCATACAGTGCAATACTTAGATCAAACACCGTTTCCCAATTAGGTACAACTGCTGTAAGGCAAGCTAAGACATTGGCTCAAACCCTTGCAGGAAAACGTTCCAGATTCAATCCTGTCTTGAATTCAATGGTTTCCAAAGTGGGCAAATTGGAATTCGGTGCAGTAGGTCTTACAAGAAGCTTTGCTCAACAGAACAGCATCAAGGCAGTTGTAGCAAAGGTTGAAGCATTGACAAGAGCAAGATACTATCCAAATGCTAAGCCAATGAACGTTAAGGTAATCTGTGATGCAGACGGAACCATTATTGGATGCCAAATCATTGCAGAGGAAAGGGTGGCTGAAAGAATTGATACAATGACTTTAGCTATCACTCAAGAGCTTACATGCTTTGAATTAAGCAATATGGAGTTTGCTTATGCACCTCCAGTGTCTATGGTTATTGACCCATTGGTAATGGCTGTAGAGGAAGTAAGTAAGAAGTTTGATAATTAAATAAACTTTTTATTTATTTTATTTTCTTTTTTTATTATTTTTGCAATGTTTAATTTTTATTTTTACATTTAAATTTCAATTCATTTTTTCTCTTTTTAATTTAGTTCAATCAGCTATTTTTCACTTAAAAAAATAATATTTTTTTAACTCTATTTGCAAATTTTAATTTTTATTTTTGCACTATTTTTCTTAAAAATCACTACTTATTTATATAACTGTAAATATATAATATAATGATAAATCTTTTATTATAATCAATTTTTATTATTATCATTTAAGATTTAATTTTCAATTTTATAAAGCATTTAAAAATTAATTAAAATAATTAAAAATACTATTGGATTATTGGAGAGGATTTAATTGACTAAAATATTTATTTCATGTGCACTTCCATATGCAAATGGACCATGTCATTTAGGGCATTTGAGATCCACTTACATTCCAGCGGACATCTATGCAAGATACAATCGTATGGCTGGAAATGATGTATTGATGGTTTGTGCAACTGATGAGCATGGTACTCCTATTGCTGTAAAGGCAGATGCTGAAGGCAAGGAACCTATTGAGGTTGCAAAACGTTACCATGACATGATTGTAGAAGACATTAATAGCTGTGACATTTCCTTTGATAACTTTGCAAGGACAACTGATGAGATTCACTATCAAATCTCACAGGACTTCTTCAAGTACCTTTATAATAAGGGCTTGATCTATGAGGAAACCATCCAACAGCTTTACTGTGAAAACTGTGAAAAGTTCTTGCCAGACAGATATGTTGAAGGAATCTGTCCTGTATGTGGTGCAGAAGCAAGAGGAGACCACTGTGAAGTTTGTGGTAGAGCATTGGACCCTATTGAACTCGTTGAACCAAAATGCTTGACTTGCGGTAACACTCCAGTCATTCGTGACAGTACACAGTACTTCTTTAAATTAAGTCATTTCCAAAAACCTCTTGAAGAATACATAAGTACAAACCCATACTTGCCTCCAAATGTAAGGAATTATGCTCAAAACTGGTTGAAGGAAGGTCTTCAGGACTGGATCATGACCCGTGACATGAAATGGGGTATTCCAGTTCCTTTAGAAGGTGCAGAAGGAAAAGTTATCTATGTATGGGGAGAAGCATTTTTAGGATATATCTCATCTGCAGCAGCTTGGTCTAGAAGAACCGGCATTGCCTGGGAAGACTATTGGGATGGACATGTAGTTCATTTCATTGGAAAGGACATTATCTACCACCACTCATTATTCTGGCCGGCTATGTTGCTCGGTCATGATTGCAAGCTTCCTGATGACATTTTTGCAGGCGAATTCTTGTCATTGGAAGGCAGAAAAATGTCTACCAGTAAAAACTGGGTTATTTGGGTGGCCGATTTCGTCAAAGACTTTGATTCTGACTTGCTTAGATATTACCTTACAATCAATGCTCCTTTAAATAAAGATACAGACTTCTCTTGGGATGAATTCCAAAGAAGAATCAATGATGAATTGGCAGATGTAATCGGTAACTTCCTCCACAGAACATTCACTTTCACCAAGAAGTTCTTTGACGGTAAAGTGCCAGAATATAAGAATCCTTCTGAAGCTGACTTGGAATTTGAGCAAGCAATCAAGGAATTGCCTGATAAGGTAGGTGACTTGATAGCTGACATGAAATTCAGAGAAGGATTGGTTGAAATCATATTGACTGCCAAAAAAGGTAACAAGTACTTCAATGACCAAGAGCCATGGAAAGCTGTAAAAGAAGACATGGAAAAGGCTTCAAACTGCTTATACTTATCCAATCAATTATGTAAGGCAATGGCTGTACTCTTAAAGCCTTACATTCCAAACAAGGCAGATGCAATCTGCAATATAATAAACATTCCAACTGAAAACACTTGGGATGATGCAAAGGTCTTCTTGGAAACCGGCCATGAAATCAACAAGGCAAAACCATTGTTCAAGAAGATTGAAGATAAAGTGATTGAAGCACAAAAGGAAAAATTATACAAGAATTTAGAGACTCAAGAAAACGAATCTAAAGATGATAAAAAGGACGACAAGAAAAGTAAAGAGTCTAAAGATGAAGGTGAAAAAATGGATTTAATTAGTATTGACGAATTTGCAAAAGTAGAAATTAAGATAGGTAAGATTTTAGAATGTGAAAAGATTGAAAAATCCAACAAGCTATTAAGAACTCAAATTGATATTGGTGACAAAACCATTCAAGTAATTGCAGGTTTAGGCAAAAGATACGCTCCTGAAGATTTAGTGGGCAAAAAGGTACCTGTTGTAACCAACTTAAAACCTGCTAAGCTCATGGGTGAATTATCTGAAGGAATGATCATGGCTACTGAAAGTGCAGCTATCTTAACTCCAGATGATTGTGAAATCGGCGAATTACTTATGTAATTTGCTTTTTTCTTTTATTTTAAGAATTGATAAGTGAATCTTTATATTAAACGAAATTTAATTTATAATATCCTATCAAATTATAGGTTCTTGGCGGCAAACCTATAAAAGTCCTCACGGTGATATTATGGATGAATCATTGATGATAACAGAGTCTGAAAAATTTCTAAATCAAATAGAGAAGGAAAGATTAGATTTGACTAATCTAAAGAATGATTTTAAGGATTTAGAGTCATTCTTAGAAATCTATGAACTTCTTAAAGGAAATTTGGATAAGCTTCAGGAAATGAAGGAAAGCATGGATGAAAGTGGTTACACTGCTCCATTTAGATCCTTAAATCGTTATGGTTCCCGTGTAAGTGAGGATGTTGATTTTGAGGAATTAGGCGAAATAAGTCGCCATAATCAAATCTTCAGAAACAAGGCATCTGCCAAGAAAAACAGTTTTGATAGGGTAAAATATGCTATTTCTGCTCATAGGATCGCATTAGGCAATCTAGAGGAATATGCTAAAATAAGATGCAAGGACTGCAAGAAGTCCTATCGTGTAAGCAGTTTCCTCGATAATGAAAAGGCCTGCAAGTGCGGTTCCTCTAATTTTGAATTCAAGATCAACCATTCAGGTGTTCACAGGCTTGAAATAATCCCTTATCTTCCATTGTCCGGTAATTACATGGTCTTGATGTCCGGTCTTTCAAGCTGGGGAAGGGAATCCTTCAAAAGGGTTCTAAACATCTTGAAGCAGCAAAGAAGAGGGGTTGTAAAGACAGTAACTCCTATTGTCAAGTATAAGGAAAACGGCAGAACAATCACAAAAAGGGTTCCTCTTGACAGCGAGTTTGCAGACAGCTATGAAGATGAGCTTAGAAGAAGATTCGGTAAGGGAGTTCGTATTGAAAGATTGGAATTCCACAGAACTAAGCCAACCATCATCAATGACAAGCACACATGCACCAATTTGGCCCTTGCTTATGTAAAGCATGCTGAAGATATTGTAGAGCGTCATGGAGAAGCTATTTTTGAAGACAAGATTAAAGATTTAAACAATCTTAAGATTTATGACGAGATAATATATTCAGTCAATCTTGAAAAGCCTGAATTCATTGATTCAAGCGATTTAGAGGATTGGAGAAAGGATAAAATCAACAAGACCCTTGAAGAGTTAGGACTGATAGACAAGTTCGGCCATTTGGACAGAGGCTTGAAAAAGGACCTAAAGGAAAGGGAGAAGATAAAGACAAAGATTTTTGCAGACATTGCTCCTACATTGATATTGTGGGACATTTCCAAATACTATTTATGCACTTCCCAAGACAGGCGTAAGCGTTACGGCTCACCTTTCCCATACATTCGTGGAGACATTGACAGGCAACAGCGTAAGGTATTCCAGAATCCACACACTCAAGTTGTTGACCTTTTAAGGGAAAAGGAAAAGGAGCACATCTTATCTGTTCCAGATATGGATTTGCTGTTGCATAAGAAGTTCAAGTTTGAAGGAAGAATTAAAAACCTCAACATAAAGTTGAATTATGCTGCTGTAGGTCCAGCTATTGTATTCACCAATTCCAATTATAGCATTAAGGAAGTATCCTATGCATTTAAAGTAGGCGAAAAGAGCATTAAACGCGAAATTAATAATATGAAGAGCATTAGAAAACCTAACACTAAACGTTCCAGAGACTTTATAGATTTGGTAAAGAACAAATCTTAATTTTTCCTTAAGGAGATCTTTTTATGGTTGAAGACTTTGATGAATTTGACGATTTTGACGATGAATTCGATGATGATTTCGAGGACATTGATGATTTTGATGATGAATTCGATGATGATTTCGAGGACTTCGACGATGAAGATATAGATTTTGACAATCTTGATATCGAGTCAAAGGAAGAGTTGGATATCTTTGATGAAAAGCCTTTGGAATTGGATTCCGATTATGACATCAATGCTGTTGAAGTTCATATCTCAACACAGCTCACTTCCCAGAAAATCATTCAATTGATGGACACTTATCCCTCTTTGAAGAGAATCACTTGTCCTCAAAGCATTTACAATAGGATTTCTCCAGATTATATTAAGGCTTTAGATAATTTAGGGGTTTCAATTGAGATAAAATATAATTGGGGCAAGAAAAAGTATTCAATGACTCAAATCAATCAGGTAGTTGACCTATTCAATGAGGGAAAACGTTCTGATGAAATCGCTTCTGAACTTGACATGCCAATAGCTAATGTGAATTATATTAAATCAAAATATTTTGATAAGATCAATGTCAAGCATTATAAGAGAAAGTATGATGATGAGTGCAGACAAAAGGTCAAGTCCATGAAGGAAAGTGGATTGAAACCTAAAGAAATTTCTAAGGAACTCAATATTCCTGTAAGATCTATTTACTATATTTTGAATAAAAAATAATTTTTTTATTTTCTAATTTTTTATACTATGCTATTTTTCAATTTTTAATTTTTCATTATTTTTTAATTAAAAATATTAATTTTTAGATGCCAAATTTTAGCAAAAAAATTCAACATAATAATTTTTTAATATACTATTCAAATTTTTAATAGTAATTTTTTAGCTATTAATTTAATTAATCGTTCCTTTAATATAATTAAATCATAGCGTCATAACATATTTTTAATATTCTCGTATGTAGGTATCATTATAACAATAAACCATTTTCACCAATTTTTCATAAAATTTTCAATCATTTTCAAAAATTTTCTTTTCATGATTTGAAAATAATAATTTTTAATTTTAAAAAAAGTTTATAAAGATTTTAAAAAATTGAAATTTTAAAATTTTATAAAAAGTTTATTTATTATAAATCATATAAACTAAATTAATTACTTAAAGCAATTAATTTAAAAAACAATTTTGCTTTTTAAAATGATTAAATAATATTTGGTGTAAAAATGTCAAGTTTAATTTCAATTCCCACATTGCCTTTAGTTGTAATTGCATTGATATGTGGGATATTATCATTTATCAGTACTCGTTTGGTAATGCCTTGGCTTATCCGTAAGCTTGAGAAGGCAGAAATCATAGGAAAGGATATTCATAAATCCTCACGTCCTATTGTAGCTGAAATGGGCGGTATAGGGATACTATTTGGTTTTGTCATAGGCATATTTGCAGGAATCATACTTTTCCCTACTTTGACCTTCCAGTTAGCTATTGTTCTTGTAGTTGTCTTGATTGTTGGAATAATCGGTATGGTAGATGACTTGATTGTTCTCTCATCTAAGGAAAAGCTATTCTTGCTCTTTTTGGCAGGTATTCCATTATGGTGGATTGCACCTCCAAATGTAGGTCTTTTGTACATGATCTTGATTCCAATAGCTGTTTCAATCTGTTCCAATTTAACCAATATGCTTGCAGGTTTGAATGGTATTGAATCAGGTCTCGGAGTTATCTCAATGACTTCACTTACAATAAGCTGTATCATTCTCGGAAAATATGATGTGGCCATTATAAGCATGAGCATGTTAGGTACCTTAATCGCTTTCTTGTATTACAATAAGTATCCTGCTAAGGTTTTCCCGGGTGATACCGGCACACTTATCATCGGTGCAACCATTGCAGCTATAGCATTTATCGGTAGGGTAAAATTGATAGCTTTCATTGTCCTTCTTCCAAATATCATTGATGCTGCACTTAAGTTCTACAGTGCAGGAGTTATGGAAAGACAACAGCATCAGCCTACTCAATTGAATGAGGATGGAAAATTGGTAAGGCCTGAACAAGGATTCAAGTCATTGATTAGGTTTGTTTTAAGAAAGCCAGTTGATGAAAAGACTGCTGTAATGATGATTTGGGGTATTGGCATTATATTTGGTATACTTGGAATAATTGTAGCTATTCTAATGCCTGGTGTAACTCACAATCAAACATTTGCACAATTCATCCATTTGAAAGATTACTTATATTATTTAGGATAATAATTCCTAATAATCTTTTTTTAATTTTTTTACTATTTTTTATTTCAAATTTTTCTATTTTCTATTTTTTTAATATTTTTTTTCAAACCCAAACTACATTTGCTGTAGTAAAACTATACTTATTCGAAATTGCAGGATTAAACAGCTTATTTGTAATGTTCTCGCTATTGAATGATTGTGTAATGCTTTTTCTAACATTATAATTTATTCTGTCTCCAACTGCTTCCTTCTCTTCCTTTGTTCTCACATCTGGAGATGATGCATAAATCTTCAATTGTATTCTGGTTCTATTGAAATTGTCCTTCCCCTTAATAGTTTGGTTAATCCTGATTATTTTTATGCACTTTTCTCTAAGCAATGGCTGTTTCTTAGGGTCTTTTGAATAGTTGTCATAGGATTCCTTTGGATAAATTGCCAATCCATTTGATGAAATTCCTTCAAAAGCACCTTCTCTTGCTGAAGCCATTGCTACATTCAATTCGTTTGCATCAATAATTGCATTTCCTAATAAAATTGCTGTAATAAGTGCAAAGCTAATGAGTAGCAGTAATTCTACAGTAATTTGGCCTTTTTTATCAATTTTCATAATATTCCTTCGAATTAGGTAAAAAAATCTCTTTTAGTTTTCCACTTGTCTGATCAGTATTGAACTTTGATTGATTGTATCAGTATGGTTGTCATTTACCAATGTTTTTTCAATCAGATATGTTCTTCCATTATACAATTCCATACTTTCTATTGTTTTATTGCTTGAATCTACAAGTTTTATTGGATTTATAGCTGATTTTCCATCTCTTTTATTGAATTCAACAATCGTTCCCCTTTCATTTACAATTACCTTGTAGAACTTTCCATCTATCGATTCAGGCATTTTTATCTTCTTTCTAAATCCATATTCATTTGAATTAACTTCATTTATAGAATCTGCAATATGATTTGCCAAAATCCTTCCTTTGCTGTTTTCATGGATTTCAATATTGGAATTCAAGCCATTTTCTATCATAAGCAAATTGACAATTAAAAGCAGTATTACAATCAATGTGCAAAATAAAAGTTCTATATTGATTATTCCTTTTGAATCCATAGGTACTCTTTTAATTTTATCATTATTTAAATATTTGCTAATATTTTAAGTCAATTTAATTGTATAATTGTTATTTTTTAATTTGATTATAATTTAACAAGTATTTCATAATTTCAATGCTTTAAATCAATATTTTAATCATTTAGAAAAATTTCATTATAAAAAATTATTTAAAGTATTGAATTATAGTATAATATATAAAAGTCGATTTTTTTAAAATACCAAAATGTATCATAAGAGCTTTAGGAGTAATTGAATGGTTTTAGTTTCTTATTTGAATCCTCTATCACAGGAAGGAAGGAATATTGTAAGGGGATTAGGCGGTCTTGAGGAGATATATTCCCATAATGATGACTTAATGGATATTGTCATCCATACTAACCGTCAAACCATCTCTAATCAGGATGTTGTTCCTGAAACTCTCGTAGATTTGGCGATTAATCGTATAAAATGGTACATAGAACGTAAAAACAATAAGGACTTCAATCCTAACGATTATGCCTACTTTTTCAATGAAAGGATTGCTGAATATGATACCATTGTCTTTCACATTTTAGCGCAAGCAATCGCTAATAAGTTTAGGCCAGGTTCCCGTGAGGTTAAGCTCTTTGTGGAATCTCAAGGTTTGATGATTGAGGATAGATTAATCAAGCTCCCATTATCTGAAAGGAAAGAGCTTGTAGAAGAGATTTTAAATGATTTGCTTATTCAAGATGGCATTGAATGGTCTTTCCTAAAGGATTTGATTGCCACTAAGAAATTATCATTGACTGATCTTGTTCTGCAGAATGGAGAAATAGTTTTGGATAGGGAAGAGTTTGTTTTCTCCTTTGGTGATGAATTCAGTGACAGGTCTCCAGATAGGATTTATGACATATTGATTGGAGACAACCTTAGAGAGCTCATTTTAACTAAATTGCTGATGCAAAACACTGAAAATTACATAAAGTCAATTCAAGACCAATTGGCTATTGTTGAAATGCACCCTGCAATTGTGGAATTAGGTGAAATGCTTGATGAAGCAATTACAGAATCATTAGCTAAATACAGCACTTATTATGCAAGCGGTGGCGCTTACGGCAATATGGAAATTGGAAAACTCATTAGAGAGGCTTTCCCTCCATGCATTGAAAACACTGTAAATGGTGTTTCATCTGGTGGAAGAAATGATGCAATCGTATTGCTTTTGACTTCATTCGTATCCTATGCAAGGCTTTATCCCGGCATTTTCGGCTCAGACAGAACAGTAAAGGTTTCAGACATTGATACAAACCTGAACATTACCTTAAATGAGATATTGCCACTTATCTTTGAAGCAGCAGACAACTGTACACCTCCTTTATTTGAAGATCAGCCCCAGGAAAAGATAAACATCATTTCAAAATTAGGATTTGGGATGCATGAGGAAGTAAGTCTTGAAAATGAGGGAGAGACCAAATGGTACACTCCAATGAGTTGTGAAAAGATCAAGATGCATTTACCACATCTTTGTAAGGAAAATAAGGATTGCGCTAAGATAAACAATCCGTTGAGCTATTATTCAAGGAAAAAGTGGATAATGAGCAAGAATGGTGAATTGCCTTCTGGTGATAGCTCTAAAGATGATTCTAAAGAATAGTGTTACTTAATTTTAAATAGTTTATGATTAATAGGTATAGTCATCCTCATCGTAGTATCTTAAGATTATTGAATGTTCGAAGTCCTGATAATTGTTGAAATGGTATTCCTCGTAATCTTCAATGAGAATCTTTATTTGCCTTTCTTTTTTATCGATTGATTCTATCCTGCAGAACTCGTCCAAGAGTTCTGGGTCATAGTCATCGAAATACTCTTCATTCTCTTCTTTTTTCAATTTGAATTCAAGGAACCTTTCGTATTCATCACCATCCAGAATCTCCTCTTCGTCATACAATTCCTCTTCAGATTCAATCTTATAGAGTTCAATATGGTCATTGTCATGGCTCATGTCAAGCAATTCGTTTATATTCAATCCGATTCCTTGAACCTTTCCTGTCTTTAGGTTGATGATTGTTTTTCCGGTTGATTCATAAGCTGTCCAGTTATCAAGTGCAGGCTCTATGATTTCCCTTATGCTCAAGCTTTCTATAAGTCTTCTAAGTTCCTCTTCACTTAGCATTTGAATTCTCCATTTTGCTTTTTTCATTAGCTATTTAATTAGTTATTTTCATTACAATAAGTTTTAAGTATTACCTACATCATAAATATTTTTACTT
>JAEEGH010023995.1_pt1 | contig 12354 bp, 6 predicted proteins | sample 9134181 | NCBI WGS metagenome assembly JAEEGH01 (sample SAMN16246544, study PRJNA631951) | gut metagenome | biome: gut microbiome; feature: rumen; material: DP-attached | host: Bos | place: Iran: Karaj | collected 2018-10
ACCATCTTCGGCCGCGTTCTCGGCATCCTTATAGGACGCTATCGCCTTTTCGGCATCGCCCATCATCTGATATACACAGCCCCGATAGAGCAGGGCGCGGGTGTATTTCTCGCGGTCGCCGTGATGCTCATAGTAGTCCACCGCTTCTTTGATCACGGCATCGGTCGTGTCTTCGATATAGTTCTTGTAGTGTGATTGGGTGAGCAGCAGGCTGTAATAGGCCCGCTCGGCCTGGTTGAACCCGCCCGGATGGAGAGAATCCAAACGATGCTGCGCCAATTCATACTGCCGTGCCTTTGACAACAGCGAGTCAATGACTGATAGCTCACGCATATTGGCGATATCCGAGCCACCATTGCAGCAGGTCAGAGCAAGGCAAAAGAGCAATAAAGGAATGATAAGATTTTGTGACCTCATTATTTGTTGAGTTAGTTTTCTATGGCAAAATTACTTCATTTTTGGGCAACAATTTCAGCTTTAATGGGCCGAATTATGCCAAAATGAACTTTTAATTTTTCGGGTATCTGATAATCAATGGTTTATGGCTGTCAAAATGAAGTCACAATGAAGCCCGTTTTCATTGATTTTACAATTATTATCAGTAACTTTGCCATCGATAAATCTATGCAAAAGCCTATGGAACGAACGATGATGTACCGATTGCTGGTTGCCTGCTTGCTGCTGTCGTTGCCGAGAATGGCAGGCGCCTCCGCCTTTGAGGACAATGGAATCTATTTTTATATTTCAAACGGCGAGGCTGTCGTGACCAATAACGGCCAAGCTAATTGTTACAGCGGTGAGGTCGTGATTCCCCCAACTGTCGCTCATGACGGAACCACTTACCCTGTCACCGCCATTGCCGTGTCTGCATTTGAACACTGCGGCAGTTTGACGCATGTTAGCCTCCCCGGCTCATTGACCAGCATCGGCAGATGGGCGTTTAACGGTTGCAGTGGCTTGACACAACTGACTATCCCTGACGCGGTAACGATAATCGAACAAAATGTATTCTACGGTTGCATAGGACTCACAAGCATTAACCTGGGCAGCTCTGTCACCACCATCGAGGATGACGCCTTTCGTGATTGTCGCAATCTGACCAGCATCACTATTCCTGAATCAGTGACCTCCATTGGAGATCATGCGTTCGATAGCTGTACAGGAATTAAAACTCTGGTTTTCAATGCTGTTAATTGTGCCGATCCACAGTTGTTCAGCACATTCGAGGAATGCCCATTAGACACCATTATACTCGGTAAACATGTGCAACGCATTCCTGCATTTTTGGCATATGGCCAAACTCAGTTGAAAAGCATCATCATACCCAAGTCAGTCAATTCGATTGGAAATTTGGCTTTCCTTGGATGCAGCCAGCTAACTAATGTTTACTGTTTAGCGATTGCGCCTCCCTCCTTGGCAAATTATGGCCTTTTTGATAACATGGACTATTATGACCATGCCACCTTGCATGTCCCGACAGAGTCTCTCCAAGCCTATCAATCGGCAAACTATTGGAAAGATTTCTCACAAATCATTGGCGACGCCAACGAAATCATCCCTGAAGACGTGAATGGTGACGGTGAAATCAACATAAGTGACGCCAATAGCGTGATAGAAGTTGTCGTTAACGGTGGCAGCAGTGGTGGACACACCCGCACACCTGACGGTCATGGCGGATACATCATTTATGGAGATATCAATGGTGACGACGAGGTCAACATCGCCGACATCAATGCCATCATCGACATCATCATTAGGAGTAATTGAATGCCTTTGTATTAATCAATAATAATGACATTAACGTTAAATCGATAAAAGATATGAAAAACCGACTACTCCACACATTAAACAGGGCAATGCTCACGACAGTGTTGCTCGTGGGCACCGCCTTGAGCGCCATGCCCTATAACGTTGAGGTTGACGGCATCTACTACAACTGCATTGCTCCCAACACCTTGAGTGTCACATACAAGGACACGGGATATAACTCCTACAGCGGCGATATCGTCATCCCCGGCAACCTGATTATAAACGGCCACAACTACATCGTGACAGTCATCGACAGTTGTGCCTTCAAGAACTGCACTGGACTGACTAGTGTCAAGTTTCCCAATGCGCTGACGACCATCAGCGACGAAGCCTTTGCGGGTTGCACCAGCCTGAGCATGGTTGATATACCCTATTATGTGACCACCATCGGGGCGCATGCCTTTGAAGGGTGCACAAGTCTCACCGACGCACTTCTTCCTGAAAGCCTCACCACTATAGGCATCCATGCTTTTTCTCGTTGCTCGGCGCTCACATGGATTGATATACCCGACAACGTGACAATACTTGGCGGCTATGCCTTCAGCGAATGCAGTTCGTTGACGACTGTCAAGTTATCCAAAAGGCTTAATGCAATCAACGACCACACCTTCTACATCTGCCGTAAACTCACAAGCATTGTCATCCCCGACCAGGTGAGCAGCATCGGCTACGCCGCATTCCAGTCTTGCTCAAGCATGACAAGCGTTGTACTGGGCAACGGTGTGACTAGACTTGAAGACAAAGCCTTTCGCGGCTGCTACGCCCTACAGGACATCACCTGCTATCGAGATTCTCCCCCGACATGGAACGGCTTTGATTGCTTTGCCGAAGTAAACTATACCGATGCGACACTTCATGTGCGCCTCCTCCGCATCAACCTGTATAGTGAAGCAACAGGCTGGAAAAAGTTCAAACACATCAATGAAATCCCCTACGAGCACGAGGACAAAGGGGTATATTTCAACAAGACCAAATTGACCGGTTGGACCGAGTATGGCGTGTCGTTCAAGGATTACAACTACAATAGTTACAAGGGGGAGGTCAACATTCCTGAAGTAACCGGAAACAGCAGTCCTGCCCCTCATGTGGTCATGATCCTGCATGATGCCTTCCGCGACTGTGACTCTCTGACGAGCGTGTCAATGGGTAGATATGTCCACACGATAAAGGAGCGCGCCTTCCTGAACTGCCCGATGCTCAGGGAGCTGAATCTCTCCAACCAAATCACAGCCATCAACGACTCAGCCTTTGCCGGCTGCAGTGCACTGACGAGTTTCACGCTGCCGAACAGCATCAAGACAATCGGGCACGACGTTTTCACCGGCTGCACTGCGGTGGAGACGCTGATCATTCCCGAGAGCGTGTCGAGCTTTGCCGTTGATAGCATGGTGATGGCCGGGATGACATCGCTGCAATACATCAACTGCTACTCTATGATGCCACCCCTGGTAACGGGCGAGTGTTTCACACCCGAGCAGATGAGCAAGGTGACGCTATATGTGAGGCCGTCGTCGCTACTCGACTTCAGACTTGACCCCTACTGGGGACGGTTTGCCCATATCGAGACGTGGACCTTTGATTTCCAGGCCAATGGAATCTATTATCTGATTACCAGTCCCACCGAGTGTGCCGTGAGCAATCACGCACCATCAGGCGGAAGTTACTCATCCAGTTCTATTACCATCCCTGAAAAGGCCACCTATGCCGGTGACGACTACAAGGTGACAGCTATCGGCAAGGGTGCCTTCATGAACTGTCCTAAAGTCAAAACTGTAACAATTCCCCAAAGCGTCACAGTCATCGGGGAACAAGCCTTCAAGAAATCGGGCTTGACCAGCATTGTTTTCCCGCGCCAAGTAACCACTATCGACAAGCAGGCCTTCATGGGCTGCACAGGACTCACTAGTCTGACAATTCCCGACCACATCTTCGCCATCGAGGACAGCGCATTCTATGACTGCCATGGGCTGACTACACTGGACTTGGGCAAGTCGGTCACGTTTGTCAGCAATTATGCCTTTGCAAGTTGCTACAACTTGTCTAATATCTTTATCCCCCGTTCGGTCGAAGCCCTTTGCGCCGGAGCATTCCAAGACTGCACCAATCTGAAAAACGTAACCATCGACATGGACCATGAGGGATTCTCGGTCGATGGTGATGTTTTCCGTGATTGCTATGCTCTGGAGAGAATCACTTGCTTGGCATTGACTCCGCCTGAACTCGACAACCAGCACGGCGGCTTGAGCCAGAACATCTTGGAGAACGTGTCGCTCATGGTACCACACTCGACGGTTGACGCATATCGCGGGGCCGAGGTGTGGCGTGAATTTGCCCATATCAAGCCATTGACCTATGACTTTACCGCGGATAATATCTATTACCTGATTACGGGCGATAACAGCGTGAGTGTCGTCAACAATGGCTATACCAACGGTTACAGTGGCGAGGTGGTCATCCCCTCGGTGGTCTATCTCAATGATAACGGCATGAAGGTAACCGCTATCGCGGATTCTGCCTTCATGTACTGCAGGGGGCTCAGAAAGGTTACTGTTCCCAATTCGGTACATGAGATTGGCACCTATGCCTTCGCTATCTCAGCACTTTACCAAATCACGCTATCCAAGAACATCACCGAGATTAAAGATTACACCTTCGCTAGCTGCGATGAATTGCGGAGCATCACTATTCCCGACAATGTCACTAGGATTGGCCATCTCGCCTTCTTTGGCTGCGCCGAGTTGCATGATGTTGTTCTGAATGAAGGGCTTAAGTCCATTGGCGAGGGAGCTTTCATGTCAGCAGGTTTCTTCCCGGGCTATCTCAACGTCAACCTGCCCAATACATTGACTAAATTGGGGAATGCCGCATTCATGGGTACAGAGATTCATAGCATCACCATCCCCGCTTCTCTCGACACCATTCCTCTACAAGCCTTTGCCATGTGCATGAAACTTCAGCATGTGACGATACCTAATACTGTTAAATGTATTGACGGTTTAGCATTCTATGCCAACAATTCGCTCAAGAGTATCACCATTCCCAATTCGGTAAAACACATCGGCTATGGTGCATTCATGTGGTGCGACGTCCTTGACGAAGTGGCCATTGGCAATGGTATCGAACACATCGAGGAATGGGCTTTCGGAAAACTCGACGCCTCATTTTATGAGGATTTGGTTGCTACCATCGAGGAGGCCATGGATACCGTCGATATTGACGACATCGACGAATTGATAGAGGGCTGGAAAGAGTATATCGCTGACATCATCGGTGATATCCATCTCATCTCGTCGGTAACATGCTTGGCGAAAACGCCACCGATATTGGAAAGTAGTGCCTTTGCCGCCAGCTACAACTGGGCTAAGCTCACCGTGCCGCAAGAGTCACTCGACCTATACAAGAATGCCGACGAGTGGAAAAAGTTCATCTTTATTAATGTAGGGAACCAAAACGACGTGAACGATGATGGCGAGGTGAACATCGCCGACGTGAATTGTGTCATTAATGCGATTTACGACGAGGGAATCGCCTCCCCTAGACTAGACTCTAACCACGATGGCGAGATCAATATAGCCGACATTAATGCCATCATCGACTACATCTTAAAGGGCAACAACCAATCACTTCAATAAATCCTCATGACTATGAATATAAGAACAATATACCAACACTTCGCCCTGCTCATGATGTTTCTCTTGGGAGCAACAGGCATGGCCAAAGCCTATGACTTCGTTGAAACATGGGGAGTACCGATTTATTATAACGTGGTTAACGGGGAAGCCGTTGTCACCAACAACGGGCGGCCGAGTTGCTACAGCGGAGACCTTTACCTAACAGATAGGGTAACTCACGACGGTGTGACCTATCCCGTGACAGCCATCGGTGATGAAGCGTTTATTAACTGCCGCAACCTGAACAGTGTGAGTCTGGTGCCGAGTATCAGGAGCATCGGAAACAAAGCCTTCAGCAATTGCAGCAGGATGACTTTCGTTGACTATTTCCCTGACTCGTTGACCACAATTGGAGATTATGCCTTCAGCGGTTGCACGTCGTTAAAAGCCATCGGCCCGTCGATAGTCCGTCTGGGAAAGGGCGTGAGGAGCATCGGCAAGGGCGCCTTCATGAACTGCAGCAGCATCAAAACATTTATCATGGAAGACCGCTTGACAACGATTGGTGACAGCGCTTTCATGAATTGTACTCAGCTCAATAATGTGACCATGGGTTATGCAACCACATCAATCGGGACGGGAGCCTTTGCCCAATGCAGTAACATTAGATCTTTTACCAGTAAAGCCGATAATCCGCCTGTCGTCGGAGACGAGACCTGTTTTGCTGCATTCCAAGACCTTGCTACCCTCAAGGTGGGATATTTTGCCGCTCCCAAGTATCAATCCGCCGAATACTGGAAAGAGTTCAAGAGCATTGAGACTTTTAACGACGGCATCGATGGCATCTATTACCAGATTGATGGCGACCAAGCCACAGTGACTTACCGCGACAATAACTACAACAGTTACAGCGGCGATGTGGTGATTCCCGAGAGCTTTGAAAACGATGGCATGACCTATCATGTTGTAGCCATCGGTGACAATGCTTTCAAGGGCTCAACGGGCCTCACTTCGGTAACCATTCCCAACACGATCAGCTGGATAGGCAGCAATGCCTTCAAAGGATGCATGGGACTGTCAAGCATCAATTTGCCAGTGACGCTGACAGCATTGAACGAGCATGCCTTTGACAGTTGCGGAATTACCTCGATTATCATTCCCGAAACTATCACAGCTATCCCCACAGGGTGCTTTGCAAACTGCTACATGTTGGAAACCGTCACATTGCCTGCTGAACTCACCGCCATCGGCAAGGAGGCGTTTTATCGTTGCAATTCCTTAAAGTCGATTGACTTGCCCGAGACTATCACCACACTGGAGCAGGGGGCTTTCAAGTCAAGCGGATTAACCAGTTTCACCTTGCCGCCACAGATTACCACCATTAGTGCTGAACTGTTGCGGTATACCAGCGACATGAAAACCGTCACCCTGCACGACAAGTTGACCACCATAGGCTCATTTTCTTTTGCAAATTGCGGGTTTAGCAGCATTGACATTCCGCTATCGGTCAGGGAAATCAAAGCAAATGCGTTCTATAGCTCTTATTTAACCAGCATAGTTATTCCTGATTCGGTAACGACGCTTGGCAAAAAAGCCTTCTCCAATTGTATCCGCATGACGAACGCTCACATCGGTAATGGCATCAAGGTCATCGGTGACTCCACTTTTTATTGGAGCCCATACTCACCCAGAGAAGTCTCTTTTGGAGATTCCAGCCAACTGACCACCATTGGCGCAAGCGCCTTTGCCCATAACAAGCTGGAACGAATCGACTTACCGAAAACAGTAAAATCAATAGGGACACGTGCTTTTGAATCTTGCAAATCGCTCAAAACCATCGATTTGGGAGATAGGCTCACGGCAATTGCAGGGCATACCTTTGAGAACAGTGACGCTCTGGAAGAAGTGAAGATGCCCAACTCCGTCAAGTCAATTGGCGAAGGAGCCTTTATCAACTGCTACAACCTGAAAGAAGTCAACCTGAGCGATTCTATATTGGATATTGGCAGGAATGCCTTTAACGGTTGCCGCAGCCTCAAGAGTATCAGGATTCCAGACCTGATTACTCAACTGAAATACGGAGTGCTTTGCGGATGTACGGCTCTTGAGCAAGTCGTCATCGGCAAGTCGGTGAGCAAGATAGGGAATACCGTATTCTACAACTGTCCTAGTCTCAAGTGCCTCTACTTCCTCAATCCTGTGCCTGCCACCTATAGCGAGACGTACGTAGTCGGCCCGCTCAATACCGACTATGACATTTATGTGCCTGATCTTACTCCATACGCCCAGACTGAGATGTGGAGCGGCTTGAAACTTCATGGTATCTACAAGAGAGAAGACGTCAGGACCAGCATGGCGACTATTGCCGGTGATTGCGGGTTGCCGCTCACAGGGGCAATCTTCTACCGCTGCGACGGAGACACCATAACATTTGAGCCACAGGACAATGTCATCGCCCTGAAAGGGCTTGTTCCCACTCACAACGATGTTGCCATCGACTTTGTCGCCACCGACGGCGAACAGTACCGCATCAACGACGTGGTGGTGACCGACAGCATCGCCTTCAGCAACTGCCACGGGGAGAAGATCGGGTCGCTGTTCGGTCCCACGTTCACCATCACCTGTGACGAGGAGTTTGTTCCCGACTCGTGTGGTGTGTACTATGATTACCTGAAGAAAGACTTCCAGGGCAGCGTCATCAAGAGTTATCGCGACAGCTGCGTCATTCAGTGCCAAGGCTTGCCCATCAGGCCGGGCTGGCACTATGACGTCATGCCTTGGGTGGCCTATCATGGGGTGATCTACAAGTCGGAGACCGTGCGCATTAAGCCATCGAACTACTCCAGTAATACTTTCCCTGCCGCCGAGATTTATCCTACATCGGTGAACATGCCCACCAGCAGTATCATCGGCACTGAACGCAGTGCAAAGAAAGCCTTTTTCGTGATGGACGGGAAACATTACGACCGCCTGCAAGTCACTGGTCTGGACCCCGAGACGGCCTATCATGCCACCTGCATCCTGTTCGACAAGAACGGCTACGACAGCATCGACTTCGACTTCATCACGCCCCCCCTGCAAATGGGCGGCAGCGAGGTCCGCACAATCAAACAGAACACCGTCTTGTTCAAGGGCTGGAGCAACATGGCCGACGAAGAGACTTGTAGCGGCATCGAGTGGGAGCGCGTGAACGTAGAGGGCACAACACAGCAGAAACCCGCCTACGTCTTTGCCGGCTCGCTGGCCAATATTGTGAACCGCATAGCACTGAGCACCCCCTACAGGTACAGGCCCTATTACAAGTCGCAGGCCGGCAACGTCTATTATGGCGAGTGGCAGGAGTTCAGCATCACCGATGCCGTGGGCAACTATGAGCCGATACTTTACAACTATGGCGTCGTGAAGGTGACACCCACCACAGCAACCGTGCGCGGCCTAGTGCTGCAGGGCAACAACGATGTGACATCTCAAGGCTTCACCTACAACGTCAACGCATGGAATGCCGACAAGCAGTACATCAGCGGATCGGGCCAGCTCATGGAGTGCACCATCACGGGCCTGAAACCCAACACGGGCTATTGGATCCATGTGAGTGCCTATGCCAACCACAATTATGCTTCTAGCGACATCTACTTCGCCACAACATCCATCACTGCCGATGTGAACTGCGACGGAGAGGTTAATATCGCAGACGTGAATGCAGCCCTCGACAATATCCTTAACGACAATAACAGCGACAACGCCGACATTGACGTGAACAATGACCACGAGGGCAACATCGCCGACATCAATGCCATCATCAACGCAATCCTCAATCAATAAGGAGTTTAAGAGTAAAAAATATGGAATTAGTTAGGGGTTGGCCAATGGTCAACTCCTAACTTCTAACTAATCAAATGATTCCTGTGAGGTAGAGGAAGATAAAGATGATGGATACAGGAGCAAAGTATCGCATGCAGAAGATCAGGAACGGCTCCATAGTGCCCTTGAGGCGGCCTCCGTTGGTAATCTGGTCGTGCACCACCTTGCGGTCAAGAATCCAGCCCACATAGACTGCTGTGAACAGTCCGCCCAAGAGCATGAAGATGTTGCTGGCGGCATAGTCCATCATGTCAAATATGTTCTTGCCCCACAACTTGATGTCGTCAAGCACATTGAACGAGAGGGCAGCCACTACTGCCAAGACAAAAGTGAACAGAGCAGTCCAAGCGATGGCCTTAGGACGCGACAGTTTGTGCTCCTCGATGAGGAAAGTGATGGGTATTTCACTCAACGAAATAGTTGATGTCAACGAGGCGAAGAAGACCAGCAGGAAGAACAGCAAGGCCCAAATGTAAGCGCCTGTCATCTGCTGGAAAATGCTCGGCAACACCTCAAAAATGAGGCGCGGACCGGCTGTGGGTTCCACTCCATAGGAAAAGACAGCGGGGAAAATCATAACCCCCGAGAGAATAGCGACCAACGTGTCGAGAACTCCGACGGTCACCGCATCCTTGACCAACGACGTGTCGTCCTTGAAATAGGAGCTGTAAGTCACAAGGCAGGATATACCGATAGATAATGACAGGAAAGCCTGGCCGAACGCGTCCAGCACACCACGCATCGTCAACTGTGAGAAATCGGGATAGAACAGGAAAGCAAGACCTTTGTGGGCACCTGGCAACAATAATGAGTTGATACAAAAGATAATGAGTATCAGGAACAACAGTGGCATCATGGTGCTGGCAACACGTTCAATGCCTTTCTCAATGCCTCGACTCATCACCAAGAAATTGAGCACGAGAAACACCACCGTCCAGCCCACACAACGCCACGGGTTGCTCACAAGCCCCGTGAACATGGCCTCATATTCCTGCGCCGTGTGGCTGCTCAGGTTGCCCATGGCGGCCTGATAGAGGTATTCAATTATCCAGCCGCACACCACACTATAGAAGCCGATGACAACGAAACTGCCCAGAATGCAGATGTAGGTAAAAAGATAATATTTCTTGCCGGGCGACAGCTTTATCAGGGCCGACTTCATGTTGCTGTGTGTCGATCGGCCTATGATGAACTCACTCAAAATGACAGGAATGCCCATCACAATGATGCAACAGATGTAAACAAGAATAAAGGCGCCGCCTCCATTCACGCCAGCCTCATAGGGGAAACGCCAGATGTTTCCCAGTCCCACAGCCGAGCCCACTGCCGCAGCAATAGCCCCCAGCCGAGTCGCAAATCCTACACGTTTTGCCATATATGTTACATTATTAGATTTTCACGCAAAAGTAGAAAGAATTTGTGATATCGACAAACTATCTTGCCCACATTAATTACAGTAGCATGCAAATGGCAGTGTCACAACCGATTTTCAGAACTGTGGCACCGGATCGATGTGCCTAGGCCGATTGTCGGGTTTTGATTTTGGAGGATGTTTTTTGTGGGTTTTCTTCTTAGACTTGTGTGTTTTCTTAGGTTTTGCAGGAAAAACAAGCAACGATGTGTCGGCCTCTGATTCATACTTTTGCATTTCATTTTGCTGCAAATCAGGTGAGGGCTCATTGTGACAATATCGCACAGCGAATGTGCAAGCCATCAGCAATGCGATGACAGCCAGAACGATGATTGTTCCGCGCCGTTCACGTTTTGTCATTTCCAAGAATCCCATACCATTCATTTTTGCATCAATTCCTGCTTGCAAAAATAACACTAAATCAAGTAAACAGAGCACTTGATTATTATTTTTGATAGTTTTTTTTAGAAAAAATGAGTTCATGAAGAGATTTTTTATTACCTTTGCACGTTCAAATTAAAAAGTGAACAGAATTAATACGCATGAAATCGTTTTTGCTAGCCATACCCAAAGGAGTGCCTACTATCATCATGTTATTGGTGATATGCTTTTTCACATTCCCTAATAACCCTCTTGGAATCAAAGCACTAAGGATATTTCCTTATGCTGAACAAGTGGGACACTTCATTTTATATTTTGTTGCATGCTTGGTGTTCACTCTGGACTATGCCAAGTCAAAATTGCCTCACCACAGCAAGGTCAACAAGGAGATTGCGATTGCCACGGTAACGGCTGTTTTGTCATTCGTCATGGAGTTGGGCCTGATGATCAAGACCAATGGATATAACTACGACATCACCAATGTGTATGCAGCAACTTTGGGTGCAATTCTAGCATTCCTGTTTTACCATTACTGGTTATACCACCCCTTGCGCCACTACCTGTATCACTCGGTACAGCACCACTGGAGATACCAGCACAAACGCAAGAAAAAGAAATACCGCAGGTTTAAACTATAATCTGTATTTTACAGAAAACAATATTTAAGGCAATATTTTTGTGCAACTCAAAAATATTGCCTTAATTTGTAAAATTCAAACCAAACCACTTGTCAGTTATGCTGTTTTCAGATAAAATCAAGCAATTGCGCATCGACAGCGGCAAGCGCCAGAAAGACCTAGCCAAAGCCATCGGAGTCGATGTGCCTGCCTATAGCCGCTATGAGCACGGCGAGCGGCGTCCCAAGCGAGAACAAGTACTGCGTCTGGCCCGTATTTTCAAGACTGACGCCGATGAGCTCATCGCTGCATGGCTAGCCGATGAAGCCTATAGCCATATTGCCCAAGACAAAATGGCAGCACGCGCTGCAACCCTGCTACGTGACATGCTGAATGGCAAAGATGACGAGGGCGTTGATGATGAAAACCACAAAGAAAACAAAGGGGTGACCGAACCACAGCAAGTCACACATGGCATCGTTGCAGACTTGGGACGTTCGTTGCTGCCCCATCTGGAACAGGGCGATGCCCCCAGCGTGATGCAACGCATTGAGGACGAAAGCATAGACTGCATTGTCACTACCCCGCCCTATTGGCGCCGCCGTCACCAAGGCACCGAAAGCATCACTGCCAGCCATGCCGACATCTTTGTTCAGGAAATTCT
>JAEEGH010023997.1_pt1 | contig 12354 bp, 15 predicted proteins | sample 9134181 | NCBI WGS metagenome assembly JAEEGH01 (sample SAMN16246544, study PRJNA631951) | gut metagenome | biome: gut microbiome; feature: rumen; material: DP-attached | host: Bos | place: Iran: Karaj | collected 2018-10
AAAGGGTGACGTTAAAAATACATACGGAACAGGCTGTTTCCTTCTTATGAATACAGGAGAAGAGGCTGTTAAGAGTACCCATGGCCTTGTTACTACCATTGCGGCCAGTGAAGCAGGGAAGATCCAGTATGCTCTTGAGGGTTCTGTATTTGTGGCAGGAGCGTCTATCCAGTGGCTTCGCGATGAGATGCGTATGATCAAAAATGCGGCTGAGTCAGAAGAGGATGCACTTAGCGTACCTGATACCGGCGGAGTATATGTTGTTCCTGCATTTACGGGTCTTGGTGCTCCTCACTGGGATCAGTATGCAAGAGGTACAGTTTGCGGTATTACAAGAGGAACCAAGAAAGAGCACTTTATAAGAGCTACCCTTGAGTCTATCGCATACCAGACACTTGATGTTCTTAGAGCAATGGAAAGAGATCTTGGACATACATTATCAAGACTTAAGGTTGACGGCGGCGCCTCTGCAAATAATTTCCTTGTTCAGTTCCAGGCCGATATTCTTGATGTTGTGGTTGAAAAGCCTGAGATGCTTGAGACTACAGCTCTTGGAGCAGCTTATCTTGCAGGGCTTGCAGTAGGCTATTGGAAAGATAAAGAAGAGATCAGACAGAACTGGAAACTTGCAAAAACATTTATCCCGACTATGGATAAAGACGTTAGATTTAATCTTGTAAACGGCTGGAACAGAGCTGTAGGACGTGCTCTTGACTGGGAGCCAAAGGGCAGATAAAATTTAAATATCAGATAAAAAGATTGTCAAGAAAAATGCTTGACAATCTTTTTTTTATATAGTAGAATAACAAAGGTTGTCAAGGAAATTACTTGACGAGGTGAAAGTATGGATAAGAATTTAGAGTCTCTCGAAAAGAGGGTAGAGCTTTCAAAACTGTTTGATTTTTACGGCTCGCTTCTTAAAGAAGGTCAGAGAGAGATCTTTGAAGATTATGTTTTTAACGATTACTCCATATCTGAGATAGCGTCAGCACACGGCCTTACCAGACAGGGAATATTTGATACCGTTAAAAGATGCAGCAAAGCTCTTGCTGAATATGATGAGAAGTTATGTCTTATTGAAAAATTCGAAAAGACAAAGGAAATAGTAGGTAAAGTTAATGAACTTGCCAAGACTAAAGATGCAAAAAACTTTCAGCGTATAGAAGAGCTTACCGGCACTATTCTTGATATTTTATAGAAAAGGAAAAAATAAAATTGGCTTTTGACAGTTTATCGGAAAAACTACAAAACGTATTTAAGGGCCTTAAAGGAAAAGGAAGATTATCCGAAGAAGATGTTAAGGCTGCCTTAAAAGAAGTTAAGATAGCTCTTCTTGAAGCAGATGTTAACTTTAAAGTAGTAAAAGATTTTGTTAAAAAAGTTTCTGAAAGGGCTGTAGGAGAAGAGGTTATGAATTCTCTTACCCCGGGTCAGATGGTTATAAAGATCGTTAACGACGAGATGGTTTCTCTTATGGGAAGTGAGACCACTGAGGTTTCTTTCCTTCCTGCAAATGAAGTTACCATAATCCTTATGTGTGGTCTTCAGGGTGCAGGTAAAACCACTACCACTGCAAAGCTTGCAGCCAAATATAAGGCAAAAGGTAAGAAGCCTTTACTTGCCGCCTGTGATATTTACAGGCCTGCTGCTATAAAGCAGTTACAGGTTAACGGAGAAAAAGTCGGCGTTCCCGTATTTGAGATGGGTACCGATCACAAGCCTTTAGAGATCGCAAAAGCAGCTCTTGAAAAGGCTAAGGCTGAAAAGTATAACGTACTTTTCCTTGATACAGCCGGTCGTCTTCATGTTGATGAAGAAATGATGCAGGAACTTAAGAATATTAAGGCTGCAGTTGAAGTTACCCAGACACTTCTCGTGGTTGATGCCATGACAGGTCAGGATGCAGTTAATGTAGCATCAAGCTTTAATGATGAGATTGGCGTTGATGGCATTATCCTTTCGAAGCTGGATGGTGATGCCAGAGGTGGTGCAGCACTTTCATGTAAGGCTGTTACCGGAAAGCCGATTATTTTTGCCGGTATGGGTGAGAAACTCACTGATTTGGATCAGTTCTATCCGGACAGAATGGCATCAAGAATCCTTGGTATGGGTGATGTGCTTTCACTTATTGAACAGGTTAGTGAGAATGCCATTGTAGATGAAGAAAAAGAAAAAGACATGGCTGCCCGTATGAAGAAGGGCAAGTTCGATTTTAACGATTATCTTGAGAGTATGAAGATGATGCGTAAGATGGGTGGTCTTGGTTCTATCTTAGGAATGATGCCACTTGGAGGCGGAGTAAAGAAGTCTGACCTTGAAGACGCAATTGATGAGAAAGAACTTGCAAGAATGGAAGCCATTGTTTTATCAATGACACCGAAGGAAAGGTCTAATCCTAAGATTCTTAATCCAAGAAGAAAGAACAGGATTGCCAAGGGTGCCGGAGTTGATATATCTGTAGTAAACAGGTTTATAAAGCAGTTTGAGCAGACACAGAAGATGATGAAACAGATGCCGGGTCTTATGGGCGGCAAAAGAGGCAGGATGAGATTCCCGTTTTAGAACGTAGAGTTTATCAGGGATTAATCATATATTATTAATTATATTTTCACATTTAGGAGGAAAGAAAAATGGCAGTAAAAATCAGACTTAGAAGAATGGGATACAAGAAGAATCCTTTGTACAGAATCGTAGTAGCAGATTCAAGATCACCAAGAGATGGTAAGTGCATCGAAGAGATCGGTACATACAATCCAAATACAGATCCAGCTACATACAAGGTTAATGAGGAACTTGCTAAGAAGTGGCTTAACAATGGTGCTCAGCCTACAGACAGAGTAGCTAAAATCTTTAAACTTGCAGGTATTGAGAAATAAGTTATTTCCATGTAGAACATAAGTAAAAGATGGAGGTATCTTATGAAAGAATTAGTTGAAATTATCGCTAAGGCTTTGGTTGATAATCCTGATGAAGTATCGGTTACTGAGAGAACGGAATCAGTATCCGGTCGTGATATTATTAAGATTGAACTTCATGTGGCCGAGGGCGATATGGGTAAAGTTATCGGCAAAAAAGGTCGTATTGCCAAGGCAATTCGCCAGGTCGTTAATGCGGCAGCCGTTAAACAGGATCTGCAGGTTGATGTAGATATTGTATAGATTTATTAAGGTGTCATGTGATTGGTGGTTAAAACCACATTCTAATGGCACCTTTATGCTTTTTTAGCTGACTGGGAATTAATATCTTTGGGAGTGTTATTTATATAATGAACAAGATGATGAAAAAGAAAATAGTTATCTTTTTGAGTTTACTTCTTGCAGCAGTTAATTTTGCAGGATTAGGCTTTGGAATTAATGTTAAAGCTGCAGAGGTAAATTATGAATATAAAGGATATGAAACATATTTATATATTGAGGGTGATGATGTAGAAATCACCAAGTATAATCTTGAGGATGGAAGTGTAAGTAATACTGTAAGTCCTGAAGAAATATACAGCTGGGGCAGAGTATCTGCTTTACTGGTTTATACAAGTGTTATGCAGCTTTATGAACAGGAAAAGATTGATCTTGATGCAAGCATAATGGAGTATATGCCGGATTATTTTAAGCAGAATGTAAGATTCTCATCTGATTTTACGGTAAGACAGTTACTTAATCATCAGGCAGGATTTCAGGATGTTTATTATTATAAATATACCAATAATCCGGCTGATTTGATGGATCTGGAGGATTTTATAGTTAACTGTGTTCCTGATCAGATTTATATGCCTGGAACAACTGTTGCTTATTCCGATTATGGTGTATGCCTTCTTGCATATATGGTTGAGAATGTTTCAGACATGAATTTTGACACTTATGCAAGAACAAATATCTTCGATGAACTTGGAATGAGTAATACATCTGCAAGGGCAAATCACGGAGATAATCAGTATATTGCGGATCTTTATACCGGATCAAAGTATTATTCATATCAAAGTGAATACGGAATGCCTTATTATTCAACAATGTATCCGGCACTTTCTGTAGTTGGTACAATGCAGGATATGGCAGTTTTTGGTAATGCTCTTGTTAATGGTGATCTGTTTGAAAAAGAGGCAACCAAAGAAGAGTTCTTTACACCGGGGGTATTCTATTTAGATGGAGAGACTCCAAGAATAGCCAGTGGTATGGCAGTTTTTAAATATGGTGATAATAATGAAATCTACGGAACAGTAGGAACAGGAATTGTATCAAGATCCGGAATGCTTCTTAATGTTAAGGATAAATCCGTTATCTGTATGGCATCAAATCAGTATGCTGTTAATGATTACTGGAATGAATATGTAACCGGTAAATATGGCGAAATGTCAGAGCCTGTAACAGATTATCCTCAAGGAATAAGTGGAAGATATGTAAGATCAATTACTGTAACATCAGGTAAATTGTCATTCTTAGGTCTCCTTGATACATTCAGGATTGATCCTGCACAGGGAAAGCCAGTTTCTTTCCTTGCAAATGATGATTTATACTGCGTAGATGGTCTTCAGGGTAAGACATATACTGAGGGCGGCAATACTTCAATGCAGTTTGCATATTATGATATTCTGCCTTATTCAAGTGCAATGTTCACTTTCAAAATCGCCGTACTCATTCTTATGGGGATTGCATATATTTATGCCATGATAAGTCTCCCAATAGGTGCGTTTATATTCCTTAAGAGGAAGTTTTCGGGAGATGGTTCGAAGGCGCCGATTTTTCGAAAGTATTTTTATATACAAAGTGCAGTTATTTTCTTTTATTTCATGTTCTTTTTAAGTATGTGTTCATCTGCCATGTCATCAGGTTCGCCAACTTTTACAACAGTGGTAAGTTTCACATATTATCTGGGAATTGTTGCAAGTTTTGTATATCTGGTATTTCTGATAAAGACAGGACGAAAAGAAGAGTGTTCAGTTTTTGAAAAAGGCAATTATTACGTTAATGCGGTTAATGCAGTAATAGTGATTATATTTACGATTATTTATAAACTGTTTTTATTCTAAACTAAGGATGGTGTAATTATGGATAAGAGGATTAAAAGTATTTTATGTGTAGGTCTTATTGTTTCAACTATGGTGGCTGGAGCATGTAATCAGACTGAAGATGTTAATACGGTTTCAGATGTTATTCAGGAAAATGCAACTGAGATTCCTGTGGAAGATGCCATTCAGAGCACTTTGGACAGTGTTGATGCATTTAAGGAAGCAGCTGAGGGACTGACAGACGGTACAGCGGCTGAAGAAGTTAAGGACGAAGATATTGCAGATGAAATCATAGTTGAAGAGTTGGAAGATGGAAGAAAGTTATCAAATGATTCTTCGGATTTCGTTTTATTATCAGAGGCAGTTCCTGATGCAATTCTTGAAATCAGATATTATTCAACATATAACTTTGTCGGTGACAGAATTGATGGATATGAAGAACCGGTAGCCCTGCTTACAAAAGAGGCAGCCAAGGCTTTGCAGGAAGTTAGTGAAGAGGTTATGGCTAAAGGATACAGACTTAAAATCTACGACGCATATCGTCCGCAGATGGCTGTAGATAATTTTATGGCGTGGGCACTTGATGCCGATGATACACGTATGAAGGAATATTTCTATCCTGAACTTGATAAGACTGTTCTTTTCCCACAGGGCTATATTGCTGAGCATTCCGGTCACAGCAGAGGAAGCACAGTAGACCTTACACTTTTTGATATGGAAACTGAGAAGGAAGTTGATATGGGCGGTACTTTTGACTATTTTGGAGAGTTAAGCCACCCGGATTATACAGACATTACTGATGAGCAGTATGCGAACAGAATGATTCTTCGTGAGGCTATGCTTAATCACGGCTTTAAGCCGCTTGATGAGGAATGGTGGCACTTTACGCTTAAGGATGAGCCATTCCCTGACACGTATTTTACATTTCCTGTAAACAGCGAATCAGTAGATTAATAGGAGAGTTAATGGAAGATTATTTAATGGTAGGTGTGATAGCCAATACTCACGGCGTTAGAGGTGAGGTTAAGGTTTATCCGACAACAGATGATGTTAACAGATTTAAGAAACTTAAGGAGATTTATATGGGAGATGAGAAAGCGCCTCTTCATATTCAGTCCGTTAAGTTTCAGAAGAATATGGTGATTCTTGGATTTAAGGAATATACTTCGTTAAATGAAGTTGAGGGCCTTAGAAATAAGGAATTATTCGTAGACAGAGCGCATGCAGTCAAACTTCAGAAGGATGAATATTTCATATCTGATTTAATTGGTATGAAGGTTGTGACTGATGAGGGGGCTGAGTTCGGCGAACTTACAGATGTAATGACCACGGGCGCCAATGATGTATATGTGGTTAAAACCACGGATGGTAAGGAAGTGCTGCTTCCGGCCATTAAAGAATGTGTGCTTAAAGTTGATATGAATGAGAGAGTGATGAACGTTCATATTATGGAAGGGCTTTTGTAATGAGATTTTCGGTTATGACTCTTTTTCCTGAAATGATTGAGTCCTCAATGAACAGTAGCATTACGGGAAGAGCGCTTGAGAATAATTTAATAACGCTGGATGTTTACAATATCAGGGATTATTCGCTTGATAAGCATAAGAAGGTGGATGATTATACCTACGGCGGTGGAGCAGGAATGCTTATGTTTCCGCAGCCTATATATGACTGTTACAAGGCGATTGAGGCGCGAATCACCGGGAGTGATGAGGGTGGTAAGAAACCTAGGGTAATCTATTTATCACCAAAGGGCAGGATTTTTAATCAGGCTATGGCAAAGGAATTGTCATTAGAAGAGGAGTTGGTTTTTCTTTGCGGCCATTATGAAGGCGTTGATCAGAGAGTTCTTGATGAGATAGTTACTGATGAGATTTCGATTGGTGATTATGTGCTTACAGGTGGAGAACTTCCGGCGCTTGTAATGATGGATACCATTTCGAGACTGGTACCTGGGGTTCTTAATAATGAAGAATCATCGGAAGATGAGTCCCACAGTGCGGGCCTTTTGGAGTATCCACAATATACCAGGCCGGCTGAATGGATGGGCAAGAAGGTGCCGGATGTGCTTGTTTCAGGTAATCATGCTTTGATTGCCAAATGGAGAATGGAGCAGTCTTTGGAAGTTACAAAGAAAAACAGGCCGGATATGTATGAGAAATATATTAACAGCCAGCAGGGCTGAATGAGATGCACTTGGGACGGGGTAAAATGCATCAAGATGCACATTCCCCCGTCCCCAATGGCACAAAGGTGCACATTCCCCCGTCCCTGGTGGCACAAAAATTGGGTTGACACTAAAGGGTGGGGTGTGGTATTATATTTGCGTTGTCCAGTAAAGAGATGGTCCTCTGTACTTTTAAGTAGCACGAACATCCGATGAAAGAAAAGGAGTAAAGAAATGAACGAAATTATCAAAGAGATTGAAGACGCACAGCTTAAGGCTGAAGTTCCTGCTTTCAATGTTGGTGATACTGTAAAGGTATACAACAGAATCGTTGAAGGTAAGAACACAAGAACACAGATTTTCGAAGGAACAGTTCTTAAGGTTCAGGGTGGTTCAAACCGCCAGACATTCACAGTTAGAAAGATTTCTAACGGTTGTGGTGTTGAGAAGACTTTCCCAATGCATTCACCTAACGTAGAGAAGGTTGAAGTAGTTAGACAGGGTAAGGTTAGAAGAGCTAAACTTACATACCTTAGAGACAGAGTTGGTAAGGCTGCTAAGGTTAAAGAGAAAATCAGATAATTATAATTTTAAAGAAAAAGAAATTGCTACCCAGTTAATTATTAATTGGGTAGTTTTTTTATGGCTTTTTGTGGGAATTAAAGGTATTTTATGGTATAATAACGTTGGTTTAATATGTAAAGAAATTAACAGGTAAAGATTATGTTTCGCAAGAAGAAAAAAGGATTATCCTTTTATACAAAAGAAAAGAAGAAATCATCAGTTAATATCAAGGAAATACTGATCTACATATATATAGTTGTGGCAGCGCTGTTATTTGCCTTTGTTACTGTTTTTCTTTTTGGATTCAGGTGCAAGGTTATAGGTTCTTCCATGGAGAAAACCATATATTCAGGTCAGAATGTGCTGGTAAATGAGATGATATATCTGGTTTCATCGCCAAAAAGCGGAGATGTGATAGCCTTTTATCCAAATGGCAACAAGGAACTGCATCCTTATGTAAAAAGAGTGGTGGGGGTACCGGGACAGACTCTTGAGGTAATTGGCGGAAAACTCTATGTGGATGGAGAGGTATATGAGGATTTCTCATATGATTTCATCGAATATGAGGGCCTTTTGGAGAATCCATATGAAGTGCAAAAGGACGAGTATTTTGTATTAGGGGATAATGTTAATACTTCTGAAGACAGCAGATATGGTAACTTAGGGGCAATTAAAGAGGACTATATCATAGGACAGGTGTATTTTAAGTTTAGTGATGAAAATCACAATATGGGGCTGGTGAAGTAAATGGGTAGTGAAGATAAAACAAGCATCAACTGGTATCCGGGTCACATGACCAAGGCCAGAAGGATGATGGAAGAAGAAATAAAGTTAATAGATGTGGTTATTGAACTGCTTGATGCAAGAGCGCCAATCGCCACAACAAATCCTGACATTGGCAAAATCGCCGCCAACAAACCCAGAGTGGTTATCTTAAACAAGTCTGACCTTGCAGATTATAAGGCAAATGTGGAATGGGTTAAGTATTATAAGTCTCAGGGCGCACAGGCCATGATTTTAGATTCAAGAAGCAGAGAAGGACTTAAGAATGTTAAGGCATTAATAGAGGAAGCCACTAAGGAAAAAAGAGAAAGAGATAAGAAAAAAGGTATTATTGCAAGGCCGATTCGCGCCATGGTTGCAGGAATACCAAATGTTGGAAAATCTACTTTCATTAATGCATATTCCAAGAAGTCATCAGCGGCTACGGGTAATAAACCGGGCGTTACCAAGGGTAAACAGTGGATTAAACTTGGCAAGGATTTAGAACTTCTTGATACGCCGGGAATACTCTGGCCTAAAATTGAGGACAGAACCATGGCTGAATATCTGGCTTATATTGGAACAATTAATGATAATGTCATTCCAATCACAGAGGTTGCCACGGACCTGATTATTTTCCTTTGCACTAATTATCAGGGGGCACTGGAAGACAGATATAATATTGAGACTAATGATGATGCATATGAAGTATTAAAAGAAATCGGTGCCAAAACCGGTTGTATGAAAAAAGGCGGAGATGTGGATGCAGAAAAAGCGTCCAGGACTTTGCTTGATGATTTCAGAAATGGAAAGTTAGGAAGGATTACATTGCAATGGCCTTAAAAGATGAAGAAATTGATGATATTAACATAGAAGAGGACGAAGATAAGGAGAAAGACAGAATCTCCGAGGACGTGAATAAGAGTATACTTAAGGATTTTGTGGAAATGAGTATATATCTTCTCGTTGTTCTGATCGGAGCCTATCTCTTCGTTACATTTGTGGCACAGCGTTCGGTAGTTGACGGAGACAGTATGTATCCGACTCTTCACGATAAGGATAATCTTATATGCGAGAAAATCAGCTACAGATTCGGAGAGCCTGAAAGATTTGATATAGTGGTATTTCCTAATGAAGCCAGCCATTCATATTTTATAAAAAGAGTAATAGGTCTTCCGGGTGAGACTGTTCAGATCAAAGATGGCGTAATCTACATTAATGGCGAAAGACTTGAAGAGAATTACGGATATGAAATTATCGTTGATGGAGGCAGGGCAAAAGAGCCGGTCACATTGGGTGAAGGCGAGTATTTTGTCATGGGGGATAACAGAAATAATTCCACTGATTCAAGAAGTGAGATGGTGGGAAATGTTAAGAAGGAAGAACTGTTTGGCCGCATAATATACAGGGTTTATCCTTTTAACAAAATGGGCGGACTTAAATCTATTAATGAAAAGGCAGAATAATGTTAAGCATACAGGAAGTAAAAAGTAAATATGAGGCGCTTGAGACTCCGGATGAATATAAGGCTTTTATTGCTGAGATAGAAGGAGACGACAGGAAGGGCGTTTTGGCATATAAGAATAAGGCTCAAAAGAAAATCGAGGCATATGAAAAGGAAGTAAAAAGAACCGAAAATATGCTTACCTTTGAAAGGCAATATGCCGAATATGAATATATATGCGGTATAGATGAGGTTGGAAGAGGACCGCTGGCGGGGCCTGTAATGGCGGCAGCTGTTATACTTCCAAAGGATATGGATATTCTTTATCTCAATGATTCAAAGAAACTAACGGAAGCCATGAGAGAGAAATTATATGATGAGATTATGACTAAGGCTGTGGCAGTTTCGGTGGGGGTAAGAGACCATAACAGAATTGATGAGATAAATATACTTAATGCTACATACGAGGCCATGCAGGATGCGATTAAGGGGCTTAAGATAAAACCGACGCTTCTTTTAAATGACGCGGTTACAATACCAAATGTGGACATTAAGCAGGTGCCTATTATCAAGGGTGATGCCAAGAGTGCAAGCATAGCTGCGGCAAGTATTATCGCCAAGGTTACAAGGGACAGGCTGATGGTAGAAATGGATAAAAAATACCCGGGCTATGGTTTTGCAGAAAATAAGGGATATGGAACAAAGGTACATACAGATGCACTTAAAACTGTGGGACCTTGTGAGATACACAGAAGAAGTTTTATAGGAAATTTCATTTAAGAGGAATATATGTTAGTTTCTGATGTTGTTGCCAATTTAAACTTAAGCGGTATGAAGACTGTCAATAAGGCTGACGGTGACCAGAGCGCCAAAGCAGAGGGAAGTGCAAGGGTTGCCAATATGGCTAATGGCGAGACTTTTACCGGAGAGGTTGTGTCCAAAAATGGAGATACAGCTACCATTAGGCTTAATGGTGGTGGGGAGATTAATGCCCTTTTATCCAAGGATATGAATATCATGGAGGGCAAAAATGTCACATTCCAGGTAGTCAGCAACAATGGGGATGCAGTGGCAATCAGAACATTATTTAATAATAATTCTCAGGAACTTATTGCGATGAATGCCCTTAAAGAAGCAGGCATAGAGGCTAACCCTAAGTCAATGCTTATGATGTCTGATCTTCTTAATAATAATATGCCGATTGATAAGGGCTCACTTAGCGCAATGTATTCAAAGATTCTTTCAAATCCTAATATTGACCAGAGTAATATGGTTAATCTGGCAGGCCGTGGTTTTGAATTAAATGCGGATAATCTTGGCAAATTAAATGCTCTTGTTAACTTTGAAGAGAGAGTATCGAGCACGGTTTCTTCATTAATTGATGATATCCCAAAAGAGATGACAAACATGCTTGATGAGGGCGATGTTAAGGGCGCTGTTAAGTTATTTACGGATATAAGTAATGCCATAAATGGTACTTTGGGTGAAGCAGGCGCTGAAGGAAAGGCTGCCTTTCAGGCTGTAGCTGATTCTGGGTCAGAGACTGCCAAGGTTTTTATTTCAGATGCAGGAGAAAATGTGGTTCAAACCACGAATCCTGATGTTAAAAATGTAATAACTGAAGAGCCTTTTATGGAGATACCAGCTAGTGGGGAAGCAGTAAATGCAGGCTCAGAGAAAGTATTGGCTGAAGGCGATCTGGCTGCACTTAAAGGAGCAGACGAAGGGCAGCTGGCGGGCACAATTAAAGCAGAGGATGCCGTTACACTTTCAAATATACTTAAAGAGATAAATCCTAATATAAATGTGAGCGCTGAGGATATATTAAACGGTAATATAGACAATGCAAAACTTATGTCAGACATTGCCAAAGCTTTTGGAGACAATCCGGAGGCCGCATCACATATGAAGAGCCTTATGGATAATGATGCATTTAATGGCATTATGAAGAATGAACTTAAGGAAATGTGGCTCTTAAATCCTGAAAAGATGGCGAAAGACGGAGATATATCTGAGTATTATACAAAACTTAATAATCAGATTCACGCTGTGGCTCAGTCAATGTCAGAGACACTTTCGTCTTCAGGAAATCTTTCACAGGCTCTTAATAATTTAAGTCAGAATCTGGAATTTTTAAATGATTTAAATCAGTTTATAGCCTATGTTCAGCTCCCTCTTAATATGGAAGGAGAGGCTGCATCCGGCGATTTATATGTATTTGCCAATAAGAAGAATCTGGCTGAAAAAGAAGATAATCTTACAGCGCTTCTTCATCTTAATATGGAATATTTAGGACCTCTTGATGTATATGTTAAGCTTAGCGCTGATACGCATATATCCACGAATTTTACAGTGGCAAGTGATGAGGTTTTAGATCTTTTGGAAGCACATATGGATATGCTTACAGAAAGGCTTAAG
>JAEEGH010023998.1_pt1 | contig 12352 bp, 11 predicted proteins | sample 9134181 | NCBI WGS metagenome assembly JAEEGH01 (sample SAMN16246544, study PRJNA631951) | gut metagenome | biome: gut microbiome; feature: rumen; material: DP-attached | host: Bos | place: Iran: Karaj | collected 2018-10
CACCTTTACTGAACAAAGACACCTGTTTTGATGTGGGCGATTTGGCCGAAAAATGTAAATTTTCATGAAAAAGGCCCAAGTTGTTAAAAAGGATTAACAACTTGGGGGAATTATCAAAAACATATGATTACAGATGATATAATTTATACAAATAAAAAATATACTTTCACTCTAGTTGAAATAACTACCAAGTCAACAAAAGTTGATCATCGACCTTTTTATCGTTCATCTCTTTACCAGTATTCTGTAATCTATCAATCATAGATGTACCGCAATTTACTAGTAAGTGACGTTCAAATAAACCGTCCGGAGGACTGACCGATATATCTTTCTTTTTGGAATCACGCATGCCATTAATTGTTAATAGAACTTTAGCGCCCCTATTTTTACTCTCGTCGATTTTAGTCCACAAAGTATTAATATCAAAATCTTGAGCGCCGTATATAATGCTTTGAGAATGTGTATATGGAGGATCGCAATACACAACATCCCCGCTGGCAGCTCTATCCATAGCCTCGATATAACTTTCACATCTGAATGTGGCTTTTTTGAGCAGTTGGTTCCATTGGTTGATCCTTTTTTCAAACTCTTCTGGGCTGATAGGTTTGTGAGGTCCGCGAGGTGTGCTCATATAACCATCAGCTTTTCTAAATCGAATAACACCTGAATAACATGTTCTAGAAAGCAAAAGAAAATCAAAGGCATTATGGTTGGCATTAAAGCGATCTCGTATTTCTTCATATTTATCAAGGGGACAAGCAAAATAATCTTCAATTTCTTTAGAATAATAATCGCTTAGCATCTTTGGATTATCTTTGGTTAGATTAAATATATCTATAAGAAATGGAAGCACATCGCTGCCATAAGCGTGCTTAAAATGTGGCATAAGCATAGTTGCATCGTGGTTTAACAGTTCAGCCATAACAGCTCCGCTACCCAAAAATGGCTCATAATAGTCATTAAACTGCTCTGGCATATATGAAATAATGGTGTCAGCAAAACGTTGCTTATTTCCAATCCATTTTAGCAAAGCTGGAATCATGTATAACCTCACAAATGTAACTCATAGTCTGTAGACTTATAGTCTGCAATAATTGTATTAATAAGTATAGGAGGTGTCAAGCCATGAGTCAATCCATATTGATTGCTTTCGGTCATACTATAAGGAAACTGCGTATTGAAAAAGGTATATCTCAAGAGGCTTTCGCAAACATGTGCGATCTTCATAGAACATATATTAGTGATGTTGAGCTAGGCAAAAGAAATGTTTCTTTGGAGAATATACAAAAAATGGCAGAGGCACTTAGTTTGTCTATACATGATGTTTTTAGTGAGGTAGAGAAAAATGAAAGCTTTTGAAGAGTTTAGAGAAAAAGATCCATCTTTTTGGGCTTTTATAAAATTTGTTTCTGAAAGCCTTGGTTATACAGTTAGAGGTAAAGGTGTTGTTAAGACGTACAGTGCAGACGATATAAGAAAACTGTGCAAAAAGACAAAAACAAATGCTGATGCTGAACTTATTTCTGCTGCGGTAGCATATTCTGAAAAACGTGCATCTTTTCTTAATGAATTCGTTGAAAAGAAACTAATGGATTCGAAGGCAGCAAACAATGAGTATGCCAAATGGGAAAAAGTTCATCGGTTATATAATTATTATTGTAAAACACCTATGAATAAACAAAAGGGAGAAAAGAAACAGGTTGCGTTTTTTACTTCGATAATTAATATTCTAGCTGAAAAAACTATTCGCGAAATTACCGAAAACACAGAAAACTTAGGCTTTGATGATGATCCTAGAGGTTTATCTTTTGTTCGAAATGATGATGGATATATAATTGGCGCCTCATCCCGAAGATTTGATGGTGCTTATCCCAGCATTCAGAACCCAAAACTTGTTTGGGAAATAAAGGAATATTATTATGCTACAACTTTTGGAAGTAGAGTTGCGGATGGAGTTTATGAGACTCAGTTAGATGGATTCGAATTTAAGGAAATCTATGAGCGGACAGGTGTTAAGGTTTATCATGTGCTATTTATAGATGCTTATAAGACATGGTGGACCCAAGGAAAATCGTATTTGTGCCGTTTGATTGATGCGCTTAATTCTGGTGTTGTAGATGAGGTTATTTTTGGTAGAGAGGTTTTAGATAGATGGCCGGAATTATTGAGAGAAATCATATCAAAAGATACATAAGCATTTTTGTTTTTCATGCTTTTCCGATAACAAATACACCCTTTGTTTTGTGACAAAGGGTGTATTTAGGAAAAATTTTATGTGCTTGTGTTAACAAGTTCTTCCCACACCTTTACCATCGCATAAGTATCTAGTTCACAGTACTTAAGCAGATTATGCCTTGCTATCTTCTGATTATCAGGCGACATATCCTTAATCTTAGGGAAGATAGTCATTGCTTCTCCACCGTTATGAACGCCTTCAAGATTGTGATAGTTCAAACTCGGATCATCCGGGAAGATTGCAGGAAGAACGCTCTTTATCGAGAACGAACCGCCCATTGCACGGTTGTAGTACCAACCTGACTGGAATGGCACGAGCAAATCAACGATATTCTCCTTGATATTGAGAAGGTGTTCTGCTAGGTCAGGATAATATTCTGCAAGCTCTTTTATGCGTGTGCATTCAAATGCTTTGTTATAAGCGGTAACGCAGACATTCATAGGAATATCCGCACAGAGCTGTTCAGCCAAAGCTCTTCTTGGATCTGTACCTGACTCGGCTAGGAATTCCTTGTGTTTGAGTTCGCCGCCTTCTTTTTCAATATAGTGAAGGGAGTACTGGAAAGGAATCTGTGCATATGGTTTTGTTCCTATATATTGAGGTATAACCGGCTGCATGGTCTCAAAATCCAAGAAATATAAAGGGTATGAGAGTGATTGCAAGAAGGTTGCTATCTCAGCGCTGTTGATATAGGTTCCTTTATCTTCCAGACCAAATTCTATCTGTCTGAGCTGCTTCTCGTTTTTTATCGGAGCATTATCCAAGAGATCTCTATATGTGATCCACCCCTTGTGGTAATACTCGAACTTCTTGGTGTTTTTCAGACGATAGATCTTGAAGACAGATTCTTCTGGGATATGCTGTGAGCAATACTGCCAAAAAGCACATTTATAGGGTTTCAGGCAGCATACATCAAGGTCGATATCGGGTTCTTCTTCTGATGTAAGCACTTCTTCGGCTACAGCGAGGTTGTGTTCAATGATATTTAATTCAGGACCGATCTCATCTGCAACATCTGATATAAAGAAGAATTCATCCAATTTGAGATTGCCGTCAAATACATAATCGCCGTTAACACAAACAAGAAACGTACCAGTTACTTTAACACCACAGTGTTCAAGGACATACTTCTGATAAGCGATGTCTGCTATATATACTTCTTTGTCGTCAGTATAAGAGCCATCATCTTTCTGATGCTTAGTTGAGCTCTTTACTTCATAAATCGCCCAGCCGTCGCCATCTTTCTTCAGGATATCTACTGCGCAGTAAAGACCGTTATATGAGAAGGATGCCTCACAGATGTTTTCTGTGCCCTTTTCCATTTCAGTGACGGTTTTTTCAATCATCTTCGGAAGATCAAGTTTTTCGCCGTTATAAGTAGTGACTTCAACGAAGTCACCGAAAAGGCCCATTGCCAAGTCGCCGACCATGTTTCCAGCTTCAAAGCGAGCCTGCACCATCTCATCTATAGTTGCCGCTTCAGGCTTGTACTGTCTTAGCCATGCAATCTTAGGGCACTGCCATAAACCAGTGTATTTGGATTTGGATAGGTAAACCATAGCGACCTCCTGAAGATGAACTATCTAAATTATATATCACTATTATATATGTAATCGATGTTCTGATTTTGTCTCATCACCATTCCTATAATGAAATCATTAAGAAAGTTCAAAGGGGCGATAAGCATAAAGATGAAGAGCCGTAGCAACAGATAATTAACGTGTTTTCATGAAGTTACCAATTGTTTACAGTATGGTAATTGAGTATCAAACACTTGCAGGGCAATAATATCAATATCTTATTAACCGAAACAGATGCTGAAAAGTAGTCATAGAAAATGTCTACACAGCTAAATAATTGGAGGTGACGTATGAGAAAAATAACGAATAATGGAATCGAAGTTTTAAGTAAAGAAGAGAATGATCGTATTTTTAAATTGGTCTACGAAGAACACAGTGATGATTTCCATTACCTGGCATTTGACAGGCAGATTGGTGGTTTTAATCCGTTAGCAGTTTACGCTGGGAATTTTCCTGCCATATGTGAGAGAGGGGACGAAATCATGGCTGCATTGATAGAAAAGCAGGAAGTTGAATCTCTTTATCCGGTTGCGAAGTTATCACTTTACCCGGTAACACAGATTGATGGGCCAAAGTATTCTCTTGATATGGCCAATTATGAAAAGCACTTTGCTGATATTCTCAAGTTAAATGATAATGTTTATAAAACCAAAAATCTCATTGTCTATTTCGGGCATGGAGCTGATAATTTCGATGAATCTCTTGTGATTCAACAACTTAGTGAAATGCTTTCAAAAAGTAAAATGCTCGAAGCTGTATATATAGAAGACACTAATTAACACGCGCACGCACGCGTAAAGTTTTACACACATGCATCCTTGATCGCGTTTCTACTTTAGGCAGAGTCCAAATTGGTTCACGTTCCTTATTGTCCAGCTAAAAGAAAAAGAGCGCAGTAGAGGGAAGGATGTATGTATGCATATAGTTGAGTAAGACCTCCACTTTTTAGGTAGCAATCTAAAGGGTCAAATTCGGTATAAAACAACATTGCATAACCCCGCAAAGCGTTATATTTCTTTGCTTTGAGGGGTTATGTTCATATGCTGTGGTAATATTTACGGTCAACTGTCATCGAACTCTTCACGAGGACTTATCCTGAACGTCGGATAATGCTTCTTTTGATGCTTCATCCACTGTTTCCTGCACTTATAGCTTGTTTTCCAGCATCTGTCCTTATGTCGCTCGTAATGGATCAAATATCTATAGCAATGTCTACATCCATAACCATATAGACTGACCACTTTTTTGTATACAGGATCTTTGAACGATCGATACTCTTCTTCCTGAATGAAGTTCAAAAAACTGGTGCGTTTGTTATATGGCGGTATCGGTTTCCTGCGGCGATATTCGCCGCAGTACGGTACGGGATCATGTCTGTAACGATAAGTGATCCCGTCAAAAGTTTGAAGTTTCATGCATAGTAGTCCTCCTTGAATTAAACTAGCTAATGCATGTCCCAATAACTCCTAAAATACATATTGTTCACCTCAAATAAAAAGATTCCGTTAAGTTACAAGATACATTTCCTTTTTTGATGGGCCGTTATTACATATTGCTGTTTGTGTCTTTATCACTTTCGAATCTGATCCTACCACTGACGCTCTCCCAGACTGAGCTACACCCCCGGAAACGGTCCTAATGCTCCTGTGCGGGTGGGTTTTAACCACCGTCCTTCAGTTGACGCTAACGGATCAGATCCTGTACAAGAGACCTTCAGAAAACTGCTGCAAGCATCTCTTGGTTGTCATATTATCAGGCCATATGTGTACATTTTTGTACATCTGACTGAACTACTTAAGTATCCTTGTTCACATCAATCTCACCGATAATTCTGCCTTCTTCGCGCATCCTATCCATGTTACTGCTGTCAAAAGTGCGAGCGTCATCACAAACGACGATCTTGCTGACACCAAGCTTCATGAAAATATCCCAAAGGCTATCATCCGGCTTAATATCAAGCCCGTCAGTATTAACTCCGGATTCTGCAAGGCATGCCTTGAATTCATCTATTTTCTCGTTCTTCTTTTCATTGTTTTTATTTTCCATAAGATTCACCTCATTTGCTTTTACGAAATTGCTTGTTCTTTTTACACTCATAGGATACAAAAGCACATGTGCCAATTTTCGGACATGATGACTTTGTATGATAAATGCCTGCCTGACGCATCATAATCATCTCGCAAATATTTTCTGTTTTTTGCATCTTTTTCCGGCACAAAATATATCTTCAAAATATTATTAATATAGAGCCCGAAACCCTTGTGAATATTGAGTTTAGTAAATTTCAGAAATTTTCAAAAAAGGGGTTGCACACCAGATTTTGTTGTGTTATCTTATCGGCGATGAAGGAAGTGCCTGTCCGACATCCGACCTGATAATTGCAGGTCCGGATCGTTCAGCACTTCTTTTTTTATTATCAGAAAATATCGAAAGGAAAAGAACAATGCAAACTGCATCTATGAGACAGAATAAATTTAAAAATCTCAAAACGCCCGGCAACACAGCGTTTGGTTCAGTTCGTCCTTATGCACCGATATCCCTTCTGGATAATGAGCATCTTTTTGACTATAGCATTGGCAAACTTTCCGTACGGTTACGATGTTAATCTGACTTTGTTTAGGCACAAACAATTGTAAGAATGAGATCAGGATCGTCCGGAAAAACAAAAACCGGGCGATCTTTTTTATTCGCCCACGAACCTTGAAAACTTAATCTTTTACACACCCTTGTAGCTCAATCGGTAGAGCATCCGGCCGTTAACCGGAAGGTTGAAGGTTCAAGTCCTTCCATGGGTGCCAATACAGACTCTTCGAAAGAAACAGGCACTCTTTCGAGATGTCTGGGGATGGCATTAAAGACGCGGCGTCTTTCTTGTTATCCCAAAAACGGATGGTTAGCTAATCTGGTGAAAGCACTTGGTTGAAGCCCAAGGGAGGTTGGATCGAAACCAACACCGTCCACCATGGATCTGTAGTGTAACGGTAACACGCCGGACCTTTAATCCGGGCGATAAGAGTTCGAGTCTCTTTGGGTCCACCAACATGGATGTGTAACTCAGTTGGCAGAGTAGCAGACTCTTAATCTGAAGGTCGCAGGTTCGATGCCTGTCACATCCACCAAATGGCCTCATGGTATAACGGCAATTATGTCGGCTTGTCGCGCCGGAGACAGGGGTTCAACTCCCCTTGAGGTCGCCAAAGACTGGTCTATTCAGTCATAAAGATCCGCATTGAAACAGGTTGTTTTTAGGTTTCTTCTGATAATAGGATAACGGCCTGTTTCAACATCAGGGTGTCGTATAACGGAAGTATCCGTGGCCTGGGACCACGTGGCGAGGGTTCGACTCCTTCTACTCTGACCAGAAATATCCTCGTGGCGGAAGCGGCAGACGCATCCGGCTCAGAACCGGTACATTGCAGGTTCAAATCCTGTCGGGGATACCAACATACCTTCGTAGCAGAATGGCATATGCGACGGACTAAGGATCCGTGTCTTTTGTGGGTTCGACTCCCACCGGAGGTACCAAATGCGCTTGTAGTAGAACGGCATATACGGCGGGTTTAAGCCCCGTGACATTCCCGGTTCGAATCCGGGCTGGCGCACCAATACACTCCTATAGCACAACCGGATAGTGCACCGGTCTTCTAAACCGGGTATCAGCGTTCAAGTCGTTGTGGGAGTGCCAGATGTCTGATTGATGCAACCGGCAGACATGACTGATTCAGAATCAGTTTTCTCAGGGTTCGATCCCCTGGTCAGACACCAAAAATCACAGCAAAATTCACGCACTGCTGTGAGTTTGCAGTGAAAAACGGAGATTCGCGAATCTGTTTTCACTACAAAATCACAGCTGGCAGTGTAATTTGCTGTGATTTTCGAAAAATCAAAATGCTTCTGTAGCACAAACGGTAGTGCGGCTGCCTTGTAAGCAGCGGATGAGGGTTCAAATCCCTACGGGAGCTCCAAAATTGCAGGGAGGATCGGTTTCCAAACGGGCCCCATAAGCCCGTCGACCCGAGTTCGACCCTCGGCCCTGCAACCAAAATGTGGTCCATAGTGTAACGACAGCACGGCAGTTTGTGGCACTGCAGGTTCGGGTTTGATCCCCGGTGTTCCACCCAGATGTCTCATTGGTGTAATGGCAGCACCACAGTCTTCCAAACTGTCGGTACGGGTTCAAATCCCGTATGGGACTCCAAAACATGCCGTCGTAACCCGTTAAGGAGACGGAACGGACTGTAAATCCGTTAGTCAGAGACTTCGAGTGGGTTCGATACCCTCAGACGGCACCACATCGTAGCTTCTTTCAACGGCAGGAAACCCGTCTGATATGCGGGTAATGATAGTTCGACCCTATCAGCTACGACCATGGAACATAGCTCAACAGGCCAGAGCAGCGCCCTTATAAGACGCAGGTTCAGAGTTCGAGTCTCTGTGTTCCTACCAGCCGGTCGCATAGGCTAACGGACAGACCGTCCGGCTACGAACCGGATAATGGGGGTTCGATTCCCTCTGCGACCACCAAAATACGACAAAGAAAGGAAGATCATTATGTTCAAGACAGCCAAGGGACAGATAATCAGCGTCCCTGACATCGCAAAGACAATTTTCGAGTACATCATGTCCGACATGGACGACAGCTATGAGATAACCGTCGGAACCGACAGTCAGAATTTCGACAGGACTAAGATGGTTGAAGTAATTGCCATCCATAAAAAGGGCAAGGGCGGAATCTACTTTTACAACATCGAGTTCATCCATCTGATCACAAATCTGAAGCAGAAGATCAACGAAGAGACGGGCAGAAGTTTGTTTGTTGCAAATGATCTTCTCGATTCGCTGGTAGAGATCTTCCTCGAAAACGACATGTTGCTCGACGACCTGGATGTATCATTCCAGATCCATTGCGACATCGGAAGAGCCGGTAAGACGAGCGTCCTTATCAAGGAGATAGTAAGCTGGGTTACAAGCCAGGGTTATGTCTGCCTGATAAAGCCCGACAGCTACGCTGCATCGGAAATCGCTGACAGATACAGTAAATAAGCGGCGGATAAATGTCCGCCGCTTTATTTTTTGAAAGAATATTCCGTTTTGCAAGAACAGAACCGTTACCCTTCTTCCACCGCGATATCGTAATCAAGTTCATAAACTGTATTCAGTGAAACGAATTTTATGAACGGGTAGTGGCTGTACATGTACTCGGTTACCTCGTCAAGGTCTTCCGGTGACTGGTCCTGTGAGAACTCGATCTGGAAGTCGCCGGTCAGCTCGATGTATCCGACGATATCTGCGCCGACGTCCCTGCAGACCGATTCCATTTCTTCCTTTGAAGTGCCGAGCTCGCAGCTTACAAGCAGCTGGTTCTTAACAAAGTAGATACCGTTATAAGTGACCACGTCGTCCGACGACGGTTCTTTAAAGTAGTTTTCTCCGATGTCTGATGAAGTCGTCTCTGAAGTAGTTTCAGCCGTAGTCGTTTCGGCAGTGGTTTCCACCGTAGTCGGTTCAGTAACATCATCGATTACGGGAGCTATGTCACCTGCATAAACCACCGTTGTTTCTTTGGGAGTATCCGAACAGCCGGCAAGAAGTGCTGTTGCGATCAATGCTGCAGCGCCAATGGCGTAAGCAGGTTTTCCGGTGTTGTGTCTTGCTTCGATCTTCATGAATATATCCCCCTCATGAATATTTTTTCATTGTTACCATAGATACAATTAATAAAGCCAAAATGTTGCACCGGAGTTGTCGAATCTTCCGGAGACTATATAATTGTGGGGTAGATTCAGATGATATCTGAGCATGCTCCTGATAAGGAAACAAACACTAATTGACGAGGTTTACAAATGATACGCGAAGCGCGAAAAGAGGATCTGGAAGCCATTTTGGAGCTATATCTTAACCTTCATGAGGACAGCATTCCCGAGCATAACGATCATCTTACGAACACGTGGGATCAGATAATAAATGACCCTAATCATCACCTGATCGTTTATGAGATCGACGGCAGGTTAGTCTCTTCGTGCGTATGCGTGATCATTCCGAATATGTCGCGGAATGTCAGACCATATGCTTTCGTGGAAAACGTTGTCACGCACGCAGATTACAGGCGCCACGGTTATGCGGGCGCATGCCTGAACTACGCTAAGGAGATAGCTCAAAAGGAGAACTGCTATAAGATGATGCTCCTTACCGGTTCCAAGAGACCGGAGACGCTCAGGTTCTATGAGAATGCCGGATATAACAGTAATGACAAGACGGCATTCATCCAATGGTTATAAATCCAATGGCAATCAATTAATTCAAAGACAAATGATCAGGGCTGTTTCAAAACTGAAACAGCCCCTTTCGTGTGCGCTGATTTTTTAAGTAAACCTATACTTATACTGATTTCTCAACCAGTTTTTCTGCATCTTCGGGTGCCATCGGTCTGCCCCAGACAAATCCCTGAACGTAGTCGCAGCCGATGCTCTTGAGAACGGCAACCTGGTCCTGGGATTCCACGCCTTCGGAGATGACCTTCAGGTTAAGGATGTGACCGATCGAAATGATCATGGCAACGTACTGCCTTGACGCATCGCTCAGGTTCATCTGATCGATGAATGACTTGTCGATCTTAAGCATATCGGAAGGGAAGTTGTTCAGATAACTTAAGGAGGAATAACCTGTGCCGAAGTCATCTATGGCAACTTTCATGCCCATTGCCTTGATCTCGTCGATGCGCTGCAGGGCCTTTTCGGCAGAGTCGATCATGATGGATTCGGTGATCTCTATCTCGATGCGGCCGGGAGCGATATCGTGAGAATCAATGATCTTCTTAATGTCTTCTATGAAGTTATTCTTCATGAGGTGTCTGACGGAGACATTAAAGCTCAACGTGACGTCTGTATCAGTTTCTTTGGATACTTTGTCCAGAAAATCAAGAGACTGCTCGAAAACCCGCATGTCGATGCGGTCGACGAGGCCGGTCTTCTCGGCTACGGGGATGAAATCAACGGGACTGATGAAAGAACCGTCATCATCTTTCATGCGTGCGAGAGCTTCGAAGCCTCTGAGCTTATGATTCATGTCGTACTGGGGCTGGAGATGGAAGAAGATCTTGTCTCCGCTAAGCGCGGTGCGGATCTTCCGTTCTATCTCCAGAGTCCGCTCGGAATTTAAGATATCAGGAGTAAATCTTAAGATCCTTCCGCCGTCGCCCTTTTTCTTTATTTCGTGCAGGACTGCGTCGGCATAAAGATAAAGATTATCTATAATGTCTGTGTCTTCTGGATAAAGGGTATAACCGAAGCAGGCTGTCATATAAAAGTCGCAGTTGTCTATCGTGAACTTTTTCTCAAGCTCGGTCTTGTATGCCTCGATCGTTTTCTCAATATCGCTAACAGAATCGTAATCTGAAACAATGAGCAGAAATTCATCGCCTGTTTTTCTGGCAATGAAATCAACGGTTCCCGTTTTACCGGAATTGGCAAGGTCCTTCCATCTTCTTGCAGTTTCTCTTAATGTCTCATCACCCGAATCGTGGCCCATGGTATCGTTGATGCTCTTGAAATTATTAAGATCGATCGAGACAAGAGCAAATCTTTCGGAACGCTTGTGAAAATCCGCCATAAGCTCGCTGCACGCAAAACGGTTCGGGAGCCCCGTGAGCCTGTCGGTTACGGCCTGCTCGCGGATGTGCTTCTGATACTGAAGGACCTTACGATAACTGAAGTATAAGATCGATATAGCACCGATGATCATAATGTTGGAAAAGAAACCTGATATGGCAGAAAGATTATTTCGCAGGAATACGTTTACGATCATCATCGGGAACTGCATCAGGAGTATTGTCATCGAGACGATATATCCTACCCTGCGGAACAGCATGACAAGGCAGATAATGCAGATGTTGCCAAGCATGGAAAACATTCCGGTAAATGAAGAATAAGCGATATAATCATCGCCTATTGATACGAATCCCTGCGTAGTCGAAGATTTTATAGTCATGAAAATGGAGATCGCGTAGATAAGCATGAGAAGAATGAACGCACTCTTCGGAGCTTCCTTGTTAAGAGAGAGCTTTGTTAAGGTTTTATCGATATTGTTATTGCTCTTTTTATCCATTGGAACATCACCCTTGAGCTGACATTTCGAGATATATTACCGTCATTTTATCAGGATAAAAAACATAATACATACTCAAAATGTTTCTAAAATGACCATAATGAACACAAACTGTAAAGATTGAGTAAACGCTATTCCCACTGTTTTCTGTACTCTCTGGGCGATTTCTCGAAAAATTTCCGGAAGGTCTCGGACATGTAGCTCACTCCTCCAAAGCCCGTCCTGGAGGCTATCTCTGACATCGACATATTGCCGGAACGCAATAATTCAGCCACTTTGCGGCATCTTAAGTGCATCAGGTAACTGATGGGGGATTCACCCACATACTGGTGGAAAAGGGTGTTGCACAAAGACTTGCTGATGTTGCCGCTTGCCGCGGTGTCGCCCAATTAGATCTGGTCCTGATACGAGTCGGAGATATAAGGCATCATTT